>Ga0210391_10004866_pt1 | contig 11100 bp, 14 predicted proteins | sample IncBWC12OmetaG_FD_160573 | JGI IMG/M metagenome (GOLD analysis project Ga0210391, IMG submission 160573) | Forest soil microbial communities from Barre Woods Harvard Forest LTER site, Petersham, Massachusetts, United States - Inc-BW-C-12-O ...
AAGCGCATGTCATTTGTCTTTCGCAATTTTCCCCTGACCCAGATACATCCCTACGCCGAGCCGGCTGCGGAAACAGCAGAATTCGCCGGAGCTCACCACAAGTTTTGGGAAATGCACGACCTGCTCTTCGAAAACCAGCAGAGTCTGGACGACGGTCTGTTTCTCGAACTGTCACAGCGGCTGAATCTTGATCCCAATGCGCTGGCCGAGGCCCTGGAATCGAAGCAGTTCGAGCCGAGAGTACGGGCCGATTTCTCCAGCGGCGTACGCAGCGGGGTGAACGGAACACCGACGTTCTTCATCAATGGTCAAAGGCATGACGGCTCCTACGACTATGAGTCAATGGTCGAGGCCATTGACCGGGCACTGGAATAAGCCGCATCACTTCTCGGCGTCGGTATGCCAGCCGGGATTTGTCCAATGCCCATCATGCAGCACGAACACTTCGGTGGCGCGGCCCGAGCTGACGGAACGCTTTCCCTTCATTTCTGTTTCAACCAGGTAAGCGCTGTATAGGACCGCCACATCGCCAAAACGCTGAATCTCCGTGCGCGGAAACTCGAGCCGAATGAGTTTGCCGCCCTGCGCTTGAAAGTCGACCGCGGATTGCAGCACCTCAGCCTGGTGCTTCCACTGAGGCTCGCCGGCGCTGATGACGATGGTCCCCGGGGGCACGAGGTCTCTGAGCGCCTGGGCATCGTTGGCAAACCAGTCTCTCCAGACTGCCTCTCTCACTTTCAGTAGCTGTCCGCGCTCATCGCTGTCGTCCGCGAACCCTGTTGATCCGACAAGGATCGCGAGGATTGCTGCCATACCGAAAAGTTTGCGTTGCATGTTTTTTCTCCGATCAGTCAATTCGTGCCTGCGGGTCGTTCACTGCCAACAGGATCGCTGCCGCGGACGCAGAGAAGACCGAGTAATCAAGAGGCGACTTGGCGCCAAAGGAAATGGCCATGGCGGTTCCGAACAGTACCAGCAATAGCGCGCTGGCAAGAGCGGTCCAGCGTAGCCACAATCCGCACAGCAATAGAACGCCCAGCACCAACTCCGCAGCCGTCGCAGCCCACGCAAGAAAGGGAATCGAGAAGGCAGGCATAAAAGAGTTGACCTTGGCGGTGTAGCTGATGAAGCCGTCAAAGTTTCCGTAGCCTACATTCCGGCCTCGCCACAAGCCGAAGCGGTCGGCGATGCCAGATAGGAATCCGATCCCAAGCGTGAGCCGCGCATAGAGCAGAGCGAGTTTTTTGGCGTGCATGATCATGGTTATTGCTCGTGGGGCACTTTGACCGAGAGAGGGCCTGCATGATCGCAGATGAAATAAGCCAGGAAGACGGCCGGTTCCGTCGTGCTCTCATTTGCTGAAACCTGGTGGACGCCGTTAGGTGCTTCGTAGAAGCTGTCTCCTGGCCGGTAAACTGACACCGGGCCGCCTTTCACCTGCATGCGCACCGCACCACGCAGAACGTAGCCAATCACCGGGCACGGGTGACTGTGCGGAGTTGATGACCCTCCCGGCGGATAGGTCACTTCGACAGTTGTCACCTGCAGATGGCTCGCGTCGAGTTGGGGCAACGACTGTGAGAACACGATCCGGGTGCGCGCGTCCGACGCGGTCTGGCCCTGAGGCACCACGGCCGCGCAGGCTGTAGCCACGAGAAGTCCAGCAATGAATAGCCGTCTTTGCATGTCCACAGCCTAGCAAGAAGTGGTACTGTCGTGATGGGCCACTTGACTAGAACTTGACTGGACCACTTTCCTCGCGCTCTCATGGCAAAACGCACCCCTCCATATAACCTCTTGCTGCCGGCGCGTGAAGCAAAGACTCCTGCTTACCGCTGGCTCTACGCGGCTCTGCGGGCCGATATTCTGGCCGGGCGATTACGGCCGGGATCAAGACTACCGGCAACACGCGATCTGGCACGGCAATACAAGCTTTCGCGCGGAACCGTGCTCAGCGCATTCGAAGAATTGAAGGCGGAGGGGTATCTGCATGGAAGCAGAGGGTCGGGAACCTATGTAAGCAGCGTTCTGCCGGAACACTTACTGCAGGTCACAGCACAACATAGCCAGGAACGCCCATCGCGAAAACAACCCCTGCGCCCGCTCTCCTTTTACGGGTTACGCGTTCAACCCTTCCCCAACCTGGAGAGCCGTCCGACACGCGCCTTTCGCGCCAACCTGCCCGCTCTGGATCTGTTTCCCACCCAAATCTGGACGCGGCTGGCGGAGCGCCGTTTACGTCACCTCTCCATCCCTCAACTACTGGGCTGCGACACCATGGGGTATCTTCCGTTGCGCACCGCGATTGCCGGTTACCTCAATGCTTCTCGGGGAACGCAATGCACGCCGGAGCAGGTGATGATTGTTTCCGGAACCCAGGAGGCGCTTGACCTCGCAGGACGGTTGATCCTGAATCCTGGGGACAGCGTCTGCCTGGAAGAGCCAGGATACCCAGGTGCGGCGATGGCTTTTCAAGCGCTGGGAGCGAAGGTCAGTCCTGTGCCCGTGGATGACGAAGGAATGTGCTTACCGGGAGCACGCAAGACAAAATTGGTCTACATAACCCCCGGGCATCAATTTCCCCTCGGTACGACCATGAGCCTGACTAGGCGGCTGCAATTACTTGATTGGGCTCGGCGCTCGCGGACACTTATCTTCGAAGACGATTACGACAGCGAATTTCGTTATTCGGGCCGCCCGATACCCGCGCTGCAGGGTTTGGATCGTCATGGGTTAGTGCTCTTTGCAGGAAGCTTCAGCAAAGTGTTGTTTCCTGCGCTGAGGATTGGCTATTTGGTTCTGCCGTCCGATCTGGTCGACTCCTTCGCCGCAGCCAAGTCCGTCCTCAATCGGCATGCGCCGCCGTTCGAGCAAACGGTGCTCTGCGACTTCATGGTCGAGGGTCATTTCGAGCGTCACTTGCGGCGCATGCGCGAAGTCTATGCCGAGCGGCTGTCGACGCTGTTCGAAGCCGCCACGCGGAAACTCGCAGGATTATTGCAACTCTCAGATGTCGAAGCAGGACTGCAAACCGTGGCTTGGCTGCAGCAGGGAATTGACAGCAAGGCAGCGCGGCGGGCAGCAGCGCTGCGTAACGTGGAAGTCATTCCGCTGCGTGTTTACAGCATGATACCAACGAACCGGCAAGGATTGCAGCTGGGCTTCGCCGCCGTGAACCCGCAGGAAATAAAACGTGGCGTTCATCAACTTGCTGTGGCGCTTGAAGAACTCACAGCCTGCCAACTATGATCTAACTCCTATGCCAGACCAGGTCAGTGAAATATTTCTTTCCGCATCGGTAAAGCGGATGCAGCTCTCAGAAGACGACATCAATCGCTGTCTCGATAAGTTGTCGGAGGAGCAGATGTGGTGTCGTGGAGGGGACCACGAAAACTCCATCGCCAACCTTCTGCTTCATCTCGAAGGCAATTTGCGGCAGTGGTTCCTGCACGGCATTGACGGCCAGCCGGATGTACGTGTGCGCGATGAAGAGTTCACCCTCTCATCCTCTGAGCCGTGCGAGGAGATTCGCCGCCGCTTTGCCGCAACCCTGGCAGAATCCCGCCGCGTGATCGGGTCGCTTCCGCCGGCCCGCCTGCTGGAGATGATCAATCCTCAGCCCAAAGGGAGCTGGGGACCGATGACCATCCTGGAAGCGATTTATCGCATCGTAGCCCATCTGCAACTGCATCAGGGGCAGATCATCCTGCTGGCAAAGCAATTGACCGGCGCCGACCTGGATCTGTCACTGCCGCGGAAACGATAGCAACTCCTTGAGCCTTCGCGCCAAAAAGCGCCGCGCTACTTCTGGCCGCGCAAGTTCCAACGCTCTTTCATAAGAGGCGCGAGCCTGCTCGACCTCACCCAGCCGCCGGTAAAAATCAGCCCTCGTCGCATGGGCCAGGTAGTAATCCTCGAGCTCGCCGCGCGCCAGGATACCCTCGATCAGCGTGAGCCCAGCCTGCGGACCATCCCGCATAGCGACCGCAACCGCGCGGTTCAGTTCCACCACCGGCGATGGATTTCCTGACAGCAGCGCGTCATACAATGCGACGATCTGAGCCCAATCCGTTGCCGCCGCATTAGGCGCTTCCGCATGCGTGGCCGCGATCGCGGCCTCTAACGTGTAGGCGCCGAACCGCCTGGACTCCAGTGCTTGCTCCACCAACGCAATACCTTCACCAATAAGATCCCGGTTCCAGAGTGAGCGGTTCTGATCGTCCAACAGCACCAGGTCGCCCTCGGGCGAAGTACGCGCACCGCGACGCGACTCGTGCAACAGCATCAGTGCCAGCAGTCCCTGTGATTCCGGTTCTGGTAATAACTCCACCAGCAGACGCCCCAGGCGAATCGCTTCGCCGGAAAGATCGGGCCGCGTCAACGATTCGCCTGAGGATGCTGAGTACCCCTCGGTGAACACCAGGTAGATTACCTGCAGCACTGTGTCCAGCCTTGGCGCAAGCTCACTCTGGGTGGGTACTTCGTAGGGGATGCGTGCATCGCGTATCTTTGCTTTGGCGCGCACAATGCGCTTGGCCATGGTCGGTGCGGCGGTTAGAAAGGCGCGTGCGATCTCCTCGGTGGTGAGGCCGCAAACTTCGCGCATGGTCAACGCAATTCGGGCATCGGCCTGCAGCGCCGGATGGCAGCAAGTGAAGATCAGCCGCAGCCGATCGTCTTCGATACCCTGCTCGTCCCACAGCGCCGGTTCCATAGCTTCTCCATCAAGCCGGCGCGCCAGCTCGCTCGCCGACTCATCAAACCTGGCCCGGCGGCGCATACTGTCGATCGCTTTGAATCGTCCGGTCGACACCAGCCAGGCCCGCGGGTTGGCTGGCACACCATCCCGCGGCCACTGTTCCACCGCCGCCATGAACGCGTCATGCAGGGCTTCCTCTGCCCGGTCAAAGTCCCCGAGCAAATGGATAAGCGTAGCCAGAACGCGTCGAGATTCAGAACGATAAGTGGCTTCCACCACCTCGTCCACTCGCCCGTCTTTACCCGGCAACGCCATCGCTTTCTCCTTCGCATGGGCACGAAGGGCGTGCCACAAAGCGGCCGCCGGCATCCACAAAGCCTGCAGCATCATACCGGTCATGATGCCGGACCCAGTCACCTAAATTACGACGGGGGCCGGTCTCATTGCGACCCTTCGGCGTCAGGTCAAGATACATGTACGTCGTATCCACCATCTCGTCTCCGCGTCCATAGGTGGAGTAGGTGTGAAATATCTCGTCCTGGTCGTTCTTGTAGAACACGCTGAGGCCGGACCCCTCCTCGCTCACAAAATCACGGAGTTGGTAATTGTAGTTGACCTTTCCGCTCGCAATTTCCTCTTTTGTGAACGACACGCCGTAGTCGTAATTAAAGTCGCTACTGTAAGACGAAAGCCACTTGAAGCGCCATCCCATGCGCTGCTGGAATGCCTGGATCTCGGGGAGCGGCGCTCGTGAAATGGTCACCAAAGAAACATCGTGGTGTTCCAGGTGCGTGAGGGCGCCTTCGACATGGTCGGAGCGAAAGGAGCATCCCACGCAGCCTTCCTTCCACCCCGGGCCAAACATGAAGTGAGAGACGATGAGCTGGCTCCGCCCATCAAACAGATCCGCCAGGCTTTCACGACCGCTGGGTCCATCGAAGAGGTAGGTTTTCTCGACTTTGACCCAGGGCAATTCCCGCCGCTTGCGATCGATCTCGTCACGCTGACGGGTAAGAAGCTTCTCTTCAGCGAGCAGTTGTTTGCGGGCTGACATCCATTCGGCTTGTGAAACAACTTTCGAATGCGCAACTAGATTCGTGTTCATGGACGCGTCTCCTTCATTTTGGATGGTTGTGGGTTCGCCTGACTTGCGATACGCGCCAGGGTTCGGGCCACCAGCGTGCCTGCTACTCCGGTCGAGGCGGCGCCGCAGACCGTCAGGGCAATCGATGACAGACATAGTGGGCACATCGATCCTCCTCCGTGATCCTTTACTTGTTTGGTTGGCTCGCGGTCAATTCTTTGATCGGTCGCACTTCGATGCCGCCGAGCCGGATAGCGGGAACCTGCGCGGCCACTTGGATGGCCTGGTTCAGATCCTGGGCTTCGATCAGAAGGAAGCCGCCGACGTGTTCGTTAGTTTCGGCGTATGGCCCATCGCTAACGGAGACTTTGCCGTTTCGAACACGAACAATGGTCGCTGTTTGAACTGATTCGAGGGCCTGTGCCGCGATCAGGTGACCGCGCTTTCGCAGTGAATCGTCATAGGCAAGGCTTTCATCATCGAGTGTCTGTGACTCGCTCGCCGACAGTGCTTCCAGCTTCTTCTCATCAACCAACACCATGCACAAATATTTCATTACTCTCTCCTGAACAGTGCAATCGTGCTCCATTCAGAAAATAGTCGTCCAGACCATCTCAAAATGGACACCCCCAGCGACATTTCGCTCTTTTTTTGCCTCGCCTGTCGCGCCCTTGGCTCTATCCCCGCCAGGATCGCCGGAATACCGCAAGTCTGCCCCTCAAGCCTGCTACGGTCCCCACGGCTCCGTAGGGGTGCCCCACGTTCGCCCAAGCGTACGTGGGCCGAAAATGATGGGCGAAGCCCGCCAGAGCCCTTCGTTCCAGACCCTACCTTTGTTCATTAGGAGCGAGATGAAACGGGATATGGCGCGCCCGTTCTTTGCTTCGATCCCAATAGCTGATTTCAAGGCAAAGCACCGACCTCCCCTTGTCATCCCGGCCCGGATTTCCTACTACGCGCTGCTAGCGAAAACCACGTGTGCGGCTCTCCGTAAAGAGAGCCGCATGCAGACCATCAAAGCCACGGATCTCGACAGGAAATCCGGGGGAGCGCAGCCGAGGGATCTGCAGTTTCCCCCGCTCAGCAACGACCCTCAAAGCGAGCACCCATCGCTTACCCGAGGGCGTCCTAACCTAAGAACAATTTTGCCGCGTTGGATCATCGGACAGCTTACCCGGTGCCAGCCCCGGACTTAAAGTCCGGGGGAGCGGGTTTTCAAACCCGCGTGAACGTTCCACTATATAAACTCAGGGCTTTAGCCTTGGTGGCCGTGTTTTGCGCCCCTAAGATACTCTTTCCAGGTAACAAAACACGCGCCGCCACGCAAGAAAGGCGAAACAGTGCTGAAAGATAAGAACCGTCTCAGGGTAGGGATATTGGGCTGTGGCCCCATCTCTCAGTTTGCCCACCTGGAATCCGCGCAGAAGGCTCGAAACATTCTTCTCCGCGCGGTCTGTGACGCCGATGAATCCCTGGCACAGCAGTTCGGTCAATTCTACGGCGCGGAGCGCATCTACCTCGACTATGACGACATGCTGGCAGACCCCACCGTGGATGCGATCATCATCGCGACCTCCGACCCATTTCATGTCCCGGCTGCGCTCAAGGCCCTCTCCGCGGGCAAGCACGTTCTTTGTGAAAAGCCGCTCGGCGTCTCCGTCGAAGAAGTAGAGTTACTGGCGCAAAAGGTGCAACGGAGTGGCCTTGTACTCCAGGTGGGTCACATGCTCCGCTTCGATCCCGGTATAGAAGCAACGCACAGCTTCATACACAACGGGATGGGCCAGATGCTGGCCTTGAAAGCCTGGTACTGTGACTCCACCCATCGCTACACCATGACCGACGCGCTACAACCTCTTCCACGTTCGGGAGCGCGGGTGCTTAAGCCCAAAGTCGATCCCAAAGCCGATAAGGTCCGCTACTACATGCTCACCCACGGTTGTCATCTGGTCGACCTGGCCAGATATTTCAGCGGCGCCCTTCTCGCCGTGCGCGCTCGCCTCTCCCAGCGCTTCGGGGCCTACTGCTGGTTCGTCGAAACCGAATTTGAAAACGGGACCCTGGGACACCTGGATCTGACTATCGCCGTCCGCATGGACTGGCACGAAGGCTTTCAGATTTATGGTGAGCATGGCAGCGCAATCGGAAAAATCTTCAACCCCTGGTACTTCAAATCGAGCGAAGTAGACATCTTCCACGAGAAAGACTCAACCACTCGCCGCGTGCTCGGCGCAGATGGTCATTTCTACCGGCGCCAACTCGAGGGCTTTGCCGAGACGATCCTGGATGCAAAGCCGATGCGAGGCGCAACCGTTGAGGATGGTGTAGCCTCCGTGCGGGCCATGGCAGCCATTGCGCAATCCGTTGCCTCGGGTTCGAGAATCGTGCTCGCGGATGTAACCGGGGCAGTCTAATGTATCCAGCGATCTTTGCGCGTACCTACCCCTTCACCAACGCGGCCGAGGTGTTCGCCGCCGCGGCGGCAGACGGATATCGCGGTGTGCAGTTCAACCTGGTCTCTGCAGGTATTCTCACCCTGCCGGAACAACTTCCGGACGGGCTGGCTGAAAAAATCAAACACCAGGCACACGCTGCCGGAGTCGCCCTGGCGGCGCTCTCCGGAACCTACAACATGGCTCACCCTGATCCCAACCTTCGCGCCTCGTCTCGAAAAGCCTTTGGTAACGTCATCGAAGCAGCGCGCCGCATGGGCGCTCCAGTCGTGACTCTCTGTACCGGCTCCCGTGACCCACATGATATGTGGAAGCATCACCCGGACAATCAAAGTGCATTAGCCTGGAGTGTGTTGCGCAGTGAATTAGACTTTGTCTTGCCTTTGGCAGAAGCCGCAGACATCAAGCTGGCCATCGAACCCGAGCCCGGAAATGTCGTCAACCATGTGCCAGCAGCACGGCGATTGCTCGATGAAGTCGCGTCGCCTTTCCTCGGCATTGTTCTTGACCCAGCGAACCTGCTATCCCCTGCGACACTCCCCCAACAGCACCAACTCATCGTGCAGGCGGCTCAGCTCCTGGGCGGCTCTCTCTTCCTTGCTCACATCAAAGACATTGACTCTTCCGGGCGAGTAACCGCACCAGGGAGTGGTGCAGTAGATCTCCCGGCGTTTGTAGCGGCGCTTCGCTCCACCGCCTACGATGGTGCGCTCATCGCTCACGGGTTTTCAGAAAAAAATGCAGCAGAAGTCTCGCGCGTACTGGCGGACCTGATCGGAAACCCATCATGACAGACGGCACGTTCCGAACAGAAGACGGATGTCTGCTGGCCTACGAAGATGTCGGGGAAGGCATGCCGGTCCTTTGGCAACACGGTCTGGGTGCCGACCGAACTCAGCCCGCCGAGGTCTTCCCCACAATTGCTGGAATCCAGCGTCTCACACTCGAATGCCGTGGTCATGGCAACTCAGAGCTGGGAGACACGAGCCGTCTGTCCATCGCCACCTTCGCAGCCGATGCCATCGCCCTTCTTGATCACCTGCGAATTCGTCAGGCAATTGTCGGGGGCATCTCGTTAGGCGCAGCACTATCCATGCGACTCGCAGCGTTGCACTCCGACAGAGCTGCGGGTTTGATTCTAGCCCGGCCTGCGTGGGTCGTGGGACCATCCGCCACCATGGCCCCTTACCTCGAGATAGCCACACTGCTCGAAGAGTTTGGCGTCGATGAGGGGGCACTTCGTTTTGAGGCTTCTGCGTGCCTCGCCGCGGTGGCCGCCGTCTCCTCCGACAACGCTGCGTCTCTCAAAAGTTTCTTTTCCCGGCCTAACCCTGCGAGCACGATTGCGTTGCTGTCCACCATCCCCGGCGATTCTCCGGGCGTCGACACAGAGTCAATTGCCGGCATTCGAGTGCCCACGCTCATCATCGGTAGCCATCAAGACTATGTTCACCCGCTCGCCTACGCGGAGCGTCTGCAACAGATTCTTCCCCACGCAACCCTGCAGGTCATCACCGCGAAATCGATCGACAAAGATCAATACAAACTGGACTTCCGGGAGCCCCTCCGTCGGTTTCTCAACGCAATGCTGGGATCCCGATGAGCACCATACTTGTCATCGACATCGGTGGGACCAGCATCAAAATAGGCTTCGTCGTCGATGGAGAGCCGCAGGAGTTCATCCGTCTGTTCTCGACTACTGAGCTACGAAGAGACCCCATTGCTGCTCTTGAGCGGATAATCTCCACCGCTATGACGGAATCAGGTCTCCACCCGGCGGCCATCGTTTCCACTGTTCCCGGTTTTCTCGATGCGCAGCAGAACCGCGTACTCTACGCGGCCAACATCCCGGAACTGAACGGCCTTCTCCTGGCAAGCGACCTCGGGCATCGCATTGGCCTGCCCGTCTTGCTCGAGCGCGACTCTGTTTTGGCGTTGATGGGAGAGTATGTCGCTGGAGTGTGCCAGGGCGCGGGCTCGGTCCTCGGGCTCTTCTTTGGTACCGGAGTCGGAGGCGCCTTTCTGCAGCAAGGTCTGCCCTTTCGAGGCTCCGGCTGGGCGCTCGAGATTGGGCATATGCCTTTCTCCGGCAGCCATCAATGGCTACGCGCCGAGAGAGGCGAATGTCTCGAAGCATACGCATCGGGAAAAGCCCTTGAGCGCATTGCGGAACATCATCAGGTCCCGATCGAAGATGTGTTTCGAGCTTCCGCGCAAACGTCCGAATTATCCAACCACCTGCGCGAATTTATTACCAACCAGGCCTACGCCATTGCAACCGCCATCGCGATCCTTTCTCCGGAGACAGTGGTTCTCGGCGGCGGCATCTGCGAAATGCAGAATTTTCCCAAGGCGCAGCTCGTATCGGAGTTGGAGAAGCTCTTCCCATTCCTCTCTACCGGCCGCCCTCTGGATCTGCGATGGGCAAGTCTTGGCTGGCGAAGTGTGCTCCACGGAGCAACGTTTGCTATGCGAAAAGATGAAACGAGAGGATGAGACCCGCTTTTGCGGCGATCCCATTAGCAGATTTCAAGGTGAGTCGCCCGTCTCCCCATATCATCCCGACCGAAGGAGTCATGGGCCTTTGGCCCACCCAAGGTAATGAAAAACGACTCCTATTCAGCAACTACTCTGCCTGGAAGCACCGCCCTCCCCTTTGTCATCTCGACCGAAGCGTACCCGGATTTCCTACTTCGCGCTGCTAGCGACGACCACGTGTGCGGCTCTCCGTAAAGAGAGCCGCATGCAGATCATCAAAGCCACGGGTCTCGACAGGAAATCCGGGGGAGCCCAGTGGAGAGATCTGCGGTTCAGCGGTCCTTTCTTGGAAATGTTTTTCGACAGAGGAATCATGAGCCTTTGGC
>Ga0210391_10004867_pt1 | contig 11099 bp, 7 predicted proteins | sample IncBWC12OmetaG_FD_160573 | JGI IMG/M metagenome (GOLD analysis project Ga0210391, IMG submission 160573) | Forest soil microbial communities from Barre Woods Harvard Forest LTER site, Petersham, Massachusetts, United States - Inc-BW-C-12-O ...
AACGCTCGGAAAAGGCCCTCCCCTGCTGTTGCTGCACGGAGGCGAGGCGGACCGCAGGATGTTCCGAGACGCCGTGAGTTACCTCCAAAAATCCTTCCTAACGATCGCGTATGACCAACGGGGCTGCGGCCAGACCGAGGTGGAGGATGACTCAGCTTACAGCCTCGAAGATCTCGCGGACGATGCCGCCGGATTGATCGCGGCGCTCGGTTATGAGAAAGCGCACGTGCTCGGTCATTCCGCGGGCGGACTCGTGGCACAAATGTTGGCTTTACGGTGGCCCGCGCGTGTGGACAAATTAATTCTCGAGGCGACCGTCTCTCTGGCCGACTCAAAGCGCCTGATGCAAGATGACGGATTAAAGGAGCGGATGAAGAGCCTGGCGGCGCGCGGGCCTAGTGCCTCCGCGGAATTTTTTACGACGCCTAAGTACGCCGCCGAGCATCCGGAAATCATCGATCTCCTTGGCGAGCTTCGCGGGAGTCAGACGCCTGAGGCCTTCATGCGGCGGATGCTGGCGTTGCAGACCTTCGCAGACGTCGATCTGAGCAAGATCAGGGCTAAGACATTGGTACTCTATGCGGAGCAGGACCAGGCGGCGCAGCGAGGCCCGGTTGAAAAAATGGCGAAGACGATTCCGAATACCAAATTCGAGGTCTATCCGGACGCCGGGCATATCGGAATCATCCAATTTCCCGAGGGCTATTCAAAGGTGATCACCGCGTTTCTGGAGAGTTAGCGTTCAGGCGCTACGCTACAGGGGGCCCGATTGAACTGTGGTCTATTGCTCCGAATAGCCGCGCGGGCGAATGTGGCGAAAATCGGACAACCGCGCTTTAGTCACGATCGATGCCTAAATTTGGGTATGATGGCGAGAGTTAGTATCAGGAGGTTCGCCCGTGGAGCTCCGCCAGCTACGCTACTTCAAGGCAATTGCCGATGCCCGCAGCTTCGTCCGCGGAGCCCGCCTGCTGTACGTTGCTCAACCAGCGCTAAGCCGATCGATTGCGCGGCTCGAAGACGAGATCGGGCAGCCTCTTTTTGTGAGGCACTCGGCCGGCGTCACGTTGACTGAAGCGGGAATACGACTTTACGATCATGTAGGCAGCGTCCTCGGCCGCGTTCAGATGTTGAAAGACGAGATGGCCGCTGAGATGGGAACTCCTTACGGCGTCATCGCTTTCGGCGCACCGCCATCGTTCCAATCCGTGCTCACGGCTCCAGTTGTAGCCGCATTCCTAAGAGCATTCCCTCGCGTCACCGTGAACGTCGTACAGAACACAAGCGTCAATCTGAGGGATGCCGTGACGGCCGGTCTTATCGACATAGCCGTGATATCAACGCTCACGCCCGCGCGTGGACTGAATTACACGCCTCTTTTTACGGAGAGCATGAGCCTGGTCGAAAGAGCCGATTCGCGTCCGCGCTTTGGCGGTACTTTAGAGATCACGGATTTGGTCGGCATTCCGCTTTTGCTTTGCGGCTACCCAAATACTTTGAGATTGATTTTGGAGGATGCTTTCGAAGATATGCAGGTGAAGCCTGATTTTCGGTGTGAAGTGAATACGGCCTCCCTGCTGATTGATCTCGTCCAGGAAGGAGCCGGCGCGGGTATCGTGCCAACCTGCGCCGTCGCATCGAAGATTTCAGGCAATTTTAGGATTACTCCCATCAGCGGGTTGCAATCCTCTTGGACAATTGCCACCTCCAATGAACGCAGCGGATCCGCCTCGGTCGCACAGCTGAGTACAATGATTTCACATCATGTCTGGGAATCCATCAACAGCGGCGTTTGGCCGACGGCTCGTTTCGACGGCGTTTCTCAGTCAGCCGTTAAGGCCCTCTAGGGGCAGACGGACTCCGCTAACGCGAACAACTTCAAAAGTTGGCCGCACCCGTCGGCGGGCGCTCTACCGCACTATTGCATAACCCTGCATTCCGCGTGGATTCGCGCCGGCCCGAAGGATTGCCGAGGCACCCGAGACTTCCCGGGAGCACGCCGACAGTCGGCCCTCCGACCAGGGGCCGCCGACCTCTACCTGATGGCCCCTGCGCCGAAGCTCTTCGACTGTCGACTGCGGATATCGGCTCTCGAGAACGAGCGAACCGATGGAAATCTCGCGAGGCCAAAAACTTGCCACCAAGTGATCGGTGTGGAACGCTGGTGCATCGATCGCACGTTGCAGGGGCATTCCCTTGTCAATGTGATTCAAGAGCAGAAGCAGAGACCATTGCTCTTGCTGATCACCCCCGGGCGTTCCGAAGGCTAGATAGGGTCGACCATCCTTGAACACCATTGAGGGCGTCAATGTGGTCCGCGGACGTTTGCGCGGAACTAGTGAATTAGTGTGGCCGGAATCCAGCGAGAACATTTGTAATCGAGTGCCGAGCGCGAACCCCAATTGCGGAATGATCGGGCTGGACTGAAGCCATCCGCCCGACGGTGTGGCGGAAACCATGTTCCCCCAACGATCGACGACATCGATGTGGCAGGTGTCCCCCTGCGCATACACGCTTGGCGCAGCACCAAGTCCGACCGATTCAACGTTTGTCTGGGCGCTCCTCGCAAAAGTAGGCTCTCCACCGCCCGGGGATGCACCGTCCGAACCCTTATTTGTCGGGAGGCGGATCCGCAGCACTCTTGGAATGCGGCCCTCGGGAAACCCCGGTCTCAGGTCCAAATTCGCGTCGACGCCGATCATCGCGCGTCGTACATCGGCATAGCCCCGGCTCAACAAGGCGTCCAGAGGTACCGCGGGATCGTCTCCGTACCACGCTTCTCGGTCAGCCATGACTAGCTTGAGGGTTTCAGTAATGAGATGAACGAACTCAGGCGACGCCGGATCCAAGGCGGCAAGATCATAGCCCTCCAGGATTCGCAGCGCCTGCAGCAAAGACGGACCTTGGCTCCAAGGTCCGCACTTGAAAACGGTGTACCCCCGGTACTCCACATTGACCGGACGTTCGACCTGCGGCCTCCACTCGTGCAGATCATCTGCCGTCAAAAGCCCATAGTGCCTTCGACCACTCACATCAAACGCCTCGGTTGCCCGGCAAAAGCGATCGATCGTCTCCGCAACTGTGCCCTCATACCAAAAGCCGAGTGCCGCATCGATTTGCGCTTCGCGCGAGCCCCCGGCGGCTTCAGAGTATTCGACGATATGCGTGTAGAGATTTGCCAGGGTGGGATTGGAAAACAGACTGCCGGGTGCAGGCGAAGATCCGTTTCTGAGAAACACAGCGGCCGACGTCTTCCATTCGCTCAAGAATAGCTCTCGCACCGAATCGATCGTGCCTACGGTATTCTCGAGTATTGGGTGCCCATTCTTCGCATAGTAGATCGCGGGTTCCAGTGCCGTTCGTAGCGAAACCGTTCCCCAATCCCTGAGGAGAGTGAGCCAAGCACCGAACGCACCGGGGACGCACGCCGCCAGCAAGCCAGTGCCAGGAATTAGATCCAGCTTTAGAGCATCGAAGCGCTCAATCGTGGCCGCTGCGGGTGCGCCGCCCTGACCGCTTATCACAGTCGGCTCCAGATCGTCTTTTCGGCTGAGAAGGATTGGCGCATCTCCTGCCGGCCCATTGAGATGGGGCTCAACGATTTGAAGAACGAAGCCGGTCGCGACGGCCGCATCAAACGCATTCGCCCCCGCTTCCAAGAGCTTCATTCCTACGGCAGACGCGATCCAGTGCGTCGAGGCGACTGCGCCAAAGGTTCCAGAAAGTTCCGGGCGCGTTGTGAAGGGTTGCATTAGGGAAATCCAGGGTGGACTGGATATGGCAGTGGCGTTACGACTTCGAGTGCTCGATCGTGGCTCGGCCCTCGAACACGACTCGCGATGCGACACCTTGGTGCGCCCATGCCGAAGCGGAAAACAACCCGTCAGGCCTTCCCGCACCGATATTTATAGGGGGATTTTCCAAATCCATGATACGACCCATTTCCGCACGTCATGATCGACTGAGGCACGTTAATGAGCGCCGTGCATTTTTGCCAAAACATATTTCTCATCGACAACATGCCGGGGAGGCATCGACCGGAGAACGCGCGTAAGTCCCTACCGATCCAATTCCAAGACTTTGAACGTCCCAGGCTTGGCGACCGGTGGCTTTCCTTTCGGGGCGCGAAGAACGTACTCGGCAGTCGGTAAATAAATCCGGCCGGTCTTTGGGTCGACGGTTCCGGTGCGGGCGCCGTTTTCAGTTGGCACGGTATCCACGACGGTGTTGTCGAACTTGCCCGACAAGGCGATCACCGACAGAGTGCCCGTGAATGCCGACGGAACAAAGGCGAGACTGCGCGGCTCATCGTAGATCACCGCATCCGGAACTCCGCCCACGTTAAAGCTCGCGATTGTGCGGCCGGAGTGTGCGTCGAGGATGTCCGCGCCGCCATTGAAACAGACGGCGATCAACCGATCGCCCGCCACATAGGCAAGTCCCGTCGGTTGTTTGCAGCCAGGTAATATGTAGCTCCTCACCACGGTTCGGGTGTCCAGATCAACGATTGCTGTCCGGTTCTTATCCACTACATTGACGAAAAACCGACCCTTGCCGTTGGTCGCCCCGAATTCCAAATGACCACCCACCGCGATAGTTCCGACGGCCTTCATCGCCTTCGGATCGACCAGCGTAAGCACGCCGGCGTCGCCACAGATCACGATGACCAATCCGCTTTTGGGATCATATTGTGCGCCGTCGGGGTCATCGGCGGTTGGTATGGAGGCAAGAAGCTTTCCGTCTACTGCACTCAGCACCTTGGCGGTGTTGTCACCACTATTTGTCGTGACAATCAGATCTGTTCCCGGCACTGGTACCACTGAACGTAGACCGGCGCCTTGAGCGAAGCCGATATTTGCCTTACCGGTGTCAGCATCAATGGCGATGACGACGTTGTCATGCGCGATATATACACGCCGTCGCGCTGGGTCGAAGCTGGCGTAATCCCACATACCATCGGGTCCTGAAATTCGACGAATCACATGCAGACCAGTCGGATGGGCTGCATCGCCGGCATTCGCTGGCACGGAAAGGGTCGCGACGAGAAGCGCGGCGCCAATGCGCATGTTGCGCCAATAAGTCATGGTGTGTTCCTTTGATAATTAGCCGTGGAACCGATGCGCGCGGCGGATTGGGTTTCCGAGGGCGGCGGATGCGGTGGACAGTGGGCTTCCGGCGTCAAAAAGACACATTCAAATCCACGCCGGCGGTCAACGGCTGATTCGTGGCAATACGATCGTATGGCGGCCCTGTGAGTGCGAGTAGATTGAAATACTCTGTTGGCTTCCGCTGATTGAAAGCATTGTTGACAAACAGTGCCACCGACCATTTCCCTCCGTCAACGCCGAGGCGGGCATTCGTGATATCCCGTCTCGGAATCGTGTCGAGCGAATAAGTCAGTTCTTGTGTATGGCTCACGAAACTGTTGGAGGCGCCGGCAAACATTTTCAGTCGGGCCGAGATGGGACGCACATATTGAAGCGTCGTACTTATGGTCCACTCCGGTGCATCGAACAAACTCTGGCCCGCCACAACCCCGGCTGAAACGAGGGTGCCGGTGAATGCGGCGTGCGAGAACCCGATGCTCTGGGTGAAGTTCAGAGAATCAGTGATCTTAGTCCGGAGCTCCAGTTCCGCGCCTTTGACTTCGGCGTCAGTTCCATTGGTGGTATACCCCACCCCACAGGCCAGACTGACGAACTGCTGCACGTGGGACCAGTGGGTTATGTAGACGTCGGAGTTTAGGGTCATTCGACCATCAAGAAATCTGCCTTTCTCACCCGCTTCATAAGTCCAAACCGTATCTGGGTTGTAGCTGGTTGGAACCGAGTTCACCCCCATTGCCTGAAGGTCTGCAAGGCATGCAGCGCCGATCTGTCCAGTGACCGGTATCCCGGTAATCCCCGCGCCCTCGCGGTACCCCTTGGCCGCGGATCCATACAGCAGAATGTCGCCTGTGGCGGCATACGATAGATTTACCAGCGGAAGGACGCCCGAAGCCTTGGCGGTAGGGATCGGCAGTGCCACCCACGCGTCCGACCCGGTGAAGACGATTCCTTGTTCGTCCGATATGGCGTTCTCTGTGTAAGAGAAGTAGCGAGCGCCGAGCGTCAGCGTTGCATTGTTCCAGGTGTAACTAGCGTTCCCGAAGCCTGCTTCCTGAGTCAGTTTGGTTGAGTTAACGGCATGGGAAAAGATATCAGTGGTAAAAGGCCCCCCATTGGTCGTGACAGTCAATAAACCCGGTGCAAAGTTCCCGCCCCCCGGACCCCCCGCCCTGAAATCGCTGTAGTAGCCGCCGATAAGCCACTTAAGGTTGCCCTCTCCTCGGGATGTGATTCGAATCTCCTGCGAGAATTGCTTTGTGGCGTCGATTTCGGTGCCCCAAGCAGGGCCGATTCCGAGACCGCCCGCGGTATAATATGAGGGAAAGAGGAAGCCATTTTGTATCGATTCGGTTGAATCCTCGATCTGCCTGCTTGCCCGCTTCCAATATCCACTTGCCGACGTCACACTGAAAGCATCGGCATCATAGTTCACCGTCAAGCTCTCGATAGTGAATGTGTCTGAGAAGGGCTCGGGAATGTTAAAGGGCTGATAGTGGGTAAAGGTACCCGGGGATCCATCGTAGGCATTGATGCCGTCCTGATGAATGCTCTGGTAAAACAGGCCCGGTGTTATCGTCAGGCGGTCCGTAGGCTTGATCAAAAGGCTGACGCGTGCGGTCGTGGTGTCGTTGTCGTTAACGCCGCTAAAGACCTGAGACCCTGGGATACCGACGACGTTTCCTCTTGTGAGTCCGAAATAGTATGGGCTCGGGTTCGTCTCGAGAGGGAAGTTCGGCACGACGATTCGATCGATGTACCCTGAGTCATGACCAAAGGAACCGACGATGCGAAGCGCGACCTTGCCGTCGACTAACGGTAAATTCAGCATTCCCTTTTCGGCGTAGTTAAGACCTCCGCCTTTGGTGCCTGACAGAATCGACTCAGCGCTTGCTTCGAAAGCGGTGAGTTTGGGCGGCGTAGGGATGAGCTTGATCGTGCCCCCCATCGACCCCGCGCCATACAGGGTCCCCTGTGGGCCGCGCAACACCTCGACTCGTTCAAGGTCATAGAGTTCTGGATCGATCTCCACCTTTCCCTGGGTTGCCTGTAACGGGGGGCTGACGGCTATCTCGTCGAAATAGAAGCCGACAGTCGGCGCCTCGCCGCCGTCTGCGGAGAGACCTCGGATTTCATAAAACGCCTGACCCGGTCCGGAGGAGGAGACTGCCATCCCCGGCACCAACTGTGCGATCCCATTGGCGCTTGTAATACCTTCGGCCGCGAGTTGCTCGACGCCCATCGCCGTGATGCTGAGGGGTGTTGTCTGGACTGTCTCTGTTCGTTTCTGCGCAGTGACGACAATCTCGGCAAGGGCAGACGTATCCGAAGCGTTCGGTGCAGTTACTGCATCGCCGCTCTCTTCGGCAGCGGCTCGACCGGCGAATATCACAACGGCCGCCAGCGTGGTTGCGAGTACAGAAAGCCGCAAGCGCTGACCACGCTTTGGGTGGTCGTTCGAGTAACCGTTTGGCATCTTTTCTGTGCTCCTAGACTGTCCACACATCCCGCAGCGTCTGAAATCTCATCCCGCCGCCGCCGGGCAGCACAGTCAAAGTTACCCCCTCGCGGGGTTGCATTTGGGCAACGACCATCCGCCGATCGATACTGCCGGCTATTTAGAAAAATTCACCATCCGCTTTGGGACATTACTGGCCAGCCTGGAATTTGGCTAAAACAAATTTCTCATCGATGACATGCCTGCGAGGCATCGACTCCCTTCGAATCCGACGCGGCCGCTGGCGAACCGCCATCGGAGCCTTGTGGCCGGCTCTAAACAGGTGCTCAGGCGCTTTTAGAAGTCAGCGAGGTCCCCGGGGTACCATTAATCGATGCTGTCCCGGCATGTTGTCGATGACAAATGTGTGTTGGCCAAAATGCATGGCGGCTCGGTAATGTGCCAAGGGCATTGAGCCAGCATAGGAATATGGGGCTGTGGAATACCTTCTTTTCTGCGCCAATGCACCAATTCCCGCAAAATATGGTTCGATGGGCGCGGCTATCGACGCTGCATGCAAGCTGATTCGGGGCGGTACCGCGGTACGGCAAATCAAGGGAACCGACGGTTTCGTCATGGAACGTAGCGACATTGAGATTGAGTGTTTGCGACGGCACCAATGTAAATGATCACGAGGCGCGAACTTCTCAAGCTTTCCACCCTTATCGGCGTGGCTCGCTCATTTCCCGCATCCGCGCAAGAATTGGCTGCGCCGGACTACAAAATCGAAATTGCGCCGGTCACGCTCGATCTGTCGCCGCGCCACAGATTGAAGACCGTCGCGTACAACGGCCAGGTTCCTGGTCCGCTGTTGCGCTTGAAAGAAAACCGGCCGGTCACGATCGAGGTCGCTAATCGCACCGACCGTCCGGAAATAGTCCATTGGCACGGCCTCTTTACTGCTTCGGATGTCGACGGCGCCATGGAGGAAGGTACGCCGCCTATCGCTCCGCACTCGAGCGCACGCTATACCCTTACACCGCGCCCCGTCGGCTTTCGCTGGTATCACACGCACACCATGGCCATGAGCGATCTCACGCGGGCGCAGTACGGCGGGCAACACGCCTTTTTGTTGATCGAGCCTCGCGACAACCCCGGGCGCTACGATCAGGAGTTCTTTCTCGGCCTGCATGACTGGGGCGCATACCTGCTCCCGAGCGATGACGGTGCGATGAACCCGGGCTACGCCGTTGCCACGATCAACGGCAAGGCCATGGGGTCGGGCGAGCCGCTGCGGGTTAGGCAAGGGCAACGGATTTTGTTGCACTTCCTAAACTCGAGTCCCACCGAGGTTCACTGGATTGCGCTCGCCGGCCACACCTTTCATGTACTCGCCCTCGATGGCAACCAGGTTCCCAGTCCTCGGTCGGTACCTATGTTACGCCTCGCACCTGGCGAACGCATATGCGCCCTGGTGGAGTTGGACAATCCGGGCGTTTGGGTGCTCGGCGAGGTTCGTAAGCACGTCCAGGCTCTCGGCATGGCAGTGGCCGTCGAATATGAAAATAAAGTAGGTATGGCGCGGTGGGAGCAGCCGCCTGACTTGATCTGGAATTATGAGCAGTTCGCAGCTGTGCAACTCACCGACTCTGCAACTGCAGATCCAATCATTGTTCCACTCGTGTTCGAGTCAAAATTCCGAGGCCACGGAGCCATGGAGGCTTGGACTATCAACGGAAATTCCTACCCCAATGCGAAGGCTGAGCCGCTCATCCTCGGTCAGCGCTATCGCCTGCAGTTCATCAATAACAGCATCGACGATCATCCACTGCATTTGCACCGCCATAGTTTCGAGCTCCGCAGTCTCGGGGCGCCGCTCTCGGCCGCACAGCGTGCACCGCGGAAGGATATCCGCGGGATCATCAAAGATGTCGTGCTGGTTGACTCTAGGACTCGCACGGAGGTTGAATTCACTGCTAACAATCCTGGAGCCACCCTATTGCACTGTCATCAGCAGAACCATATGGACCTTGGGTTCATGATGCTGTTCGACTATGCCTGATCGGCTCACTAATTCGTGGTGCAACCGGTTCTTCCCCCTTGTTGCGTTCGGATGCCTGCCGCTCCTCGCACATGCGCAAGCCAACTACGAGATCCAGGTTTACGGCGCCCAGACAGTCCCGCCACAAACTTTGATGGTCGAGCTCCATTCCAACTTTACCGTCGATGGAGAGAGAGAAGCCGTCGACGGCGTGTATCCAACATTCCATCAAGAGCATGAGACGATCGAGCTCACCGAGGGCCTCAGTGACTGGTCCGAGGTCGGTTTCTACATCTTTACCAGCGAGCAAGATGGCCACGGCGTGCAATGGGTGGGGGATCACATTCGCCCGCGCATTCGCGTCCCGGATTCCTGGGGATGGCCGGTGGGCGTGAGTCTCTCGACCGAGATTGGCTTCCAGCGCTCCGCATACTCTACCGATACGTGGACTTGGGAGATACGTCCAATCATCGACAAGAGCATCGGCCGCTGGTATTTCGCCGTCAATCCCGCGCTCGAACGTACTTTGCACGGCCCGGATGTCAATCAGGGTCTGGGCTTTGCGCCCAGCGCGAAGATCAGCTACGACTTCACTCCGGTTGTGAGCGGTGGTCTTGAGTGGTATGCCGACTACGGAGCAATTGGCAATATTTCTCCGGTGCACAACCAGCAGCAACAGATATTTGTCGTCGCTGACCTCAACGTGTCGCCCCTCTGGGAAATCAACATTGGCGTTGGCATTGGTGCCACCGCGGCCACTGACCACCTAATCGTGAAGGCCATCCTCGGCCGTCGATTCGACTGGGGCCGACACTCGCCGATCGACTAGATGTGCATCGCCATGTCCCGACACTTGTGTTATCGAGCGCCCGCGCGCCGCAGCGCATTGGCGATGGCGGGCTGATCGCCTGCGAGAGCGGCCTGCAGAGGTGTCGTCCCGTTCGCATCCGCGGCGTTGGGATCGGCGCCGGCCGACAGCAACACCTTCACGGCCTCGGTCCGGCCGTGCAGCGTCGCCAACATCAACGCCGTGCGGCCGCTGTCATCGCGCGCATCGATGGCCGCCTGCTTGCCCAGCAAAGATTGCAGCGCCGGGACATTGCCCAGCTCAGCGGCCTGGCGCAATTGCGCGGCCGTGGCCTTCAGGCCTGCCGTCGCCGCGACGGATGCGGCTTGCGGCGGCGAATAGGATAAGGCGGCAGCGCCGGACGCGACGCTTCGCGCATTTCGAGCCGCGGGCTGAGCGCTGTCCTGCGCGCTCGGCGCGCTCGGCACACTCGACGCACTCGGCACACTCGACGCGCTCGGCACACTCGACGCGCTCGGCGTACTCGACGTGCTCGGAGTACTCGGCGTACTCGACGTGCTCGGTACACTCTGCGCGGTAGGTGCGCTGGGCGCGCCGGCTACGCTCGGCTCGCGAGTCGCGTTCTGCGCGGCCTGCCTGCTGCGCCCCTGTGCGGGCATTCTTTTCGCCGCGCTTACCACCACTTCTTCTGTCGCGTCATCGGCAGCC
>Ga0210391_10004869_pt1 | contig 11097 bp, 10 predicted proteins | sample IncBWC12OmetaG_FD_160573 | JGI IMG/M metagenome (GOLD analysis project Ga0210391, IMG submission 160573) | Forest soil microbial communities from Barre Woods Harvard Forest LTER site, Petersham, Massachusetts, United States - Inc-BW-C-12-O ...
ATCCCGGGTCTAGCACTCCTCTAGGCCGGTCACGACACCTCCGACCGTGGGGCACACGAGATCTGCCGTCGCATAGGGGCTCGACGCGCCACGCGCATCGACGAGCATCCGCGCCGTCATCTCGACGGTCGCGCCGTCGCGCATCCGGGCACGGATGCGCACCGCTCGCGGACCCGACGCATGCGAAACGACCTCGTGTCCGTCGAAGAGGCGGACGCCGCGGCGCTCGGAGAGCGCACGGCCGTGGGCGAGCAGCGCGCCGGCGTCGATCGCGTGATCGAGCACGTTCGCGACGGCGTAGCTGCCGCCGCCGGCGAAGCGGCAGACGCCTTGCGCGTAGCGGGCGGTGGTCCACGAGGCGATGGCGGCGTCGTCCGCGAGGCCGGCGCGAACGAGCGCCGATAGCTCCGTGCCGCTCGCGTTCCACTCGCGGTGCGATTGCCCGATGCGCGCGCGATCGAGAACCGCGACACGGAGCCCGCGCGACGCCAGAATGGGGGCGAGCAGCGACCAGAGGCCGCCGCCCGCGAGGATCACGTCGAAGTCCACGGGGTCGCCCTCCTCGGGCGATCGCGGTGGCGCCTGCTCGGAGCGTTCTTTGGACCGGTATTCGCGACCGAGGCGGTCGAGGTGATCGAGCCGCTCGAGTAGCGCGTCGCCCCCCGCGTCGCGCACTTGCGCTCTAGCAGTCTCTCGCGCACGAGCGCGCTCCTCGCGATCGGTCACGGCGAATCCGTGCAAGCGCTCACGAGAAAGCGCACCGCATCGAGCGGCGGTTCGACGTACCTCGGCGCAGGCCATCGCGCAGTGTACGCCCTCGCAAGGAGCCAGAGCTTGCGGCGACGAGACACGTACGCCCGGCGCGTCATCGCGTCGTGGCCGGCTTCGCGTACGGCGCGCCCGATGTCCGCGTAGATCCAACGCGCGGCGCCGATGGCGGGGCGGCAATCGCGGGGCAAGAGCGCGATCCCGCTCTCCGCTCGCGTGTAGAGCGCATCGGCCGCGGCCAGGAGACGCGCCACGACGGACGCGAGCGCAGGCGTGTGCACGGGTCGTTCGAGCCACGCGTGCGCTTCGATCCCGGCTTCGCGCATCCAGTCGAGGGGCAGGTAGATGCGCCCCCGACGTGCGTCTTCGCCGACGTCGCGCGCGATGTTCGTGAGCTGCATCGCGACGCCCAGATCGCACGCGCGCGCCAGGGCCGCGGTTGAACGTGCGCCCATGACGACCGTCATCATCGCGCCGACGGTCCCGGCCACGCGCGCCGCGTACGCGTAGAGGTCGGCGAGCGAAGCGTACGTCTTGTCGTCCGTGTCCCATTGCAGGCCTTCGAGCAGCGCGTCGAACAAGGCTTGCGGGATCCGTTCGCGTGCGACGACCTTGGCGAACGCGCGGTCGACGGGGTTGTCGTCCGGAGTGCCCGCGTAGGCGCGTGCCAGGCGCTCGCGCAGCGTCTCCACGGCGCGGTCGGTCGCGTCGGGAGCGAGGTCGATCGCGTCGTCGGCTTCGCGGCAGAAGGCGTAGAGCACCGTCGCGGGCGCGCGCACGCGCAGAGGGAGGAGGCGCGCGGCGGTGGCAAACGAAGCCGATCCGTTACGGAGGACGCGCTCGCACACGGCGACGTCCGGGTCGTTCGAGGCGCGCGCGTTCACGTTCGCGTTCGCGTTCGCGTTCGCGCTCGCGCTCGCCTGCGGTACGTCGCGTCACGCCGCATCGGGCACCAACTTGTCGAGCACCCGCGCCGACGACAGAACCCCAGGTACACCCGCCCCCGGGTGTGTCCCGGCGCCGACGAGATAGAGCCCCGCGACGTCTTCGCTCGCGTTGTGCGGGCGAAACCACGCGCTCTGGGTGAGGATCGGCTCGAGCCCGAACGCGGCACCGCGCTCGCTCAAGAGGTCGTCGCGAAAGTGCAGGGGCGTCATGACGCGCGACGTGGCAAGAGCACCCGCGAGCCCCGGCAGAAGAGAAGCCTCGAGCGCCTGCTCGATCGCGGCACGGTAAGGCTCGGCCTGCATGGTCCAGTCGACGTTCGCGTCGAGATGCGGAACCGGCGACAGAACGTAAAACGCGTCACACCCCAGAGGCGCGAGACTCGGATCGGTCGCTGTCGGGCGGTGCAAGTACAGGCTGAAATCGGGCGCGAGCCGGTGCTGCTCGAAGATGTCCCGCAAGAGTTCGCGGTAGCGCGGCCCGAGCAGGATCGAGTGATGTGCGACGTCTGGGTAGCGCCGGCGTGTCCCGAAATACCAGACGAAGAGGCTCATCGAGTACCGAGCGCTCGCGAGCTTCGCGTCGGTCCAGCGGCGGCGGTGCTCCGGGGCGAGCAGGCTTCGGTACGTGAACGCGGAGTCCGCATTGGAGACGACGACGTCAGCTCTCTCGATGCGCCCGCCTTCGAGCTCGACGCCGGTCACGCGCCCGCACTCTCGCCCGCCTTCCACGAGGATCTGCCGTACGGTCTCGCCGTAGCGAATCGTGCCGCCGAGCCGCTCGAAGAGCCCGACGAGGCCGTGCACGAGCGATCCCGTGCCGCCCATTGGAAAATGCACGCCCCATTTGCGTTCGAGGTGCGGGATCAAGCTGTAGATCGACGTCGTCGTGAACGGATTGCCTCCCACGAGGAGCGGATGGAACGACAAAAGTTGCCGCACCTTCTCGTTCTTCACAAACTTTGCGACCATCCCGTAGACCGTCCGGTAGCTCTCGAGCCGCACCATCGCGGGCACCACGCGCGCCATGTCCGTCCACGATCCGAACGGGACGTGCGAGAGCTGCTCGAACCCCACGTCGAAGATCCGCCCGCTCATCGCGAGGAAACGGTCGTACCCGCGTACGTCGCCCGGTGCGATCGCGCGGATCTGCGCGCGCATTGCCTGGGCGTCGCCCGAGTAGTCGACCGTCTGCCCGTCGTGAAAACGAATGCGGTAAAACGGCGTCACCGGCCGCATGTCGACGTGATCGGCCATGCGCTCGCCAGCCAGCGCCCAGAGCTCTTCGAACAAGAACGGCGCGGTGATGACCGTGGGCCCCGCGTCGAAGACGAAGCCGTCTTGCCGAAAGACGCGCGCGCGCCCACCCGGCTGCTCGTGGCGTTCGAGGATTGTGGTCGACCAGCCGCGACGGGCGAGACGCACGGCCGCCGCGAGCCCGCCGAAGCCACTGCCGATGACGAGCGCGCGCCGCCCGGCTTGCGTTGCACGCAGACTCATTGTACAATGTCTGTATAGGGTAGGTCCCAAGGTTGTCAAACCCGACGAAAGGCAGACCGCCGCCTCCCCCCGCCGCGCCCGCGCTGGCGCCGCACCCCGGAGCGGCGATTCGAATTCACGCCGTGGCGGCGCTCACGGGCGTGCCGGAGCCGACGCTTCGGGCGTGGGAGAGGCGCTACGGAGTGCCCGCCCCCGAACGCACGACGGGCAACTATCGCCTCTACAGCCGGTTCGACATCGAACAAGTTCGCGCGATGCGCCGGCTCTGCGACGAGGGCGCCTCCGCTGCCGAGGCTGCGCGCCAGGTGATCGAGACCCCGCCGGACGAATTGGCGTATCCGAGCGACGCCGACGGGGCGGGCGAATCGACCGAATCCGTTGCCGCGGCCTCCTTCGCCGGAGCCGTCGAAGCGCTCACTAGCGCCATCCGCCGGCTCGACGACCTGACGTTCGAAGCGCAGCTGCGGCGCGCGAGCTACCTTGGGTCGGCGACCGCCATCTTCGAGCGTGTCCTCGTTCCCACCTTGCATAAGGTCAACTCGCTTCTATGCAATGGCTCTATCTCCATCGCCCACGAGCACTTCGCGTCGCAGCGCATCGCGACGCTGATTCGTGACTTCACGCGGCTCGCGACTCCCGACGACCCGAAGGGCGTCGCCGTCGTGGCGTGCTTCGCCGACGAGCACCACGAGATTGGCGCGCTCGGCGTGGCCCTCAAGCTCGCGACCTGGGGATTGCGCCCGATCTTTCTCGGCGCGCGCACTCCGCCGCCGGCCATCCACACGGCGGTTGGCGTCCTGGTGCCGAAGCTCGTTGCCCTTTCGGTGACCGTGCCGCCCGACCGCGCCCGCGCCCGCGAGCTCGTGGACGGCTACGCGGGTGCGTGCGGGCCGACTCCGTGGGCCGTCGGCGGGCCGGCCACCGAAACGATGGCCGACCTCGTGCAAAATGCGGGAGGCATCATCGCGCCGCCCAATACGGCAGGTTTGCGCGCGCTCGTGCGGTCCTTGACTAGGCCGCGTCGAAGCGATCGAGGTTCATCACTTTCGTCCACGCTGTGACGAAGTCGTGCACGTGACGCAAGGAGGTCGCCCGTGGCGAGATCCGCGCGACGTATTGAATGCGATCCTGTGGGTCTTACGCACGGGAGCGCCGTGGGCGGACATTCCCCGCCGCTATCCACCGCACTGCCATGATCTTGGTCGCTTTGCCGCTGCGAGTGATCCCAACATGAGGGCCCCCCTTTTTGCGCCGGCGTGGGTGCCGTCGATGTATGCCTCGGTCAGATCGACTTTTCCGCGCGCGAGGGTGTTTTGGACCGCATCCTCACGACGCTGGCCGAAGATCTTCGGCAACGCTCCCACTTCTGAAAGCGGTCGTGACACGTCTGGTTTCAGAGTGACCCCTGTCCCGAAGCGATGATGTGGATCGTCTCGAAGAATGCGGTCCAAATAGCGAAATACCAGCTCGACCAAGTCGAGCGCGTATTTGAACTCAGCATGAACGACATAGAGGACGCAGTCGTCAAAGAAATCGTGCCGTTGAAATTGATCGAACTGTTTCGTCGGCAGCTGAAATAGCCCATGCGACCGCGCGAAGTCCCGATCCCGGCGGCGCTCGTCCCGTTGCTCGCCGAAATGAAGAAAGGGGACGAAGCCCACGGATCTCGTGGTGCCGTTGCTCGGCACGGTGCGCGACAACCGCCGGGCGATCCTGTTCCGGGTGCACCTTCACGCCGCGAAGCTCGAACGCACGCGGCTCTTCGAAGACACCGCGACGACGATGGCGATCAACTTCCGCTCGCTACGCGATAGTGGCATCACGTGGGAAGCCCTCGCGAGCACGCCCGTGGACCGCATCCATGCCCGCGCCGGCCACCAGCACATCGCAACTACACTCGGCTACGCGAAGGCAGTTGAAAACCTTCGCGGCAAGTTCGGCACCCCGTTTGGGGCGCTCCCGGATGCCTTGCTTGAATCGTCCCGAATCGTCCCGGGACGATTCACGGCGCGAAAGCCAGCCAAAAACAAGGCTCTTGGGGCTCCGACTGCTGGACTCGACGACGACTGGCCGGAGCGAAGCGAGTCCAGGCGGCGCGAGGAGAACAGTCCTGGCCTGAAGTTCCTTCAAGCAGAGGCTCCGACTGCTCGACTCGAGACCGCCTAGCTCGTTGGATTCACGGGAGAATACGTATGACTCGCGTACGGAGGACCCTCCGCGAGTTGACGTAAGTGCGCGTGAGCTGGTCCCGTTTGGGCCAAGCGAAAGCGAAGATGAGCCTGGGCGGTCTCGGCATCCAGCGTCATGACGATTCGTCGTGCTTGACGATTCGTCATGACGCTCCATATTGACGTCGTGGGCCTCGTCGAGCGGATCCGGTCCCTCGGGAAGGCTCCGAGCGCCGTACGAATCGGCGGCGACGCTGTTCTGTCGATGGGCGGTCGCGGCGTGGGCGGACGAGATGTCGGGCACGCGCTCGTGAACGCGACTACCGCGGAGGAACAAGGTCCGGACGTGATCATAATGGGACCGACGATCGACGGCGAGGTTCTGCGCATCGTGGCCCGAATCAACGAGGACGGGCTCCACGTTTCCAACGTCGTGCTCTGAGGTGCGATCATGAAGTGCAATCGTTGCGGAAAGAACACGGTGGAGGCGGCTACGCTCCGCCACGAAATCAGCGTGGGCGGCGCGAAGTTCGTGGGCAAGCTCGACGGACAGAGGTGCGCCTCGTGCAAAGAGACCGAGATCTCCCTCGACGTGCTGACACAGTTCGAGCACGCGGTAGCGCGCAGCCTCGCAGAGCACGGTCCGGTGAGCGGGGCGACGCTGCGGTATATGCGGAAGTCCGTCCCGCTGTCAGCTGTTGAACTTGCATCGCTTCTTCGCGTTGCGCCCGAGACGATCTCGCGGTGGGAGACCGGCGAGCGGGCCGTCGATCGCGCGGCTTGGCTCGTCGTGCGGGCCCTGGTGCTCGAGCCCGAATCAATGGCCGCCCTCGCCGAGCTGCGCGACGAGCCGCCGGCACGCGCTGTTTCGATCGCGGTGTGACGAAGGACGTGCGGCCCCTCGGCCTCACCCCTCGCGAGGCGCGCGGATAGCACGGGCGAGGTGCATGCCATCGGTTCGCCGGCGTCGTGTCGTGGTCGGGCCATCCCAGCCTCCGCACGCGGACATTACGTGCGGTCGGATCTCACTGGCACAATGCGGTCGACCAGACGCTTACAATCGATCGGCGGAAGTGGTCAATAATTGTTGACCACATCCTCTTCGAGACGAATGGCTAGCCGAGCGTTCGTCGTGAAGGCGTGCGGTGTGACGCCGGACGAGCTTGTAGATCCCGAATCTCGTCAGGGGCCTGCCCGCCGCAGACTCGAAGACCAGAGCCTAAGGGGGACTAAGCGCCTCGAGAAAGGCCGCTTCCGCCCCGCGTTCGCCGAGGATTGGAGACGGTCTTTCAAAAGCGCGGCGTATCCATCCCGACGAAATCGTCAAGGATCGCTGGGATTCTGCGACGTTAGGGCCAGTGCTCTCGCGATCAAAGCGCCGCGGAAGTCGCAGATCGCTTCCACCCAAGGTCACAAGACGCGCACGCTGCGCCGCTGGCTATGGGAGGCCGGTGTGCGGCGGCCCGAACTTCACAAGAACACGCCGACCAGCAAGGGGATCACCTGGCACGACTTGAGGGCTACGGGGCTGACCTGGATGGCCGTCCGCGGGGACGATCCGCTGAAGATTCAGCAACGCGCCGGGCATGCGACCTTCGGTACCACCCAGCTCTATGTGCGCACCGCCGAAGCGGTTCGAGATGGGTTTGGCACGCCGTTCCCGCCACTGCCGGAGTGCCTCTTGCGAATCGTCAACGATTCGTCATTGACGAATCGGGCGAGGAAATCGAGCCAAAAACAAGGCTCTTCGGGCTCCGACTGCTGGACTCGAACCAGCGACCCGGCGATTAACAGTCGCCTGCTCTACCAACTGAGCTAAGTCGGAATGTCTGAAGCCCCGCTTTCTATCGTCGCCGTACTGGACCGTCAAGAACGCTTCACACGGTAGCGAACGCAGCGGCGTCGATATCCAGCGGGGAGCGATCGGCGTCGGCCATGAGCTTCGCTTTTAGCTCCACGGTAGGCAGAACGTTGCGCGCGTAGTACAGCGCCGCCGCGACTTTGCCTCGGTAGAACGGCTCGTCGCGCGTGCCCGGGGCGGTCGTCCCGTTCTGCAGCTTTTCCTGCGCGATGGCCGCGCCCTCGAGCAGCATCCAGCCGACGGCCGTTTCGGCCATCATCTCGAGGTAGCGGTTCGCGTGGAGCGGAACGAGCGCCACGCTGCCGCTCTGGAACCACATGAGCAGGCGCATCGACGTGCCGCCGAGCGCTTCCTGGGCCGCCGCCAGGGTCTTCGTCGCGGGGCCGAGCACCGCGTCGCTCGCGTGTTTCTGCGTGAACTTGGCGATGTCGCCGAGGAACGCCTGCAGGTTGGCGCCGCCCCCCTGTCCGAGCTTGCGCCCGACCAGGTCCATCGCCTGGATATGGTTGGTCCCCTCGTAAATGCTGAAGATCTTCGCGTCGCGGCAGTACTGCTCGACCGGGAAGTCGCGCGTGTAGCCGACGCCGCCGAACGTCTGGATCGCCGTCTCGCACACGCGAAACCCCTGATCGCTCCCGTACGCTTTCACGAGCGGCACGAGCAGATCGACCTGGCCCGTGTGGTACGCCGCCGTCTTTTCGTCTTTGCCCTGCAGCGCCTTCGCCGCGTCCCCGTGGTGCGCGAGCTTGACCGCCAGCGCGCGGATGCCTTCGACGCGCGCCTTCATGTCGAGCAGCATCCGGCGAACGTCCGCGTGCTCGATGATGGGCACGCGCGGGGACGTCGCGTCCTTCCAGTGCGCGATGTTCGCGCCCTGCTTGCGCTCTTTTGCGTAGTCGAGCGCGTTCAGAAAGGCGCTCGAAGCGACGCTGAGCCCCTGGACGCCCACGGCGATGCGCGCGTTGTTCATCAACTTGAACATCTGCGGCATGCCCTGATTCAGCTTGCTCTCGCCGCCGACGGGCCAGCCGATGCACTGCCCCGTGTCGCCGAAGTTGAGCACGCACGTGGCCGATCCGTTGATGCCCATCTTGTGCTCGATGTTGGCCACGTCGACGTCGTTCGGCTCGCCGAGCGTGCCGTCGTCTTTCACGCGTGTCCTCGGCACGATGAAGAGCGTCAGCCCCTTCGTGCCGGCCGGCGCGCCTTCGACGCGGGCGAGCACGAGGTGCACGATGTTCTCCGTCAGGTCCTGATCGCCGCCCGAGATGAAGATCTTCGTCCCGCGGATCGAGTAGCTCCCGTCCGGATTGAGCGACGCGGACGTCTTCGCGCTCCCGACGTCGCTGCCGGCTTGGGGCTCGGTCAGGCACATCGTGCCGCCCCACCGCCCCCCGAACATCGACGGGCAGTAAAGCTGCTTCTGCTCGTCGGTACCGAACGCGTGAATGACCTCGGCCGCACCGAAGGCGAGGCCCGCGTACATCGCGAAGGCCGCGTTCGAGCCGCTCAGCATCTCTTCGACGAGCACCTGGATCGACGTCGGCGCGCCGCCGCCGCCGTAATCCGGCGAAACGCCGAGCTGCTTCCATCCCGCGTCGTAGAGGCTCTTCCACGCCTCTTTGAAGCCCGGAGGGGTGATGACGTGCCCGCCTTCGAGCTTGCACCCCTGATCGCCGACGGCGTTCAGCGGCCCCGTGACTTCACGCACCCAGCGGTAGCACTCGGCGAGCGCCGACCGGCACTCGTCTTCACCCCACGCTTCGAACGGGGCCTTGCCGAGAATCTCCTCGACGTGAAACTGCTCGAACAAGAGAAAATAGAGCTCGCGGAGATCGGCCTTGTAACGATTGATCGTCGGAATCGGCTTGGACACGGGGCCTCCGAGTCGCCGAACTAGAGCCGTCGGCGTCGCGAATGAATCGCCATTCAGTGTAACGCCGGCTCGCGCCCCTCGCACGCCACGTCTCGTGAGCGAGAGCGAGAAACAGGGAGGGGAGGAGGGCCGCCTAGAGCTCGGCGCGCACGAGGATGAACTTGTTGCAGAGCACCTTGTCGGTGATCTCGCGGTACGACTTGCCCTGCACTTCGCCTTTGAGCCCGCCGATGCGTCCGTGCTCGGTGATGAAGTACATGACCTTCTTGCCCTCCTCGCGCTGCTTTTTCAGCCAGTTCGTGAAGGTCGTGCCCGTCGAGACGAAGGCGGGGATGTGGTTGCCCGTATAAAAATTCTCGCCCTTCCAGTTCATCTGGTACGCGATGAGCGGCTCCTCGGGCCCCGAGCGATTGGCGTAGTACGCCTCGATCATCTCGTGCTGGCCCCAGTGCTGCGCTGTGCGCTGCATGTACACGTCGAGCCCCCAGAGGCCCCATGCGAACGCGAACGCGCAGAGGGCCATCACCGCGTGGTGGCGCACCGCGCGCACCGCGAGCGCGAGCGAGAGGAGAATCGCCACCGCCGCAAAGCCGAAGAGCACGGCGGAGAAATCGAGCGAATCCGGCCACGGCCGGCGGTAGTTGTACGTGTAGAGCTGCAGGAGCCGGATGGCTCCCGGCTGGTCGCCGTTCTCGGGCTTGATGATGAGGTCCCGCGCGACGACGATGAGCACGAGCGCCGACGCGACGGCGCCTGCCGCCAGCATGCGCGAAGCATGGCGGCCCGCGGAGTCGTCCTCTTCGGGGTCCGGGAGATTCTTCGAGGGAAACGAGACGACCGCGCCCGCGAGCAACACGGCGCCGACGACGATGAAGAGGATCGCCATCACGACCGAAGGGTCGCCGAGATGCCCGTCCGGCTTCGTGCCGAGCCACGACCCGGGCAGCGTGCGAGCGATGCCGAGCGTCAAGAGCGCGCTGCCCGCGAATAGACCGCCGAGGTAAATCGCCAGCGATTGCCCCTTGGGCAGGTTCTGGCTCCCGAGCATGTCGTCGAGGACGACGCCGATGAGCATCGCGATCGGCGGGACGGCCGGGAAGATGTAGTGGTGAAATTTCGTCCCCATGAACGAGAAGAGGGCGAAGGCGAAGAGAAACCAGAAGCAGAGGAGCAGCGACACGTCCGCGCGCGCGCTGTCGCGAGCGCTCGGTCCCCGGCGGAGCCACCAGAGTAGGCCGAGCGGCGCGATGCCCGTCCACGGAAAGAGCGCGTAGCCGAGCTGCCAGACGTAAAAGCGGAAGCTCGTGTCGTCGCCTTCGTTCGTGTCGTGCACGTGGTGGAAGGCACGATTGAACATGTCGTGGAAGATGAGGCGATCGGTGAACGGTGCGCCGTGGCGTACGTACATCGCGACGTACCAGGGCATCGCGACCGCGAGCAGAATGAGCGTCCCCCCGACGACTTCGAACTGCGCGAACTCGGAGAGAAAGCGCGTGATGCGCCCCACGAGCTCGTCGCCCGGGCGCGACGCGATCAAGTACGCGAGCGTCACGAGGACCGGGAAGCCGAGCCCCTCGGGACCCTTGCCGAGCGTCGCGATCGCCGCGAAAAACCAGGCGGCGAGATAATACAGGCGGCGCAGGCGGCGCTCGCCCCAGCTGAGCCAGAGCAGGAGCCCGAGGCACGCCGTCCATAACAAGCCTTGGATCGCGGGCTCGAACGCGCCGAACGACCGCATGAACCATGCGCCGGCGCCGGTGCCCACGATATGCGGAATGCTCGCCGGCATCGCCGCGCGGCACTCTTCGTTGCCGGGCAATCCGCAGTCGCCCATGCCCGATCCGCTCCGAAACTCGTCCCAGTGGGGGTTGAAGCCGTGCGCGCCGGGCCGCCACAGAAACTCCACGTTGCGCGAGAACAAATACAGAATCTGCGGGAGCGCGCAGATGAGGATGCACCCGAAGACGAGGTGCCAGCCCG
>Ga0210391_10004871_pt1 | contig 11094 bp, 4 predicted proteins | sample IncBWC12OmetaG_FD_160573 | JGI IMG/M metagenome (GOLD analysis project Ga0210391, IMG submission 160573) | Forest soil microbial communities from Barre Woods Harvard Forest LTER site, Petersham, Massachusetts, United States - Inc-BW-C-12-O ...
CTTCGCGAGCCAGCGAAACTCCAGTTAAAGAGAGAGAGTAGTAAATGAAGACCAGCGCGATGGTCACCACAAACCCGGTGCTCTTACCACCCCGTCGCGAGGAAAGGCCGAGCGGGATTCCGATCAACATCAGTACCAGGCAGGCCACCGGGTAAGCGAAACGCTTGTGGAGTTCGATGAGGTATTGTTTGCCCCCCGACTCCCTGGAGCGCGCGTAAAGAGCGCGGTTGCCCATGGCGAGAATTGGTGCGTCATTGCGGCCGAGGTGCGTATCCTCCGGCGTACCAATTGACAGCGGCAGTTCTGATTCCACAAAGGTAGAAACCTGGTACTGTGTGTTGCCGTTGGTGGTCACCATCTCGTGCTCGGTGCCGCTACGCAAACGCATCAGAAGGGTATTGGGGCCGCCGTTCGCGACCAATGCCTCCTCAGCCGTGGTGATTTTGGGCGAGACCGGATCACTCAGGTCGGCGAGGAAGATCCGCTGCCAGCGCGCGGCACCTGTGCCGGCTCGGATATCCTGCACATAGAGGACATAGTTCTTGAAGTCTTCATAAAAGACGCGCGGCTGAATCTCAAACGATGCCTGCTGGTTTTTGAGCTCGTCCTTCAACTGAAGAAGCGCTGCTGTTGCCTTGGGAGCCACATAAAGAGAATCGGCCAGTGATATCCCCCAGGCGATAACCGCTACCGCCGAGACCACCTTGACAAAGAACCAGGCGCCAATGCCCACTGCCCGCATGGCCGTGATCTCGCTGTCGGCGGAGAGCCGGCTAAGGCCCAGCAGGACCCCGACCAGCACAGCCATAGGGATGGTGAGGGTGAGGGTGTTGGGAAGAAGGAAGACGAAGACCTTGGCCACGCCGCCCAACGACGCGCTATTGCGCACCGCCATCTCCAGCAGGTCGCCAATGTTCTTCATGAACAGGACGAACGTGAACAGTGCACCCCCCAGGAAAGCGTGGGAGAGCACTTCGTGCCAGATGTACCGGGTAAAGATGCGCACAGATCTACAGTCTAGAGCATTCTGCGGGAAAAGCCGGGACTGGATAGGAAGACGTACCTCAGTGGCTAAACGGGCGAGCTGCTTGAGAAGCAGCAACCAGGGCTAATGCTCGCTGCGGCGAGGTAGCCCTCAATTTGTATACGGGTGCGTTCACGCGGGTTTGAAGCGGCTACCGGGCGAGGAGCAGATGCCTTCACCCGCGGTATCCGCTTGAAAACCCGCTCCCCGGACTGAAGTCCGGGGCTGGCACCGAGGGAGGGACGGGTCAAGGTGTAGCCGCGCAGGGGATTGGCCGGCTGAGATTCCCAGGGGCTAAGGAGTTTGCGTGAGAGCTGGAAAGCAGCCCTTAGGGGCTATCGGGCTGCGGAAAAATTCGGGAACGGGCAAGAGTGGCAGGGGCTAAAGCCCGACATTTTTTCAATCGGTTATGGCCCGACTAAAGTCGTGCCCTGATACAAAACAGAGCTTTTCCGCAGTCCGTAAGACCGTTCCTCCCATCGAGATCGATGCGGCGGTAAGACCGCGGAAAGAGTTGCTCCTGCGAGGAGCCATCAGGGATTTAAGGATCGATGATCGTACGGTCCCAAACCGGAGAGCCCTGGGTGTGGTATTGGCCAAGGCCGGTCCAGTCTTCGCGTGTGATCCCGTTCAGGTCCCACACCACACGCCCGTCGCGCACCGTCAGCTCGCAAACCAGCTTCTCATCGCCTGCCAGGCGGGCACCGTAGGTATCGACGAAGCCAAAGTGCCCCTTCTCCAGATGCAACACGGCAACGTCTGCATCGGAACCCTCCGAAAGATTGCCCAGTTCGTCGTGTTTGATCTCATGCGCAGGGTTTGAGGTGGACAAGCGGATCACGTCCGCAAGCGGCACGCCCAGGTTCAAAACCTTCGACATCACGTTCAGCATGTCTTTCATTCCTGCATTCATGCTGTCGTTATGCAGATCCGTTGAGATCGAATCCGGCACGAAGTGTTGCTGGATCGCCGGTGCAGCGTGGCGGAAGATGAAGCTACCGCCACCGTGGCCCACATCAAAGATAATGCCGCGCTTCCTTGCCTCGAAGAGATAAGGCCGTACCTTGCCCTCCGCATCCAGCATGGGAACGTCGTCGAGATACATGTGGGTGGAGATGTCCCCGGGGCGCAGTTTCTTCGACACCAGTTCTTCATAAGGCCGCTCCGGCCGAAAGGTTCCAAAGTCCACCATCACCGGGATGTTGGCAATCGTCCCCGCTTCCACCGCGCGCTCTACCGGAGTCCACTCCGGGCCATCGTAGTGAGCTGTTTTGATACCTACGATCACCTGCGGATACTTCAATGCCTGAGCCGCAGCCGCCTGGGCATCCATTTCGTTCAGGTTCTGTTCGTGAGCGGGCCGCATACCGCCGCCGACAATATTAATAAAGGCAAGAATGCGGGTGATGGAACGATCGATCACACGATCCTTGAAATCAGGAAAATTCGTCCAGCCTGAACTGCCCGCATCGACTGCAGTCGTCACTCCACTGCGCAGGGTAAAGCCATCGGGATACACACTGTGGTCGCCTGCATAGGCGTGGCGCTCACCCGTGCCCGCATATACATGTACGTGGATGTCAACCAGGCCCGGGGTGACATAGAAGCCGGAAACATCGACTACTTTCGCACCCGGTCCCGATTGAATATGCTCGGCGACTGCAGCAATCTTGTGGTCCTTGATGGCTACATCGCGAACCGCGTCGATCCCGTTTTTCGGATCGATGACATGGCCGCCCTTGAGCACAAGGTCGTAGGACGATTGCCCGTGAAGCGCCGGGAACACAAATGCAAGCAACAACGAAATCCCGAGTAATTCGGCGCAGCGGCCTCGTCTTCGAACATCCTGACATGCATTCACTTTTTATCCCCTCGAGGGTTGCAACAGTCTCAGGTACACAAAGGCACAGCCGCTGTGATGCCAGCGGCTGTGTGGAGGAACAATAAGCCAGGTTGCGCTAGAAAACGATCTTTCCTGCAAGCTGAAGCAGGCGCCCACTGCTGCCGGAGCTGTTTTTCTGGGTGCTCGTCGTGGTGCCAAAGTCCCCCCAGGTCGTCGGATCACCCGGGTCCCAACCACCCTGCATATCGGAGTTCGGATTTTGCAGATTCGGATGATTGAAAACGTTCTGTGCCTCGGCCCGGAACTGGAACTTTACCCGCTCCCCAATGCCGATCTCCTTGAAGAGCGATGCATCCACATCTGCGAAGCCAGGACCATACAGCGGATTTCTTCTTCCGTTGCCGTAGGTAAACTGGGCCGGATAGGCAAACGCTGAACCGTCGATGCAGGAGCCGGACGGATTGTTAATGTAGAACTTGGCCGTGCATTTGGCAGACGGTAGATGCAGCCAATCGGGCCGTTGCGTGTTTCCATTCGGTTGACTGACGTTGGCCTGATCGTTATCCAGATAGATGTTGTAAGGCTTGCCGGTCTGCAGGGTGACAATGCCGTTGAGCTGCCAGCCGCCCAAGGTGTTTCTCATCAGGTAGCTGGCACCACTAAACTTGGGCAGCTCATACGTAGCAATGGCCACAAAGCGGTTGCGGATATCCCAGTTTGAGCTCGCATAATCCAGGTTGATGTTGTACTGGTCCATCGTCGTGCCGCCATTGTTTGAGTTATCCGATATGTCCAGATCATGCGACCAGGTGTAACTGGCCTGACCGGATAGCCCATGGGTGGTGCGCTGGCGCAGAATGGCTGTAAAGCCGTTGTAGTGGGAGTATTCGTCGTTCTGGATGGTGCGGATCCGGCCGAAGAGCTGGTTGGGACGACGATCGTTGATGTCTCCTACGGGACCACCGGGCAGAGGCGAGTTGTTATAGAAATCGCGGTCCAGATGAATCGCATGAGATCCCAGGTATTGCAGCTCCATGCCGGCGCCTCTCCACAACTCCTGTCCGAAGGACAGGTTCCACTGATAGAGCTCCTGGGTCGGCAGGTGCGGGCCCATGGTGACCGCATTCACATAGGTTCCGGGAATGCCCGCCATGGGAGAACCTGCGCCGGCACCCGGAGTGGGATTGGCAAAAGTCAAGAGGCTGGTCGCCTGACCGTTGTAGGCAACAGAGGCGGAAAGCGGATAGTTCTGCGTTGTCAGAGTATAAGTATTCAGCTGGTTGGCATTCCAGTAGATGCCAAACCCGCCACGAATAACACTGGACTCCGTAGCGCGATAGGCGAACCCAAGCCGGGGCGCCCAGTCATTGTGCGTTGGGTCGATGAACTTGAAGCCGGGTGTTGGCTTGAATGTTCCCGGCGTCGTCGCTGTGGTTGCCGGTATCAGAGCAGTATCGTCCGCATTCAAAATTCGAGTGTACCCATTCAAGCTGTAGGGCACCGTTGGTAACTCATAGCGCAGGCCATAATTCAGCGTCAGCTTTGGGAAGACCTGCCAGTTATCGAGGACGAAGAATCCATCCCGCCATTCACCGATCGATCCCTTGGTGGGAAAAACCGGAGTCGTGGCCGACTGGGCCAGGCCTAAAACAAAATCGGCCGCACCGTAGCCCGTGCTGGTATAACCCGAATCTGCGCTGCCCGGGGTTCCATTAAAGTTGAAAAAGCCGCGCGCGTCATTGGCCGCTTCGCGCCCGATGGTGAGCTTTCGCAACTCGAGGCCGGCCATGATATTGTGGCGTCCGCGCGTGTAGCTTACCTCGTCGTAGCCGTCAATCGTCCGGTCGTCCTGGTACCAGTTCGCGGTTGTGTTCCCCAGTGTCGGGCCGCCCTGGCTGTTTGTAAGAACATCGACATAGATCGACGGTATCCCCGGGTTGCCGTATATCGTGTCGGAATTAAAGCCCGGAATTCCTAGCGCAGTCCCGGCATCCTTTGGCCCGTTGACGGCAAAGTAATCCAGGCTGTTGGAGAGAACCGTATTCAAACCAATGCGGAAATCGTTCACCAGGTTTGGCTTGAGGATGCGGGTGTAACCGACGGCGTAGTTGCGGGAGTGAGTCGGCCCGTAAGAAGCGTTGGTGGGGAAGTTAGAGCCGTTCACAATGGTGATGTTCTGCCAGTGGTAACGGAAATATAGCCTGTTCTTGTCGCCGATATTTTCGTCAACGCGATCCAGCGTTTGGGTAATGATGATGTTGTTGGGGAAACTGTTTTGCAGGTTGTTTTGCACGCCGCTGAGATTGGGCTGCAACATGTACGCCTCGAGCTTCTGCGAAATCAACGCGGACGGACTTTGCAACTCAGAGGCCGGGATCTGGTTGTTGGGATAAGGTAAGCCAGTGAACGGGTCTGTAATGGACACACCGATTGCGGAGAAGTCCCCAGTCCTTTCGGCCGCCGTTAGCGTCGAAGCAATGCCGGTATTTTCCGAGATCTGGTTTAGCTTCTCCCAGGAACCGAAGAAGAAGGTGCGGTTTCGTCCGTTGTACAGTTTCGGCAAATAGACGGGACCGCCCAGATCGAATCCATACTGGTTGTAATGGTTAATCAGCTTGGGACTGCCGGGCGCGTCGAAGAAATCATGCGCGTTGAGGGCGGTGTTCTGAATGTAGTCGTAGACTGCACCATGCAAATCATTGGTGCCCGACTTGCTGACCAGGTTGACGTGCAAGCCCAGGTACGACCCGTACTGTGCCGGGTAGTTTCCGCTTTGCATCTGCACTTCAGAGATCATGTCCGAGCTTGGCCGCGCCGGCGCCGTTGTGATCAGGTTATTCATGATCGAAACCCCGTCGAGCGTCATGCTGCTCTGGATTTCGCGCTGACCGGCTCCGATGAAGTCCTCTCCCGGCGGGACGCCGTTATAGCCTGACGAAGGTCCAATGGTGACGTTCGACGCGGTCGCAGCAACCTCGAGCGCGTTATGTCCCATCAGCGGCAGATCCTGCACTGTCTTGGTATCGAAGGTTTCGCCCAGGGTTGCGTCATCTGTGGAAAGGGGCGGTGTGGAGGCCGAAACGGTAACAGTTTGGGTCTCGGATCCTGCCTTGAGCGAGAAGTCCGTACGGACCGCCTGGTCGATCGGCACGATGGTGCCCGTTTTTGTTACTTTGTTAAAGCTTGCCTGATCGACGGTGATGTCATAGGTGCCCGGAGGAATGAACTTGATCGAGTAGTAGCCCTGCCCATTGGTTGTCCCGGGATAAGCCACCCCGGTCGATTCTTCCACGGCCGTTACCTTGGCGCCGACTACCGCGCTGCCGGATGAGTCCAGCACGGTCCCGACCAGGGCGGTGTTATTCGCTACTTGAGCCTTCGTCAACGTTGCGAAGGCTATCAAAGCTGAGAACACTGTGAGCACTGGACACAATAGACGTTTCATTCTCTTGAGCTCCCTTCTGGTTGGGCCGCAAATGAATTTGCGGCCGGTGGGAAACTTATGATTTATGCAAGGCTTTCGCCCTGCGAGTATGTCAAACTAACCTGGCCTGCCTAAAAGAAACCATTATTGCGCTAAAACTGGAAAGTCCGGTCGGGGCCGGGTGCCGCTACGTGAGGGATTCGCAATGAAGGATTCATCAATATTTGACTACAGGGTCCAGTGGTTGTCATCAGGCTGTAGTCGTGCCTTGATCTAGGACAAATGTCCTATAGATCTGTGAGGCCCGCAGCAGGCTTGAGGGGGAGACCTGTGGTATCCCACATCTCGCGAAAAACGAGCGAGATGTGGGGCACCCGGCATTGGTGGTGGGGGATAGAGTCTAAAAGCGGAGCTACTCCCAATGCACCAGGCCGCGTTGGATGGCGCAGATGGCTGCCTGGGTTCGGTCGCGAACGCCCATCTTGTCCAGTACGCTGCTCACGTGGATGCGCACTGTTTTTTCGGCTATGCCTAGCTGCTGGGCAATGTCGCGGTTGCTTTGCCCGCGCGTGATACAGGTAAGCACTTCGTGCTCGCGGGGTGTCAGCTCCACCAGAGAGGTTCGTTCCGCCAGGCGGTCGCGTGCAATGGGCGGAAGATAGCGCATGCCCTTGTGCACGGCAACAATGGCTTCCACCAATTCTTCTCCACTTGCGTTCTTGTTGAGGTAGGCCATGGCGCCGTTGCGAATGGCGCGATAAATATCCTCGCTGCCCTCGTAGTTACTGAGCACCGCGATCTTGGCCGTCTTACACAGCTTGCGAATGGCTGAGATGGCATCGAAGCCACTGAGACCCGGCAAGCGGAGATCCATGACGGTTACGTCCGGAGCATACTGGCGATACATCTCGACGCCGCTGGCGCCGTCGCTTGCCTCGGCTACCAGCGCGATGTCGCTGCGTCCGTTCAGGACAGAGCGCAAGGCCATACGCGCCAGGAAATGATCTTCGATCAGAAGCACCCTGATGGACATTGCGTCATCCTCCCTGCACTTGCATGCGAAAAGGCACATGGACCAATATCTCGGTGCCATTGCCGGCTGATGTCTCTACCCGAAGACTGCCGCCCAGCTTGCGGGCACGCTCTTCCATGACCGGAATTCCAAAGTGGCCAGAGAGGGCAGCGAGCTTGTCGGATCCTCGAAAGCCACGCCCGTCATCCTTGACCGATAAGCTGAGCCAGTCCGCATGGTATTGAAGGTGGACGGAGATGAGATTCGGCACGGCATGACGGAGAGCATTGGTAACCGCCTCCTGCCCGATGCAGACGAGATGATGCACGGAGCCGGGCGTCAATGGCACTTCCTCACCTTCTACGTTGAGCCGCATATCGATCCCTTCCTTGGCACTCAGGGGCTTCAAGGCGTTCGACAACGCGCTCGAAAGCGGTCCTGTCGCCTCCTCGTTTTCACGTAGGTCCCAAAGAATCCGGCGGGCCTCTGCCTGGCAGTGGCGAACCATGTTTCTTGCCAACTCACAAGCCTTCGCTGCCGCACTGGTCTCGCTGCCCAGCAGCCGGGCCGTGGTTTCCAGTTGCCACGCGATGGCGGCAAAACCCGCCATCAAGGTGTCGTGCCACTCGCGGGCGATGCGATTGCGTTCTTCGAGGACGACGCCGAGCTCTCCCTTTGCACGAGCCAGCTTCCAACGGAACAACCGCACCGCGGCTATCGCGGCCGCACTGCACAGCAACGCGTAAAACCACCAGGCTTGATAAAAATACGGCCGCTGATACACAGCAACGCTGGCTACCGTGTCGTTCCATGCGGAACCCGCGTTGCGGGCATCCACCACAAAGCGATAGTGGCCGGGAGGAAGTTTTCGATAGTGTGCCGCTCTGTATCGAGTGACGGTCCAATCGCGGTCATAGCCATCCAGCTTGTAGCGGAACTCCATCTGCGCGGGGTTGGCAAGATTCTGAGAGTTGAACTGGAAGATCAGGTCTTCGAGACCCGGGGATAGCTGCAGGCGATTGCTTACATCCACGCTGGCATCGTCCACTAAGGCCCCGGTTAACTGCGCGGGGTGAGCGGCCGGGGGAACCGGCCCCTCGGGATCGGTATGAACCAGGCCTTTGGCAGTGGCAAACCACAGCGTGCCATCCGGCCCTCGGGTGGAGTGTGGCTGCGCGACCCCAAGGCACTCGCTGCTGGGCATACCGTCTGCCTTACCCAGCAGCACGTAATCCACGGTCTTCCTCTTCTGCGCGGCCAGTTCTTCGAGTTGCTGCCGCTCGACGCGGACGATCCCACGAGACGTGGCCATCCATAGAAATCCCTTACCGTCATCGACCACGGAGAAGACTGTGGAGTCCACCATGTCGTTCATGGTGTCCAGGTGAACAGGATGGCCACCTTTCAGCCAGTCGAGACCTCCTCCTTTGGTGCCCACCCACACATTGCCGGCGTTGTCGTTGGAGATGGACAACACGTAGAGATGAGAAAGCCCTTCGACCGCGCGGACGTTGTCGCCCATCACGCGATAGAGTCCTGCCGAGGTGCCCACCAGGAGCCCACCGTCGCCGTTCTGCGCCAGGCAGGTGATCAGCTTGTCTTTCAGCAGCAGGACGCCTTTGTTCTTTGCCGGAATTCCGTCGGCGTAGTGCAGCAGCCCGGTGTAGGTACCTACCCAAAAGCCACCGTGAGTATCACTCAGCAAAGCGCTCACAGCGTCGGTGAGCGTTTCACGGCCGAGCAGGATGTGCTGGAAGCTGGCTCCGTTGTAGCGGAACAAACCGCTGAACCAGGTGCCTATCCAGACATTTCCGGCAGCATCTTCCTCCAGCGCTCGAATGGCTTGAGATCTTCCCGGTGCAACCTCGCGTTCAAATCTTCCCTGTTTCATCCGGAAGAGTCCGTTGCCCCAGGTTCCAATCCACAAATATCCCTTGTGGTCCTGAAGGATGGCGGCGGGCTGCGCCTCGCGTAGTTCTCGCGGCTCATCGCGCAGGGGGATTAACGTCGCGATGCGCCAACGCGCCAGGCCGCCACTGGAAAGCCCAACCCAGAGGTTGTGCTCGTCGTCTTCGTAGAGTGAGCGGACAAAGTCGTCGGCCAGGCCGTCCTTGCTTCCCCAGCAGGAAAACTTCGATTCTGAAACCCGGCAAAGGCCCTGATTGCGCGTGCCCACCCACATGTTTCCCTGGTAGTCGCCAACCAACGCAGTCACTTCTTTTTTGAATCCTGGTACTGCTTCCTGCGTGTATTCCTCGCTGCCCGGACGCCTGGCCTTTCCCGCGATGGGGACCAGACGCACCAGCCCGTCTCGCAAGCCGACCCACAGCACGCCGTGGCGGTCGTAGTAAATTCCAACCGCGTCGCCGGTTGCCTTGTGGTGCAGCTGATGGTGTTCCAGAACATGAGTGTGCACGCCCCGGGTTGTAAGGTGAAAGACTCCGTCGGAGGTGAGGACAAAGATGCCTCCTTGCCCGTCTTCGGCAAACGGCGTTGTGATATCACCCGAGACCGGGCCGAGTTTATCCAGCAGCTCGACGGATTGGGTTCCACCATGGACCGTGATTCGTTCGATGCCATCATGGGTAGCTGCCCAGATCGTGCCTCTCGCGTCCTCGAACAAGCCTCGTATGCGCTCCTGGTGAAAGCCTGCCTGCTCACTGACGTTGATCGCCGTGCCTGCGGTCTGCCGGATAATTCCCCGGTCATCGGTGCCGATCCATAGGTCGCCGCTTCGACTTAGCAGCAGGGAATTTACGGGCTCGCTGGCTGCCGGGTCCTTCGCGTCCACGCGGATGGGGCTGAAACGCAAACCGTCAAACGACGCAACTCCACCGTAGGTCGCGATCAGTAATCGGCCGCCGGGTACCTGGGTGATGGCACGCAGCTCACTCTGCGGCAGGCCGTCTTCCACCTGCCACTCCTGCTTTTGGTATTCGGAAAGCCGCACCGTCGCGGACACGGCCGGCAGACAGCAGCCCAAGATGAGGAGCAACATCCGGCCTAACAGCCTTTGCCCTAAATAGCCGGGGCAATGCCGTTCGCGAAGAGAAGGCATGGCGAAGTTCTTATGCGCCATAAGAAACCGGTGTTGGCTTTACCCCACCACAACCGAAGCTACTTTTGCAACTTATTTTTGAAAGTATTGAAGTCGATCAGCGTGCCCCCCGCTCCAACATCTTGAGATAGAGCGCAAAAGCGTGCTCCCTTAACTTGCCGATTCCCAAACTAGCTTTGCGTTGGTCAATTCGCGAGCGCCCAGCGCTCCCAATTCCCGCCCAACTCCGGAACCCTTCACCCCGCCAAAGGGTGCACGTGGATCGGACCGGACAAAGTCGTTGATGAAGACCGCACCCGCCTCGATCTGCGACGCAACAGCATTCGCGCGCTCGGGATTCTTACTCCATACCGCGGCACCCAGACCGAACTCTGTATCGTTGGCGAGCCGTATCGCCTCTTCCTCAGTGTTGAAGGTGAAGATCAGCGCTACCGGACCAAAGAACTCTTCCCGCGCGACCGATGCGTCGTGGGGAACATCGACCAGCACCGTGGGGGCATAAAAGTAACCCGGTCCCTCGATCGAGTTGCCGCCCGTGAGCACACGTCCGCCTGCTGCGACCGCATCCGATACCTGGCGTGCCGTTGTCGCTCGCAAGTCCTCACGCGCCTGCGGACCCAGTTTGGTAGTCGCCAGGAGCGGATCGCCGACCTTCAAGGCTGACGCCTGCTCGACAAAGGCCTTGATGAAAGCATCGGCGACTGGCGCAGCGATCAGAAAACGCTTGGCCGCA
>Ga0210391_10004872_pt1 | contig 11093 bp, 12 predicted proteins | sample IncBWC12OmetaG_FD_160573 | JGI IMG/M metagenome (GOLD analysis project Ga0210391, IMG submission 160573) | Forest soil microbial communities from Barre Woods Harvard Forest LTER site, Petersham, Massachusetts, United States - Inc-BW-C-12-O ...
CTTGCAGTGCGAGGATACGCTTCACTGCGGTTACATCATCCTGAAAGGACGTCTCCGGCTCTTGGACGATGCTGACGTTGAAGCCGTCTCTCACAAGGTTGTCGTAAACGCCTTTCCAGCCGGAACCATCTGCCCAGGCGCCGTGAACCAGAACAATATTCCGAACACGATGTGCTTGGTTCTGCGCTGATACCGCGCCACACGTCAACAGCGATAGAACGATGCAGAGGGATGGAAAGATTCTTCGTACTGCTCGCATAGCTTTCGTCGTATTACTCATTTTGTGCTCCTTGGCTTAGAGGGTTAAATAGACGACTTGCACGAACTGGTCACCGTTGATGATGCCTTTGCCCCAGATGTCGTCCAGATCGGCGAAGGGTTTTTCCGCCACAGCCTCCTGGGCGGACTTTCCCGCGGATTTCAATTTCTCAACACGATCGCGCGCTGTAACCAGCATGTCCCGAAATTTCGTGAGGTCGGCTCTGTTGCCGAGTGGGCCGTGCCCCGCAACAACCTTGGTGTCGTTGCCGGCCAGCGATAGAATTTTGTCGGCGGCGGCAATCGTGCCGGTGATTTTGCCGCCCGTACTGGGGTCGATGTAGGGATACATCCCGTTGAAAAACAGGTCGCCCATCTGAATCACATTGGCCTTTTCAAAATGAACGTAGATGTCTGTGTCCGTATGGGCGGCGGCAACGTGTTCGAGCGCGATGGTTTCCCCATTGGCTTCGAGCTTGTAAGTGGCAGCGAAGGTCTGCTGCGGCAACGCCTGCACCGGCGAAGGGTCGAAATGCAAGCCGGCGAGTGCACCGTCTGGTCCTCTATATAAAACCGGCAGATCGTGCGCCTCTGACATACGCTTTTTTGTGTTTTCGTGCGCAAGGACTGTGGCTCCGGCAGCGTGAAGAGGCGCGTTGTTGTCGGTGTGGTCAAAGTGCCAGTGGGTGTCAATGAGGCATTTCACTGGCGCATTGCCCAGGTCATCGAGAGCCTTTTTAAGCCTGGACCAGGCCGGCGCAACGAAAGTGTCCACCACGAATTTGCCGTCGGGGCCGTTGAGGACCACGACACTTCCCCCGGGGCCGGAGAACATCGTGACATCTTCACCAAGCCTTTGCGTTTCGAGCGGAGCGGCGTTGAACCGGGCTCGCATATCTGCGAGCAGGTCCGCCGCCGAAGGCGCTTGTTGCGCGTAGCCTGCGGCGGAGGCGCCGAGTAGCCCGGTGGAAAAGAAAGTTGTCAGGAGAGCGCTGCCCGCTAACGTGCTTGAATAACGCAACATTTCGCGGCGTGAGATTTGCTTCTGCAAGAACCTGGATTTCATCCTCTTGTGTCCTTTCTGTCGCTCGGGGGTTGGATCGCTTGCACGCGACTCCACCGACGCCAAGCCTGCTTCATGCTTTGCTGCAGCAGGGGAAATTTCCTTGCCACACCCGTTTGACAACCACGCGCTCTCATGAGTGACATTGTTTGTTTTGTTGTCTGTGATAAGTTCTGCAAATAAAATAAAGAGATGGAGCTTCGTCAAATTCGCTCATTTCTTTCCATCGCCGAGACTTTGCACTTCGGCCGCACAGCAGAGTTGATTCATCTCAGCCAACCAGCCTTAAGCCTTCAGATCCGAGCCCTTGAGGAGGAGGTCGGCGTTCGACTCTTCGAGCGGAACCGGCGCAAAACGACGCTCACCGCGGCTGGCTTCGTTTTTCGCGATGATGTCGCGGTGGCGTTGTCGCAATTGGAGCAAGCGATTCGCAGGGCGAGGCTGGCTGCAAATGGGAAGCTGGGACTTTTGCGGATTGGCTTTATCTCAACTGCGGGAAGGGAGATCGTGCCCGAGATCGTTCGTCAGTTTAGAGAATTAAATCCCGAAGTAGAGTTCTCTTTGCGCAATATTCTCACCGCGGAGCAGGTACAGATGTTGGAGAGTGGGTCGCTCGACGTTGGATTTCTTCGTCTGCCGCTTGGTGGCCACTCGGAACTCGACGTTGTGACGGTGCATCGCGAACCCTTCGTACTCGTCGTACCCTCGTCCCATAAACTAGCCAAAAGAAAAAGGGTCCGCCTGAGCGAAGTGGTGGGTCTGGACTTCGTGATGTATGAGCGTAGCTGTGCTCCTGGATTCCACGATTTGATCTTTGGGATACTTCGTGATGCCGGGATTGTTCCCAATATTTCGCAGACCGCAGGAGAGATGCCAACGCTAATCTCACTCGTCGATTCACGCATGGGGATCACCATTCTGCCCGCATCGGCCGTCAAACATAGTGTCGCTTCGGTAGTCGGTTGTGAGATCTTGGACCGGATGCCGATGTCCGAAATTGGTCTCGCTGTCAGTAAGCGATTTCGAGCGGCACCCGTAGACAACTTCAGATCCTTCGCTCTAAAACACTTAGGTCATTCCAAGAACGCTTTGTATGCCGACCGGAGTTGACTTCAGTGTCACCGCTCGTAAAACGGCCAATTTCCGTATTGTCAGCAAGCAGGAAGTAATTCCCTGGCTGTGTAGGTCGAGTGCGAGACCAAGTGCCTGAAAACGGGATGTGAGTAGATTCAGCGCCGCCCGGGCCAGGGCGACTCGGGGAAGTTACCGAAAATGCGACTTTTCATGCCCTCTACGTCACACCGCGAGCCAACGGTCCGCTAGCTCCTGCAGGCGGTCCGGCCCCCCGTACTAGATCGTGATGATGGTTGGGGTTGAGCTTCCCCGACTTCACAGTCAATAAGGGGCAGCCGGGCAGCTCTCCCGTCCTTCCTTAAGCCATTGCGCTATCATGAGGTGGCGTCGGTCAGGGAGGATCACACGTAAATGAACAGCTTAGTCAGCGGCACTCTCACTGTACTCAAAAGATCGGCAGTGTTCATCGGTGCGATCGGCCTCTTTTTCTTTGCCGACGGTGTGATAGGACAGACCGGTGGATCCCGATCAAACACGGTCGGCTCATCGCAAGTTGCGAATGATAGCGCACCACAGCCACGTTACGAGCGTCTAACGGCGGATATTCTTTCGGACACACAGGGAGTGGATTTCGCGCCCTACATGAAGCAAGCGCTGCCGATGGTCAGGAAGTTGTGGGTCTCTTCGCTCCCAGAAAAGGTTGCGCAGGGTAGCGATTCGCAAACTGAGACAGTAATTCGCTTCACGATTAGCCAAGATGGCACGATAAGCAGGATGGAATTAGTTGAGGGCAGCCATCAAATCGCGGTTGATCGGGCAGCATGGGGATCCATTACCGGAGTAGGACAGCTTCCATCCCTGCCTGCAGATTTCAACGGTCCCAGCCTGATTCTTCGTATCCACTTCAGAGTGAACCCTCCGCAACAGTAGGAGCCCCACCGCTGGGGCCGATGGAACGCTAATTCACTTGACTGACGATGAAGAGTGGATCACGTGTCTGTCGGCTTCTCAGACAATTTGGGTTTGCGCAGAAGCGGAGTTTCTTGAAAACGGGGATTTTCGGTAAGTTGCTCCTGCAGACGCCCGCAACCCGAGGGAACTTACCGAAAACCCGACTTCACAGGCGCCACCGTGATATGACCCGCGGTTGCATCCCAGCTCGAAATACTGCGTCTTGCGATGACTTTCGGCCTTGGGACCATTAATTAAAAAGTATGCGCGAACGTAAGACTCTCAATCGGCTTTTTGCACGACATCGTTTAGCACGGTGGGCGCAGCGATTCCAGCCATTTCATAGTTCGTTGGCACAAAGTCGCATATCAGGAGATGCCACCGTTAATCCTAAAGGAGAAAACCAGACCTAAAGAGAACGATCCTCCCGCCATCGCGTCCTATGGTGCAAAATAGGCCGAGATATCCAGGAGAAGTTGCGTTGTTTGCGAAGCGAATGCATCGATCGATCCGTTCGTGGTCTCCACGATCGCCATATTCGAACTGGTAACGCCATCCTCGGCGTTTAGAGTGGAAGTCCCTGGTTGATTTGTGCCATCTGCCCACAGGGTCAAAAATGTAAGCGGGCCAGGCGGAACGACCGTGGCATTCAGTACGTAGGCCTTCGCAACACCGGATACGCTGCAATTGTTATCGGTGGTCACGGGTACCGTGCGCTTACCCTGAAATTCGCCGTTCGGGCGGGTATCCAGAATCCGGCAGGGCGGCAGCGTGTAAAGCGACAGTCCTCCGAGAGCTAATTGCCCAATAGCGAAGTAGCCATTCACATCGATAGCTATATCGGTGTCATCGCTGGCAAATACGGAGATAGATTCGCCGGTAATTGGATTCACCGATATGATCGCTGCGTTGGCCGTCATTGTGCCCGTGGGTACGTTCACTGTCGAAGTAGCTGGAGTCTCCGGGTTTCTGGACGAGGTCCCCCAGACGGTTACGTGCCCCACAGGCTTATTTCCCTTGGGGATGACAGTGACGTTTATGGAGAAGGCCCCGCCAGCCTCCTCTGGCGCTCTTGAAAGATGGCAACTACTCATGTCCAGCTGGAACGTGCGCTGCTGCTTGGCAACCAGGGAGGGCGATCCAAATTGGCCGTTCGGGTGGCGGGTGTCGACTACACGGCAGGGCGTGATGGGAAAGAAGGTATATGTAGGCACGGCGGGTTCCGAGGAGACGAAGTACCCACTTACATCCAACAAAACATCGGTTGTGTTATGGGCAAGGACACTGACCTGCCCTTTGGTGCCCCCGGTGACAATTGCGGCATTTGCTTTCGTCCGTCCATCCGGTGAGTTCAACGTGGAGACGCCCGGTTGAGGCTCTCCCGCGGGCCAAATAGTGAGAAAGCTCAACGGTCCGTGGGGGAGAACCGTAACGTTCATGGCATAAGCAATCACCCCGCTCGTCGGCGTGAGCAAGTTGGCGCAGCCTCCACCGGCAGGATTAAAGTTTCGGACGCTTCCGCCGGTGACAGGATCGCCGGTCGGTCTGGTGTCCACAGCGCGGCATGGTATCTCCAACGGTATGTACTGCATCGGGAGCGTTGCGTCGAGGACCTGCGCGGTGGCGGAAAGGCAGGATCCGGCCATGCCGCAGGCGAGAAGACTAAGGGCCAGTCGAAAATAGATTCGCATAAATTTCTCCGAGACCTGAACGACGGTCGTAAGGCTTGCTTGGTTGAAGAGCACCATCTATTGCGCTTGCTGCGGTCAGGTTTACTACTCTGACCTGTGATGCGGCGCAACCCGATGGCAGGATTCCGATTTAACTAACGGACAGTGCTCCTTAATCTTTTCGTAGTTGTCAGCACCATCCATTCCGAGGCCATGCGTCCCCGCGGCGTCGCCGCAGTATGTAATGCGAATCACCCCCGCAGGTAAAAAAATCGCCCCGATCATAGCGAGCCTGCATTCAACCGGCGCTTCTCCCATCTCCGCGGTTGGCTGCTTCGAGAAGGTGGACGTCCAGCGATGGATGTTTTTGATTTAGGAGCCGGCCCGCTTGGCCTCAGCAATCCGAAAAGTCGCTGCACCATCCACAAAAGGCTTAATAGTCTGCAATACAGGTGCGAACCCGAAAGAACGCAGAAATAAGCCACGTCGTCTGCTCGAATCTGCGTTTGTATATTCCTTTCTGCCTGGTAAAGCGCAGATGGGCGAGGTTCGGGATCATCAAAACTGAAAAAAATCGAACAGGACCAGGCTCTGAAAGTGTTCCGGTGCGGCGGGGGATCAACCCACGCTGGAACCGCCGTTTAGCTGTAGCGGCTGATCGAGAGGGAATCGCAAGATTAGCCTCATGATCCGTTCTGTTCCTCTTCTGCGCGGTATCCGCCGCGCCCTTCCGTGAAGCCCTCAAAAGCCAGCTCGGTCTTGAGCTTAAGCCCACCCACGCTCCCATCGACATCCTCGTCATTGACCACATCGTGCAGCCTTCGGAGAATTAGCGGTCGTGGATCCCCCGCGAAACGGGATTTTCGGTAACTTGGCCCCCGCGCCCCGGCTGAGGGGAACTTACCGACAATCCGACTTCGCAGGCACAACGAGGATTTGGTTCACAGACTGTCGGACCGGAGTAACCGTCGTCTTTCATCTTCCAACCATTCGGCCTCATCGAGAAAATACGCGATGAAGACCAGCTTTTCTAGCGGCTCTAACCCGTGAGCCATGGCTTCTCTGACCGGATGCCATTCCAGTGCCTGTTTTCGGAAGTCGGTCTCGGACATCAGCTTTTGAAACCCGGCCCTGACCTCTGAGCAGGACCGTTCGCAATACTCCAGCCACGATTCCGCCTCGTCGCGAGGGCCGGAGTCGGCGCTAAGCCAGTACATTTCGCAAGTCCCAATATCGAGACGAAATTGAAATTGGCCTCCGATACAGGCATAACCGAGAGCTTGGGCATTGGCGAGCGCCGCCGGAAACAACGACGGTTCCCACCCATACTCATTACCCTCCAGGAGCGCCCCTTCTGCAATTTTTGGTGGTAATTCGCTCTCCGGCATATCCGTAGCTTAGCAATAGGGACGTGAGTTCCCGGGAAACGGGGTTTTGGGTCACTCGCTCCCGCGGAGCCAGCCGTCTGGTCAAGTTACCGAAAATGCGGGTCTGAACCGGCACGACTTTCCAGGCACTTCGGAACGCGTCCGGACGGACGGCGGCACGTTCGCAGCCCCAAATGATCGGCGACAGCCATCTTTGCGACTTCAATCTGTGCTACAAATATTCCGCTTCCGGTACAGAAGGATTCATGGTCTCTTTCATTCACATCGCTGACAAGAATGACGAGCAGACCATTCTGCGAAACGGTATCAAGGCGGTGAAGCGTCGGGCTGGGATTCGGGGTGTCTATGCGACCCCTGTTGTCCCAAACTTCGTAACGACTCATCAGTGGTCCAGAGAGCTGAAGAGGCGGGGAATGAGGGCGTTGATATGTGTTCAATTTAAGATTCCCAACGAGGACCCTGTCTTGGTCGGCGCATACAACGGGGAGAAGGTGGAAATGACGGCTGCAGAAGCGCTCGGCGCAGTCCTCAAACACACTGACCCGATGGGTCTAGAGGTCGTTATTCCCAGGAAAATTGCCGCACGAGAAATTACGCGAACTTATCTTGCGCCACAGGTAACCGGCTGGCGGTACTCTCCAGCCGCGAAAGGAAAGCCGCCATTCTGCCATTGCAGGTGGTGTAATCGCGGGGAAATACATGCCCGACGCATAATTCGTGAAGATGCCTAGTCGCGACATTCCTTGAGGGTGCCAGCCACCAAGTTACCGAAAACGAGACTTTGCAGGCAGTCCAATTCATAGGCCGGTCCACGCGTTTGAAGTAAAGTGGGCGATGTGAACAAAGAGGCAGTGAAAAGGGTAATCAGCTTTGCCGTATTTGGTCTCGGCATGTTGGGCGGCCTTTGGAGCTGTTCTCGCTACGCTTTTGGGATGTTTGTTGCGGGCGAGAACGACAGCTTCCCCGAGTTCTTGGCCCTGACGCTTGCTTTTGCAACTCCGCTGCCGGCATGCGTCTTGGCTTTGTGGAAGCGCATTCCAGCGGGCATCTGGCTCATCGCCGCAGGATGTTATTTCCCGGTTGGGATGTTGTTCCAACGTCTGTTTATGATTTACGTAAGGCACTTTCCAGATCAAGATAGCGTGTGGCAGACGTTGCTGTTCTGTCTGCCGTACAGCTCAGTATTGATTGCGCTCGGTTCTTTCGGAGTCGTGACAGGGCTCCTGAAATGGCCAAAGCTGCTGTAGCGGCCCCACGGCGGAGCCGGACTACTTCGGTGGAAACGAGGAAGCGTGGATGGTTACGCACACCCAACGCTTGTTTTGCTGCACCCAAACGGCGGTTCGGCGACCACGGAATTCTACAGGCTTCCCACCGTAGTCAGCCTTCTCGTGGATAGTTGACAGGACTACTGCGGTATCACCGTATATGCGAATCTGCATGCCCCCATATTCCAGAACTTCCAGGGGGTCGCTCTTGTCGCCAATCATCGGGAGGAATTCACTCTTGCTGCGCAGAGATCCATCGCTTGCCGCTGTAAGAACAAAATCCTTGGACAACAGCGCGTCAGCAGCGTGAACGTCGTATCTGAGTTCGGCCTGTCGAAGTGCCTCTTCCTGGAGTTTGACTTCGGTCGCTTTTTCCGTAGAGTTTGAGGAGCCGAGGGGTGGCGATTGGGGAAATGCATTAAGCGAAACGGCGATGAACATTATTATCAGGAATTCGCGACGCATATGGTCCACGATAATACTCCACGAGAGTGCGCCGACTGATCCCTCCCGCAGGGGGGAAGTTACCGACAACCCGACTTTGCAGGCCTTTGTCCGAAAGCCGGTTTTACGAACAGATGGCGCTAAGCGTGCGGTATCCGTGGTCTCAATAAGATTCTTGACTGCTCTACAACGTGTGTTATAGAAAATACAACACGTGTTGGAGGGGTAAATGCCCGGCCCGAAGCTGTCAAAGCTCGAAGTACAGATCATGGAAACTCTCTGGACTCGCAGCGAGGTATCCATCCGCGAGATTCAGGAGAGCTTTCCCGAAAAGTCCAGGCCGTCCTATGGAACCATCCAGATCACAATCTACCGGATGGAAGAGAAGCAGATCGTGCGCCGCACAAGGAAGGTTGGCAACTTCCACCTCTTTGAGCCGCTCATCTCCCGAGATGCAGCTCAGCTGAGATTGATCGATGAACTCGTCGCGATGCTCGGCGGACGCTCCGAGTTGGTCATGATGCATCTGGTCAGGTCCGGGAAGCTGAAACTTGAAGACGTCAAAGAGGCCGAGCGGGAACTCAAGAGACTGCAGCGAAAGGACAAATCGCTATGACCCCTGAATCTTTTTCTCCGATTTGGGCGGTTGGGGTACGTGAGCTGTGCCATCACCTGTGGCAGTCCACGCTCTTCCTTGGCATCGTCGCGTTGCTCGCACTGCTACTGCGGCGGAACCAGGCACGGATACGGTACTGGGTTTGGATGACAGCATCAGTCAAGTTCCTGATTCCGTTCTCGCTGTTGGTCAGCCTCGGAAGCCATCTGCCCTGGCCCAGCCACGCGGTGGCGCCGAAGACCAGTCCCTACGTCGCAATCGAAGAGATGAGCCAGCCATTCTTGGAGGTGACGGCCCTCAACACACCGATCGATATTCCTGTCCCAAAGCCTACAGCTTCCCAGGTTCCGATTCGTATCTTCATACCCATGGTGATGGCGGTTTGGCTGACCGGCTCCATTACGATGCTGATCTTTTGGTGTCTGCAGTGGCGGCGAATCTCCAGATTAGTGCGGTCGGCAAAGCCGTTAATCGAGGGACGCGAGGTTGACCTCCTTCGCAAAGCGGAGCGGGCAGCAAGATTGCCCAGGTCAGTCGCGCTGTTACCTTCGAGCAACTCAATGGAGCCGGGAGTCTTTGGCATCATCCGCCCCGTCTTACTGTGGCCGGAGGGAATCGCGTGTCATATGGATGACGCGCATCTGGAGTCGGTTCTCGCGCACGAAGTGTGCCACGTACAGCGCCGCGATAATCTAACGTCTGCGATCCACATGCTGGTGGAAGCGATCTTCTGGTTCCATCCATTGGTGTGGTGGATGGAGCGGCAACTTGTAAAGGAACGCGAGCGTGCCTGCGACGAAGCCGTTTTGCAGCTCGGCAATGAGGCGGCGGTCTATGCGGAAAGCATTCTTAACGTCTGCAAGTTCTATACCGAATCTCCCATCGCATGCGCGTCAGGTGTAATGGGATCGGAGCTGAAGCAGCGGATCGCGCGGATCATGTCCGGACAGGGTGTGCAGAAACTGGACCTGCTGCGGAAGGCGATGCTGGCACTGGCCTTTGTGCTGGCGGTGGGCGTACCCCTCGCGGCGGGTCTTTTACGCGCGGCGCAAGGACAGACGCCACCGGCGCAAAGGAACGGGTTCGAGAACGGCGGCATCACAGGCACGTGGCAGGGAACGGCCCATGCACCCGGAGGACACACTCTGCGGTTCGTGCTGAAAATTGCTAAGGATGAGAAGGGTGCCATGAGCGCAACGCTGTACCGCATCGACCCGAAGGAGGCGCCGCTGGCCGGCGACACGGTGCGCTTTGAGGGGGGAACGCTACGGTTCGTGAATCAGTTTCCGGGCTTGACGTATGAGGGAAAGATTTCGGCGGATGGAAATTCGATCAGCGGTACCGTGACCCAGCTTGGCTCCTTTCCCCTGGTGCTGGAGCGCGCGACACCGGCGACGGAGTGGGCGACTCCTGCTCCGCCGCGGCGGATTGCGCCGATGGCCACGGACGCGAAGCCCGGCGTGGAGGTGGCAACCATCAAGCCGACCCAGCCGGGAACGAACCTCTTCATGCTCGTCACACAAGGAGAGAATGTGGTGATTAAGAACTTCACGCTCAAGTTCTTAATAAAGTTTGCATATGACATGCCGGACCGGCAGCTCGTGGGCGGGCCGGGCTGGTTTGATACGGACAAATGGGACATCGAGGTGAAGCCGGACACGCCGGGGACGCCGAGCGTCGCACAGGAGAAAGAGATCCTGCAGAAGCTCTTTGCGGAGCGTTTCGCGCTGAAGTTTCACGAAGAGAAGCGGAACATGGCGGCCTTCGCCCTGACCGTGGGCCAGAACGGGCCGAAGTTGACTAAGACTGCAGACGCGTCGGAATCGCCAAGCTTTACCGTTCCTCTGGGCATGGTGGCCGCACGAAGCGCCACGATGGGGGAGTTCGCGCATTTACTGCAAAGCGATATCCTCGGCCAGCCGGTCGTGGACAACACGGGACTCAGTGGGCGATGGGACTTCACGCTGAACTGGACACCGGATGACACGCAATTTGTGGACAGGGGGATGAGGGCGCCTCAGCCGGCAGCGGATAATGCGAATGCGCCGCCGCCGCTGTACACAGCGATTCAGGGCCAGCTGGGGCTGAAGCTGGAGCCGAAGAAGGTTGACGCTCCGGTGATGGTGATCGATCACGTGGAGCACCCTTCGCCGAACTAGGAGTGCCGTACTTGAGCGCCAACCCGTTTGCTCCTCACCTGGGAGGTAGGCACTCAATGTAGACCGTTCGGCACTGATGTCGATTTCCCGTGAAACGGGGCGGTCTCAATGGGTGGATGCAACACTGGCTTGAAGTTTACTAGCGGGAGTCTCAAAGCCCAAAGTTTTTCGCGGGCGTTGATTCAGTTGTAAGGCGACTTTG
>Ga0210391_10004874_pt1 | contig 11087 bp, 10 predicted proteins | sample IncBWC12OmetaG_FD_160573 | JGI IMG/M metagenome (GOLD analysis project Ga0210391, IMG submission 160573) | Forest soil microbial communities from Barre Woods Harvard Forest LTER site, Petersham, Massachusetts, United States - Inc-BW-C-12-O ...
CCGCTAGTGCAGATCTGTCTCGAGGATGGCACTGTCTACAACGTGAACGACTACTGGTTCGTCGACGACCAGATACACTTCACCATGCTTGATGAGAGCGGCACGAAATCCGTCGAGCAAGTCATCGCCTTTGACGATTTGGATGCACAGAAAACCATCGATGTGAATTCGCGCCGCGGATTCCGAGTCGTGATGCGCAGCGAGCCCATCGAGCAGTATTTGCGAGATCATCCCGATCTCACCCCGCCGCTCCTCGAACCTCCCCAAAGGAACTAACCGCCGCCGTGCTTGTGCTCCTTAATCGAAGTCGAAGCCTTCCTTCAGTTGACTCGATTGAGCTTCTTCACAATCTGATCCGCAAATAAAATGTAGGGGTCGAACACCAATCCTCGTTGCCTGACAAACACTGTTCGAGGACGTTCGGTGTCCCGCGCAAGCACCTTCTTGCTTCCCGCTTTCCTTAGCTTGTACTCGATCCTGTCCCTGATGTCAGGTTGTTCGGGGATCGAATGTTCAGGTGAGGAGTTTTGCATGCGTGCGGGAGAGTTCTCATCGAATTTGTTGACACTTTCTTCATGCGAAACTTGAACGATGCAATCGCATCCCAGACGTTCGACCGCCGCATCCCGAACTCTCGCATTTTTCTCCGTTACCAGTACGCGTACATAGGGAGTACTCGCCGCAGCCAAATCCTGTTCCTCCTTGGCTGAAAGCTCTTTGCCCGTAATCGCTGCCACGACTAGAGGTGCACCGCTTTCCAGCTTTCGCAGCGATAGCTGACGCCCCAAACGCAGCGCATCATATCCTTCGTCATACTGTGAGACACAAACCTTCACAGGATTCACTTGAGCCGCCAGCCCGGAAGTCTGAAAAATCAGAACGAAGCCCAGCCAAACAAGACGCTTTCGCATAAGCTCTGATCCTCCCAGCCCGTTGCTCCGGCCCAAGCTCCGAGATTATGGCCTTAGTGAACCGACGGCAGCGCGTAATAGCCCTGACTGGTGCGCGCGGTCAGCTTTTTATCGGTAAGATGAACCTCAATATGGTGATACTCGTCTCGCTTCTGGTCTAAAGGTAGAGCGAACGAGATCTCGTAGTAAGCCTGGGTGTCCGCGAGGCACAGTTTCATGGATCCCGTAATATCATTGCTGCTGGTGAGCGCGAGGCCACCGCTCTGGGTCGCAATCACCTGCAAAGCCAAGTTGCCCCATTCGGCCTGGCTAGGTTTGGCAAGCCCTTTGGTGTAGGCCTCCCAGCGGAAGGCGCGTCCGCCGAAGTCGGCACTGCCTAGGGGATCGATGCTGTAGAGGGTGACCTGCCCTTGCCGAAACATTGTCGAAAGCTTCACCACATTGTTGAAGATCCCTTGCTCTTGCTTTGCGCCCATCTGTTCCACGACGCCGGGGCCAGAGAGGGTCGGCCAGCCTGGGGATATCCACAGAATAATCTTGCGCCCTGGGCGCGCCGCCTCGCGTGACCCGAGCTCAAATAGCGCCTTCATGGAAATCTGGAGACGCTCTTCCGCGCTGTAGATTCCGCCCGAGCGGGTAATCGTATGTAAGCCAAGCGTGTACTGATCCAGCGCGGCACTGAGCGCGTTGCCATCACTCGAGAATTCATCCTGAACCTTGATGCCGTTATCCGTCAGGAACGCAAGGGCCATCGGATGGACGAGGTGTCCCCCATCGGCCTTTAGGAATTTGTTGATCTCTGAACGTTCGTAGGCGATGTTCTCAAGGCCAGTGTTCACGTCATCGACGACAAGCACGACCTCGATCGGCGCCTCGCGCCCACGCACAGCGTCAAACGTCAGAATGGTCTGCGGGAACTTATTATCCAACACTGTGAAGTCTTCTTGTTGAAGGCCGCTAACCGGTGGCCCCGACTTTGGAGTCACGACAACGTCAAGAAACATCGCGCTATTGTCGGGCGGTGTTAGCGGACTTGATTCTTGGGCTGAGACTGTCACCGCACAAAACACCGGGACGAGAAAGAAAAAGCCAAGACGTGCGTTAATGAACATCAGAATCCTCCGTCCGACCAAGAACCGGCGGCTCTCTGTTGAAACGCTTCGCTGATTTGAATCATTGAGGCCCTACTTGGATAGACGTTACCGAAGCTCGTTGAGTTACGAGTTGTGTGCTCAGCATGCGGCTAATCTGCGAGAAACGAGCCGCTCAGCGAAGTGCCGGTCCTTCCAACAAATCGTTGCTAAACTGGCGGACAGAAGTTAGATTCTCCCCACCCGCAACCCGCATTTTTGGCCGCTCGCAACTATCTGCCAATCGCTGCATGAAAAGAGCATAGAAATGGAACACACCAACCGGCAATTGATGTGGCATGGCATGTTTTTGTTTCTAATCGGGCTCCTAACTGGCTTCGCCGAGCAGCACTTCGCGAACATACGCATGGGCCTTGCTGCGCACCTGGAAGGTGTTATGAACGGTATCTTCCTGCTTGCGCTTGGAGCAGCCTGGAACGAAGTGCGGCTGTCGCCCCGGCCAAAGGCTATCGCCTATTGGACCGGGCTTTACGGCACCTATGTAAATTGGCTCGCAACGACGCTTGCGGCAGCCTTTGGTACCGCGGCCCTTTCGCCAATCACAGGTGTAGGCCATCATGGACAATCGTGGCAGGAGGCCCTTGTGACCGTTGGATTCGTTAGCGTTGGCATCGCAATTATCGCGTCGTCGCTGTTTGTACTCTGGGGTCTTCGAACCAAGGCAATCGCCCGAGCTCACTAAGTGAAACCAGCCCGTTGCTTATTTCCGGCTCGCCCGTTTTTGTCGGTGCCGGCGCGTATTTCCAGAGGACATCTTGACGGCCCGCTACTGTTGTAATGTACTGAGTCTCTCCAATGCCGACGCCCCTGCTCGATATCGAAAACGAATTTCGTGCAGTTCTTGCACCTGATTCCGTTCACGCGGCCACTGCAGCTGACGCAATTTGTGGCGCACAACCGCGGCTTATCCTTGAACCAACGAACGAACAACAACTTGCCGCTGTCCTTCGTGTAGCAAATCACGCGGGGCTCGCCGTGATTCCTCGCGGAGGCGGCACAAAACTTTTGTGGGGCAATCCTCCTGCTCGGGCCGACATCATTCTTTCCACCGCTCGCCTCGATAAAATCATTGAGCACGCCTGGGCCGACCTCACAGTCAGCGTCGAAGCCGGCTGCACCATCCAAAAATTGCAAAACGCGCTTGCGCAACACGGCCAACGCCTCGCTCTCGATCCTCTCTGGCCTGTGGAAGCCACTATCGGCGGCGTTCTCTCAACGAATGACAGCAGCTCGCTGCGTCTTCGCTTCGGCGCGCTCCGCGACTTGATCATCGGCGTCACTCTCGCGCTTCCCGATGGCACACTCGCCTCCAGTGGTGGCAAAGTCGTAAAGAATGTCGCCGGTTACGATCTCCCCAAGCTCGTCACGGGCGCACTCGGCACGCTAGCGGTCATCACACGCGCCGTTTTTCGCCTCCATCCCCTCCCGCGAAACGCGAAGACCCTTTCCATCTCCGGCTGCAATCTCGAAGAGATGCAACGCCTCATCCTCGCGGTTCAGGATTCCAAACTGGCCCACACCGCACTCCAAGCGCGGATCGCGCAAGATGCCGAGCCGGTCATAGACATTCTCTTCGAGGGCACGGAAGCAGGAATCGCCGCGCAGGAGACCCAGTTGCGAGAACTTGCTCGTCCCGCGACATTGATCAAGGCAGCGTCCGCAGTCTGGGCAGCGTCGCAAGAACTATGGAACTCAGCGAATTCCACCCAAGTGGCCGTGGCAAAAATCATCACGTTCCCCGCCTCGATCGCGCGTACCGTCGAGACCGTGCAACGCGCGGCAAGCTCTCGCAGCGCGCACTGGACATTAACGATGCAAGCCACTGGCATCGGCTGGCTGCGATTGGAAGCCACGCCAGAAAATCTCCATGCGGCGCTCTCGGATCTTCGTTTCGAGCTCGAACACGCGGGCGGCTCGCTCGCCGCATTCCATCATCCCGCGGATATGCAAAGCATTGACGCCTGGGGCACACCCGGCGATGCTCTTCCGCTCATGCGCGCTGTAAAAAAACAATTCGATCCAAAAAACACGCTGAATGCCGCCCGCTTTGTGGGAGGCATTTGATCAAGGAGCATTCGTCCATGAAAGCATTCCGTATTGTTTTTCCTCTGATTGCTATTTTGTTGATGCCTGCTTCAAGCCGCGTTTCCGCGCAATCTACCGCCGCCGATTCTCGCCCCGAGGTTCGCACTCTTAAAATTACGATTCTCTCGACCATGCTCGCCGACGATGGCATCGGCGAATGGGGTTTTGCCGCACTGGTGGAAGCCGATGGCCACAAAATCCTTTTCGACACGGGCGCCCGCCCCAACACCGTTCTCGAGAATGCGCGCGAACTGAAAATTGATCTCAGCGATGTTCAGGACGTAATCCTCAGCCACTTTCATGACGACCACACCACCGGCCTCATGACGCTGCGGCGCGAATTTTCCAAATCGAATCCGAAAGCGCTCTCTCGCGTTCACGTTGCACAAGGCATTTTCCTCGAGCGCCGCGGCCACAATCCCAATCCCATGATCCAGATGAAAAAAGACTACGAAGCCACAGGCGGCGTCTTCGTCGTCCACGACAAACCCGAAGAACTTTTTCCCGGCATCTGGCTCAGCGGCCCCGTTCCACGCATCTACCCCGAAAAAAATTATCCGGCGGGCACCGAGGTCAACACAGGGGCGGCATGGGTGGAAGACACCGTGCCCGACGATCAGTCTCTCGTCTTCAACACTTCGCGCGGCCTCGTCTTGCTCTCCGGATGCGGCCATTCCGGCGTCATCAACACACTGCAATACGCCCGCGGTTTTCTGCGTCCAGCTCCGGTGGACGCCGCTATCGGAGGCTTCCATCTATTCGCAGCCACCGACCAGCAACTTGCCTGGACTGCCTCCAAGTTGAAGGAGTATCAGACTGCCCGCATTCTCGGCGCGCACTGCACCGGCATCGAAAACGTCTACCGCCTCCGCGAGCTTCTAGGCCTCACTCGCCAAACCTGTCTCGTGGGAACCATCGGCGCCGTCTACGATCTCAATAGCGGAATTCAAACCGGTCCCATCGCGCGATAATCTCAATCGAAGGCTTGTAGGGGCGCAATTCATTGCGCCCTTTTAGGCAATGCTGACGAGGGCACTCATGACTTTCCTACTCGCTTCGAAGCATCTTGCGAAATTGGCGCTGCACTTGACCCTTTGCGTTTTGCTTTCTCCGTTTTTGACGGCTCCTTCTTCAGCCCAATCGAACGCCATCCCTCCGGCGCAACCCGAACGCGCCAACCCTGCCGTCCTTCTCGAAACTCTCTCGTGGGACGAAGCGGAACACATTCTCACTCCCGACACCGTCGTCGTAATCGCTCTCGGCGCAGAATCCAAAGAGCACGGCCGCCATCTCCAGCTCAACAACGATTTCCTCATGGCCGAGTACCTAAAAAAACGCGTCCTCTCCACCGCGCCGCAAAACGTCGTCATCGCTCCCACCATCAACTACAGTTTCTATCCCGCCTTTCTCGAATATCCCGGCTCCACTTCCCTCAGCATCGATACTGCTCGCGCCATGATCACCGATATCATCCATTCCCTGGCGCATTACGGCCCGCGTCGCTTCTACATCCTCAATACCGGCATCTCCACGCTCCGGCCTCTCGCACAAGCCGCCACCGATCTCGCAAAGGACGGCATCGCCCTCCACTACACCGACCTAACAAAAGACGACCCCATCGAGAAAAAACTCCGCCAGTCCGGCGGCACCCACGCCGACGAAATCGAAACGTCGATGATGCTGTACATCTCTCCTGAATCCGTGCACATGAAAAAAGCCGCCCGCGATCTAAATCCCAATCAACCCGGCGGCCTTACTCGCGATCCTCAAGGCAAAGGAACCTATTCGCCTACCGGCGCCTGGGGCGATCCCACATTAGCCACGCGCGAAAAAGGCCAAGCCGTCGTCGAGTCCCTCGTCGTCACAATCCTGAAAGACATCGAAGACCTCCGCCAAACTGCTCCGCCGCCCAAATGATTTTATTCCTACTCTGCGCGGCTCTGTGTTCGGCGTTTACCCCGACCGGGTCGGGGCGCCTCTGCGTTATCTTTTCTCTTTCCTTCTTTTCTTCCTTTTCTCCCCGCAATCGCTGTTTGCCAGCAGCACCGCCATTCGGTTATGGTCACGAGTGACAGCGAGCAGCGACCTTTCATGACAAGTCTTCCTGACGCAAATCCATTGCCAGGCGCCTTCGACGCGCATCATCCGCCGTCCAAGCAAATCATCGAAAACTGCGTCCACTGCGGTTTCTGCTTGCCCGTCTGCCCCACCTACGTCCTCTGGAACGAAGAGATGGATTCCCCGCGCGGCCGCATCTACCTGATGAAACTCGCGAGCGAGGGCAACGCGACCATGAACCCGCAGTGGGTCAGCCACTTTGACTCTTGCCTTGGCTGCATGGCCTGCATGACGGCCTGCCCCTCCGGCGTCGACTACGGAAAATTAATCGAAGCCACTCGCGCCCAAATCGAACGACATCATCCGCGCTCTTTCATGGAAAAACTTCATCGCCGATTTTTGTTCGCAGTTTTCACTCGGCCGGACCGCTTGCGACTGTTGCGCTGGCCGCTGCTAGCCTACCAAAGGTCTGGCCTGCAATCGCTGGTTCGCGGCACCGGTCTTCTGAAACTGTTTCCAAAGCGCCTGCAATCCATGGAATCGCTGATGCCCAAGCTCGGACAAAACGAGCGCGTACCCGAGGTCACTCCAGCGAGGGACACGCAACGCCGCCGTGTCGGCCTCCTTCTAGGCTGCGTGCAACGCGAGTTCTTTCCTGAAGTGAACGCAGCAACCGCGCGCGTCCTGGCCGCCGAAGGATGCGAAGTCGTGGCGCCAAAAGACCAACCCTGTTGCGGCGCGCTAATGGTTCATGCAGGAGAAGAAGACGGCGCTTTGGCGCTGGCAAAAAAAACTATCGACGTGTTCGAACGCGCCAACATCGACACCATCGTCACCAACGCCGCAGGCTGCGGCTCCAACGTAAAGGAATATGGACATCTGCTTCGCGACGATCCCAACTATGCCGATCGTGCCAAAGCGTTCGCCGCGAAGTGCAAAGATATCACTGAAGTTCTCACCGAACTGATGCCGCGCGCCACAAGAAATCCCCTGCGCATGCGCATAGCGTTCCATGATTCCTGCCACCTGCAGCACGCCCAAGGCGTGCGCTTGCAACCCCGCCAATTGCTTACAAATATTCCCGGCCTCGAACTAACAGAAATCCCAGAATCCGCCATCTGCTGCGGCTCCGCTGGCATCTACAATCTCGTTCAACCTGACGCCGCCAACGCTCTCGGCGATCGCAAAGCCCAATTAATCGCTCCGCTTAACGCCGAGGTTGTAGCCACCGGCAATCCCGGCTGCCTCCTCCAACTGCAATCCTCCCTAGCCCGCCAGGGCCATCCCATTCCGGTAGTCCATACGATCCAACTGGTCGACGCCTCGATCCGCAGCACAAAATTGTAGGGGCGCAACATGCTGCGCCCCAGTTGAGCCATTTTGCAAATATTGAGAAGTGGTGTCGCCTAAGATTGCAGCGCTAAGCGATCTTTTTGCTCCACGCACCCAGAATCGCCCCCATCAAATAAAATCCAACCAGCGGATAAAACTCATTAATCGCAAACAACTGCATCGACCGCATCTCATACATGTAGGTAGTGAACGTCACCGGCCCAACAAATCCAACCCACAAAAGTATCCCAAGCGCCGCTCCGCGCGCCGCCGAATTGGCACTCCGCCAAATGCAAATCTGCGCCAGCACAAACGCGATCAACAAATTCAACGCGAACGTCACAACATAAGGCAAAACAGGATTCATGGCCTTAGCGCTTTCCATCGAAATGTTTTCCAGCGCCATCCAAGGCTTGTTAAACAAAAGTCCGTACCACAACGCCCCAAGAATCCAATACGCCAGAGCCGAAACAAATACCGCCGCATAATTCGTCTTCATCGCTCGCCTCTCATTCCCATCTCTATCTCAAGAGCCCTTACCGATATCCGCGAACAAAGAAATAAATGGTCATTGCCGCTCCCACCAAAATCACGAACGCCCGAATCCACGATTGCGGCAGCTTCTGCGCATAGTGCGCACTGGAAAACCCTCCAATTAGCGACCCCGCGGTCATCACCAGCGCCTGAGGCCAAAATATCGCCCGCGTGATGATAAACGTCACCGCTGCCACTCCGTTGATCACGCCGCCCAGCAACACCTTCAATTTATTCATTGCGTGGATGTCCGTCATGCCCATCGCTGCGAGCATCGCCAGATTCATGATGCCGATCCCGCCGCCAAAATATCCACCGTACACAGCGACAAGCAACTCAAAAATGGACGCGCCCGCAACCGCTGCATTATTCGAATCGTGTGAGATCCCCGCTGAAATCCGTCCCGTGAGGTGCTTGCCAAACGCAAACAACAAAGTCGCCCCAAGCAGCAGCCAGGGCAAAACTTTCAAGAAAGTCTGCGCCGGCGTCTTGATCAAGAGAATCGCGCCAGCCAATCCGCCAATCACGCTCGTAACGATCAGCGGAATCATCACGCGCGGCGGAATGTTCAGCTTCATCCGGTAAGCGCCGCCGCTCGCGGTCGTTCCCACCCAAAGCGCCAGCGTGTTCGTAGCGTTAGCCGGCACGGGCGGCACACCCGTAAACAGCAGCGCCGGAAACGCCACAAAGCTACCGCCCCCGGCGACGGCGTTAATAGCCCCACCTATGGCGCCGGCAAAAAACAGAAATATGGCGGTGTGTAAGTTCAAGCCAACCTTTTATCACGATTCCCGCTCCGTACTCCAGCCTCAGGCCATTGCGCCTATCTTCTTTGCCGAAACTGAACGAGAGACTGGTCGGCCACCATCCGCGCGTAAGTCATTTCTTGACAACGCGCGCCGGGCCGTATATGAACGGTGCGATTTATCAACCTTCTGCCACTGGATACCTGGCTCGCACCCTTAGCGGGCCACAGGGGGTATTCAAGAGGAAGGAATCACAACTCAGGTAAAAGTGTGTTTTGCGGCCGCTGGGACAGGCGTTCGTGTGCGCCCTAACAACAGGTATCATGCGGACCGCGTTTCAACAGGAGGAAGCATGGCCAGTCAGGCAAACGTAATCGGAGCGGGCGGAGCTGGAAGCGACAGTATCCCGAAGGTAATTCTCGCCTCCGCAGTCGGAACGATGATCGAGTGGTATGACTTTTACATCTTTGGCAGCCTCGCCGCCGTTCTCTCCCCTAAATTTTATCCCGCCGGCAACGACACGATCGCACTCATCGCTTATCTCTCGACATTCGCAGTCGGCTTTCTCGTTCGCCCTTTTGGCGCACTATTTTTTGGACGCATAGGCGACCTCGTCGGCCGCAAGTACGCATTCATCGTGACCCTCACGATCATGGGTGGCGCAACAGCCCTCATCGGTTTTCTTCCTACATTCGCTACTGCCGGCTGGTTCGCGCCGATTGCTCTTCTCCTCATCCGCGTCCTGCAAGGCCTCGCTCTTGGCGGCGAATATGGCGGCGCAACCGTTTACGTCGCCGAACACGTCCCTGACGGCAAGCGCGGCTTCTACACCAGCTTCATCCAAATCACCGCGACTCTCGGCCTCTTCGTCTCGCTGATCGTCATTCTCGTGACGCAGCAGCTCCTGTCTCCAGACGACTTCAAGGCCTGGGGCTGGCGTATTCCCTTCCTCATCTCGATAGTTCTGGTCACTGTCTCCCTCTACATTCGATTGAAGATGAAGGAATCTCCGATCTTCGCTCAAATCAAAAGTGCCGGGATGACTTCCACGCAGCCGCTCACAGACGCCTTTGGAAAATGGGAAAATCTCAAACGCGTGCTAATTTCTCTCTTTGGCGCCACTGCCGGACAGGGCGTTGTCTGGTACACCGGACAGTTTTACGCGCTCTTCTATCTCCAGACCGTGCTCAAGGTAAACGGCAAAACTTCCAACATCATCGTGGCCATTGCGCTCCTCTGTGCCATGCCTTTCTTTACGCTCTTCGGTTATCTTTCCGATAAGTTCGGCCGTAAATGGCTCATGATGCTGGCCTGTTTGCTCGCCGTCGTCACGTATATTCCAATCTACAAAGCGATGACCGTGGCGGCGGGAAACAATATCGTCACGGTGAAATCGACGAAGAATAAGGTTACCGGCGCGATTGGTTTGACGCCTATGACCACCGACGCCAACGGAGGGCTGGTGGCGGCGAAGGAAGCGCCTAGTCCAAACGTCCCGTTGCTCGTGCTGCTGGTATTTATCCAGGTGATTTACGTTTGCATGATCTACGGACCCATTGCCGCATATCTCGTGGAGGCCTTTCCGGCCAAGATTCGCTACACGTCTCTCTCATTGCCCTACCATATAGGCAACGGCGTCTTTGGAGGGTTGGTGCCGCTTATCGGCCTATCTGTATGCGCTGCTACTGGCAACATCTATGCCGGGCTCTACTACCCCATGATCATCGCGAGCATCACACTCGTCTTGGGAAGCATCTTGCTCAAGGAAACGTACGGCCACAAGATTTGGGATGAAGTCGGCGGCATGAAGTAACGTTTCTCCGCATTTCTAGGCGGGCGTGCGGCGCATTGACTCTCACGCCTGCGTGGGGGCATCATTTTTGACGGGCAAACTCGTTCTGCAGAGGAAATGAGTCTGTCTGAACCAGGCTGTCCTTCGTTGTAGCGTTACATCCGAAATCGAACATGCAAGGGGAGTTGTCGCCGTGGCCAAAGCTCGCCAGAAAACAAAAGCGAAGGCATCGAAGAGCAAAAGCAAACTTACGGAAGCGCAGATTGCCGTTCATTGGAAAGAAGAAGAGTACTTCTATCCTTCCAAGAAATTTATTGCTCAAGCGAATCTCGTCGATCCAGCCTTTGTAAAGAAATTCAGCGAGAAACATTTCCCTGAATGCTTCGACATTTACGCCAAGTTGCTTGATTGGGACAAGCCCTGGCGCAAAACCCTCGATACTTCCAATCCGCCTTTCTGGAAATGGTTTGTCGGTGGC
>Ga0210391_10004876_pt1 | contig 11084 bp, 8 predicted proteins | sample IncBWC12OmetaG_FD_160573 | JGI IMG/M metagenome (GOLD analysis project Ga0210391, IMG submission 160573) | Forest soil microbial communities from Barre Woods Harvard Forest LTER site, Petersham, Massachusetts, United States - Inc-BW-C-12-O ...
CGTTGCGCGTGGTTCGAGTTATTTTGCAGTGAATTGCAGCTCAACCACAGGACCAGACGGCCGGAGCTGTCGGCGCCGTCCGGTCGCGACGTTCCATGCGACGTGAACGGCAGTTGGTCAGCCTGCGGTTTGCCGATCCGCAGTGGAGTACAGCCAACAAGCACTCCATCCAATTTGTCGTTGGGTTACCTGACTCTGTCCAAATCCCAAACTTTTCCTGGCGAATTACAGCCGTTTTCGTTATCGAGGTCCTCAAGTTGGACTACTATCGCGCTGACACGTTTGGCAACTCCGGGGGGATTATCGTGGAAAAGCTAGCAAACCGCATTGGGCTTCTTTCCAGCCAGAAGCATCCTGTTCTCGAGTTGATGTTTCGATCATCATTTTCACTCTGAGCTTTGCCTGCGGAATGAGTGGGCAAACTTTCTCGGTGTTGCACACCTTCACCGGCGGATCGGATGGTGCCACGCCTACTTCGGGGCTAACCTCGGATGGCGCCGGAAATTTCTACGGCACAACCCGATACGGTGGCTATCTTGATGGCGACTGCGCGCCCAATGGATGTGGAACCGTGTTCAAGATCGAGCTCGTTAACGGGGAGTGGATCCTGTCGACCCTTTATACGTTCAAGGGCCAGACCGACGGATTTAGGCCCGAGGCGCGAGTAGTCTTTGGCCAAGACGGCGCTCTTTATGGCACCACTTCCGGCCTCAATGCTGACGACGGCGACAATATCGGTGGCACTATTTTCAATCTCGTTCCTCCCGGCCAGCCGTGCAAATCGGCGAATTGTGTCTGGACAAAAAAGGTGCTTTATCAGTTTGGCAACACTGACTGCACCGCCTGGAGCGACTACGAAACCTGCACTTACGGTGACTTGATTTTTGATAATCAGGGAAACATTTATGGAACCACATCTGCAGGAGGGACAGCAGGCTACGGACAAGTTTACGAATTATCGCGTTCAGGTAGTGGATGGATTTTCACCACGCTTTACAGTTTCGCTATTGACGATGACGGCGACTTCCCGTACGGAGGAGTTATCTTCGACAGAGACGGAAATCTATGGGGGACGACGTCCCTCGGTCCGAGATACGGCGATGTTCCAGGCTTTGGTGTCGCTTTCAAACTTACTCCTTCAAGTTCCGGTTGGGTCGAAAGCTGGGCATACTTGCCGGGTGAGATACCGTATGCCGGCTTGGCCATAGATCGGCGTGGCAACATGTTCGGCACAACCTGGGCGGGAGGACCCGGACTCTGTACCGGTGGCGGGATTGACGTGCCTTTTCAGGGTTGCGGTACGGTTTTCCGAACCTCGGCTTCGGCTTCCTTAAACTTGCCGCTCACAATCTATTCCTTCGCGACTTCCCTGTGGTATCCGGCGCCCGGTGGCCCGATGGCGCCCGTCACACTGGACGCAGCCGGCAACATATATGGCACGGCGATCGCCGATGAGAATGGATTCGGCAGCGTGTTCGAAATAACTGCGAGCGATCTGGCCTACACTTCTCTGCACGACTTCACCGGCGCAAGCGACGGAGCAAATCCCATCAGCAATGTAACGTTCGATAGTAGTGGCAACATGTACGGAACCGCCTCTGCTTCGGGCATGGCGTGCGCGGTAATCGGAGGCGGTTGTGGAACAATCTGGGAGATTACACCGTAGCGGAACGATCTTTCTAAGAGTGGGGCCAGCGAGGCGCTAATCTTTAACGCTCCGGTAGTCTGTGCAACGAAAGTTCAGCGGAGAACACAGCGGACCGTCGCTGCTAACAGCTCTCGACGGCGCTGTCGCTAACGCAACTTAATTCTGAAACGCACAGCCTAGAAGCAAACCTGTTTCCTGTCTTGCGGCAGTACTGGGACCAGGATCAAACGAGAGTGGGATGGTCACCATTGGATTAAGGTTTTCGGCTTATTGAGTGCTTCCGTTGCAGCGTCTTACGATTAATGCATGCCACTCGAAATTGCGCGACTTCTACTTGGCCTTTTGATTGCTGCGTGTTATCGACGAATTGCCGACTTCATCATGGAGCGCGAGCGCTCCCTTGTACTTACCATGCGCGAACGCGGCGTGCCTCTGCCCGCAGCCATGAGCACCGAGACTGCTCGCAATCTCTACTTCGGCGTCGGTATCTTCGTCGTACTGGTGGAACTGCTCCGGATCTATCAGCTGGCGCACTAATCCCATTCTTGGCAGCCGCCGCCCTCCCTGCCTTTGCATCTGCGCGTGAATTTCTCTGGGTGATATAAACTTTCACCCAACAGACATTTTCATCCGGAGCCGCCGTGAACGTACGTTTGGCTGTATCTGTGTTGTTCGCTCTTTCCTTTTCTCTCTTGACCGCGCAAACCCCAGCTACCCCAGCCCAGCAGGGTCAAAAGCAACTCACCATTGAGGACATTTTTCAACCAGGCGGCATTCTGGGCCGTGGACCGGAAAATGTGAAGTGGAGTCCCGATGGCGCGAAAGTCTCCTTCGTGCAGCGCGACGACACGGGCGAGCACGGTGAGCTCTACTACGTCGATGTGGCCACGGGAAAGTCGGCGGTGCTGGTTGCCAGCGGCAAGCTGGCTGCCTTGGCGCCTCCAGCCAGCTCCATTCAAGACGAGCGTAAGAAGGAAGCGGCGCAACGCTACTCCATCGCCGCTTATCACTGGGCTCCCGACTCCAAACACCTGCTGTTCGATTCCATGGGGCAACTCTGGCTTTACAGTCTCGACACTGGTACAGCGGTCCAAATCACTTCGAATTCGGGAGAGAGTGTCGATCCCAAGTTTTCGCCCGGCGGCAACGACATCTCGTACATCCGAAACCACAACATCTACGTGCGCACTTTGGGTCGCGATACCGAGCGCCAAATCACCAGAGACGGAACCGAAGCGCTCCTCGACGGCGAGGTGGATTGGGTTTACGAGGAAGAACTGTACAGCCGAAGCAACTATTTCTGGTCTCCAGATGGCAAGCGCATCGTCTTTCTGCAGATGAACGAAGCCGACGTGCCGACCTATCCCATCACGGACTGGATCCCGACGCATGCCACCGTCGACCAGGAAAAGTATCCGCAGCCAGGCGACCCGAATCCCGGAGTGCGCCTGGGAGTTGTGAGCACCGATGGCTCGAAAACCAAGTGGATCACCGCCAAAACCCAGAACGGCTCACTGCCTCTGGGCAACGATCCTAACGTTCTGATTCCGCGCTTCGGCTGGGTACGCAACGGACTGCTCTGGGCGATGGTGTTGAACCGCATTCAGGACCGCATGGATCTCTACTTCGTCGATGCCAACAGTGGCGCGTCGCAATTGATGATGAGCGAGACCACCGATGCCTGGATCGACATGCATCCGGAAGTAGACTTCACCGTGCTCGACTCCGGTGACGGCTATTTGTGGACCAGTTGGCGCGACGGTCACAACCACATCTATTTGTACCGGTTCGACAATAAAAATCCCTTAAGCGCCCCGGCCAAAATGGAAGCGCAGTTGACGCACGGCGACTGGGAGGTTGAAAGCATCGACGGCGTCGACACCAAGCAAGAGGTCGTTTACTTCTCCGCGAACGAGGGAGACTGGAAGCAACGAAACGAATATGCCGTCGGCCTCAACGGCCAGAATCTCCATCGCATCAGCAAGCAGGACGGATTCCACATGGCCGACTTCGATCCGAAGAACACGAAGTACTATGTGGACGACTATTCTTCGATAACAACGCCTCCGACCGCTTCGGTTTGTTCGGTCGACGGAAGCTGCACCACCTTCTGGAAACCTCGCAGTATCGAGGCCTATCACCTGCTCACGCCGCAGTTTGTGGAGTTCAAAGCTGCCGACGGCACCACGCCTCTCGAAGGCGTGCTCGTGCTTCCTAACGGCGGTCCGATGATGGCCAATGGCAAGGTCCCTCTGATCGTGAGTCCTTACGGAGGCCCGGGCGCGCAGACGGTGATCGATGCGTGGTATGGCCGCGATCTATTCGATGAGATCCTTGCCCAGCAGGGATTCGCCGTGCTGCACGTCGACAATCGCGGCATGGCCAATCGCGGTAAAGCCTTCGCAATGCCGATCAAACATCACTTCGGCCCGATTGAACTCAGCGACCAGGTGGACTGCGTCAAGCAGGCCTTGCAGAAGTATCCGCAGCTTGATGGCGATCGCCTCGGCTTCTGGGGCTGGAGCTACGGTGGCTACTTCACCTTGTACGCGCTCGAACACAGCGACCTATTTAAGTCAGGCGTGTCGGTGGCTCCCGTGTCCAACTGGCTACTCTACGACTCGATTTACACCGAGCGCTACATGGGTCTCCCGAAAGACAACCCCGAGGGCTACAAAGACAGCTCGCCGGTCAACTTTGCCGCTGACCTGCATGGCAGACTATTGGAGGTCCATGGCACCAGCGACGACAACGTGCACATGCAGAACACGATCCAGATGGTGAATAACCTGATTGACGCCGGCAAGCAGTTCGACTTGATGGTTTATCCGCGGAAGACCCATGGCATCGCCGGCAAAGAAGCGCGTAACCATCTCTTTCATCTGATCGACGATCACTTCCTGGAAACACTCGCACCAGGAAAGTAGGTCGTACTTGATGGAGAGGCGGAGCAAACGAAATATTCCGATTCGATTTTGCTCCGTGACCTCCGTGCCTCATTGGTGAAGAAGCTCTTCACTTGCCGTCCCCATACGTTTCTGTTTGAATTCAAGGAGCCAATTTCACCACTCCCGGGAGCGTTACCCTGGCGAATCAACTGTTCGCGTGTAAGTCCATTGACAAGCTGATCTCCGAGTCGGAGGACCCGGAACATCGTCTCAAGAAGACGCTGGGCCCGTGGTCGCTGACGGCGTTGGGAATCGGCGCGGTCATCGGCTCCGGCATTTTTACCGTGGTGGGCACGGCAATCGCCGGTCAGAAGTTCGACACCTCATCGATTCTCAACGCGCCGCTCGCCGACTACATCGTCCATCATTCCGCCACTCTGGGACGTCCCGGCGCCGGGCCTGCTCTGGCGGTCTCGCTGATTCTGGTCGCGATTGTGTGCGCCTTTACGGCGCTGTGCTACGCCGAGCTGGCCTCGATGATCCCCATCGCCGGCAGTGCCTACACATACACCTACGCGACCATGGGCGAGTTGATCGCGTGGATCATCGGCTGGGACCTGATCCTCGAATACGCGGTCAGCAACATGGCCGTAAGCGTCGGCTTTGCGGCGCATATGGCGGCTACCTTTCAGTGGTTCGGATGGCACCCCGCGTTGCGCTGGATCACGCCCGCCTATCTGCCCGGCGGATTAACCGACCTTCAGGGGAACGTACTCTACGCGCCCGGCTGGCACTTCGGCTTCAACATCGCTGCGTTCCTCATCGTCATGCTGTTGACGGTGGTTCTGGTGCGTGGCATTCGCGAATCCGCCGAGACCAACAACGTCATGGTGCTCCTGAAAATCGCGGCGATTCTCGCTTTCGTTTTCGTGGGCATGCGCTTCATCCATCCGGCGAACTACCATCCGTTTGTTCCTGAAGGCTGGTCAGGCGTCCTTACCGGCGGCTCAATCATCTTCTTCACCTACATTGGATTTGATTCCGTTTCCACCGCCGCCGAAGAAGCGCGCAATCCGCAGCGCGATATTCCCATCGGCATCATTGCCACGCTGATAGTCTGCACGATTCTCTACATCGCCGTAGCCGTCGTGCTCACCGGTCTGGTGAAGTGGAGCTCCCTCATCGACGACGCCGCACCCGTCGTGAACAGCATGAGCATGCTGGCGGGCACAACAAAATCGGCTCTGCTGCACTGGACCGAGCTGGCCGTGCTCTTCGGCGCGATGATGGGCATGATCTCGTCGCTGCTGGTCTTTCAGCTGGGGCAGGCGCGCGTCTGGTTCTCGATGTCGCGTGACGGGCTGCTGCCGAAGATGTTTGGCCGCGTGCATCCACGCTTCCGCACACCGGCTGTTGCGACTTGGATAGCCGGTTTCCTGGTCGGCATTCCCGCAGGAATTCTGGATATCGGAACGCTCTCCGACCTTTCGAACATCGGTACGCTGTTCGCGTTTGTGCTCGTCTCGCTCGGCGTCATTATTCTGCGCTACAAGCAGCCTGAGCGGCGCCGCGGTTTTCGCGCACCGGGCGGTTTGGCTGCACCAATTCTCAGCGTGATCTTCTGCATTCTGCTGATGGCCGGCCTGCCGATCCTTACCTGGCTGCGCTTCTTCGTCTGGCTGATCGTTGGCCTGATGGTGTACTGGCTGTACAGCCGGCACCGCAGCGAGTTCAGTCCTCGCAACTCCAAACCACTGCTTCAGACGACCATTAAGCCGTGAACGACGACTTCCTGCGCTCGCTGCCTAAGGCTGAACTGCACCTGCATCTGGAAGGCTCAGTCGACCCTCCCACATTGTCAGAGCTTAGCCGCCGCCATCCCACGCCTCTCTCGACCACAAATAACCGCTACACAAATATCCAGGACAGCGGCAGATTTTATACGGAAGACGAGGCGCGGGAACTTTATCGATACAAAGATTTCACCGGCTTTATGATGGCCTTCAAGGTCGTAACGGAACGCCTGCGCACTGCCGCCGACTATGAACTAGTCACCTACCGCATGATGCAAAAACTGCATGCGCAAGGCGTGGTGCATGCCGAGGTTTACATCTCGGCTGGCGTGGTGCAGTGGCGTGGTCAGGAATTTGCTCCATTGTTCGAAGGCGCGGAGCGCGGCCGGCAACGCGGCGAGCGCGAGTTCGGCATCTCGCTCTACTGGATCTTCGACGCCGTGCGCCACTTCGGACTCGATGAAGCCTGGCGGGTTGTCAACGAGGCGATTCAATCAAAGGGCAGGAATGTAGTCGGCATCGGCATTGGCGGAGACGAGCGCCGCGCGGGCCCCGAACAGTTTCGGGAAATTTACGCGCACGCTGCATCACACGGCCTACGGCTTACCGTGCATGCAGGCGAGACCGTAGGACCAGAAGGCATCTGGGGTGCGCTGCGCGAGTTGAAGCCCCATCGCATCGGCCACGGCTTGCACGCGATTGAAGATCCACAACTCGTGCGATACCTCGCCGACAATCAAATCCCGGTTGAGATCTGCATCACCAGCAATGTGAAGACCGGCTGCTGTCTGGCGCTAGAGGAGCATCCCGTTCGCAAGCTCTACGATGCCGGCGTTCCTGTCGTGCTCAACACCGACGACCCGGACATGTTCCACACCGACCTCATCAGCGAATATCGTATCGCGCGCGATACGTTCCACTTCAACCAGGACGAGCTTCGCCAGTTAGCAAGAAACTCTTTCCGCGCTTCTTTCCTGCCCGCTGAACGCAAAGAAGAATTCCTGGCCGGTGTCTAAGTGACGTAGGAACACGGCTGCAGAGTTTGCTGATTACTCACCTGCTACGGTCATTCCATCGATGCGAAGGGCAGGTGACGCGATGGAGCTGCGGAATTCCAGGTCGTTTCCAATCTCCGACACGTTGTCGAACATGTCCTTCAGATTGCCCGCGACCGTGATCTCTTCGACCGGGAAGGTCAGTTCGCCGTTTTCGATCCACAGGCCACTCGCGCCACGCGAGAAGTCGCCAGTGACCAGGTTCACGCCAAACCCAAGGAACTCGGTCACGAACAGCCCTTGCTTGATGTCGGCGAGGATTTCCTTCAGGCTCTTGGCTCCTGGTTTCAGGAAGAAGTTTCCTGGCCCGATGCCGGGCGTTCCTGCCAATCCGCGCGAGGCATTGCCGGTCGTCTGCAAACCAAGCTTCTTCGCCGTGTAGGTGTTCAGCAGGTAAGACTTCAACACGCCGTTTTCGATGACTACGGTTTTCCGGCTGGGCACACCCTCCGAATCAAACGGGCTGGTGCCGAACAAGCCGGGGACGGTTCCATCGTCGACGATCTGAATGTTCTCGCCGGCAATCTTCTCGTTGAGCTTGCCGCTGAGATACGACGCGCCGCGATAAACGGAATCGCCATTTACGGCTTCGAAGATGTGTCCGATGAGCGAACCCGCTACCGTGTTTTCAAAGACAATCGGTACTTTCTGGGTCTTGACCTTGCGCGCGCCAATGCGGCGCAGTGTGCGACGGGCGGCAATTTTGCCTACTTCTTCCGGCGATTCAAGCTTCTTCAGTGAGTTGGCAACGGAGTACCAATAATCCCGCTGCATCGCCGAGCCCTCGATCTGCGCGATGGGGACGGCCGACACCGAGCAGTACGAGCGCTGATAATCGCCGACAAACCCGTGCGAGTTGGCCAGGACCTTGTAGCCGATCGCCGCGTCAAAAGTTCCACCCTCGGAGTTCACGATTCGCGAGTCGACATCGAGCGCAGCTTTCTCGGCGCGCCGTGCGTAGTCGATGCGATCCGCCGTTGAGAGCGAATAGACGTCGTCACAATAAAGCTGAAGATCGCCATCGAGCTTGCCTAACTGCGACGGTTCGGGAATTCCGGCAAACGGGTCCTCGCTGGTGATCCTGGCCAGCTTCAAAGCGGACTCGACCATCAGCTTCACACCTTCAGGCGACAGATCGCTCGAGTACGTGCTGGCGGCGCGCTGCCCAAAAAACACGCGCACACCGATTCCCTTGGAGCCCGACTCCTTCAGTGTCTCGACTTCTCCCAAGCGAACCACGGTGGAGAATTCGCTGCCATCCATGGCAACAGCTTCGGCTGCGGTCGCGCCGCCCTGCATGGCGCGCTTCACCGCATCAGCGGCAATTTCTTTCAAGTCGATTGAGCTGGTTTGCTGGCCGGTCGGCCGTTCTGCGATCGAAGTATTCATTCGGCGTGTCGATTCCTGTCTCAAGACTGCTGATGATGCGGTGAGATTTTCTGGACGCGAGTTATACAGGCGACGTTTACCCGCCGGTGCCGCCTACAGTCAGGCGATCGACCTTGAGCGTAGGAATGCCGACGCCGACTGGCACCGACTGTCCATCCTTGCCGCAGGTGCCGACGCCCTCATCCAGCTTCAGGTCGCTGCCGACCATGGACACCTTCGTCAGCACGTCGGGACCGTTGCCGATCAACGTCGCGTTCTTCAGCGGCGAGGTGATCTGGCCATTCTCAATCAGATAGGCCTCCGATGCGGAGAAGACAAACTTGCCGTTGGTGATATCGACTTGGCCGCCGCCGAAGTTCACGGCGTAGACACCGTACTTCACCGACTTGATGATGTCTTCCGGCGCGTCCTGCCCGGCGAGCATGTATGTGTTCGTCATGCGCGGCATGGGGATGTGCTGGTAGCTTTCGCGACGACCGCTGCCAGTGTTGGGAATCTTCATCAGCCGCGACGACAGCTTGTCCGCCAGGTAGCCCTTCAGAATTCCTTTTTCGATGAGCACGGTATTCGTCGTGGGATTGCCTTCGTCGTCGACATTTAGCGAACCGCGACGGCCCTGGATCGTTCCGTTATCGACGACCGTGCATTTGTCGCTGGCGACCCGCTGGTTCAGCAATCCCGAAAACGCCGAGGTCTTCTTGCGATTAAAGTCGGCTTCCAGTCCATGACCAATGGCTTCATGCAGCAGGATCCCAGGCCACCCGGGACCGAGCACCACTTCCATCTCGCCGGCCGGCGCCTCACGCGCGTCCAGTTGAATAATGGCTTGCCGCGCAGCTTCTTTGGCGAAGTGCTCGGGAGAAGCTTCTCCCTGGAAATATTCCAGTCCGACGCGACCGCCGCCCCCGGCACTGCCGCGCGCTGAGCCCGACGCCACTGATTTCGCGATGCAGTAGACGCTCATGCGCGAGAGCGGCTGCGCGTCCTCGGCAAAGCTGCCATCGGACCCGATGACGAGGATGCGGCGCAGTTCGTCGGCGTAGCTGACGCGCACTTCATGAATGCGCGAGTCATACGCACGGGCAGACTTATCAGCGCGCTGAACCAGATCGACCTTCGCCAATACATCGGCTTCCACGGAAGGCAGCGGCACCGGATACAAATTGTGCGCAGGCTTGTCTGTCAGTCCGACGATTGGCTGCTGCGCTGGTCCGCTGGCGATCATCGCCGCCGTTTTCGCGGCGTGCAGGATGCGCTCGGGCGACAGGTCGTCGGTATAGGCGTAGCCAGTGCGCTCGCCCGACAGCACGCGAACGCCGCAGCCGACGGAGATACCTTGCGTCGCCGACTTCACCATGCTCTCGTCGAGCGAGACCGAAGTCGAGGTCTGATATTCGAAGTACAAGTCAGCGAAATCGCCGCCGGCGGAAAGCGCCGCCGAAAGATAGCGCTCAACGTCGACCTGAGCCAGGCCGTAACGGTCAAAAAAGAACTTCTTATCCATAGTCACTCGATTGGATGCCCTAGCTGCCCGCAAAGGCTCGCGTTGAAGGGGACGCCGGAATCCCGTGAGAGTACGAAGGGAGGATTGCGTTCCGGAACTACCCATTATCACACGGCCGTGTGTCTGGCGGTGCTGCGGCCAATCCCCGCCTGCGCTACCGTTCAATCAGCATGATCAACGGTGCTGTCTCGGCTGACTCTCTGGCGAGGACCCTGGAACAATTTGTGGCTGAGCACCCTCTGGCAATCGTTCTGGAAGAGGGCGCCGAACTGTTCGACTTCACTAACGCCAGGTATTCCGTCTCAGGCGAGGGCAAGTGTGTTCTTCATCTCTGGTCGGAAGATCGAAATGTCGTCCGGCGCGTTCTTGATCTGGAGGTTCGCGACACCGTCCTGCGCCTCCAAGTCCTCCGTTTCGGACACTCGCAGGGCAACATTCTGGAAATTCATTCCTGCCGCGAAGCCCGGAGCAACAGTAAGCGCCGTCGCGAACGTGCGCTTTACAAGACTCTCCTGGAGCGAGTGCTGCGGCGCGAGTATCCCGGCTTCAGGCTTCATCGACTAAGCTCGAGTCCCGACCTGGAGCACTCCATTAGTCCTGTTTACACCCGCGGACTACTGCGGGCCGGGCAGACGTACTTTGCCGTGCTGGGGGCGAGCGCTGACGAAAGCCAAGCCTCCGTTGACGCCTCCTTGACCTTTGGGATTCTCTGGATGGATCTTCTGCGGCAGCAGTTTGCCGGACGCGCGCAAGTGGAAGGATTGAAGCTGTTTCTACCTGCTGGGCGGTCTGAAATCGTGCGCCAGC
>Ga0210391_10004877_pt1 | contig 11084 bp, 8 predicted proteins | sample IncBWC12OmetaG_FD_160573 | JGI IMG/M metagenome (GOLD analysis project Ga0210391, IMG submission 160573) | Forest soil microbial communities from Barre Woods Harvard Forest LTER site, Petersham, Massachusetts, United States - Inc-BW-C-12-O ...
CGAAGCCGTCCTGTGTGCAGACGCTGTCGACGGTGAGCGAGCGGTAATTGTCGCTGGAGAAAGGGCGGCCGGGCACGAAATTCATGGCGAGCCCCTGCAGCCACGCCAAAGGATCGGGCAATCCCATGATCCAGCGCCGCCGGCCGGTGAGTTTGGCCACCAAATTCACGATTTCGCGCAGCGAATAAATGTGCGGGCCGCCGAGTTCGTAGGTTTGACGGCTGCAGGAGCCGCCGTGCAGGCAGCGCCGCAGGGCTTCCACCACGTCATCGACGAACACGGGCTGGAAGCGTGCATTCGGCTTCGCCAGAGGCAGCACCCCGGGAATGGTGGCGAGCAGACGGGCGAAGCGAATCAGGAATGAATCGCCGGGACCGAACATGACCGAGGGCTGGAAGATGGTCCAGTCGAGCGTCGCGCCGCTGTCGCGGATGAGTTGTTCGGCTTCGCCCTTCGAACGCAGATAGTAGCTCGGTGCATCCGGAGCCGCCTTGAGTGCCGATACCTGAAGAAGCCGGGTCGCTCCCGCGGAGCGGGCCGCCTGCAGCACGCCGCGCGTGAGCTCGGTATGCGCGCGCCTGAACCCCGAGCCGCCGAATCCGCGCTCATTGAGAATGCCGATGAGGTTGATCACCACGTCCTTGCCGCGGAAACGCTCGCTCAAGTAAGCCTCGGCGTACACATCGCAGTTTTCCAATGTGAGTCCGGGCAACACCAGAAGGTGCTTGTGCTGCTCCCGGTCTCGCGACAGCACCGTGACCTGGTGACCGTCCTTGATCAATCGGGCGACAAGGCGGGTTCCCAGGAATCCGGTGCCGCCGAGAACGACGATGGACTGCAGACGGGGCATCAGCGGATTTGAATCAATTGCGCGACCGAGCCGCGTCTGACGTTCAAGACCAGGACGTTGGCGTTCTTGGCCGCTTCCTTGAAGGCTTTGGTGTTCGTCACCGGCGTGCGGGCCACCCCCACGATCAAATCATTGGGACGCAGCCCATTTTGAGCCGCCGGGCTCGCGTCCTGCACGGACTTGATCAGAACGCCGCCGCCGTCGGGGGCATCGGCGAGTTCCGCTCCTTCCAGGCCCTTGTTGATGTCCACGGCATTCGCCGTCTCGACGTCGCTGCGCTCGGCGATCAGTGCCGTGAGCTTGCGCGGCTTGCCGTCGCGCAGCAGGCCGATCTCGACTTTGTCCCCGATCCGCAGCATGCCGATGGTGTTGCGCAGCTCGCCCGCGTCCTTCATGGCGACGCCGTTGATCGAGACGATGATGTCGCCGGTCTTGACGCCCGCCCGCTCGGCGGCCGACCCCGGCGCCACCCCGGCGACCAGCGCGCCGCTCGATTCGGCCACGCCGAATTCCTTTGCGATGTCCGGCGTCACGGGATAGATATTGACGCCGAGCACTCCCCGCTTGACCTGGCCGTACCTGATCAACTGGTCCACGACACCCTTGACCATGTTGACAGGAATGGCGAATCCGATCCCGATGTTGCCGCCGCTGCGGGACAGGATGGCGGAGTTGATGCCCACCAATTCGCCGCGCAGATTCACCAAAGCGCCCCCGGAATTGCCGGGGTTGATCGAGGCGTCGGTTTGGATGAAGTCTTCGTAGCCGTCGGGATTGATTCCGGTGCGCCCCAGTGCGCTGACGATGCCGGCGGTCACGGTGTGCGCGAGGCCAAAGGGATTGCCGATGGCGACGACGTAGTCTCCGGCTTCGAGCTTGGCCGAATCTCCCAGGGTCATGGCGGTGAGATTCGGCTGCTTGGCCTGCAAAACGGCGATGTCCGCGCCCTCGTCGCTGCCGATGACCTTGGCTGAGAACGTCCGATTGTCGAGCAGCGTGATGGTGATTTCGCTGGCGTTCTCCACCACATGATGATTGGTGACGATGTAGCCGTTCTTGGCGTCGATGATGACGCCTGAGCCTGCGCTCTGGAACTGGCGCTCGCGGGGCCTCGAATCCGGCGGTACGTCGAAAAAGCGCCTGAAGAACGGGTCGTCGAGCAAGGGATTGCGCTGGCCGGGAGTTTCCTTGATGGTGCCTCGCGTGGCGATATTGACCACGGCGGGCGACACGCGCTTGACCATGGGAGCCAGGGAGGGCAGGGGCGCGGCGTCGGTCAGAGGGCCCGGTAGCGCGGCGCAAGCCGGGTGGAAAATCATCGCCGCCGGTGCGGCCAAGGCGGCTGTGAGCGCGGCGGCCGCAAATTTGGAACGCAGATTCATGCCAGTCCAATCCTTCCGTTTGAAGCCCTGACGTGAAAACAGGGCCGGACGAGAGTTCGTCCGGCCCCGATATCGTCAAGGTCGTTACGCGATCTTACACGCAAGATCGCTTAAGGACCCTCTCAGGCGGCTTCGACGGTGATCCGATGCGGCTGTACTTGCGCCACCTTCGGAATTGCGACTTCCAGCACACCGTTGACGAATTTCGCCTTGATGTTCTGGGCGTCGGCCGAATCCGGCAAGCTGAATCGGCGCTGAAACTCTCCCGCGATGCGCTCGATGCGGCGATAGCCCTCGCGCGATTCGCGCTTCGTCTCCTCGCGCTGCCCGCGGATGGTGAGCACGCCCTGGTCGGCGGTGATCTCCACCGCTTTGGGGTCGACGCCGGGCAGATCCACGTGCAGCGAAAACTGGTTCGCTTCCTCATGGATGTCCACCGGCGGCAGCCACGCCCCGGAATCCGCGGCGGTCGTCAACGGCGCGCCGAACAAGCGATCGATATCTTTCTGAAGCCGATGGACGAGTGCCCACGGCTCATAACGTACGACGGTCATATCCTGATACTCCTAAAAAATGTGTTGTCGAAGCCGCCGATGCGGCCTCGGGATTTCAAATTCGCGCGCTTGGTCTGGAAGTTGGGACGCGACTCGAGCATTTCAACGGGGCGCGCGCGAGCGGGCGGCGAGAAGTAGCGGCAGTGATGGAGAGGAGCGGAGGTGGGAACGGGGCGGGAAGGGCGAGCGGAGCGGCATGAGTCGGCGCGAAGCGCGGGCGGTGGCGCGGGGCAGCGACGGGACGCTTGATATAAAGTCAATTGAACATATTGTGGATAAGGTGTGCAGACACAAGATGTTGCGATTGCGATTTTTTCCGCTTGACCGGGCCTTCCGGAGGGGTAATCAGCCAATTTCTCGGGACAGTTTTGTAACAAATTGATATTAAAGGTATTTCTATATCGAAAAAACTATGAGAAATGTCTTGACGATGGTTGCCGTCGAGACTTAACCTCGTCTCCCTCACACAATATGTTGTGGTCGGAAGATCGCACAATTCCCCGTCGGCCTGGAGTTTGATTCGAACTTTTCAATCGCTGGACCACCGGAATTTGTGCATGAATTTGGCGCGATAATTATAAGGGAGCGGCTTTAATACCCATGAATACGGTGGTCAAGATACAGCCCAAAGACGTTGGCGATATTGCTTTCCAAGAAGCCTCTTTTGACATCTGGGACAAGAAATATCGTCTTACCGCGAAGGATGGCTCGCCCATCGACAACTCGATGGACGACACTTATAAGCGCGTCGCGCGAGCGCTCGCCGATGTCGAGGCCGAGGAGTGCCGCGAGCAATGGTACGAATCGTTTCTGTGGGCGCTGCGCCACGGTGCGATTCCCGCAGGCCGCGTCACGTCGAACGCCGGCGCGCTCGAACACAAACCCGCCACCTCGACCATCAACTGCACGGTGTCGGGCACCATCCGCGACTCGATGGACGACATTCTGAACAAGGTGCACGAGGCGGGCCTCACATTAAAAGCGGGATGCGTGGCACCGGGTACTTGGGTGCGGACAGAGCGGGGTCTGGTGACCGCGGATCAGGCGGTGGCCGAACGGCATCGCGAGATTCTGTGCTACGACCGCGACGAGCACCGATTTGAGATGCAGCCAATTCTGCGGCATTTGACGGTACACGTGCCTCGAGAGGAAAACGTCCGCATCACCTCGAATCGCGCGTCGATCACTACCTCCTGTAAGCATCCAGTACTCGTATATCGCAGGGGTGAATTTCGGTACGTGCGTGCCGATGAGGTGGGGCTAACCGATTCACTGGTTCATCATAATTTCTTGTGGACAGGCGATGCTGATCGATCGCGGGAAGCGTGGTTCGCGGGTGCCCATCTGGGTGATGGTTCGGCGCATGAGAAAAAGTTCAGCTACGAGCCGACTCGCTCGGCGTGGGCGCAGCGCGCCGGCGCTGCCGGGCGCCGTCTCGTCTTCAAGATTCGGGCCGCTGAGCGCGAAGTGGTAGAGCGCTACGCTGAGTTCTTCAAAGTCATGGCCGGGTCGCAGGCCAAGGTAACGGCAGCCACGACGTCTCACGGAACGGCGGTCTGGGACTATGCGGTAAGCAGCTTCGAGGCAAGCCGTGCTGCTGCGTTGATCGATGGCCAGACCGGCGAGAAGAGCGCAACGCTGCGGGTACCACAATGGATCGCATCCGAGCCCGAGCGCCACTTCCTGCCGTTTATCGCCGGCTTGATCGACACGGATGGCACGGTTTCTACTGACTTCGGCAGCGCAACGATCTCCATGCAGAGCACGCGCTTCGCGGCCGAGTTGCAGTCGATCCTGGCGCTATTCGGCGTTCATGCGAGCATCACCGTTCGCAAGAGCCGCGAGCACGTGCTGTCGGGCTCGCTGGTACGTGACTCCGGCGGCGCCATGCTCAAGATCTGCGACTCTCAATTTCTGGCGGCCACGGCGCAGTTCATGGTCGACGGGCGCAAGCGCGACCGCATCGTCCAGCACGCATCCGTCAGCGGACAGTACGATGAATTCCAGATGCTGCCCTCGCTGCGCAATGCCCTCGAGCATGAGTCGGTATCTCTGTCTCACACTGACAAACAACAATTGGGCTTCTACCATGGTTATCCGCAACGCGATCGCGTAAGTCGCGTATGGCTGGATCGATGGGTCGCACGCTTCCCGTCCCTGAAAGGCCTCATCGACCTTACGAGGCGGTTGCGTCCCGTTAGCCGAATCGAGCGGGCCGTGCCGATGTCAGAGACTTTTTTAGACTTCACCGTCGAGAAACACAACAATTACCTTGCCGGCAACAACGGCCTAGTAGTCATCCACAACTGCGGCATCGGCTATGAGTTCTCGACCTTGCGGCCGCGCGGCGCCTACGTATCGGGCGCCGGCGCCTATACGTCCGGCCCGCTGTCGTTCATGGATATATACGACAAGATGTGCTTCACGGTGTCTTCGGCCGGCGGCCGCCGCGGCGCGCAGATGGGGACCTTCGACATCGGGCATCCGGATGTATTGGAGTTCATTCGCGCCAAGCGCGAGAACGGCCGTCTGCGGCAATTCAATTTGTCCCTGCTCGTCAGCGACGATTTCATGAAGGCCGTGAAGCGCGAAGGCGATTGGCAATTGGCGTTCCCGTTAGGAAGGCAGGAATTCGAGGCCGAACGGCCCAATCTCGACGACACCTCGAAGTACGTGTGGCGCGAATGGCCGCACACCGAAGGCTATGTCGCGAACGAGGAGGGCCTGGTTGCCTGCAAGATCTACAAGACCTTGCCGGCGCGCCGCGTGTGGGACGATCATGTCCTCGACGTACGATTTCGCCGAACCGGGATTCATCCTCATCGATCGCGTCAATGAGATGAACAACAATTGGTGGACGGAAAATATCCGCGCCACAAACCCATGCGGCGAACAACCACTTCCGCCCTACGGCTCCTGCCTCTTGGGCTCGGTGAATCTCACCAAGTTCGTGGTCGATCCGTTCACCGACGATGCGCGTTTCGATTGGGAAACCTACCGCAAAGTGGTGAAGGTGTTCACGCGCATGCTGGACAACGTGGTCGAGATCAACGGCCTGCCGCTGGCGCAGCAGCGCGACGAGATCATTCGCAAACGGCGTCACGGCATGGGTTTTCTGGGATTGGGCTCGACCATCACCATGCTGTGCATGCGATACGGCTCCAAGAAGTCCGTGGCGTTCTCGCAGAACGTGTCGCGCGAAATGGCCGTGGCCGGCTGGGAAGCCGCTCTCGACCTGGCGCGTGAGAAGGGCCCGGCGCCCATCATGAACGAGGAGTTCACGGTCACTCGCGCCATGCTGCGCAAGCGTCCCGAGATGGTGAAGGACGGCTGGCGCGCGGGCGCGCGGATCTCGGGCAGGGTTCTGCACGCAAGGTACAGCCGGTACATGCAGAGGATCGCCGAGGCGTCGCCCGAATTGGTGGATGAGCTCGCCGAGGTCGGTGCGCGTTTCACGCATCACACCTCCATCGCTCCCACCGGCACGATCTCCCTGTCGCTCGCGAACAACGCGTCGAACGGCATCGAGCCCTCGTTCGCGCATCATTATTTCCGCAATGTGATCCGCGAAGGCAAGAAGTCCAAGGAGAAGGTCGACGTGTTCTCGTTCGAGCTGCTCGCCTACCGCGAACTCGTGAATCCGCGCGCCATGCCGAATTCGCAGAATCCCGCGGAGAAGCTGCCCGACTACTTCATCTCGGCGGACGACATCGGGCCCAAGGAACACGTCGACATTCAGGCGGCGGCGCAGCTGTGGGTGGATTCGTCCATTTCCAAGACCGCGAACGTGCCCACCGACTACAAGTACGAGGATTTCAAGAACATCTACATGTATGCCTTCGAGCAAGGCCTCAAGGGCTGCACGACATTTCGCTTCAATCCGGAAGCATTCCAGGGCGTGTTGGTCAAAGAGGACGACCTCAAGAACACCACCTACGTGTTCACTCTGGAGGACGGCACGGAAGTCGAGGCGCGGGGCGATCAGGAGATCGAATACGACGGTGAAATGCACACCGCCGCCAATCTCTTCGATGCGCTGAAAGAAGGCTACTACGGGAAGTTTTGATCATGGCTCACATCAAAATCGACAAGAAGATCGCCAAGTACCGGGTGCAGAAGCCCGAGGCGAAGGACGCGCCGGCCGCTCCCAAAGAGCCGCCGAAGGCGCAGGACAACGTCATCTGGATGCACGAGAAGCTCGAGCGTCCCGAGGTCCTGATCGGCTCGACCTACAAGATCAAGACGCCGGTTTCCGACCACGCCATGTACGTGACCATCAACGACATCGTGCTCAACGAAGGCACGCCGCACGAGCAGCGCCGGCCCTTCGAGGTCTTCATCAACTCGAAGAATCTCGACCATTTCCAATGGATCGTCGCGCTGACCCGGGTCATCTCCGCAGTATTCCGCAAGGGCGGCGATACCACCTTCCTGGTCGACGAGCTGAAGGCGGTGTTCGACCCGAAGGGCGGCTACTGGCAACCCGGCGGCAAATTCATGCCTTCGACCATCGCCGAGCTGGGTTACGTGATCGAGCGCCACCTGCAGTCCATCGGCTTGCTCAAGAAGCCCGAGCTCGATGTGCACCAGCGCAAGCTGGTGCAGGAGAAGCGCGCGGAGTTCGAGGCGCGAACCAAGCAGACCGACGCCTTTTCGAAGTCGCACTTTCCCGAGGGGGCGCAATTGTGCGCGAAGTGCAGCACCGCGGCCGTCGTGATGATGGACGGCTGCAATACCTGCTTGAACTGCGGCGATTCTAAGTGCGGATAGGCGGCTGAGCCGGACTACGGTCCGCCGGCGGCAGCCGGCAAATGGGGAGGGCATTCAAGATTGACCCTCCATCAATATGCTCACGGCGAGCGTTATCGTCAGTATCAGCAGCGCGGCCACTGCGACGTTCGACCAACTGAACCAGGAATCGGCGCCGCGCTTGACCTGCGAAGTGCGGCTGTTCATTGACAGCTCCGGCTCGAACGTCCCATCGTGTGTGCCGTCATGTCTCGATCCTCCATGCGGGACAGTCCGCGCGGAGTAGTGAAGCAAAATTCATTCGCGGCGACTGTTCGTTGTCGAACATAGACGCTCGTATCCCGTCAAACTTCAGGTGATTATTTTGCAGCGCACTAAGTCAACGCCATGGCGCGTACCCGCCACGGCGGCGCTCGGGCTCCTGCTCGCGGCGCTTTTTCTCAGCGCCGCGGCGCGTGCTGAAACGCCGGATCCCTTCGTTCGTCCGCCGGATCTCGAGAAGGACGTGCGCTTTTGGATTCGCGTCTACACGGAGGTCACCACCGACCAGGGCCTGCTGCACGACGATTGGTACCTGGGTTTGGTCTACCAGGTGCTGCGCTTCGATCCCGGTTCCTCTCCCGCGTACCGTGAAAAGCGCGTCGCCGAGGCGAAGGCAAAATACGCGGCCCTGTTGAAGCGCTTTGCGGCGGGCTCCACCGACAATCTCAGCCTGCATGAACTGCGCATACTGCATGCCTTCGGCGACAAGGCCACCCCGCGGGACTTCCTCGACGCCATCGACCGGATTCGCTTTCAGCTGGGGCAGGCGGATCGATTTCACGAGGGGCTGATTCGCGCCGCGCTGTGGGAGCGGCAGATCGCGCGCACCTTGAGTCAACATGGCGTGCCGGAGGAAATCGCGGCGCTCCCGCACGTCGAGTCCTCGTTCAATCTCGAGGCCTATTCCAAAGTCGGCGCCGCCGGACTGTGGCAATTCATGCCGTCCACCGCCAGACGATTCATGCGTGTCGACAAGGTGGTCGACGAACGTATGGACCCGTATACCGCCACCGAAGCCGCCGCCAACTTGATGCTGTACAACTACCGCCTGCTCGGCACCTGGCCGCTCGCGGTCACGGCGTACAACCACGGACCGGGCGGCTTGCGTCGGGCCCAGGATGAATTGGGCACCAGCGACATCGCAGTGATCGTCAAGCGCTTTCAGGGCGCGACTTTCGGCTTTGCATCGCGCAACTTCTATGTGGCGTTCCTCGCGGCGCTCGAAGTGGACCGCAACGCCGACGAGTACTTCGGGCCGATCGCGCACCTGCCCGACACCGACAGCGTGGTCGTGGATCTGCCCGACTACATTCCGGTGGAGGCGCTGTCCAAGGCCTTCAAGGTCGACATGGGAGCGCTGCACGTGCTGAATCCGGCGCTGCGGCCCCCGATCTGGAACGGCAGCCGATTGGTGCCGCGCGGCTACCGTTTGCGGCTGCCGGGAACCTTGCCGCACGCCGAGATTGCTGCCGGATGGGAACGCCTGCCGCCGGCGCAACGCTACCTCGCCCAACGGAGCGACGGCAGCCACAAACTTCGCCGCGGCGAGACTCTGGCCGGAATTGCGGCGGCGAGCGGCATCTCGTTGAATCGATTGCTGGCCGCGAACGGCTGGGGAGCGGACCACACGGTGGCGCGAGGCGAGACGGTGCGCATTCCACCGCCGGCGACTCGCGCGGAGGGCGCGGGCGCTGGTGCGGCCGCGGCCGTTGCCGCCGTGCCGCCCGCCAACGCAACGGAAGCGCCGGGGACCGGAGCCGCGCCCGCAGCCTTGCCGCCTCCGCCTCCGCCTCTGTCTCCGGCTCCGGCGCCGGAGCCGGAAGCAGAGGCGGCTGTGGCCAAGCGGCCGCCGAGGGAGCCGGTCTCGCAGCGGCAGACCGAGAGCGCCGCGCTGCTGCCGGCTGCGGCGCCGACGGGAAACGGGGATACCACCGACTACAGCGTTGCGGCCGGAGACACGGTGATCGTGCAGGCTGCCGAAACTCTTGGTCACTATGCCGATTGGCTGCGAGTGAGCTCGGAGAGGCTGCGCACTTTGAATAAATTGCACAAGAAGGCCATGGTGACTCTCGGTCACAGGGTCAAACTGGATTTCTCCAAGGTGACGCCCGAGCAATTCGAGGCGACACGGCGCGAGTACCACCAGCATCTACAGGAGGACTTCTTTGCCGCCCACCGTATCGCGGGCACCGAGAACTACTCGGTGAAACGCGGCGATTCCCTGTGGGTGATCGCGCAACAGCACGGCGATCTACCCGTGTGGCTGGTCACGCAATACAACCCCGACGTGGATTTCGGCGATGTGCGCCCCGGGACCGTCATCACCCTGCCGCAAGTCGCGGCCATCAATCGCCAGTGAGGCCGCGATCTTGCAAGTACCGGGTGAGAACGGCATGAGTATCCGACGAAGACGAAAAACTCACCGTGGATCCGTCCACGGCGCTGACATCGAGTTCGAGCTTGCGGCTCGCAGCCATGCGCCGCAGGGTTGCAACGTCGAGGTCGAAGTAGGCGACACGGCCCCACGGGGCGGCCTGTTTGTAGGCGTCGCGCCCGCGATTCGGCGATTCCATGCGCGACAAGGCGACGACGCCGTCGTCGAGGACCAACGTCGGGGCCGCGGATCCGCGAATGTCGACGAGCGCGCGGTCGTTTCCGGGTGCGATATGCATCCACAGGCCATAGGTAAGAGTGCCGCTGCGATTCCACTCCACCGGTCCCAGATAGGCAAAGGTGGTGCGCTTGTTCGAGCCGACCTCAGGGTGGCTGGGCACGAGTTCGATGGGCTCCTTGAGCACCCCCAAGGTGACCCCGGTGCGCTCATCGAGCGCTTCGACGGGCGCAGTCCTGGATGAGCCGGCGCAACCGCCCAATAGCCCCAGGAGAAATACCAATGGAATTGCCGCAAGCCGCATTTGTCCGATTATACCGAGACGTGAGCTACAACCGATTATGTCGTACCGGGTACACGCTATAATTTTGCGGATGAGAGATCGAATAGGTCGCCGTTCGGCGAAATATCTGGGGGCGGCCCTGGCGCTCGGCCTGGGCGCGGCCGCACCGCTTCAGGGTGCCTCCGCCGACGAAATAGCGGCCGCGACCCGGGTCGTCGTCCATAAGGCCGAGCACAAGCTGTATCTGTACGAAGGCACCCGGCTGCTCGGCGAGTACAAGGTCCAGCTCGGCTTGAGCCCGACCGGACAAAAAGAGCGCGAACACGATTTTCGGACCCCGGAAGGGAATTACGTCCTGGCCCGGCGCAACACCCGCAGCGACTTCTTCCTGGCCATTCAGGTGTCCTATCCGAACAAGGAGGACGAGCTGCGGGCGCGCAAGAACCGCTGGGCGCCCGGGGGCTCGATCATGATTCACGGCTTCCCCAACCAGCCCAAGCATCCGGCGTCCTACTACGAATCGAACGACTGGACGGACGGCTGCATCGCCCTGTCCAATTCCGACATGGTCGAAGTGTGGATGCGCACTCAAGACAATATACCGATCGAAATC
>Ga0210391_10004879_pt1 | contig 11078 bp, 5 predicted proteins | sample IncBWC12OmetaG_FD_160573 | JGI IMG/M metagenome (GOLD analysis project Ga0210391, IMG submission 160573) | Forest soil microbial communities from Barre Woods Harvard Forest LTER site, Petersham, Massachusetts, United States - Inc-BW-C-12-O ...
AAATTGCAATTCACGCTGGAAAGAGCCGCCGTAAGAACTACGAAATTCATGATCCCCGCAGCCGCGGGAATACCGACAATTTCAAAAACACGTACAAACGGGCTTTCGCCTAGCCCGACCTCGTTCCACGGCACGATTCCGACAACGATCGCAAGCCCCCCTACATAAAAAAGCCCCATTCGCCCAAGAGTCCAGCGCAATGCTTTCGGCAACGCTGTCGTCGGATCCTTTGCCTCACCGGAAGTAACAGCAACGATCTCCAAACCGAGAAAGCTGAAGATCGCCATCGCGACCCCAAGTCCAACGCCCTGCCAGCCGTTCGGAAGAAATCCTAGATGCCCGGTGTAGTTTGCGATTCCGATACGCGGAAATCCAATGCCCAATATCAGCGCTGCGCCCAGAATCAAAAACACAGCGATGGTCAGCACCTTGATCATCGCGAACCAATATTCGAATTCGCCAAAGCTCGCCACGCTTCGAGCGTTTACATAGACGAGCGCCGCCGAAAATCCCGCAATCCACATCCACGACGGCACATTCGGGAACCAATGTTGGCAATAAATTGACGCGGCCACCACTTCGCTGCCGGTCGCAATCACCTGCCCCAGCCAGTAGGAATAACGCATCGCAAAGCCAGCCCACGGGTGCACGTACATCTCTGCGTACACACCAAACGATCCTGCTACGGGATGTGCCACTGTCATTTCGCCAAGCGCCCATATCAAACAAAGCGCAATCGCTCCGGCTGCCATAAAACTGAAAATTACGCCAGGTCCAGCAAGCTTTACGGAAATAGAGCTGCCGAGGAACAGCCCCGTTCCTATCGCTCCGCCCATTGCGATCATCGAAAGTTGCCGTGGCGTTAGATTGCGATGAAGATCTGCTTCGCGCTCGATGATTTCAGCGTGGACCGCAACACCAGTTACTGCCCCGCTCGCAGTTGTGCTCTCCGCCATCCCGCGGCATGGTAGCAGAAAGACCCAGCTACCGTTATCGCGCCTCACCTGAACGAATGGACAGTTAAACGAGAAGCACGCCTGTACCGTGCCAATGTCATGCCCTGTCACGCCTTTTCCTACAATTTCAGGAGTGGCGGAAAATTCCTGAATCCTCCGCCGCAGAGGAAGTGAAGTCATGAAGGCCGTCCTAGCCCTTGTCATCATTTATGTCGGAACATTTTTTCTTGCCATCCAAGGCGCATCTCAAAATCCGGTGAGCGCCGCGCCGCAGGGTGCAGCTCCGCTGGACCAGGCAAACTCCGCGCAGACGAAGCCCATCGATCCCGTCAAGGACTCAGACATTCGCTCGCTGATGGAGCTCATCGGCGCGCATGATCTCGTACAGGAGGCGGTGAACAATTCGAGTGAACAGTACCGGGAGAAGCTTCTCGCTACCGTCCCCAATAATGACAAAGGCCAGGTCTTTGTAACTTCATTTATCGAGAGCTATCAGAAGAAATTTGACGTTGACCAGTTGACCGAGCAGCTCGTCGTCATTTACGACAAGCACTACACCGACGAGGAAATCAAAACTCTACTGCAGTTCTATGGATCTCCTGTCGGACAAAAGGTCGCCGCAGAAATGCCCAAGATTACTCGCGAAATTCAGGCGGCCAGCCGTACAACCGGAGCCAAGGCCGCCAAAGAAGCCCTGCAAGCATTGAAAGCCCAAAATCCAGAAATCGGCCAATCTGCACGCCTGAACAATGGCCCTCGCCGCTGGCAGCCGGGTGCCCGCGCACAACAAAACTCACAATCAGGCCAATCCCAGCAAGCGGCTCAGCAATCCGATCCTCCGCAATTCTAAGCCTCGATTTCGAAGCGCAATTTGAAAGAATAAGCGGGTTCTGCCGTTCCTATTGAAAATGCTTTTTGAACTTGATGTCGATTCCAAATATGCCGTTGTAGTCCCGCAAGGCCACAATCGACACATTCCGGTTCAAGTTATACTCCACCTGAATGACTTGCTGTTGTGTCGACCCCACGTTCGAGACATAAGTGATCGTCAAATCCCGCGTGACCTGCTGCTCGACGGTGACCCGTGCGGCAGCGTTCTGTGAGGTGCTCGCCGAGCCTAGTTCCGCCAGACCGGGATCAACCCGGAACCTCGTTATGCCAAATAATCGCTCGACTCGCCCACCCAGTTGGCTGGAGACCGCCTCAGAAAGTATCGCCGAAGCGCCTGACGAGGCGCTTTGGTTGGCGCCTGTTCCGCCGCCTCGAATGCTCGATTCCGAGCTCGTCTGTCCCAGCGCTAGTAGTGTGATGATGTCGTTCGCCGGCAATGGCGGATCAGAGCGATACGCTAAAGTTAACTTGCTTGCCGGCCCATTAAAATTCAACGTGATCTCGTACTGCTGAACCGTCGTCGTGGCTTCTACGTTCAACACTGGGTCCAGCCGGAATGGATTGGCAAAGTTCATATCGCCGCGTGTCACCTTATACCTGTCTCCGTGGAACGTCATCTCGCCCGCGAGGATGTGAATATGCCCGAGAAGAATCGGGTGCTCCCACGTGCCGCGTACGCGTAGATTCGCTTCTGCTTCTAGCTCCGCACTGGGCCACTCCATGCGGGCGTCCGGCGAGGACAGCGCCGAGATATCAAATTGTAAGTTCCGCAAGAAAGTCGAACTCGTCGACGGTCCCGAAATGCCTCCCTTAGCGGATACAAGCACACTGGCGACCTCCAGACCTTGCGTCATCGTCACGCGCTCAATCACTACTTTCCCTGAAAGTACCCCGGAAGAAGGAGTTCCCGCCAGTCGCAGGGAGCCACCGACCAGCCAGCTCATTCCTTCGGGATATCGGATGCGTGCGCGGTCCGTGCGCACTGTCACGTCGTACCGTAGGGGACTCTCGACATAGTTGACGCTCCCGGTGAGGTACATCGTGCCTCCACCCGATTCGGCCGTGACGTTTTCAAAGAACAGCCGCGTCGAATCGAAGACCAGATCGCCCGTGATGTTGCTCATGCCAGTTGGAAAATCAGCTACCCGCGCGGAGGCGCTTTGTATGTGGACTTTTCCAGTGATGCGCGGCCGGTCAAAAGGCCCGTCAAAAGTCGCGTTGATTTGTGCCGGACCGTTCGCTTCGACAGCCGGCAAAAATCCTGTCAGTAGCCGTAGGTCCAAGGCGCCATTCAGTTTCAGCGCAAGAGTGCCCCGCCCCGCAAATCGCGCCGAGCCTGCAACGGCAATATTTGTATCCGTTCCTTTAAAGGTAGCTTGATCGATTTCCACGCTCTCCTTCGAAGTACGCAGATGAATCGGTCCCACATTTTCCAGTTGCACGTTCGCATAATTCAGCGCGAGCCGTGAAAACTTGGCGTCCATCACGATGTTCTCAAGATGTTTCAATTCGCCGGCCACGGTGATGTCGCCATCCGCGACGCCGTGCCCGTTGAACTGTGTGAGATGCAAGGCGGTCATCAAAAAGGGGTTCAGATCGATGTTCGCAATCGAAACCTTTCCGTTCAAAGCGTATGGATCAGCCAGCCCAAGCGTCACCTCTCCGGATATGCCTCCCGTGGTCATTGCCGAACCCAGTTCCAGCTTCGCGATATGGCCGTCGGAAGTAAGACTCCCGTCGAAACTTCCAATCACATCCTTGCCAATGCGAAAATCCACCACTCGGAATGTCCCATCGCTCTGCAGGGCGGAAAGCGTTCCGTTGGCTTTCACTCGAAACGTGACCAATCCTCCAACCGGCAGCCGCACCGATTGCAACTTATCAATGTCTTCGAGCGGAAGTGAAGCTCCCACCAGATCCGCCGTTATCCTTTGATCCGTGAACCGATAGCCCGCCGTACCCGTCACGATGCCCGCGCCTCGGCCGTTCTCCTTACCCGGTGCGAACACGCGTAACTCCGCGTCTGCGATGCGTACTTCGTCCGGCGAAAGGTTCAGCTGGCCTCGCAACCGATTAAAGGAAACACCATACACCGTTCCCTCGGCGAGATCGAAGAGTCCCGTGATGCCAGGCGCCACACGCGTTCCATGCCCATGCAATTGCCCGCTCAACACTCCTTGCACTGGATAGGTCGATCCAAAAAGCTTCTGGATATTCTCGACCGAAGCTTTATCGAAGTTCACATCCGCCGTCCACTCGTTGTCCGGCAGAAAGCTCCAGTCCGTCAGGTCCAGAGTCCCCTCAATCGATGTGGACATCGCACCGAATCGCAACTTGCCCCTGGCGAGTGCGAATTCCGTCGACGAGTAACTGATGTCGCCCTCCACGGAGTCCAGCGGGGTGCCGTTATAACGCACGTGCTCCCCACGAACGTGGCCACTGAATGTCGTCCGGCCGCCGGGAGCCGTAATCTTGCCGTCCCATTGCGCGATGCCAGAGATTTCCTTAATTGCATCCGCAGAGCCCGGTTTCGCGCCGCGAATCCCGTCGATGAAATCCTTATAAGACTCCAACGCTCCCGTTTCGAAATGCACGTCAAGCGTGGAACCGCGGGGCGCCAGAACGCCAGTAATCGTTCCCTTCGAGGATGGCGTCTCGAATTCTCCGGCGCTAATCGCGAAAATCGCCGTATCGTAGCTGTAGTGAATTTGCCACCTCGCCGTCACCGGCAAATGGCCCGCTGCCAAAGCGTCGACGGGCGCCCATTCCATCTTCCCGCCTATCTCAAAGTGCGCAAATGCATTGCTCCAAGTCTCAATCGTGTCTCCGCTAAGCAAGGCGTCCCATTCCAGCTCATCAATCGGAAAACCCGGATGCTCAATCGCCGGGAATACTCTCGCCAGGTGCATATTCTCCAAGTGAGTTTCCGCGCGAAACTGTAAGCCGGCGAAACGCAGCGTCACTTTTCCCTTCGCGCTTCCGCCAAAACCTTCCGCGACGAAATCCTGGGCTACAAGTCCATCGTTATTTATGGTGTAGCTGGCGCGGCTCGTAAGCCCCGCAGCACGAAAAATGTCATAGCTCAGGTGGATGTCGCGTCCCGCGTAGCTGCCTGTGCCCTTGTAGATGCCATTCGCGAACGTTCCCTCACCCCGCACATCGACGTGCCCGGTCGGTACGTCCGGCGCGCGAAAAGTTTCGCGAAAGTCGAGTAGCTCGACCCATCCCCGATAACGGAAACTCCATGTGGGTTTTGTGAAGTCGGACATTTCCGCTTGCGCATCAAGGTGCGACCGCCCCGCGCTCAAAACCCCTTGCTCGAGTGTGAATCCGTCACGCCACAACGTAAATTTCGCCGAGAGATTTGCAGGCACTGGCGCCATTCCCTGCGCGGTTAGTCGTATGCGCTGCCATTCCAGATTTCCAAGATACAGTGGACGCTCCGGCGTCCCGCCAGCGTCCAACGTCAGGCTCATCTCGCCGCCCTCCACTGCTAGCGGCACTTTCACTTCGTTGTACAGCAACCACCCGTTTTCAATGTTGACCCGTCGCACTCGGAGATCGAAAAGCGATTCCTGCAATGTCTTCTTCGAACCGCTCGCTCGCGGCAGAGTTGGCACATTAGTTGACCCATCCTTTGCCACATGGATGTGCACCTCCGGCTCCTTCAGCACGAGGTCGCTCAACGATACTTTTCGGCCCCAGAAGGAGTCGACTTGCAATTCCGCGTCCACCTCCTTCGCGGAAAACAATGCCTGCGTCCCAGCCGGCTCACGCCCATGGATAACCAATCCCTTTAAGGTGGCTCGCATCGAAAGCCACTGGATCGAAATCGACCGCAATTCCACGCGGCCGCCCGTCGCTTTCTCCAGCCGGTGTACGATCCACCGCTGCAGAATTGGATTCCCCGCGCCGCTGGTGAAAAAGCCAATCACGCACAAAACTCCGATAACCGTCAATACCCACGGCGTATGGATCACCCAATTCCATATCGGATGTCGCTTCCGGACTTTCATTTCGCCCCTTCGTCCAAAAACTTTTGTACGTGCAACCGGTCGCGGCTTTCCTTTAACCAGCGAGCCGCCTGTTCATCAATGTCACTCTGCACCAGGACGTCCTGTATGGTGTCGCGGGAAGCATCCAGTGTGGGTGGTTCCTGGCCGCGCGCCTTCGCCCTCGGCACGACGGCACTCTGATAGAAATCCTCAACGGCTTTCTCATCGATCTGGACCGACGGGCGAAACCTCGAATCAAGGTACTTGTCCAGGTAAAACTGTGCGGTCACAATCTTTCGCACTTCCGCGTCATTCAACCCGCTCTGCTTCTTACGCGCTTCATATTCCTCGGCAGAGCTGAAGGACTTCACCACTCTCGAGACTTCACGGTCTATTTCCTCGTCCTTTGGCTGGGGAAAGCGCGAGAGCTCCGCCTCAGACCGTACAATCCACTGATCGATCAGCCTGTCTACAATCGCGCTATCGCCTTCCGATTTTCCGTTCACCAGTTCCTGATACTCCTTCAGCTCCTTGACGTCGCTCAGCAAAATGATGTCGTTTTCCACCCGCGCCACGATGCGATCTACAACTTCCTGCCCTCTCACAGACGAACTTGCTGCCAACGCAAGAACCAGAGAGCAGATTCCGAAAATAAATCCTCGACCCATTAAAAAATTGACCCCAAATTAAAGAAGATTTGCAGCCGAGGAAGCTGCGCTCCCTTGAAGCACTGCGTGCTCGCGGGCGCGCTGCTCGTAATGGGGACGCATGGCAAGACGAAAAAAGGACGGTTGATCTGATAACCCAAATCAATCCTAATCGGGCCCACCGGAGTCGCGTAACGGATCCCGAATCCCACCGTATGCGCGAAATAATTCAACTCGTTGGTACAGTTGTAGACGCACCGTGTGGGATTTGTCGCGCTGGGTGGCTCTGAAGGATCCTGAAGCGCGAAAATGGGCTTCGGCGAGTACGCCCGCAGCGTGAAGTGATCCAGCCGGCTATAGACATTCCCACCATCGTAGAACAGCGCTCCGCCCAGTGAAGTCCCAATAAACGGCAAGTGCATCGGAAAGCGAAATTCCTGGTTAAGCACGAGCATTGCCTGGCCACCTACCGGGAAACCGGTGCATGGGTCACGGGGCCCTGCTTGATTCAGCGCAAATCCGCGGAGTGACGTCCCCCCACCTGCGAAGAAACGCTCGGGCAGAGGGATGATTTCCGGCACGGGACCCGGTGGCGCCGCCTCAGTACATTGTGTCGGGGTGGGAGGCGGAAATGTGAGCGATTCGGTATTCGCGAACGGCTCGAGAATCCCTATCCGGATTGAGCGTGCAAAACTGAACCGCCTCTTGATCCGGTAGTAGGTTGAATTCTGCAAAAAAAACCGCAGAAAGCTCGCGCTCGAACCAATACTCGTACTGGCGATGCTGAAATCCACGCTATTGAAGCTGCCTTTGGTGGCTTCCGCCGGGTTGTCCCTCGCATCGCGCAACCAGGTCACACCGAACTGGGATACCAGCGTCGGCTGCTCAAAGAGTGGTATCTCCTCTGGAGCAATATGCTGATTTAGATTGGAAACGAGCACCTTGCGGAACGCATAGTGGTACAGAATGCTGGTTAAAGGCGTCACCTGGTCCGTCAATTCCATCGATACTTCGTAACGCATTGCAGTGAACGTGTTAATGTCCTGCGATTTTTCCGTGTAAGCCCTTGCCTGCGTGCTGTAGTGCGAATTTCCGAATGTATTGGGGATGGAATATCCTAACTGCGCCCGGTCTTCAATCGTGCTTCCACGCAACTTCAGCGAAAGCGAATCTGCCCGCCCCGTCAGGTTGACTTTCGTCAACTCAAAAATTCCACGCGGGGCTGCCTGGATGGCGCCCGCCGTTGGGTTTGTGGAGCTCGCCAGGCGTTGCACCTCAAACCCTCCGCCGTACGCCATCGTGTATCGCTTAGCTTCCTCCACCAGAACGACAATGTCTTTGTCAGGGTCTGAGCCATCCGGATTCTGTGGTTCGATCGTCACGCGGTTGAATACGCCCAGGTTGTACAAACGCCTTTGCGATTCCACAACGTCTCCTTCGCGCAGTGGCGCCCCCGTCTTAACCCGGATTTCTCGTTGAATCACTCCGACGCGCGTCCGGCTGTACCCGCTCAAAAGAACTCGTCGTACCCGCGTCTGCGGTCCTTCCGTGACGTGATAGACAAGCACCACTGGGGGCGCCTGGGCCGCCTCGGGTTTCGACTTCTTTTCTTTCTCTTCCTCCTTTTTCTGGCTCTTTTCCTCTTCCGGTGTTTCCGTCTTTGAATCCTTACCCGCCTCACCCGTTCCTGCCGCTACTCGTTCTGCCGTCGACGTAAAAGTTGCCTCTGGATAGCCTTCGTTGAAATACATCGCCAGAATATTGTCCCGGTCTGTAGTGACGTTGAAATCGGAGTAAGGCTGCCCCGTGGTCGACCCGATTACACCAAGTAATTCCTCTTCCGTGAACGCGTGGATCCCTTCGATTGCGAGCGACGCTACTCGCGTTTGCTTGCCTTCCTCGATCGCGAATCGTACGTATATGTCTCCCTCTTTCCCTTTGTAATTGTCCAGGATCTGCCCGTCCACCTTCGCATCCAGAAAGCCGTTCGCGTCATACAGACCTTTCATCGATTGCGCGTCCGAATCAATCAGGCGCCGGCTGAATCGTCCCCGCGAACCAAAAGCCGCGCGATATATCTGTAGGCGGCTACGCAGCAGCTCTGTGTTGAAGTACTGATTTCCGCTGATTTCAATTCCCACAAGCTTGTGCCGGTCGCCTCGTTCAACGTGGTAAGTGATCACTTCTTCCGTGCCCTTCGATTTCTGCTCCTTGACCTCCACTTCCTTTGTTTCCGTTGTGTAATTCACTTGCGCGTCAAAGTATCCATCGCGCTCCAGACGTTCACGGATATTCCGCTTTCCTTCCTCCAGAAGATCTGTGTCCACGGCGCCTTCTTGATACACGGGGACAAGCCTCTTTAAATCCCCCTTTGAAAATTTCGCTCCCGTCACCGCCAAGTCCACTTGTGGACCCTCCGTGACATCGAGCGTCAGCGGGATCGCATTTTTAGCCGCATCGTACTCGCCTCGCCGGACTGTCGCGCGCGCGCTGAGTCGCCCTTTCTTCACCAGAAATTTTCGGATCCGGTCGGTCCCGCGCTGTATGCGCGCGGTCGTCACCTGCTGTCCAAGCTTCATCTTTAATCGCGAAAGAATCTCCCCGTCGTGATACGCCGTGCCGTTCTTCAATTCCACGGATGCCACCCGTGCCCGCGGTCCCGACTTCACATGCACCAAAATATCCATTTGATGTGTAGCAGGGTACGGAATGTTTTCTGCCGAGACCTGCGCGGTATACAGGCCTTCTTCCTTCAATACATCGCGCAGACGTGCCAGCCCTTCGTCCACATCTTCCTGTCGGAATGGCCGGCCCAGCGTGATCTGCATGGCAGCAGCGGCAGATGTATCCGTTGGAGGTGGCGTCAATCCATCTATCAGAACCCTATTGAAAAAAAGACCTTGTCGAACCACGAAGTCGAGCCGCACTCCACTGTCCACGAAAGTCATGACCGCTTTCAAATCCGTGTAGTCACCCAGCCCGTACAATGCGCGCAGGCTCTGCGCAACCTGCTCTCTATTCAGTGGTTTCCCTATTTCAATCGTAAGGCCTTTAGGAGATTCCGAAAGCACCCCCCCATCTTCGGTAACAATCCTTACCGCAACGACCGGTGCTCCAGCCGGAGCCGTCTGCGCATGTACTTCCGCTTGTGCCTGTCCATAACTCCTCGCCGCCACGAACAGCAGCGCGAAGACGGCTATTCCCCTAAACCCTTTGGACCATCTCAATTTCATGCCCACTATCGCTCAGACGAAGCGTAGCACAAGGGCGTTGCCCGTCCCGCTATCTCTAGCGTTATGATGATGCAAGGGGGACGATGACCGTCGCCGCACCGGGTCCGCGCTTGCTCGATTCGCTCCAGGAAAAATACTCGCGTCAGATGCTCTTCGCCGGAATTGGCGAAGAAGGCCAGCAGCACCTTCTCGCGTCCAGCGCCGTTATTGTAGGCTGCGGTGCGATCGGCGCGGCTGCCGCGGGCTTGCTAGTACGCGCCGGAGTCGGACGCGTCAGAATTCTCGATCGCGATTTCGTCGAACCGTCCAATTTACAGCGGCAAACGCTCTTCGACGAGGACGACGCACGCACCGCCCTTCCCAAAGCCGTTGCGGCCGAGCGTAAGCTCCGTGCCATCAATGGCAGCGTCGCTGTAGAAGGCTTGGTCTCTGATTTAAACCCGCACAATGCCGAGGAGTTGCTTACAGGCTTCGATCTCATCCTCGATGGCACCGACAACTTTGAGACTCGTTTTCTCATCAACGATTTTGCCATCCATTCTGCCCGCCCCTGGATTTACGCCGCCGCCGTCGCCAGTTACGGCGTAACCATGACCGTCCGCCCGGGCCTGACACCCTGTCTCGCTTGCCTCCTCGAATCCTCCACAAACGGCCAGGGCCTCGAAGAAACCTGTGACACTGTTGGTGTCCTCGGGCCCATCGTCAATCTCATCGCCTCTCTCGAAGTCGGGGAAGCCCTGAAGCTTCTCGCAGGCCGCGAAGAATCGCTGCACAACCGCTTGATTTCTTGCGATGTGTGGACCGGGCACTTCCAGTCCGTCCGTGTGGCCCAAAACGCTTCCTGCCGCGCCTGCGTGCTCCGCGAATTCACCTATCTCGAAGGAAAAGCTCAGCCTCACATAACCCTATGTGGCCGAGATTCCGTCCAAATTCACGAACGAGGCCGTACACTCGATCTGGGTGCGTTGCAGGAGAGGCTTGCGGCCACCGTCTCCGATGTCCGCCACAACGAATTCTTACTCCGTTTTCGCGTCGATCCTTATCAAGTGACCGTTTTCGCCGATGGCCGCGCCATTCTCAAAGGCACCACGGATCCCGCCGTAGCGCGTTCCCTGTATGCCCGCTACATTGGAGCCTGATTCTCTTCTTCTTTGAAAGGAGATTACTGCCGGCACTGCTTCAGCGAGTCTGCCCGGTCCGTCCGAACGAACTCCGCATATTCGCGCGATCCAGGTTTTCCCGCAGGTTCATCAGCGTCAGAAACGTGCTTAGAATTCTCGCCTTCAAATCATCGGTCAAGTGCAAGCCGCTGGTAGCCACGCGCGCTAGCCGCTCGCCGCTTTCCGTAATAAACCG
>Ga0210391_10004881_pt1 | contig 11072 bp, 12 predicted proteins | sample IncBWC12OmetaG_FD_160573 | JGI IMG/M metagenome (GOLD analysis project Ga0210391, IMG submission 160573) | Forest soil microbial communities from Barre Woods Harvard Forest LTER site, Petersham, Massachusetts, United States - Inc-BW-C-12-O ...
GAAGACAGCCATCAGTCGTCGGCAGTGATTGAAGACCGCGTCCACATTCCCGGCCGCATCCAGCTCATCGCGGGCGGCCGCTACGATTCGCTGCGCGACCACAACTACTCGCTCACAGCCACCAGCCCCACCACGCCTCCCACGCTCAGCGATCGCAGTCTCTGGCTGCCGCAATACGCCGTCACCTTCAACCCCGCCTCCAGTCTCACGCTCTATTCAAACTACGGCGTCCTGCTTTCCCTCGGTCCCCAGGGCCCATTCTGGACAGACAACGGCAGCCAATTCCTCTCTCCCTTCTTCACGCGCCAGGCCGAAGTCGGCGCAAAATACGAACCCAGCCAGCGCATTCTCTTCACCACTGCGCTCTTCCGCATGCGCGCGCCGTTCTTTTATCCCAAAGTCATCCAGGCGCCCGACGGCTTTTGTCCCGCCACCGTCTTCGTCGCGCCCGGCGATCTCTGCTTTGAGCAGCAGGGCCGCGAAACCCACGACGGCATCGAACTCAGTGCTTCAGGCAAAGCCGCAAACTGGCTACGCCTCAACGCGTCGGCCGCAGCCATGAACGCCACTTCAACTGACACCGGGACTCCCGCCTTCGACTCGAAGCAGGTCATCAACCTGCCGCATCTCCACTCCAATCTCTTCGCCGATCTCACTGTGCCTCGCGTGCGCGGACTGCACCTGATGCCCGGCTGGAGTTACACCTCACCCAAAGAGGCCACGCGCGACGACGTCGTCAGCGTGCCCAGCGTCAACGTCATTAACCTCGGCGCGCGTTACACGCCGGGCGGCGAGCAGGGCCGCATCAACTTCCATATCTACGCCAACAACATCACCGACAAGCGCTATTGGTCTGACACCGGCGCGAGCTACGGCGACACTTTTCTCTGGCTCGGAGCGCCCACGACGGTGCGCCTCGACGCGCACTACACGTTTTGAGGAATGGAGGAGTAGCGCCGGTCCCCTGACCGGCTGTAGTGCGGGCCTCCACACTCGCACAAACGGAAAAGCCAAATGACTGGAACCACCAGCACCCACGGCCTTGACGGCACACTCGTCGCACCTGACTGGCCGCCGCTCACGCTCGCCGAGTTGCGCACCCTCCTCGCCCAATTCCCCACGCTCGGCCAGCCCATCCGCGTCGCTTCCGTCAGCCCGCGCCCCTTTTCCGCAGCCGGTGTTGTTCTCGCCGAAACCGGCCCCGTCTTCGTCAAGCGCCATCACGTTTCCGTCCGCGATCGCGAAGGATTGCTTGAAGAGCATCGCTTCCTCGCTCACCTTCATTCCCGCGGCGCTGCTGTCCCGAGCGTCGTTGCATCGGCCTCCGGCGAAACCGCCATCACCATAGCGGACTCAACTTACGAAATTCACGAAATTCCTTCTGGCATCGATCTTTATCAGGACGCGATTTCCTGGACGCCGTTTCTCTCCGCCGCCCATGCACGCTCTGCCGGCGAGTCCCTCGCGCGCCTCCATCTCGCCGCTCAGGATTTTTCTGCGCCTCCGCGTAAGCGGCGCCCGCTCGTCGCCAGCTTTTCCATCTTCGCCCATGTCGATCCCTCCGCCGCCATGCGATGCTACCTCGCCGCGCGCCCCGCTCTCGCGGCGCATCCGCCTGCGCGCGCCTGCGCCGATCAGGCTCTCGACATTCTCGCGCCGTTTTACTCCGAACTCGCTCCTTTCCTCTCCGCACTCCCGCCGCTCTGGACCCACAACGATCTCCACGCCTCCAATCTCTTCTGGAGCGACAAAAGCCCGAACGCGCGTGCCACCGCCGTCATCGACTTCGGACTCGCCGATCGCACCAACGCCGTCCACGACATCGCTCACGCCATCGAGCGCAATATCGTCGAGTGGCTCGTGCTCGTCAATGATCCAGCTCATCCCGAAGCTGTGCCCTTCCACTTCGATCATCTCCACGCGCTTCTCTCGGGCTACGAATCGGTTCGCCCGCTTTCGCTCGCGGAGCGCGCCGCGCTCGCGCCCATGGCCGCACTCTGCCACGCCGAGTTTACGCTCTCTGAGGCGGATTACTTTCTCGGCGTCCTTCACTCCCCGGAAAAAGCCGCCATGGCCTACGATGGCTGGCTCGTCGGCCACGCGCGCTGGTTCCGCGGTCCCGGCCGCAAACTCATCGATGCGATTCGCCTGTGGGCCAGCGCCTGCGCAACCCATCCCGATGGAGCCGCCGCGCGATGATCGGTGCCACCATCACTCACTACCTCGCGTCGCACAAGCTCGAGCTTTCGAGCGCAGTTACGGCAGCCATTGGCATTTGGCTCACCACCAAACGCCGCCTTATCTGCTGGCCCGTCACCCTGATCTCAATCTTTCTCTACATGCTGGTTTTCTACAGCACGAAACTTTATTCCGACGCTTTGCTGCAGGTTTTTTTCGTCGCCTTCACCATCTACGGATGGTGGCACTGGCAGCGCGGCGTGCACCAGGAAGGCGAAGTCCGAGTCGCGCCTCTCGCTCTCCGCAATCTGCTTCTTGCACTCGCCATCGGCGTCGTTGGCAGCTTCGCACTCGGCAGGCTCGCTGTGCGCATCCACGCCGCGCTGCCTCACCTCGACGCAACGCTCATGAGTTACTCTCTTGTCGCCAGTTGGTGGCAGGCGCGCAAGCATCTCGCCAACTGGTGGCTCTGGATCGCTGTGGATCTGGTCTACATCGGCGAGTACTTGTACAAAGACCTCATCGTCACAGCGATTCTCTACGCTGTTTTCGTAGGTCTGGCCGTGCTCGGCCTGCGCGACTGGCGCCGCGCCTCCCGCACCCTTCAAATCGCCGCCTGATATATGCCGCGGTTGCCCCATCCTTTTCCGCGTCTTTTGCGGAAAGGATGGGAGAGCAAGGTCGCTCATTCTGGGATCGCCGCCTGAACCACATTCTTCAGCGGCTCGCCTTTCATATACCGTCGCAGTTCGTCGGCCGCCGTGCGCAGCGCGCGCGGTGAAAACTGCGGCGTCGACGCCGCGACATGCGGCGTAATCAGCAGATTCGGGCAGCTCCAAAGTGGATGCCCTTCCGGCAGCGGCTCCGGCTCCGTCACATCCAGCGCCGCGCGAATCCGACCCGCCTGCAATGCCGCCACCAGCGCATCGGTATCCACAATCGGCCCGCGCGCCGCGTTCACCAGCAGCGCCCCTTGTCGCATCAGCGCAAGCTGTCGTGCGCCGATCAGCCCTCGCGACTCCGCCGTCGCCGGCAGAATCAGCACCATCACGTCGACCTGCGGCAGCAGCGCGTCGAGCTCGCTCACCGCATGCACTTCCGGATTCGTTCGCGCCGATCGCGCCACGCGCACCACTTCCACGGCAAACGGCGCCAGCATCCGCTCAATCTCTTTGCCGATCTCGCCGTAACCCACCAGCATCACGGTCTTACCGTACAGCTCCTCTTGCAGCACCGGCGGATACACCGCGCTCGCATCGCCGGTTATCGCCGCGTAGTGCGCCGCTGCCTCAAACCGCCGCTTCCACACGCCCGACTTCTGTATGTCGAGATACAGCGGAAAATACTTGAGCAGCGCAAAGATCGCCGCCACCGTCCACTCCGCCGTTGGCACATTGTGCGCGCCGTGCGCGTTGCAGATCGTCACGTGTGGCCCCACCGTTCCGGGAATCCACTCCGTCCCTGCCAGCATTGACAGCACCAGCTTTACTCCACGCAGGCGCGGCCACGCGCGTATCGCTCTGGTCGAATACGGATCGGGAATCCACACGTCGATCTCGACGTCGCGATCCATCTTGTCTGACACCGCGATCAGCTCGATTCCCTCGGGAAGATCGCGCAACAGCTTCACATCAATTGTGCTTGGATACCCGACTCGAAGCATACGATGCACAGGCCGCCCCATGGCCCGATATTTTTCATGCTACCCCAGCGGATCTCCGTCCGCGTTTTCCGCTCGCTTACTCGACAGCAGGTTTTCTCATCAAGTTCGCTAACTCGCTAACCTGTCGACTCACTGGGTACGGGGTGCCCCATCCTAGCTTTGCTAGGGTGGGATGGGAAATTCGCGAGCGCGGAAAGGTACGGCTCCTCACACTGCCAGCATTTCCGTATACACCGCCATTCCCACCACAGCATCCGCGCCCAGCGCGTCCAGCGCATCCACCTCCTGCTGGCTGCGGATCCCGCCCGCCACAATCAGTTGCCGCTGCGTCAGCCCGCGCAGCCGCGCCGCTATGTCGATGGGAAATCCCTGCATCGTTCCTTCGGTGTCCACATGCGTATAGAGGAATGACGCCACGTGCGGCTCGAGCGCGGGAATCGCCTCGTCCGGAGTCAGCTCGACCTGCGCCTTCCAGCCCTTCACCGCGATGCGCCCGTTCCTGGTGTCGATGCCGGCGACCACTCGCTCCACGCCCACGCTCTCCGCCATCTTCGCCGCAAACTCCGCATTCACTTCCCCCCCGGCGGAAAACAACGCCGACCCGACAATTACGCGCCGTGCGCCCGCATCCAGAACTTGCCGCGCCCGCTCGATTGTGTGAATGCCGCCTCCAGCCTGCACGGGTAGGCGCTTCGCGATTTGTTCGACCAGACCCGAATTGTCGCCCTGGCGCATCGCCGCGTCCAGGTCGATCAGCTGCACCAAAGGAAATCGCGCGAACTTCGCAATCCAGTATTCAAAATCGTCGAACGCCAGCCGCAGTTTTTCCCCCTGTACGAGTTGCACAATCCGCCCGCCCAGCAAATCGATCGAAGGAATCAGCACGGCAGCCTCACTGCAACGCCCGATTTCGCCAGTTCTTCCTTGAGCGAGCGCGAGGTCGAAACTCCAAAATGAAAAATGCTCGCCGCCAGCGCTGCATGCGCTTTGCCGCGCCCGAACACATCGGCAAAGTGCGCCACCGTTCCGGCTCCGCCCGACGCAATCACCGGAATCCCCACTGCCTCGCTCACCGCTGCCGTCAATTCGCAATCAAATCCCGCGCGCGTCCCATCGGCGTCCATCGAAGTCAATAAGATCTCTCCAGCGCCGCGCTGCTCAGCCTCTCGCGCCCACTCAACAACTGTTCGACCCACGGGGCGCCGTCCCCCCTGCACAAACACCTGCGCGTCCCGCACCGGGTCTCGAGCCTCGACGTCGCGCCGTGCGTCAATCGCCACCACCACCGCCTGCGCGCCAAAGCTTCTCCCGATCGCGTCAATCAACGCTGGGTCGGCCAGCGCCGCCGAGTTGATGCTCACCTTGTCCGCGCCTGCCTCGAACACCTGCTCGGCATCGCGTGCCGACTTGATGCCACCGCCCACGCAGAACGGAACAAACAGCTCCCTCGCCGTTCTTCTCACCGTGTCCAGCAGCGTCTGCCGGCCTTCGTGCGTCGCCGTAATATCGAGCAGCACAATCTCGTCAGCGCCTTCGCGCGCATGCCGCGCCGCCTGCGTCGCCGGATCGCCCGCGTCAACGAGATCGACAAACTGCACGCCCTTCACCACGCGTCCGGCGTGCACATCGAGGCAGGCAATGATGCGCTTGGTCAGCATGCGCGGCGGCCTTTCTGGGCCCGAAGCTGACCTAATAATTGATTTGTCATCCTGAGCGAAGTTTTTCGCGTATTTTGCGGAAAACTGACTCGAAGGATCTGCGGTTGCTTTTCGTTCTGCATTACTCTATCTCCAGAAAATTCCTCAGAATCTTCAGCCCCGTCTCACCCGACTTCTCCGGATGAAACTGCACGCCCATCACGTTCGCGCGCTCCACGGCCGCGGCAAACGGCTCAATATGCTGCGTCACCGCAGCCGTGTCGTCAGTCACCGGCCCTTTGTACGAATGCGTAAAATAAACAAACTCGCCCGGCTCCACGCCGCGCAGCAATCGCGAAGCAATTCCATCTCTGGGCCTCACCTCGAGCGAATTCCATCCCACGTGCGGAACCTTTTCCGTGCTCTCGGCGAACCGCGTGCAAGATCCCGCAAAATGCCCAAGCCCCGGTTGCTCCGGAGCCTCCGTCGATCCCGAATACAGCCACTGCATCCCCACGCAAATTCCCAGGAACGGCACGCCCCGCGCAATCGCCGCTCGAATCGCGCCTGTCAGCCCTGTCTTGTCCAGCCGTTCCGTCGCGGCAAAATGCCCCACCCCCGGCAGCACGATCCGTTCGGCCGATTCCACCAGCGACAGATCCCCGTCCGTCACAATCGTCTCCGCGCCCAGGTGCCTGAGCGTCTTCAACACCGACGTCAGGTTGCCGGCCTTGTAATCGATCACCGTAACACGCATCGAACCTCGAAACACAAAGTAAGTAGCGCCGGTCTCCCGACCGGCTGTAGTGCGGGCGTCCCCGCCCGCACCCGCTTAAGAACCATGAGCGGGTGCCCCAGGTCCCTCGCCTTCGGGGACCTGGGATCGCGCAACTCTCAACCCACCTACAACAATCCCTTCGTACTCGGCAGCATCTCGCCCAGTTGCTTGTCGCGGCTGCACGCCACACGCAGTGCCCGCGCAAACGCCTTGAAGATCGCTTCGATCTTGTGGTGATTCGACCGTCCGTACATCGTCTTCACATGCACGTTGGCCCGCGCACCGCGCGCAAAGCCTTCGAAGAAATCCGTCACTAATTCAGTCTGTAAGTCGCCCACCAGCCGCGTCTTCACTTTCGTGTCCACGGCAAACGCCGCGCGCCCGCTCAAATCCACGGCCGCTATCGCCAGCGTCTCATCCATCGGCATCACAAAATATCCCGCGCGCAGAATGCCGCGCTTGTCGCCGAGCGCCTTATCGAACGCCTCGCCCAGCGCGATGCCCACGTCCTCCACCGTGTGGTGCTGGTCCACGTCGAGATCGCCATCACACTTCAAGGTCAGATCAAACGCTCCGTGCCGCGTGAACAGCTCCAGCATGTGATCGAAGAAACGAATCCCCGTCGAAATCTTGTATTGTCCTTGACCCTCGATCGTCAGCTCAAGCTCGATCTTCGTCTCCGTCGTGTTTCGAACGATTGTCGCCTTGCGCACTGCCGCCGCCCTGCGCACCGCTGTCGCTGCGCGCGCCGTCTTGCGCTCAGCCTCGCGCTTCACCGCCGGCTTGCTCTTTCTTGTGCTCATTGCGCCTCGCCTCCACCCCGCAGCTTCGCCATCGTGTCTTGCAGCGCCACGGCTGCCTGCTTCATCTGTTCTCGCGTGCCGATCGTGATGCGCACTTTCCCATCACATCCCGGATCGCTCGACCGGTCACGCACCAGCACGCCGGCCGCGCGCATCCGCTTAACAAACTCAGCGTGCTTTGGCCCGATATCCACCAGAATAAAATTCGCTCGGCTAGGCCAACGCCGAATGTTCAAACGGTCCACTGCCGCTTCGAACTCGCTCCGCGCCGCCAGCACCTCGCCCGTATACCAGCTCAGGTACTCCGTGTCGCCGAGCGCTGCCGGTAGGCAAGCCAGCGCCAGCGAGTTCACGCTGTAGGGCGACAGCACGCGCCGCACCCAGCGCATCAGCTCCGCCGGCCCCGCCAGCAGACCAAGCCGCAACCCTGCGAGTCCGTACGCCTTTGAGAAAGTCCGCGCCACAAAAAGATTCGGCGCGCGCCCCACCAGGTCCATCACCGTCTCGCCGTGAAAATGGAAGTACGCCTCATCCACCAGCACTACGGCCTGCGGCGCGCGCCGCGCCAATTCCAATAATTGCTCGCGCGTTGCCGCCGAGCCCGACGGGCTGTTCGGATTCGCGATCGCAATCACCTTCGTGCGCGGTGAAATCGCGGCCAACAATCTCTCGAACGGAAACGCAAGATCGTCCGCCGCCTCGACCGCAATCACGCGCGCATCTGTCGCCGAGGCATACACCTCGTACATCGTGTAAGTCGGCACCGGCAGCAGCAGTTCGTCGCCCGCGTCGAGAAACGCCTCGAAGAGTACGTGAATCGCCTCGTCCACGCCGTTCGTCAGTGCGGCCTGTTCCGGCTTGATCCCCAGGTGCGCGGCGACAAGCGCCTCCACCGGCTCGCGCTCCGGATACTTCGTTAGCGCGCCCGCCGAAATCTGCGCCAGCGCCTCGCGTACCCGTGGCGAACAGGCAAGCGTGTTCTCATTAAAATCGAGCCGCAGGGCATCGCGCGAGCCCAGCGGCGGGTGATACTCCTTCATCGCCTTTACACGCTCGCGCGGCGCCGGCGTCACAGTCGTCAAAGCCTCAGCCACGAGCCCTCCTCTGCATGCGCTTGTTTCCGGCTCGCTGCGGCGCAAGCCGCGGCTGCCCCACCGCAGGTGGCAGCCTCGTGCGAATAGCCTCAGCGTGCCCGATCAGTCCCTCAGCCTCAGCCAGCAGCACGGCCTTCGGCCCCAGCGCTCGAACTCCCTTCGCCGTGTACTCCTGAACCGTGATCAGTTTCACAAAATCGTTCACGCTCAAACCGCCGCGGACACGCGCCATGCCGCCCGTCGGCAGCGTATGGTTCGGCCCGGAGATATAGTCGCCCATGGGCTGCGCTGACCACCGCCCCACAAACACCGAGCCCGCATTCTCCACCCACTTGAGGTCGCTCGCCGCATCTACTGTCAAATGTTCCGGCGCCAACCGATTTGTAATCTCTCGCGCTTCACTCACAGTCCCTGCAACAACCACAACTCCATTTCGTGTGAGCGCCTCGCGTGCCACCTTATTCTTGCGGCTCCTCGCCTTCGTCTCCGCCATCACCTTCCGCGCCAGCTCTTCGCGCGTCGTCACAAAAATGGCCAGCGCCTCCGGATCGTGCTCTGCCTGCGCTACAAGATCACTCGCGATCTCAGCCGCATCGCCAAGCTCGCTCGTCACCACAATCTCCGTCGGCCCGGCGAGCATATCGATCGCGCAATCGAATGCAACCTGCTTTTTTGCCGCCGTCACATACAAATTTCCCGGCCCAACAATTTTGTCCACGCGCGGCAGGCCCTCGGTTCCATAAGCCAGCGCTGCGATGCCGTGCGCTCCGCCCACGCGATAGAACTCCGGAGCCCAAGGTTTCCACGGCTTCTCAAATCTCCAGCCATCGGGCCCTTTTGCTTTGTGAAACTCCGGCATCGCGAGCAAATGCGCCGCGGCCAGCGTCTCTCGCGCGGGCTTTGGTGAAATCGCAACGATCCGCTTCACGCCCGCCACCTGAGCCGGAATCACCGTCATCAGCAGCGTCGAAGGCAGCGGATGCCGTCCGCTGGGAACGTAACAACCAACCGATCCAAGCGGCCGCACCAGTTGGCCCGTCGTCAGTCCCTCAACTGAGTTCTTGTTCCACGACGCAGGCATCTGCGAGCGGGCAAAGATGCTTATTTGCGTTGCCGCGAAAATCAATGCCGTCCTCAGCCCCGCGTCGATTCCCTCCCATGCCGCCGCCATCTCCTCCGGCCTCACGCGCAGCGCTTCCAATCCCGGTAGTCCGTCGAATTTTCTCGCATACGCGAGCAGCGCGCGGTCGCCGCGCTGGCACACATCTTCCACAATGCGCTTGACCGCCGGCATCACAGAATCCAGAGCCGCGCCGCCGCGCCGTTCCAGCGCGGCAATCGTCTCCGCCGCGGCCTTCGCCCCTCGCCCACTTGTCCGGATCAGCTTCATCGCTCCACTCGCGCTTACAGCACAACCTTGTTCAGCGGATACTCCACAATGCCCGTCGCGCGCGCCGCCTTCAGCCGCGGAATCACGTCGCGCGCCGTGCTCTCATCCAGAATCGTATTCACCGCCACCCACTCTGAATCGCTCAGTTGCGAAATCGTCGGCGAGTTCAGCGCAGGCAGCACCGCTAGCACCGCGTCCAGGTCCGCGCGCTTCACGTTCAGCATCAGCCCCACCTGCGATTGCGCATCGATCGCTCCGCGCAGCATCGTCGCAATCTGGCCGATCTTCTGCCGCTTCCACGCATCGGCCAGCGCCGCCTTTCCCGCAATCAGGTGCGTCTCGCTCTCCATCACCGTATCGATAATCTTCAGGTGATTCGCCTTCAGTGAGCTGCCCGTTTCCGTTACTTCCACAATCGCGTCGGCCAGCATCGGTGGCTTCACCTCCGTCGCGCCCCAGCTGAACTCCACCTTCACCTTCACGCCCTTCGCGGCGAAGTAGCGCTTCGTCACCTCCACCAACTCCGTCGCAATAATCTTGCCTTCTAGATCCTCGGCCTTTTCGTACCCGCTCCCCTCCGGCACGGCCAGCACCCAGCGCACCTTCCGCCGGCTCTGCTTCGCGTAAGTCAGCGTGGTCACGCTCTCCACTTCCAGCCCGCTCTCCACCACCCAGTCGATCCCCGTCAGCCCCGCGTCCAGCACGCCGTGATCCACGTAGCGCGCCATCTCCTGCGCGCGGATCAGCATGCATTCAACATCTTTGTCGTCGATCGACGGAAAATACGATCGCCCGTCGGCGTAGATATTCCAGCCCGCGCGCTTGAAGAGCGCAATCGTCGCGTCCTGCAAACTTCCCTTCGGCAATCCCAGTCGGAGCTTGTTACCCACGGCCCACCTCCAGACCGGGTGCGATGGGTCGCGTAAAGCAGCTCACCGTCCCCTCGTGGCAAACCAGTCCGTCGCCTTCCACCTCCACGCGGAACAGCAGCGTGTCGGTGTCGCAGTCGGTCGCGGCCGTGATCACACGCAGCCGGTTGCCACTCGTCTCGCCTTTCATCCACAACTTCTCTCGCGTGCGGCTCCAGAAGGTCACAAACCCCGTCTCCTGCGTCTTCGCATAACTCGCTGCATTCAAAAATCCCAGCATCAGCACCTCGCCGGTCTTCGCGTCCTGCACGATTCCCGGTACCAGTCCTTCCATTTTTTTGAAATCGATCTTCACTTCTTCGGTCATATTCGTTCCTGCTTTGGTTGAATTCTATTTCCGGACATGAAAAAACCCGCTGGCGTCATTCGCCGGCGGGGTCGGGTCTTTCCCTACTGATCTCTCTGGCCGTTTAGCTCAGGCCATGGCAGTCCGCCGGCATGGTTGTCCCATGATGATGGTGATGGCCGTGATGGCGGAGGACCTGCATCTGCACTCAAAGCTATCGTCCGTACCGCCGCACTGTCAAATCCATTCTTGCCCGCCGCCGGGCGCCTAGGCCTGCGCCTCCGCTTTTTCGTGCAGCAGCTCCACCACTCTTT
>Ga0210391_10004882_pt1 | contig 11067 bp, 10 predicted proteins | sample IncBWC12OmetaG_FD_160573 | JGI IMG/M metagenome (GOLD analysis project Ga0210391, IMG submission 160573) | Forest soil microbial communities from Barre Woods Harvard Forest LTER site, Petersham, Massachusetts, United States - Inc-BW-C-12-O ...
GGGCCCGCTGGCCAGGAACTGTTTCAGCGTTTTGCCAAGTATGGAACCTGGTATGTGCCGACTCTGGTCGCCTACGAACGAGGTTTCGTGCTTTGGAGTAATGATCCGGAGGCGCTGAAACCGAGGATGGATGTTCAAGCGAAGCAAATTACGCTGGTCGGGATGATGCACAAGGCCGGGGTAAAGATTATGGCTGGCTCGGATTTCTCCGACTGGGCAATAGTGCCCGGGGTTGACCTGCACAATGAATTAGCGTTGCTGGTGGAGGCCGGCTTCACCCCGCTGGAGGCGTTGCAGGCTGCCACCCTAAACCCCGCAAAGTTCTTGGGCAAAACGGACACTTATGGAACGATTCAGGTGGGCCGCGCTGCGGATTTGGTCTTGCTCGACATGAATCCGCTCGAAGACATCAGCCACACCCGCAAGATTCACGCAGTCGTGGTGGGTGGCAAGTTCTTCCCGCTGGCGGCGATCAGAGCGCAAGCTTTGCAAGATGCCGCGAACCGGCAATGAAAGATAACTCCCGCATCGAGCATTGTTAATGGAATGGCGGCCACTGCGTGCTGTATCAAGATCACTCCCTAGCGTCAACCGCCGATAAATCGCGGTTACACTCATTTGGGCAGGAATCGGCCCAATTCTCATTTTCATGCTGAACAGGCGTTCTTTTGCGACACAATGAATCGCGCGTTTGGCTCGCGGTCGTCGGAGGGCAGCCAACGAGCCCCGACATAGTACACCGAAACTCCAGAGCAGGATTCGAGAACTCCTTGCCCGCCTATCTGCAGGAACCCGTCCCGCCCGGACGAATTCTCGTCTCTACCCGTCGAGGGCTCGCATGTCCAAGGAAAGTGCAACACTTTGCATCTCGCATCAGGCCTTGCGTCCAGCGTTTTTTCCCGCCGCCGTGCCACGCAGGATTCCCGCACTGCATCGAAGGAGCGGTGCAGGCCCATCTCATAATTCCAAGAAGTGCAAGCACTTGAGTGCATCTCGCGGGGTATGGTTCAGGGCAGTCAAGGCTGCTAGAATCACGGCATCGTGGGATGGAACAAAGCCTTGTGGACGGCGAATTGCACTAAGCCATGACGGAGTCGCACACGAAGCCGGGAGCGCATGACCAATTGCAGCCATCGATCCTAAGCGAACGGGAAAAGCCTGCACTGGACGAAACCATGTTTCAGCAGCTCCTGGAAGCTGCCCATGTGCTGCAGGAGCAAAAAGCCTTCGAGGCCGTGAGCCGTCCCAAGCCGAATCCTACAGAGGCGCTCGCCGAAATCGTAGAGACGCAGGAATTCTTGCGGTCACAGCCAAGCGATTTGCATCTCGCAAGCACTGTGATTGTGGAACGCCTGCAGAAGATCACGCAGGCAACCGGTGTGGCGATCGCGGTGGTGCGCGAGGATCGGTTGGAATATCTCGCAGCCGCCGGAGACGCCGCCACTCTGACGGGATCAAGTTTGCCAATCGATTCCAGTCTCTCTGCGGACGGAAGGCTTACCACTGATTTCAGCCGCGAGCACGCGGACAAGAAAGCCATCGCTCTGCCTCTTCATCACGAGGGCAACCTTGCCGGATTGCTGGAGATTCGTTTTGCCGATGCTGATTCCATTCAAGAACCCGAGATGCGAAGTTGTCAGCTTATGGCAGGGCTGATGACTGAGGCCATTGCCAGAGCTGCCGATAAAGAGTGGAGAGAAACGCTGGCGGCGGAGCGGGCCGCGATGTTGGAAGCTCTGGAGCGAATCAAACCCCAGCTTGAGCGCCTGGCGGTGGAACCGGCGAAGAACATCGCAAAGCCTGCGGAGGAAACTGTCAAAGCGGCGGAGAGCAGTTTCGAACCGCCCTCAGAAAACGCAGACCGCCCCAGTGCAATTCCTCTCAGCGAGGCTAGCGCGAAGTCGGGCCGGGATACGGTCTGTCCGCAATGCGGATACCAGTTCGGCGAACAAGAACTCTTCTGCGGCAGATGTGGCACCGCGCGGCCGGCTGGAACTTTACCGTCGGGTGAGCTCGAAAGCCGATGGTCATCGATGTGGCATCTGCAGCGAGCGGTGGAAAATGCGGACCACGAACCTGACGCAACAGCAGTCGAGGACAGTTCGCCGAGTTCTGAGATTGAAGTCTCTCACGAACACTCTCTCGAACTTTCGCCAGGGCTAAAGAAAGTGATTGATGATTTGTCGGAGCCATCGGGCGAAACAGAGCAGCAGCCGCAGGGCGACTCCGGCTTAGCGCTCAGCGCTTCAACTGCGGAGGACGCGGCTCTGGTTCCACAGCCCGTTCAAGAACTCGCAAAATCGCCGTGGGGTTCCGCTGACAAAGCCCGCTCATGGCTGGAATCGTTGCATCCGAAATCGCCGGGCGGAATCTGGCTGGCCAAGCATCGTGCAGATCTTTACGTCGGAGCGGCGGTGCTTTTGCTTTTGATCGTGCTATCAGGATGGGGCATGCGCCCGGCAGAGAATCATGTCCAGCCGAAGAACCCTCCTCAGCCTAGTCTCACGCTTTTTGAAAAGCTGCTGGTAAGTTTAGGACTGGCGGAGACGCCGCCCGCTCCCGTTTACCTCGGCAACCCTAACGCCCAGGTATGGGTGGACCTGCACACCGCGCTTTATTATTGCGCCGGCTCGGATCTTTACGGCAAGACTCCGGGGGGAAAGTTTACGACCCAGCGTGACGCTCAGATGGATCAGTTCGAACCAGCGGCGCGAAAAAACTGCGATTAGGGTTTCTGCAGGTCGGATTCTTCAGAGCGACTCAGCCTCAAAAACATAACCCCCGCGTCTGCGACGCGGGGGTCCAAGATAATCTGTTCGCTTGCTACTCCAGGCTGATTTCTTTCAAGAGGTCGTCCAGCTCGGAATCAGAGCTTCGTGTCTTCGCGCCTCATACCACAGCGCCAGCTCAACTCGATTCCAGAGTCCAAGTTTGTCGTAGATGACGCGCAGATAATTCTTTACGACATGCTCAGTGGTGCCGATGGCCTCTGCGACTTCACTGTTTTTGAGCCCTTGGGCGACGAGCTCAATGACTCGCCGTTCCCGTTCGTTGGGAACTCGCTTTCCGTAACGTTCTCCTCCAAACATAGCTGCCTCCGGTATAAGGTTGTCGCGAGTTTGACTCGCTTGATACCGCTGTCAATGCCAAAGCGCTGGAAGAGACGGTTGAAGTGCGCCTTGACGGTGCGTCGGGCCATTTTGAGCTCGGCAGCAATCTCCGTATTGTCGCAGCCCTGCAACAGCAATTCGGCAATCTGCTGCTCCCGCGGGCCCAAGCGAACAGGCTTTCCCTCCATGTCAGATCTTCCTCAGGGGTGAAATAATAACCGACGCCGGCCAAGGAAGTCTTCTACAAATCCCTTGCTGCAAGCGCCCTTCGCCATACCCGGCCAGATTGGAAGCAAAATATTTTGGCTGGGTCTCCAATAATTCATAGCATTCACGGTGCCAAGTAGACCAGATTTCCTCAATACTTTATGGTCGAACCTGCCACACCCTCTCGACAGTCCCGATGGGCTACGGCACCCCCGGAAAGCGGCCTCCGCAACTCTGTCGAAGCCCTTCGTCCGATTTCCTGAGTTCTTACCTGTCAACACATAAGTTACAGAAAATAATGGCAAAACAGCTAAGGCAGACGATATCCGCCACGCCGCTCCAGTTCTGTGGATAAGGGCCAAACTGCCGGACCCGGCGCAGCCACCGCCGACGCTTCGGCAACCGGCCTTACCAGGCGGCTTCGCACGGTTAGCCCCAGAGGGGTCCTTAGGGAGAACACCCTAGGACAAAATTCCCCGATCATGTAGTCACCCTGAGAACTAATTACACTTGTTGACAAATCTACCGTCGCTTTTTTTACCAACATTTGTTGCTCGACGGGGCGAGTTCCCGCGATTCCCTGGACAAAAAAAGAAATCTAACGCGCGGGCCGAACAGGAAAAGCCACCCGCTAAGGGGAAAAGATGATCTACACTAGGGAAACTTCCTGTGCCATGAAACTCTCGGTCGTCATACCAGTGTACAACGAGCGCGCCACTTTGCGTGCCGTGGTGGAGCGGGTGTTGGCCGTCCCACTCGAACTCGAAGTGCTTTGCGTGGACGACGGATCGAAAGATGGTTCTCGCGAAATTCTCGCCGATCTGCAAAGCCGATATGCGCAGGTCCAGATTTTTCACCAACCGCGAAACATGGGTAAAGGCGCAGCCTTGCGCCGCGGAATTCAAGAGGCGACGGGAGACTTCGTGGTCATTCAGGACGCTGATCTCGAATACGACCCCGCGGATTATCCGTTGCTGCTCGATCCCTTGATTCAGGGCAAGGCGGACGTGGTCTATGGATCGCGTTTCCTGGGCGCTGCTCCTCACCGCGTGCTCTACTTCTGGCATTCGGTTGGAAACCGGCTGCTGACGTTGCTCTCGAATTGTCTTACCAACATCAACCTCACCGACATGGAAACCTGCTACAAAGCGTTCCGGCGTGAGGTCATTCAATCCATTCCCATCGACGAGAACCGTTTCGGGTTTGAGCCCGAGATTACGGTGAAAGTTGCGAAACGTCACTTGCGCATCTACGAAGTCGGAATCAGCTACTGGGGCCGTACTTACGAAGAGGGAAAAAAAATAGGATGGAAAGACGGGGTTCGCGCTGTGTGGTGTCTGCTGAAATACTCCATCAAAGAGCCCGTGGTTTCGGCCCGAGAGGTTCACTCAACAGATTCCCTCTACACTTCTCCGGCGCAGGAGCGGCTCTCCAAACGCGGTAATTGAAGCGCTTGACACGGATACTCGGAACTGCAGCTTCAGTGCAAAGCTTTTCACATTCTTTGCAGCACCATGTCGAGGAAACTGATAGCCTCTCTTAAGTTTAATACCAACAACCACATAGGGCTACGCGGCGAGAGCCCACAAAGGTACGCGAATTGCTCACACTGATGCTTGACTTGCTCGCACCACTCAGAACTTGCTGGCCCCGCGGATACACGGTATTCTGTCGTCGCTCGGTTTAATTCCCCCGCTGGTTTTCGTGGGCCGCAAACTGTCACCGTCGCATTGCCTGCAATCAAGCAGTTACAACGTAAGTTGGTAACTAACCCGTAATCACAAGGAGCCAGGATTGATCGCTTCAACTAGCCACATTATTGCGCCACACGGCGGAGAACTCATCGACTTGATCGCCGCGCCTGAGCGCAGCGCAGAACTCAAAGCCCAGTCACGAGAGTGGCCTTCATGGGATCTCACGCCTCGCCAGATTTGCGATCTTGAACTACTGATGAGCGGAGGATTCTCGCCGCTTCAGGGATTCATGACCAGGCCTGATTACGAAGGCGTCTCCCACAACATGCGCCTCAGCAGCGGCGTTCTGTGGCCGATGCCGATTACTCTCGATGTCAAAGAAGACTTTGCCAAGTCGCTCACGCCCGGAACCAGTAAGGTCGCATTACGCGACGGCGAGGGCGTGATGCTCGCAGTTCTGCACGTTGAAGACGTCTGGCAACCCGACCGCAAAGCAGAAGCTCAATCCGTGTTTGGCACCACCAGCGCGGTTCATCCCGGCGTCGATTATTTGTTGAACAAGAGCAACTCCTGGTATGTGGGGGGCCGTATCGAAGGCCTGCAGTCGCCTTCGCACTACGACTTCCGCACCCTGCGCCTCACGCCCGCCGAATCCCGTGCCGAGTTCGCTCGTCTAGGCTGGCGTCGCGTGGTTGCGTTCCAAACCCGCAACCCTATGCATCGGGCTCACGTGGAGTTGACCTTCCGTGCAGCGAAACAAGTCGAAGCCAACCTGCTCCTTCATCCTTCGGTCGGAATGACCAAACCCGGCGACGTGGATTACTTCACAAGGGTACGTTGCTACCAGTTGCTTCTTTCCAAGTTTCCCGCGGGAAGCGTGAAACTATCTCTCCTGCCTCTCGCGATGCGCATGGGTGGACCGCGCGAAGCCATCTGGCACGCGCTCATCCGCAAGAATCACGGTGTCACCCATTTCATCGTAGGACGCGACCATGCTGGTCCGGGAAAGGATTCCGACGGCAAGAACTTCTACGGTCCTTACGATGCGCAAGAGCTGTTCAAGAAACACGAAGCGGATATCGGCGTCACCATGGTTCCCTTCAACATGATGGTTTACCTCGAAGACCACGACCAGTATGTGCCCGACAACGAAGTGACCAACGGTTCCCGTGTATTAAACATCTCAGGCACCGAGCTGCGTGATCGCCTCAACGAAGGACGCGAGATACCCGGCTGGTTCACCTATCCCGAAGTCGTGCACGAATTGCGCCGTAGCTATCCGCCGCGTCACAAACAAGGTGTAACTATTTTCTTCACCGGACTTTCTGGCTCGGGCAAATCGACCATCGCCAATGTTCTGGTAACTAAGTTCCTGGAGTCAGGCGGCCGTCCGGTTACTTTGTTGGATGGCGACTTAGTGCGCAAGCATCTCTCCTCGGAACTCGGTTTCTCGAAAGAGCATCGCGACATCAACATCCGGCGTATCGGGTACGTCGCCTCGGAGATCACCAAGAACGGCGGCATTGCGATCTGCGCCCCTATTGCTCCTTATGACGCCACCCGCAAAGCGGTTCGCGGCATGATCGAACCGGTCGGCGGCTTCATCCTGGTTCATATCGCCACGCCGGTGGAAACTTGTGAGGAGCGCGACCGCAAGGGTCTCTATGCCAAGGCTCGAGCCGGTATTCTTAAGGAGTTCACAGGTATTTCGGACCCCTATGAAGAACCTAAGGACGCCGACGTTGTAATCAATACGGCAGAACTCAGCCCCGAGGAAGCTGCGCAAGAGATCATTCTGCATCTCGAGCGCGAAGGCTTCATTGGGGTCAACGGACAATCCGCCTGAGCGCGGCGAAGAAATCGCCACACAGTGGCACGGGATTCTAGATGCTGATCGAAAAAATCCTGATCGGCTTCGTGGTCGGTACTCTGATCGGCATGACCGGAGTGGGCGGCGGCGTGCTTCTTCTGCCCGTTCTGATTTTTGTCCTCAGAGTGCCGCCAATCATCGCTGTCGGATCTGACGCTCTTTTCAATTTCGTCACCAAAATCGGTTCCAGTTGGGTTCATCTCAACAAAGGCACGGTTCGCAAGAAAGTTGTTCTAGCGCTGGCCACCGGGAGCATCCCCGGATCGATTGTGGGAGTAGGTCTGCTCGGACACCTGCGAACGGTCTACGGAACAGGTGTCAACACCTTCATCACCAGCGCGGTCGGGATTCTATTGATCTGCATTCCGATCCTCATGCTCTTTCAGAGCCGCATCGAGGAGCACGTCGCGCAGCGCACTCCGACGATGCAGTCTTTCATCGGAATGTCTGCCATCGGGCTGCTGGCAGGCTTCTTGGTAGGCATGACATCCGTGGGTTCAGGCAGCATCATCATGATGCTCCTCCTCGCGTTCTACAGCTTTTCACCCCGGGTCATGGTCGGCACCGACATTGTGCATGCCGTAATCCTCACGGGTGTAACCAGTCTCCTGCATTTCCGGCTGGGCAATGTCGATCCCTACCTCGTCGGTCCCCTCTTGATCGGTTCTATTCCCGGCGGCTTGGTCGGCTCGCACCTGAGCACGCGCCTTCCTGTACTCTGGTTAAGGCGACTGCTGTGCGCCGTACTGATGGCGACCGGAGCCCGCATGTTATTGGCCTGAACAGTAATTCCCGAAAAACGTCGATGACCAGCAACTCTGACACCGAAACTCTGCAACGCATTCAGTCCGCGATCGAAGCCGCTCGCGTCGTTTTCAGCCGTTTCACCGCCGGCGCCATAGAAACGGAATATAAGATTGGACACGATCCTGTCACGGAAGCTGACCGGGCCCTGGATGGTGTTCTGCGGAAAGAATTGCTCCGCGATGGAGAAGGCTGGCTCTCGGAGGAAAGTGTCGACGATTATGCGCGCCTCGATAAGAGTCGCGTTTGGGTCGTCGATCCGCTCGATGGCACCCGCGAATTCGTCGCCGGCATTCCTGAGTTTTGCGTCTCCATTGCGATGGTAGAGAATGGCCGGCCGGTGGCAGGCGGAATCTGCAATCCAGCGACGAATGAGATTTTCCTCGGCTCACTCGAATCCGGCGTAACCTACAATGGCAAACCTGCGCAGCCCAGCCAGCGAACGACTCTCGACGGCGCCACGGTTTTGGCAAGCCGCAGCGAAACCAAACGCGGAGAATGGAAACAGTTCGAGGGCGCAAATTTCAAAGTTCGCCCCATGGGATCGGTAGCCTACAAACTGGCTTTGGTGTCGGCCGGGCTGGTCGACATTACCTTCACCCTAGTTCCGAAAAATGAATGGGACGTAGCCGCCGGAGTCGCCCTCGTAAACAGCGGCGGCGGATTCGTCAGCACGCTCGAAAATACTCCGCTCCAATGCAATCGCCGCGACCCGCTAATCTCCGGCCTGATCGCCTGTGGCCCGGGTCTACGCGACCCCCTGTTGAGCTTGCTCGAAAACCATATGCAGCCTGCGGCTTCCCAGCCCGACCGCGGGTGAATTCGGTCACCTGAGTCGGGAATTGTTCGATAAAGTGGGCTTTGAAACGTCGCGGCTTCAGAGCTTGGTTTGGCCTCAGGCACTTTTCCCGATCACTTAGACCCTGTTTCTTTCGGCACTCTTCGGATCCAGCAACGAGCCGAGGCTGCGGTCCAGCGTGGCCAATTTACCCCGCTTGTGTATTACCAGCCCAAGTAGATAAGCGTCGGTCACCTGCTGTGTCCTATGAGGCGATCCTGGAAGCGCTGGACTGCATCGCCAAATCCGATGTCTGTGGCCCAGAAACGATGTGTTGGATGTTTGAGGCTGATTTTCAACGCCCGTAGAGCCTCCTGCGGCGAAACTGCACGAGGAGAAAACGCTGGATTCGAGATTATCCTTACGAAGGCCGCTTCGGTGAACGGACACGTTGCCCATCCGGAATCGGCATTTCGAGCAAACCACACCTGAACGCGTTCGTGATCCTCATGGCCGGGCCACGCAAGTGCGACCAAAACGTTAACATCCAGCAAAAACGCAGTCATTCCAATTCGGAGTCGAGTTCTTTCACTCGCCGGGCCGTAATGCGTGGGGAATCCGGAGGCACATCGAACACTTGTATCCCGTTAACAGTGCGTGTGGGCGTGGGAGTGGCCAATCCCTTGCGTACCAGTTCGGATATTGCTTTGCCCAGGGCCAAAGATCGACTCTCGGCATAGCTTCGCACCACTTGCAGGACATCATTATCAAGACTAAGGGTCGTCCGCATTTAGCAATGATGCCATATCATAGTTTGATGTCAAAATACATGAATAACATCATAGCTTTCGTATGATGTAATACTCCGCTTATGATGTCCCTCTCAACAGTTCGCTGAGTTCTTGGCGGAAACGGCTGAGCGCCTCCAGCCTTTCCGGCGTAGCTTCGACGATTTCCTGCTTGGACTGAAAGACCTTGCGGCCTCCGCTTTCGACGAGAACACCCATCACTTCGCCCATCAACCATCCCGGGGTGCCCAGCATCTGCAATCCGTCAGGCGAGGGCACGAGCAGCGCGATGCATTGGTGCCGGACGACTCCGACGCACTTAGGAAAGTGGTCGAATACTTTGAACTCGAATCCCGCCAGATAGATTTGCTGAAGCTGTTCTGCCGGATCAGGCATGCGAAAGGAATTGAGTGATTGAGTAAAGCAATTGAGTAATCGGGTGATTGAGTCACTCAATTACCAAATCACCCGGTGACTCAATCATTCAATGATTCAATCCCTACATCTTGTATCGGCCCAGGTCCTCGTCATTCAGACCTTCCAGCCATTTGCGCAACTCTTCGCTGGTCACCCGGTCCGAAGCCGTAGTCGCTAACTTGGAATTCTTCAAAACCTCATCTTCCACAAAAATAGGGCAATCCACTCGCAATGCCAGCGCCAGCGCATCCGAAGGCCGCGAGTCAACGCTGACAATCCGCCCCTCGCGCTCCAGCCAGATTACCGCATAAAACGTGTCCTCGCGCAACTCTGTCACCACAACTTTATGGACCTGCGTATCGAGCCCCACTAACACATTCTTGATTAGGTCGTGGGTCATGGGGCGCGGCGTGGTCACTTTTTCAATCTCCAGTGCAATCGCATTCGCCTCATAGATCCCCACCCAGATCGGCAAGACCGCGTCCGTTCCCGCGTCCTTAAGGATCACGATGGGCATATTCGTGACGGGGTCCATCAGGAGGCCCCGAATTTTCATTTCGACTTCCATTGCTGTCTCCGAAAATGCTGTCTCCGAAAAAACCTTATATCACCATTTCGCCCAGAAGGCTGTTGGGAAAGCTGCCGGTCACCACTACCGTCACATATCCACCAATATTTGGCTTTGTGTCGTTGCGGACGGTGAAATTAAACACCTTGTTTTGAGATGTTCGCCCAATCCATTGGCCTCGAGCTTCGTTCTTGCCTTCCACCATCACCTCAAGCGTCGTCCCCACATATTTCTCATTCCGACGCTTCTGGATCAGTCTCTGCTTTTCATTGAGCACCGACAAACGGCGCACCTTTTCCTCATCGGGGATCGCATCTTCCAGACTCAGCGCAGGCGTATTCGGACGCGGCGAGTATTTGAACCCGAAGATGCTATCGTATTCAACCTCGTCCATCAGTGACAAAGTTTGCTCAAACTCAACTTCTGTTTCACCCGGGAAACCCACGATCATGTCGCTGGTGATGCTGATATCTCGACGCGCCGCCTTCATCCACGAGATGCGTTCCAGGTATTCGTCTCGGGTGTAAAGGCGCTGCATGGCGTCGAGCACGCGCTGGGAGCCGCTCTGCACCGGCAGATGAACGTGATCGCAAAGCGTAGGCACGGCATCGATCGCCTCAATGATGTCGCGACCAAAATCGCGGGGATGCGAAGTGGTAAACCGCACTCGCCTGATGCCCGGAGTCTGGCCCACCGCAGCCAGTAACTCCGCAAAACTCTTCTTCCCTGCTGGATCCTTGTACGAATTTACGTTCTGCCCCAGAAGTTGAATCTCGGTGTAACCCAAATCGGCCATCTGTCGAGCTTCCGCCAATACCGACTCCGACGTCC
>Ga0210391_10004885_pt1 | contig 11065 bp, 9 predicted proteins | sample IncBWC12OmetaG_FD_160573 | JGI IMG/M metagenome (GOLD analysis project Ga0210391, IMG submission 160573) | Forest soil microbial communities from Barre Woods Harvard Forest LTER site, Petersham, Massachusetts, United States - Inc-BW-C-12-O ...
AATGAATGGCCGAGCTTGTCGGCTGCGCGCGGCAAGGTGGTGTTCCTGATGGACCAGCGCCCGGTGGGACCGGTGTATCTGGAAGGACATCCGGCGCTGCGCGGCCGCCTCATTTTTACCAACGCGGAGCCCGGTCAGCCGGATTGCGCCTTCACGGAAGAAAACGACGGCAACCAGGAAGAAATCGCCGCACTGGTTCGCAAAGGGTACTTGGTCCGCACGCGAACCGATTCCGACACCAAGCAGGCGCGAACCAACGATACGGCTCGGCGCGAGGTCGCCCTGGCGAGCGGCGCGCAATTACTGAGCACCGATTATCCCGAGTCCGAGCCCTCGCAGTGGACACCCTATTCCGTCGGCCTTCCGGGTGGCGCCGTTGTCCGGTGCAACCCGGTCAACGGCCCACCCTCCTGCTCCAATCAATCCTTCGCCGCCCACGCCGAATAGCGGCCCAAAGCTGCGCGCCGGCTACATCTTCATCGCTACCTTCATGTCGGGCGGCGCGGTTTTTGCGCGCGTGCCCTTGGTGCCGGCAGCACGATCGGGAATCTTGGCCACCAATCGCGCCACATCGCTGTCGTCAAATTCGATGTGGACGCGGTAGGTGCCCTTGGCATTTCGGCCGCGGTAATCCCAGCTCTCGTCCGCCTGTCCCGGCATCGACATGCCGCAATCATTGAATTGCAAAATCCGCCAGGGCGCGCCGAGCAGAGCCTGGACTTCCGTCTTGGTGGAAGTCCCGGGCTGAACTTTCGCAAGTTTGGCGGCGCTGATGGTATCGACGCTCGGAGGCGGAATGACTTTCGCCCAGCCATCTTCGCTGCGTGCGGCCGTTGTGCCGAGGAAGCACAACGCCAGGCCCGCGCTGTAAACCAACATTTGAATACGCATAGTTGACTCCGTGCGGGTCTATTGTTCGGACTGCGGCAGGATCGCGTTACGTGCTTCGCCGGTCAGCGATAGAATGGTCACTCCGGTACCGGCGCGATCCGCGGCGTAGATGAAACCGCGATCGTCATATTCCACGTAGTCGTTCATCGTGGCGTTGAAGCAGTTGGTCACCCCGTTGATGGTCGAGCACGAGGCGGCCGTGTTCGACGTCGGCGCCTGAATGAAATAAGCGAGCGGTTTCGGATTCTTCGGATCGCGGATGTCCCAAATTCGGACGCCGGCGTTGAACCAGGAGACGCTGATGATTTTTCCGTAGTACGGCGGATAAATCTGTTCGGTTACCGCATGTGCTCCGAAGCGCGCGCCCTTGCCGCAGAAATTACCCGGGAATTGCGGCACATTGAGCGTCGCCATTGGCCACGGCGTTTGTTCATTCGCGATGTCCAGTATCCACGCATCGTGCGGTGCCTGGCCGAAGCAATTGTTGGCGGTTCCTTCCGAACTCACGAACAGCAGACTCTTGCTTTCCGGCGTCCCGTCCCCGAAGTTCGACTGCGCTTCCGGAATCGGCACGTTGAACACCGGCATCGAACTGTGACCGCCGTTCTCCGGATTCATCGTCACCCAGCTGACCTGGGGCCAGAGCAAATCCGCTTGCGTCGGGCTGTTCTGGCAATTGGGCGATGCATTGGGATTCGATCCGGGTCCGGTAGCCTTGCAGCCGTTGATCAGTTTCATGCGATCGTCGATTTGAATCACGCCGCTCGAACCCACCCCATAGGGCATGTAGACGCGGTTCACCACCGTGCCCATGGAAATGGGTCCGTGCACGCCGCCCGGCGGATTCGTGGTCCCCTCAAAGCAGGTATCGCTCGGTGCATTGAGGCAGGGCTGCTGTGTCGCCACCGAGGCTGTGGGTTGCTGACCCGGCAGTCCGAACTGGCGAATGAACTGAGGCTTGGCGGGATTACTCAGATCGTAGATGTAGACATGCTGCGTGGAACCGCTCTGCTGCCAGCCGTCGCTCTTCGAGCCCGCAACCAAATAGGCAATGCCCGTGTCGCATTCCCACCAACTCTTATGGGTATTGCTGAGGCCGCTTATTATCGTGGTCAGAAATTTCGGCGCGGACGGTTCGGTCACGTCCCAGATTTGGTGCGATTCGTTCGCGCCGGCGTTGCCGAAGGCGCGCAGCAAAAAGAATTTGCCGGCGATGCCGTTGGCCGCCGCATTCGGCATGCTGCTGCCCGGACAGACGCGCACCATCTGTGCGCCGGCCGCCGCGAACGAGCCGTTGATGGGATCGGGACCGGGGATGTGAAACAGAAATTTCGGTCTCTTGACGTTGGTGACGTCGATGATCGAGGTGCCGTTGGATTCGGAAACGCCGGTCAACGGATTCATGGCTGTGCCGGAGAGATTGCCGTTGTACATGATCTCGCGGCCATTTTGATTGACGATCAAAGGCTGGTAGATGGGACGCGCTTGATTGTCGTTGAAGCCTTCGACCTTCATGTTCCAGATCGATTCTTCGTTCGGTCCGTTCGGCGGCGGCATTTTTTGCGTGTCTTCGCCGACGGCGCCGGATCGATGTTCGGTATTGGTGATGACCGGTATGGCTGAGCCATACGGTGGGTACGCGGCCGCCGGTCCCTGCGCAGGCGCTTGAGAGGCAATCCCTAGCACGAGAAAAAACGAGCAGCCAAATCCTTTGGCCAGTCGAGGCACGTGGATGTGAAACATACGATTCCCCCGGATGACGAGATTTAAAATTGGAGTTAGGTCGAGCTTTGCCCCTTTAGTTGTTATGGCTTCCTGTCGAGCGGCAATTGATATACCTAATACCAATCAGCCGAGACCGGGCAAATGCTGAACGCGTCGTCAGAAGTCGCTGACACGCCGGCAGGGGACGCCCCATGATTTTATCGCCAGGGGTAAAGCCCGGCGCGATCAGCTCTTCGCCGGCGTCCCCTTGCCTCCGGCGACCTTGTCGGGAATTTTGCCGACGATGACCACGGTATCGTGCCGGTCGAATTCGATGTGCACCCGGTACGGGCCCCGCGCGTCTGTGCCGCGGTATTCCCAGATTTCATTCTCAATTTCTTCCTCATCGTTGTACTGCACGGTGCGCCACGGATCACCCAGCAGCGACTTGACCTGGGATTTGGAAATTCCCGGCACTACTTTTGCCAAGACTTGCGGATCAATTGCCTGTGCCGACCGGCCCGCGGGCGGCGGTTTGGCGTCCTCGGCCGCTACGCCGAGGCGCGGTGGGCAGAGGCCCGCGGCGAATGCGAGGGCGAGTACCGGCGCCGCCAGAGACAACTTCGCGTGCATTTGAGCCTCCCCTAGGTCGTGCGCCGCCGCAATGGGTCGTGTGTTCAATACTTCACAGGATTTTACAAGCGCTGTAAACGGCGCTGTCATTCAGGCAAATCGAAGGCTGAATGAAGCCTGTATAATCAGCAACCATGACTACACCCACTTCCCGCTTAGATCCCGCCTTCCTCGGTCGACAAAAGCGCCGGCTCACCGAATTGCGGCAGCAGATTCTTCGGGTGCGGCGCGGCGAAGAGAGCGCCGAGGCCAGCGCCAACGCCGACACCCGCGATCAGGCGCGCGAATACGAGGACGATGCGCAGAAGCTCGCCGCCCTGGAACTCGAGGGGAACCTCGAGGCGGCGGACGACGATCGTTTGAGCAACATCGAGCGCGCATTGCAAAAGATCGCGGACGGCACATATGGCCTGTCCGATGCGAGCGGCGCGCCGATTCCGATGGAGCGGCTCGAGGCTGCTCCCGAAGCGCTGTATACGCTGGCGGAACAAAAATCGCGCGACGCGGTGCGCTAGCGCCGCGCCGATGCCAAGGCGCCTAACGCAATTGCAAGGAGTAAGGAACATGTCTGCACCAACCGAACGCGCAATTCTCGCGGGTGGCTGTTTTTGGGGCGTCCAGGATCTGTTGCGGCGTTATCCGGGCATTATTTCCACTCGCGTCGGCTATTCGGGTGGTGACGTACGCAATGCCACCTATCGCAACCACGGCACGCACGCCGAAGCCATTGAGATCATCTTCAATCCCAAAGTGATCAGCTATCGCAAGCTGCTGGAATTTTTCTTCCAGATTCACGATCCAACCACCTTGAATCGGCAGGGCAATGATCGGGGCTTGAGCTATCGCTCCGCCATCTTCTACATTGGAGACGAGCAGAAGCACATCGCCGAGGACACCATCGAGGACGTCAACGCATCGGGGCTATGGCCCGGAAAGGTCGTCACGGAACTCGCTCCGGCGGGAGACTTCTGGGAAGCCGAGCCCGAACACCAGGACTATCTCGAGCGTTATCCGGACGGATACACCTGTCATTTCATTCGCCCGGAGTGGAAGCTCCCGGTCCGTCCGGCGGCGAAACAGGCTTAAGGTGGCGCCAATCAGATAGGCCCAGCCAAGCCTATCTGATTGTATTTAAAAGAATTTCCGCACCGCGCACCCCAGCCTTCAAGCGCGCGGCCGGCGCAGGCAGGTCGTCCCGCATTCCTCGGCACCTACACGTTTTTGGGCCGAAATCACTTGAAACGCCGCTCTATTGTTCCTAGGCTACCTGTATAAACCGTAAGTAATCGAAGGTCTTGCGCGCGTTTATTCAATAAAATCAGAAAGAAATCGCATTCTTTTGGCTTCAAGGGATTAAAGACCATGGCTACACAGGCTCGATCAATCGCTTCGCTGACAATCTCTTTCGGGCTTGTCGCCATTCCAGTGAAGCTTTATTCCGCGACGGTCTCCTCGGAACGCATCTCGTTCAACTTGCTGCGTCAAAAGGACGGCTCGCGGGTGAAGCAGCAATACGTCGCGGTCAATGACGGAAAGCTGGTCGAGCGCTCCGAAATGGTCAAGGGCTACGAATTTGCCAAGGACCAGTACGTTATGTTCAGCGCCGAGGAGTTGAAGGCGCTTGAAGATACGACCAGCCACGCCATCGACATCGGACAGTTCGTGCCGCTGGAATCGGTGGATCCGCTGTATTTCGACGGCACCTATTATCTCGCGCCCGACAAGGGCGGCGCGAAGCCTTACACCTTGCTGGCGACGGCACTGCGCAAGTCGCGGCAATGCGCGGTGGGACGCTGGATTTCGCGCGGCAAGGAACACATCGTGGTTATCCGGCCGATCGAAGACGGCCTGGCGCTGCATCAACTGCATTTCAAAGCCGAGGTCCGCGATCTGAAGGACTTAGGCATCGAGGCTGCGCCGGTGTCGGAACCGGAGTTGAAGCTGGCGCAGCAGCTCATCGAACATTTGGCGGCGAAGCGCTTCGACCCGAACGAGTACGCCGATGAGCATCGTGCGCGCGTGCAAGCGGCGATTCAGAAAAAAGTCGAGGGCAAGGAAGTGTCGCTGTCGGAGGGGCCGGTATCGGCCAAGGGCGGCAATGTCATCGACCTGATGGAAGCCTTGAGAGCCAGCATCGATGCGCGCGGCTCGAAGGCGACGGACTTGAAGGAGCGCAAGGCACCGAAGCGGGCAGCGGCCGCAGGATCTGCGCGCAAATCCGCACGACGATGAAATGCATGCCTACGACACGAAAGACCTGGAGCGGCTATTCGGATTACCGGCTTCGGCTGTTCGTGCACTAGCGCGCGCAGGAAACATCCAACCCGTCAGGCGCTCCGGCCGACTGCACTACTCGTTCCACGATCTCGTGGTCCTGCGCACCGCCAGCGCGCTGCGCGCCGCGAAAATCTCCTCGCAGCGAATCAACAAGACGCTGCAAGAGCTGCGCTCGGCGCTGCCGGAAGGCTCGGCGCTCAATAAAATCTCACTCACGGCGCTCGGCAACCGTATCGCCATCCGCGAAGGACAGACCTTGCGCGAATCCGAGTCCGGCCAGTACGCGCTGGCGTTGGAAATCGTCGAGGAGAAGGGCCGGCTGCACGTCATTTCGCGCCAGGATGCGGCGCCCGACAAGCCGGCGAATGCCGGACCTCTCGCCGTCACGTACCCTGCTGCCACGGCCACTGCCGCCGCAGGCGCGACCGCGGCTTCCTCCGGCGCCGATTCCGCGGATCGACACTACGCCCGGGCGCTGGACCTGGAGGACAGCAATCCGCAGGCGGCGCAAAAGGCCTACGAATTGTGCCTCAAGGCCGATCCCGATCACCTGGAAGCGCGCATCAACCTGGGCAGACTGCTACATTTGGCCGGGCGCTTGGCTGAGGCGGAGCGTGTATATCGCGTGGGCGCAAAAGCGGACCCTTTCATTGCATTCAATCTCGCCGTGGTGCTCGAGGATTTGGAGCGCGAGCCCGATGCCATCCTCGCCTACCGTGAAGCGCTCGCGCTCGATCCACAATTCGCCGATGCGCATTTCAATCTCGCGCGTCTTTATGAGCGCGCCAAAGATCCCAAGGCGTCGCTGCGCCACTTGCTCGCCTACCGGCGCATGATGGATCAAGGCGCATGACATGGCGAAGCCGGCGCTTACCGATTACCGCACCAAGCGCGACTTCACGAAAACCGAGGAGCCTTCGGGCGAGAAGCGCGTAGCCCCCTCTTCGCGCTTGCGCTTTGTGGTGCAAAAGCACGCCGCGCGGCAGCTGCACTACGACTTTCGCTTGGAATGGGCTGGGGTCTTCAAGTCCTGGGCCGTCGCCCGCGGACCGTCGCTGAATCCGGCTGACAAGCGCCTGGCGGTGGAAGTGGAGGACCATCCGCTCGACTACGGTGATTTCGAAGGCACGATTCCGAAGGGTGAGTACGGCGGCGGCACCGTCATGTTGTGGGACCGGGGCTTCTGGATTCCCGAGGGGGCGAAAAGCACCGAAGATGCCTTGCAGGCGGGCGACCTCAAATTCACGCTGGAAGGCGACAAGCTCAAAGGCAGCTGGGTGCTGGTCCGCATGCGCGGCGATAAGTTCGGCGGCAAGCGCACCAACTGGCTGCTGATCAAGCATCGCGACGCGGACTCCACAGACGCGAGCGGCGATGCCGTGCTCAGCGAAGACCGCTCGGTCGCCTCCGGGCGCACCATGCAACAAATTACCGACGGCAAAGGCCGGCGCCCCAAACCCTTCATGCTCGCGGGCACCCCGCCGGGCAAAGCCGATGCGGTTTGGAACAGCCATCGCGCCGAGGGCGGCGGCGAAGAGTTGCCCCCGTCGGCAGGCGCGGCTGGGGCCGACGCTGCGGAAAACGCGGGGGTCGCAAAAGCGAAGGTCGGCAAGACAAAGCGCGTCAAGCCCGTCATGGTCAAGGCGGTGCCCAAATTTATCGAACCGCAACTGGCGAAATTGGCGGCGCGGCCGCCGGATCGCGCGGGTTGGGCGCACGAAGTCAAATTCGACGGCTATCGCGCCCAGCTCCACGTCGAAAAAGGCAAAGCCGTGATCCGCACGCGCACCGGGCTTGATTGGACCGAGCGCTTCAGCGCCGTTGCCAAGGAGGCGAGCGCCTTTCCTGACTGCATCCTCGACGGCGAGATCGTGGCGCTCGACGATCATCAGTTGCCGAATTTCGGCGCACTGCAGGCGGCGTTGTCCGCCGAAAAATCCGACGACCTGATCTTTTATGCGTTTGATCTGCTGTTCGAGGGGCGCGAGGACTTGCGGACGCTGCCCTTGAGCGAGCGCAAGTCCCGGCTCGAGAACTTCTTGAGCGCGCAAAGCGCAAGCAGCCGGATCCGCTACGTCGCGCATTTGCAGTCGAATGCCGAGGCCGTGCTCGCCTCGGCCTGCAAAATCGGGCTCGAGGGCATCATTTCTAAAAAACTCGACGCCGCGTACACGTCCGGCCGCAGCGATCGTTGGCTCAAAGCAAAATGCCGCGCAGGTCAAGAAGTCGTGCTCGGCGGATGGACCACCGAAGCCGGCACAGTGCGATCGCTGCTCGCGGGTGTCCACCGCGACGGTCAACTGGTCTACGCCGGGCGCATCGGCACCGGCTACGGGCGCGAAGTGGTGAAAACGCTGTTGCCGAAACTTTCGAAACTCACGCGAGACAAGAGTCCGTTTGCCGGCCCCAATGCACCGCCGAAAGAGAGCAATGTGCGCTGGCTCAAACCCGATCTGGTGGCCGAGATCGAATTCGAGGGCTGGACCGACTCGGGCATGATTCGCCAGGCCGCTTTCAAGGGCTTGCGCGAGGATAAAGATCCCAAGGATGTGGTGGCGGAGACAGCAAACATGCAAAAACCGGCCGACAAGAAAAGCTCGCCCGAGAAACCGCCGGCAGAGCCGAAGAAGGCAACCGTCGCGTCCAAGACCGCGCGCGCCGCACAGAAGAAAGCGCCCTCCGCGGCAGCCGGCCCGTCAACGGTGATGGGCGTAACGCTGTCGAAACCGGACAAAGCACTCTGGCCCGATGCGGGTGACGGCAAGCCGGTGACCAAGCTCGATCTCGCGCGCTACTACGAGAAGATCGGCGATTGGATGCTGCCGCATCTCGCCGGCCGTCCCTGCTCGCTGGTGCGGGCGCCGGACGGCATCGAGGGACAGCAATTCTTCCAACGCCACGCGATGCAGGGCATGTCCGAACTATTCGATTTCGTGAAGGTGCGCGGCGACAAGGCACCGTATGTGCAGATCGACCGCGTCGAAGCTTTGGCGGCCGTCGCGCAGGTCGGGGCGCTGGAGCTGCATCCCTGGAATTGTGCGCGCAACGACCCCGAGACCGCCGGCCGGCTGGTGTTTGATTTGGATCCCGCGCCGGATGTTAAATTCGTAGCCGTGATCGCCGCGGCGCTGGACATTCGCGAACGCCTCGAAAAGCTCGGCTTGGTGTGTTTCTGCAAGACCACCGGCGGCAAGGGCCTGCATGTGGTTACCCCGTTGCTCGAGGGCAAGAAGGCGGTGGAGTGGCCCATCGCCAAGAATTTTGCGCACCTGGTCTGTGCACAGATGGCGCAAGACAGCCCCACGCGCTATCTCGATAACATGTCCAAAGCGAAACGCTCCGGCCGGATCTTCTTGGACTATCTGCGCAACGATCGTACGGCGACGGCGGTTGCCGTGCTCTCGCCGCGAGCCCGCGAAGGCGCGCCCGTCTCCATGCCGCTCGTGTGGCGCGACGTCAAAAAGGGCCTCGATCCCAAGACCTTTACCGTGCGGACGGCCCCAGCCCTGCTGGCCAAACTCAAGCCCTGGATGGATTATGCGTCCGGGGCACGCTCATTGTCGGATGCCATCGTGCGCGTCACCCGGGGCACTCGCGCATGAACTTCCGCGCGCCAACGCTGCCTTAAGCTACGGTGAACAGCCCCGACGCCAAGCCGGTCACGATCGAGGTCAACGCCTCCACGCGCGTTTCCGGGCTCTTGAACTCGGCGCCGGACTCCAAAGCCTGCTTCGTGGTGGCGCACGGCGCCGGCGCCGGCATGCTGCATCCCTTCATGGCGAACTTGGCGAATGACTTAAGCAAGCGGGGTATCGCCACCTTGCGTTATCAGTTCCCGTACATGGAGAAGCACGGGCGGCGCCCCGATCCGCCCGCGCTTTGCCACGCCACGGTCCGCGCCGCAGTCGATGCCGCGCACGCCTTACTGCCCGCGCTGCCGTTATTTGCCGGCGGCAAGTCCTTTGGCGGGCGCATGACCTCGCAGGCGCAGGCTGCCGACCCGTTGCCGCAAGTGCGCGGCCTGGCGTTTCTGGGATTTCCGCTGCACCCACCCAAGCAACCGTCCGACTCGCGCGCCGCGCATCTTCTGAAAGTCCAGGTGCCCATGCTGTTTTTGCAGGGTGCGCGCGATCTGTATGCCGAGCCTGAATTGCTGAATCCCTTGATTACGCTGCTCGCCGATCGCGCGACGCTCATGCTGCTGCCGGACGCAGACCACTCCTTTCACGTACCGGCGCGAAGCAGGTTCACCAACAGTCAGGTCAACGACGACATGATCAACGCACTCGCCGGCTGGATGGGTGCGGTAGCCCGTCGGTGACGTTGCTCGCCGAGCTCGTGCAAGCCTCGCAACGCGTGGGCGCCAGCGCCGCGCGCCGGGTCAAAGTGAGTGAGCTGGCGGCGCTCCTGAAAATGCTCACGCCGGACGAAATCGATATCGGCGTGCACTATCTGTCGGGAGAAATTCCACAGGGAAAAATCGGCATCGGCCACGCGGCAGTGCGTGCGGCCGCAGCCACGCCGGCCGCGGATTCGGCGACACTGTCGATCGCGGATGTCGACGAAAAGTTGTCGCAACTTGGCGGCATTCGCGGCAGCGGATCCGCGGCGCGGCGCGCGGCGGCTTTGCGGGAACTATTCGCGCGCGCGACGGGGCCGGAGCAGCAGTTCCTGCTGCGTCTGTTGATCGGAGAGCTACGCCAGGGCGCGCTGGCCGGCGTCATGATCGACGCCATTGCGGCGGCCGCCGAACTGCCGGTTGCGACGGTGCGCCGGGCGGCGATGTATTCCAAGAGTCTCGGGGCGGTGGCGGCGACGGCATTACGTGAAGGGTCTCCGGCGCTGGCGAAATTCCAGCTCGAGCTGTTCTCACCGGTATCGCCCATGCTGGCGCAGACGGCCGTCGATGTGGCTGAAGCCCTACAGGAAATACACGGCGCCGCGGCGTTCGAGTGGAAAATGGATGGCGCGCGCATTCAAGTGCACAAATGCGGGCTCGAGGTGCGCATCTACACTCGCAGCCTGAACGAGATCACCGCGGCCATCCCGGAAATCGCCGAACTCGCGCGCACATTCGCCGAGCATACCCTGGTGCTCGACGGCGAAGCGATCGCCTTCGACGCGTCCGGCCGGCCGCATCCATTCCAGGTGACCATGCGCCGCTTCGGCCGCAAGCTCAATGTGGAAGCCTCGCGCAGCGCGCTGCCGATCGATGCGTTTTTTTTCGATTGCCTGCGTTTTGGTGCCGACAGCATCGCCACCTGCAACACGCAGGAGCGCTTCCTCGCTTTGGCCCGGGCCGTGCCCGCCTCGCATCTGGTCCCGCGGCTGGTCACCGATGCGGAGCCCGAGGCCCGCGCTTTTTATGAGGCCGCGATCGCCGCCGGCCACGAAGGTGTCATGGCCAAGGCGCTGGACGCGCCTTATGAAGCCGGCAATCGCGGCGCAAGTTGGCTCAAGATCAAGCGCGTTCATACCCTGGATCTGGTCGTGCTCGGCGCCGAGTGGGGTTACGGACGGCGCACCGGCAAGCTGTCCTACCTCCACTTGGGGGCGCTGG
>Ga0210391_10004887_pt1 | contig 11064 bp, 10 predicted proteins | sample IncBWC12OmetaG_FD_160573 | JGI IMG/M metagenome (GOLD analysis project Ga0210391, IMG submission 160573) | Forest soil microbial communities from Barre Woods Harvard Forest LTER site, Petersham, Massachusetts, United States - Inc-BW-C-12-O ...
GCGCAAGATTCGCGTGAACTCCATCAATCCGGGCATGGTTGAGACCGAGGGAGTCCACACTGCAGGATTTACAGAGGGCGATTTTCGCAAGCAGATTGAAGCGCAGACTCCGCTTGGTCGTATTGGACAGGTTGAGGATATTGCTCCTGCTGCCGTGTTCTTTGCTTCGCCGGATTCTGCCTGGATCACGGGTCAGAGCCTGGTTATCTCCGGTGGGCTCAGCTAAGAATTTCCTTGTGCATCGATCCCTCTCTTCCGGGGGATCGACGCCCGGGGAGTACTCTTTCACTCCTCGACAGCCCAAACGACTACCGTGCGACAGTCAGCGGAGCCGCTTGGTCGAGATCAAGGTTCAGCTCGAGCACATTGACCCTGGGCTCGCCGAGAAACCCAAGCTGCCGCCCTTCCGTATGCGACGCAACCAGCTTCCTAACTGCGTCCGCAGAAAGATGCCGCTCACGGGCCACACGCTCCACCTGAAACTCCGCGCCCGCAGGCGTGATGTGGGGATCAAGCCCTGACGCCGAGGCGGTAACAAGGTCTATCGGAACATCGCTGCCGGGGTGGTCGGTCTGAAACGAAGCAACATCGCCCGATACACGGTCGATCAGCTTTTTGTTCGTCGGGGCAAAGTTCGAGCCGCCCGAATTGGCAGGGTCATAACCGTTGCCTGCCGCGGAAGGCCGCGAGTGGAAATACCCAGCAGCGCTGAACGGCTGGCCAATGATGCGCGAACCCACAAGCTGCCCATTCTGGTGAATTAACTGCCCGTTCGCCTTGTCGCGGAACAACACCTGCGCGAACCCGGTCACAACATACGGATACACCAGCCCGAACAGAAAGGTAGTCACAACGGTATAGAGAAGAGCAGTAACAAAATTACGACGCATGGCAGATATCCTTTACGCCAGGTGAATGGCAGTGATGATCATGTCGATCAGCTTGATTCCAACAAACGGCGCAATAATGCCGCCAACGCCGTAGATGATAAGGTTGCGCCGCAACAGCGACTCCGCCGACATGGCTTTGTAGCTTACCCCGCGCAGCGCCAGCGGAATCAGTCCGATGATGATCAGCGCATTGAAGATCACAGCCGACAGAATCGCCGACTGCGGCGTCTTCAGGTGCATGATGTTCAGCGCGCCAAGCACAGGAAACGTAGCTGCAAACATCGCGGGAATAATCGCGAAGTATTTGGCCACATCGTTGGCGATCGAAAACGTAGTCAGCGCCCCGCGCGTCATCAGAAGCTGCTTGCCGATCTCGACGATCTCGATCAGCTTCGTCGGGTTGCTGTCGAGGTCGACCATGTTGCCGGCCTCCTTCGCCGCCTGCGTACCGGTGTTCATGGCGACGCCCACGTCGGCCTGCGCCAGCGCGGGAGCATCATTAGTGCCGTCGCCGGTCATTGCGACCAGTTTGCCCTCGGCCTGCTCGCGTCGGATCAGGTCCATCTTGTCCTTGGGCTTGGCCTCTGCCAGGAAGTCGTCCACGCCGGCTTCACGCGCAATCGCCGCCGCGGTCAGTGGGTTGTCGCCCGTGATCATGATCGTCCGAATACCCATGGCGCGTAGCTGCGCGAAACGCTCCTTCATTCCGCCTTTGACGATGTCCTTCAGGTGGATGATGCCGAGCGCCTGACGATTCTCCGCGACGACGAGCGGCGTGCCGCCGCTGCGCGCAACCATCTCCACAGCAGCACGAACCTCGTCCGGTAGCACGCCGCCATTCTCTTGCAGGAATTTCGCAATAGCGTCGGTCGAGCCCTTGCGAATCACGCGCCCATCCAGGTTCACGCCGGACATGCGCGTCACGGCAGAGAAAGGAACGAACTCCGCGTTCAACTCGTGCAGTTCGCGTCCGCGTAGCCCGTACTGCTCCTTGGCCAGCACCACGATGCTGCGGCCCTCTGGAGTCTCGTCAGGCAGCGAAGAAAGCTGCGCCGCGTCCGCCAGTTGGTCCTTGCTTACGCCAGGCGCGGGAATGAACTCCGCAGCCTGGCGGTTGCCCAGCGTGATGGTGCCAGTCTTGTCGAGCAGCAAAGTGTTGACGTCGCCAGCCGCCTCAACCGCGCGCCCGGACATCGCCAGCACGTTATGCTGCACCAGACGGTCCATGCCGGCAATGCCGATGGCCGAGAGCAGTCCACCAATCGTCGTAGGAATTAAGCAGACCAGCAGCGAGATCAGCACGAACACAGTCTGCGGAGCCGTCGAGTAGATCGCAATCGGCTGCAGTGTAACTACAGCGAGCAGGAAGATGATCGTAAGGCCGGCCAGCAGGATGTTGAGCGCAATCTCATTGGGAGTTTTCTGCCGCTCAGCGCCCTCAACCAGCGCGATCATACGATCAAGAAACGTCTCACCGGGATTCGAAGTGATGCGAACCTTGATCTGATCGGAGAGGCAGCGCGTGCCGCCTGTAACCGCCGAGCGGTCTCCACCAGCCTCGCGGATCACCGGAGCCGATTCGCCCGTAATGGCCGACTCGTCCACGGAAGCGACGCCTTCGATCACTTCGCCGTCGCCGGGAATCATTGCACCGGCGATGACGAAGACCAGATCACCCGCGCGCAGATGAGAACTTGGAACCTCCTCTGTGCTGCCGTCAGGCCGATACCGTACAGCGGTCGTCTCGGACTTCGCACGACGCAGCGCATCAGCTTGAGCCTTGCCGCGGCCCTCCGCCATCGCCTCGGCGAAGTTCGCGAAGAGCACCGTGAACCAGAGCCACAGCGTAATCTGCAGATCAAAGCCGAGCGAATCGCGGTGCGTGGCCATATCGCGGAACAGATAGATCGACGTGATGACGCTGCCGATCTCGACCACGAACATGACGGGATTTTTCATCATCTTGCGTGGATTGAGTTTTGCCACCGCATCAAAAAGTGCGCGGCGGACAATCTTTGTATCCCAGAGAGAGCGTTTGCGTGTGCTTGCCATGGTCCTTTTCTTTCTGCTTAGAAGCTTTTGCCGGCGTGCATGAGAAGGTGCTCAAGAATTGGTCCCAGCGATAGAGCGGGGAAGAACGTAAGCGCACCAACGATGAGGATGACGCACACCAGCAACACCGTGAACAGCGGCGTGTGCACCGGAAATGTTCCTGGCGAAGGAGGAACAAGCTTCTTCTGTGCCAGACTTCCGGCGACCGCAAGCATTGGAACGATCATCAGGAAACGCCCTACCAGCATCGCCGTAGCCAGCGACAAGTTGTACCAGTGCGTATTCGCGTTCAAGCCAGCGAACGCAGATCCGTTATTGCCAGTGGCTGAAGTGTAGGCGTACAGAATCTCCGAGAGGCCATGCGGCCCACCGTTGTTCAGCGAAGACAAGCCCAGGTTGGGCATCATCAACGAAACTGCAGTGAACCCTAGGATCGACAGAGGGAAGATCAGCACGTACAGCATGGCCATCTTCACGTCGAAGGCTTCGATCTTCTTGCCCAGATACTCCGGGGTGCGACCGACCATCAGTCCGGCGATGAAGACCGAGAGGACAACGAAGATCAACATGCCGTAGAGTCCCGCTCCAACACCGCCGAAGATGACCTCGCCAAGCATGATGTTCACCAGCGGAACCAGTCCGCCTAGCGGCATGAACGAATCATGCATTGAGTTCACGGCTCCGCAACTCGCATCCGTCGTGACCGTGGCGAACAGGGCCGAGTTCGCAATGCCGAAGCGGACCTCCTTGCCCTCCATGTTTCCGCCCGCTTGCAGTGCCGATGTGTGCTGATTGACCGAATGCAGCAGTGGATTCGCCTGCGACTCTGCATAGTAGGCGACGGAAACTCCGGCAGCGAAGAGGACAGCCATCGCCGCGAACACCGCCCAACCATGCTTCGGTGAGCGTGTCATACGGCCCAGCGTGACGGTAAGCCCAGCCGGAATCACGAAGATCGACAACATTTGCAGCAGGTTTGACAGCGGAGTCGGATTCTCGAATGGATGCGCACTGTTGGTGTTGAAGAAGCCGCCACCATTGGTGCCCAACATCTTGATCGCTTCCTGCGAAGCAACCGGCCCCTGCGCGATGCTCTGCGTCGTGACCGTCTGCGTGGTCGTCTTGCCATCTACGCCCGTCGTACTCACGGTTTGTGCCTGAACGAGCTTCGCCCGGTCGTAGGGGCGGAAGTTCTGTACCACGCCCTGTGAAACCAGCAGCAGGGCATAGATGAAGCAGGCTGGCAGCAGCACCCAGAGCGAGGCGCGCGTGGTATCGACCCAGAAGTTGCCCAGCGTCTTCGACTCCCGCCGCGAGATGCCGCGCACCAGCGCAATGGCCAGTGCGATACCAACCGCCGCCGAGAAGAAGTTGTGATAGGCGAGAGTGAGCATCTGAGTCAGATAGCTCATCGTCGTTTCGGGAACGTACGACTGCCAGTTTGTGTTCGTAGTGAACGAGGCAGCGGTATTCACGGCAAGGTCTGGAGCTACACCGGCCAGATGCTGCGGGTTCAGCGGAAGCGCATGCTGAAGTCTCTCGATGCCGTATGTGACCAGCATGGTGACAAGGCTGAAGAGCAGCATGGAGACGCCGTACTCCGTCGAGCGCATCTCATGGGTCTCGTCAACGCCCGTGAGGCGGTAGATCAACCTCTCAATAGGCCGGAAGAGGCGATCGGCAAAGGTGCGTTCGCGCTCGAAGACGTGGGCCATGTAGAGGCCGAGAGGCTTTGCACAAACGAGCACAAGCCCGAAGAAGAAACAGATTTGAAACCAACCGTTGGCAGTCATGAATAAACTTTCCTTTTGGAACCTGGCTAAAACTGTTCCGGGCGCAGAAGCGCATAGACGAGATAGACGAGCAGCGCAACAGTCACGAGTCCAAGCAACACGATTTCAAGCATCATTTGCTCTCTTTCATGCCCAGCCGTTCGCAGCCGGTGGTGTAGGCGATGGCCACAAGAAAGAAGGCCACGCTCGCTGTAATACATCCGATATCCCACATGGTGATTCTCCTGACGATTCAGAGGGGTTGGTCTAGAGTAAGCCGCTTATTTGGATCGGTAAGAGGCTTGGGTAATGCTGAACGGACCGTGGAGGCAAATGTTTTGCGCATAGCTCGCACCGTCGCCTCCTTCGCGAATGCTGCTATTGCTATGGAACGACTTTGCACATAAAGAATGGATAGGGAATTCGTAAAGAATTCATAAAGACGACTAGATGTCGTCTTTGCCCGTTGGCCGGAAACGATAGCCGATCCAGGGTTCCGTGATGATGTAGTGTGGTTCGTCGGAGGTTTCGATCTTCTTACGTAGTTGGCCGATGTTGACACGCAGATACTCCGGCTGATCTGCATTCGAGCCCCACACAGCATGTAAAAGGGCGCGATGCGTCAACACCTGGCCTGCGTGCTGGGCCAGGACTACGAGCAAATCGAACTGCTTCGGGGTCAGGTGAACGTCCTGACCCCGAACCAGTACCCTGTGCTGTGGGATATCGATCACGAAGTCGCCTAGAGCGATCACCTGGTGGGCCTCGGGCTGGCTAGCAAAGCGGCGGCGGAGTTGGGCGCGCACGCGGGCTTGGAGCTCCTGGATGCTGAATGGCTTTGTGACGTAGTCGTCAGCGCCGGCGTCGAGCGCCTCGATCTTCGTCCGGTCTTGATTGCGTACTGACAAAACGAGGATTGGAACTTCTGAAACGGCGCGAATACTGCGGCACAGCTCGACTCCGTCCATCTGCGGCATGGCGAGGTCGGTGATAACCAGGTCTGGGCGCCAATCGTGTACAGCTTCCATTCCTTCCACGCCGTCGGCGGCGACGCGCAATGAGTAACCCTGCGTTGAGAGCGCTGTTCGCAGTACGCGCGTGATCTGCGGCTCGTCGTCTACAATCAGGACCTTCGCGGGCAGGTCGCGTTCCGGTTGCTTCATTCGTGCTCCGAGTGCTGCGTAACGATATGGACGTCGACGTTCGGCGCTTCTCGCAGAAAGTGTTGAATCGCCCAGTAGTACAGGTATTTTCGCAGGCCTGTGACTGCGGTGCGCCCGAAGACGATATGGGTGATGCGCTTTTCGCGGACGAAGGTGGCGGCAGTGTGGGCGATGTTCTTGCCCTTGATGACATAGACCTGAGCGTTGAGGTTGCGGGCGAACTGGAGGTTGGCTGCGAGTGTGCTCTGTTCGTCCTTTGCGAGGTCTTCGTTGGTGTCGATGTGCAGGACGAAGAGCTCGCCGCCTACGCCTTCTGCAACTCGGGCGCCGCGTGCGATCAAGGTTTGCGATGCGCTGTTTGAGCTGATACAGACGGCTACTCGCTCACGCACAGCCCAGTTGGCTTCGATCCGCTTGGCGTCCATGTAGGCGGTCAGAGTGCGGTCGACGGCCTTGGTGACGTGCTGCAATGCCAGTTCGCGGAGCGCGATCAGATTGCCGCGGCGAAAGAAGTTTGCCAAAGCCTTTTCGGCGCGGTCGACTCCGTAGATGTCGCCGCGGCGCATGCGGGTTTGCAGGGCTTCGGGCGTGAGGTCCGCCATCACGATCTCGTCAGCCCGCTGGATGAACCAATCGGGCACGGTCTCGCGGATCTGGACGCCGGTGACGCTCTGCACGGTGGGCGCGACGCTCTCGATGTGCTGCACATTCATGGTGGCGAGGACGTCGATGTTGGCGGCGAGGAGGTCGAGGACGTCCTCGTAGCGCTTACGGTGTTTGCTGCCCTCGATGTTGGTGTGGGCGAGCTCGTCGATGAGTACAATCTGCGGCTTGCGGGCCAGAATGCCGTCGAGGTCCATCTCTTCGAAGACAACGCCCTTGTACTCGATTTTTTGCCGAGGAACCTGCTCCAGTTGTTGGGCCAGCTCGGCTGTGCGCGGCCGGCCGTGGGTTTCGACTACGCCGATCACTATGTCTTCACCGCGCTGATGTCGCCGGATTGCTTCGCTCAGCATGTTGTAGGTCTTGCCTACGCCTGGCGCGTAACCGAGGAAGAGCTTGAAGGTTCCGCGTGTCTTTTCAGGCGCGACCTGTTCGAGCCATTCTTCCGGGCTCTTTGCTGCGGCGGGTTGTGGGTCTCGGCTGGGCATGCGGCTAATATAGGGTGGTGCGACGATCTGTCAGGCGAAGTGTCATTCGGTATGTGGTGTCAACGGCTACCGCCGCTGTCATTGTAGCTGTCTACTTTCGTTGGCTGCATGTCAATGAGACTACGGTCGCGCTGACGTTCATGATTGGCATTCTCGTTGTTGCGGCAAATTGGGGTCTTCGTCACTCAATTTATCTTTCTATCCTCTCTGCGGCTGCTTTCAACTTCTTCTTTCTGCCGCCAGTGCTTACTTTCACAGTCGGCGACGGGCGCAACTGGATTGCTTTGCTGGCTTTTCTGGTTACTGGCATCGTCGCCAGTCAACTGGCGGAGCGGGCGCGGAGTGAGGCGAAGATCTCGCGGCGGCGACAGCGCGAGGCCGAGCGGCTGTATGAGTTTAGCCAGCAGATGCTGGTGAAGGGCGACGTCATCGATCTGCTGAATGTACTACCGCAGATGATTGCGGCTACGTTCAACCTTGCTGGCGCTGCGGTCTATTTGCGCGAGAAAGATCGCATTTACCGGTCGAGTCCGAATTATATGGACGTGACGGCGGCAGAGCTTCGCGATGCGGCGTTCATGCGTGACCATCGCCGAGACGAGGAGCGCGATGTGACGCTGGTGCCAATCCTGCTTGGTACGCGGCCGATTGGGGCGGTTGGCATAACTGGCTCGGGGACTTCTCCTGAGGCGCTGGATGCTGTTTGCGGGCTTGCGGCGATTGCGATCGAGCGTGCCGGTGCGGTGGAGACGCTGACGCGGGTGGAGGCTTCGCGCGAGAGTGAGCGGCTGCGCAATGCGCTGCTGGATTCGGTCGCGCATGAGCTGCGGACCCCACTGACTTCGATTACTGCTGCGATTACTAGTCTCCGGTCTGATCCGCTGCTCAATCGTGAGCAGAGCGATGAGATGATGCAGGTGATCGAAGAAGAGGCGGGCCGTCTTGATCGCTTGGTTGGTCAGGCGATGGAGATGGCGGAGCCGGATGCGCATGATATTCAGCTTGATTTGCGGCCTCATTCCATGCGCGAGGCTGTCGATGAGGCGCTGGAGGCGGTGCAGGTGCCGCTGCGGACGCATCCGGTTGATGTTCGGCTGCCGGACTCGCTGCCCAGGGTGGAGATGGATCTGGAGCGCATTGCCAAAGTGCTGCAGCATCTGCTGGAGAATGCTGCGAAGTACTCGGCTGAGGGGAGTCCGATTTTTATCAGTGCCGAGGTGGCAAAGGGGCGGCTTGTGACCAGCGTTGCCGATCGTGGCGCTGGCGTCGACGATTTTGAGCGGATGATGATCTTCGACAAGTTTTACCGGGGCCAGGGGCAGCGGTATCGGGTTCAGGGCACCGGGATGGGGCTGGCGATCGCCAAGGCGATTGTGGAGGCGCATGGCGGGTCGATTGAGGTGACCAGTCAGGCTGGGCAGGGGTCGGTGTTCTCGTTTGCCCTTCCACTGGCACAGAGTTCGCGGTGATCCCTTTTTCCGGTGTCCCTCCCCCGGGGGGGTATCGACTTGTAAGTCTCCTGTTTGCAATATGATAGGAAAAATATATGTCGCTAAAATCGTCCAAATAAATGGGTTACGGGCAAAATCTTCATTCTAAAGGCTTTAACACCGATCTTCACCGGGATAGCGATTTTGAAGCGATTAAAACAGCAAAGCCCCAGTGTTTGACCGGGGCTTTTCTATCTCTGTATCCAGTATAGCGGATTGAGTGGAATTATTACGCAACGCGAATCTGCTTGATTGGCGCGGGGATTTGCTGTTTAGGGGCTTGACAGGTTTTTTCGCTGATTAGGCATACGTCAGAGTGGTAATAGATAATCTTCGACATGATCAGACCTTGCTTTCTTGTGATCGACCGTGAGTTTCCTGGGAGCATCTCGACGCGAAAGCTGGTGATCGAGACTGCCAAGTTCAATGTGATTACGGCGTATAGCGGCACGGAGGCGCTGGAGGTTTTCAGGCGCTTTCCGGCGGTGGATGGGGTGGTGCTGGATGGGGGAATCGACGATATCTCCGCTGAGGAGCTAACGGAGGAGTTGAAGGCGATCCAACCGAAGATTCCGGTTGTTGTTATTGCTTTTCCTGGCTTCGACGGATGCCCGAGGGCTGACTTTCATCTGGAATCGTTCAATCCGGCGAAGTTGCTGGAGATACTACGTGGATTGAAGCCTAAAGAATCGGCGCTCATTGAGAAGCATGATGAGGCCATCAGCACTGAGACGTTGAGCTGAGGTTGGGGCAAGGAGAAAAGAGATCGCGCTTTTTCGCGCGATGCCCACATCTCAGAATCGAGATGTGGGGCACCCCGTTTCGGTGGGAATGAGAAGAGGTGGGTGGGTTAGGGTTTTGCAGGTGTGGTTGAGTCGAGCTGTTTCATCTGGTGGGTAAAGTTCTCTGTGGCTTGTTGGATTTTTGGTTGAGTGTCCAGCATCTGCTTTTGCAAAAGTTCCATTGTTTTTGCCACGAGCTGGGGCGATTTGGCGATGAGGGCCTGGCCTGCCGGGGTGCGGTAGAAGGCGAGGATGTCATCGAGCTCCTCGTCGGTGTAGGTTTCGCTGTAGACATTGATGATGAGCGGCTTCATCTTGTCCCATGAGATGGAGTCGGCCATGATCTGGTGGATGTGGGCCTGATAGTCGTCGAAGATTTTGCGTTGATCGGCGGACATATTGAGGTTGGCGGTCTGCTTACTAGTCATGGCCTTCATACGTTCGGCCATCTGGTCCATCATCTGGCTCATCATCTGATCCATTTTGGTGATACGGATCATCTCTTCGACTTTGGCGCGTTTGGAGGCGTCGTCGGCGTGAGCGAGGGTGGGAAGAATAAGCACGAGGGCGAGTACGAACGAGAGACGCTTCATCGGGTTAGACCTCTTTGGATTGGTCGAGCGGTTTTCTTGCGAAGTAGTAGAGGCTGAAGGCGAGCAGGGCGAACATGAGGACGCTGACCCAGTCCTGGTGCAGGGGGTTGTGTTCGCTGAAGCGTGGGAAGGTTTTGTCGGTGGCGGACTCGTAGAGGCGGACGGCTACGCCGAGGAGGCCGACGATTCCTCCAGCGGCGATGAGGCCTGAGGCGTATAGGGAGCCGGAGGAGATTTCGGATTCGACCTCGGGGCTGCGGAGAGTAATGTTGTTGGGCAGGCCGGTGGCTGGGTTGAGATGGTCGGGGTTGGTGGGGTCGAAGTCGGGGTGTTGGGCGAGCCAGGTTTCGTGATCGCGGTGCCAGAGTTCGAGTGAGGCCTGGTGTTCGAGTTCGGACTCGCGTTCGTATTGTTTTGCTACGGCGCGGTCGACCATCCAGCGCATGACTCCGCCGACGAAGATGGCGAGAGTGGTGCCGATGGAGAGGTAGGCTCCGACGGCGAGGGTGAGGGAGCGGACGCCGAGGAGTTCGACCATGATGACGAGGGCTACGCCGAGGAGGACGAGCGACCATGGGAGTTTGCGGCTTAGGATTCCGTTGATGACGGTGGCCATGAGGCGGCCTTGTGGGGCGGCGGCTTTTTCGCTGCCGATGCCCTGGACCCACTGGACTTCGATCTGGCTGGTGGCGGGGTTGTAGAGGTATTTGCCGTCGGCGAGGGTGGTTGAGCCGATGGCGTTGAGGAGGATGAATTGGCGGGTGTTGTTGAGTTCGCTGTGGGTTGTGGTGGAGGCGGTGGTGTTGGTAATGGAGATGCGATCGCGGGTGAAGTTGCCGTTGTTCTGGACGCCGTCGGGGAGTTGGGAGAGCGAGAAGGCGATGGGGTGGGGGAGGAGCTGGAAGGTCTCGAGGCCTTTGTTCATGGCGTTGAGGGTGGTGCCAATCGAGAAGACCGAGATGATGACGCCGATCATGATGGCGAGCTGCTGCTTCCAGGGAGTGGCTCCGATGAGGTAGCCGGTCTTGAGGTCTTGTGCGGTGTCGCCTGCGTTGGATGCGGCGATGCAGACGATGCCGCCGATGGTGATGGCGAGGGCTCCGAAGGCGGGGGCGGTCCAGCCTTTGACGAGGAAGATGGCGGCGGTGGCCATGAGGGTGGCGATGGTCAT
>Ga0210391_10004888_pt1 | contig 11063 bp, 6 predicted proteins | sample IncBWC12OmetaG_FD_160573 | JGI IMG/M metagenome (GOLD analysis project Ga0210391, IMG submission 160573) | Forest soil microbial communities from Barre Woods Harvard Forest LTER site, Petersham, Massachusetts, United States - Inc-BW-C-12-O ...
TCGAGATTCTCGGCGGACATTGCGCACGACTTGCGTACGCCCGTCAATAACCTTCGCGGTGAAGCAGAAGTTGCCTTGGCCCGCACTCGAAGCGCCGAGGAATATCGCGAGGTGATCGCATCCTGCCTCGAAGAGGCAGTTCGTCTTTCCGATCTTATCGGCGACCTCCTGTTTCTGGGACGCGCCGAGAGCCCGTTGACGCATTTGCGCCGCGAGCCGGTGGATGTGCAAGAATTGCTGGGTGGAGTGAAGGACTATTACGAAGCCTCCGCGGCCGATGGAGGAGTTTCGCTCACCACTACTGCTGCCGACGAACCAGTCGTTGCCGAATTGGACCGCACGCTCTTGCAGAGGGCAGTGGGCAATCTGGTCTCGAATGCCCTGGCGCACACTCCACGCGGCGGAGCGGTCGTGTTGGGAACAAGCATTAATCCTTTGAACAAGGATTCTTCCACGATTTGCATCGAAGTTTCTGATACGGGCGCGGGGATTCCATCTGAAGCCCTGCCCAGGGTTTTTGATCGCTTCTTCAGAGTCGACTCGTCGCGGTCCCAGGGCTCCGGCGGCACGGGATTGGGGCTGGCGATCGTGCAGAGCATTGCCCTACTTCACGGTGGCAATGTGGAGATTTCCAGTCAGCTTGGACACGGCACCCGAGTAACGCTCCACGTGCCGGTGTCTTCCTCGGTCGCAAGATGATCAGAATGTAATTTCCACGTCATCCTGCCGTCTTAGTCCTCATGCAGAGACCCTCCAGCTCCGGCTGCCCTTTGCCTGTTAACAACAGTTACGTTTCAGGAGTGGGAAAGTCGTAGAATTATGCTGATTAGGAACGGGCTCCATGAAATACCGAATTGCCAAGTGCACTCGGAAGCACTCACTTTGCCTATGCGGTACCGGAGGCATGTGTTGCGAATAGCTTGATTTATAGCTTCACGAATCTCCGGAGATTAATAACTCAATCTGGGTCCAATCAGGGTCAGTTAACGGTTCCCGAGAGTTCCTTGCAACGCCAAAGGTGGCTGCCAATGCCGTTGAATGTCAATGCAGTTCTGCTAAACTAGACCTTGACACGGTAGAGGTCAGTAGTTCGAGTCTCCTCGTGCCTACCATTTTCTTTGAATTACTTCCCGATTTCATCATGTCCAACCCAGGAAATCCAGAATCCCAACTTACTGCTGAATCCGCTGCCGAACCGGGCGAGTCCTTCAGCGACCTCCTTTCTCAATATGACAAGAGCCATTCGCGCAAGAGCGCAGATGGCGGCAAACAACTCGTAGGTACGGTGATTGTTGTCACCGGTGACTCGGTCTTTCTCGATATCGGGTTCAAGAGCGAAGGCATTCTGCCGCTGGCGGCTTTGCAGGGCTCGGGCGAAAGTGTGAAACCCGGTGACAAGCTGCCGGTTTCAGTGAAGGGGCGCGATCCGGAGGGCTACTACCAAGTCACGCGCGCCAAAGTTGAGCGGCCGAAAGACTGGTCGGCGCTGGAGAAGGCTTTCGCCGATAAGTCGACGATTGTGGGCACGGTGACTGGCGTGATCAAAGGTGGGCTCAGCGTCGATGTGGGCGTACGGGCTTTCATGCCGGCATCGCGCAGCGGAGCGCGCGACGCTGCCGAGATGGAAAAGATGGTGGAGCAGGAGATCCTGTGCCGCATCATCAAACTCGATGTGACCGACGAGGACGTTGTAGTCGACCGCCGCGCCGTGGCCGAAGAGGAAGAGCGGTCGGTGAAGGAGCGTCGCTACTCGGAGATAAAGGAAAGCGATACGGTGAGCGGCACTGTCCGCAGCCTGATGGACTACGGTGCTTTCGTCGATCTGGGCGGCATGGACGCTCTACTGCATGTGGGCGACCTGGCCTGGAACCGCGTTGCGAAGCCGGCTGATGTGCTCTCCGTGGGGCAGTCGATCGAAGTGAAGGTGCTGAAGATTACGAATGATTCGGGCAAGCGGCGCATTTCGGTGGGCCTGAAGCAGTTGCAGCCAGACCCCTGGAGTGCTGCGGCGGGAAAGTACAAGGCCGGAGAACGCGTGCGTGGCGCGGTTACGCGCGTGGTTGAGTTCGGAGCGTTTGTGGAACTGGAACCGGGCATTGAAGGGCTGATTCATGTTTCTGAGATGTCGTGGGGAAAGAAGTTGCGAAGTGCCAGCACATTGGTGAAGCCGGGCGAGATCGTTGACGCGGTCATTCTGGGCGTTAGTGCCGGTGAGCGTCGCATTTCTCTCGGACTGAAGCAGGCGCTGGGAGATCCGTGGGCCGAGGTTGCGCAGCGCTTCGCCGCGGGCTCGGTGGTTGAAGGGCCGGTCGTCAGCATCACGAAGTTCGGCGCTTTCGTGCAGCTTTCCGAAGGCGTTGAGGGCATGATCCACATCAGCGAAATGAGCGCCGAGAAGCGCATCAACCATCCCCAGGAAATGCTGAGAGTTGGACAACAGGTCAGGACTCAAGTGCTCGCCGTGGATACTGAGAAGCGGCAGTTGCGGCTGAGCATGAAACAACTGCTTCCCAGCGGTCTGGATGAGTACATCGCTGAACACAAGGAAGGCGATGTGGTCACGGGCCGCATGGTCGAGGTTTCGGATGGACACGCGCGCGTGGAACTGGGCGAAGGCATCCATTGCAAATGCCGGATGGATGCGGCTGGCGCGGATCCCGGAAAGAATACGCAGGCCGAGCCAGTAGTGTCGTCTTCGAAAGCTGGCACGAAAAACCAGTCGAAGCCTGATTTGTCTTCTCTGGGATCGATGCTGCAGGCGCGTTGGAAGGGTGGTGCGCCCGCCGGCGAGGCCAAGCCGGAAGCCGTCCGCGCCGGACAGATTCGCAAGTTCCGGATTGTGAAGCTGGATGCTGCTACGAAGAAGATTGAATTGGAATTGGCGTAGCCAGTCACCAACCGATCCCCAAGCGACTGAAGCCTTATCGCCCCAGCCGCGGCAGCGTCGCCTGCAGAATCCTTGCTGGCGTGCGCGGCGTGAACGTTCTTGTCACCGGCATAGGCCAGACTGAAACGCCGCGCGCCGGCTCATTCCAGTTGTGAGATAAGCGAGCGCTCTCGCTGATGCGCTCGGGACCACGCGCTGATTGAACCAAAGGCGAGGCGACGGAAGGCAGATGCTGCCAGATCGCCGCCGGCGCAGGCAAGCGATTCGAACCTTCAAATCTGCGCAGGCCGAACCCACCAGCAGGAATCGCACCTGGGCGTGCCCGGAAGCTCTCCGTAATCGCGGCAATAATATGGTTTCCTTTCCGCTGCATCCCGCCAATGCCATGCTTCAGTCCGCTGATCGGGACAGGCCGCCTCTTCGGAGGCACGGCGGCCACGGCGTTCGATTGCGGCAAGCCTGCTTTCGAAGCTGCGCCGGAAACCACAGTGAGCACAACCCCGGTCGAAGTGTAGGAAACAGCGAAATGCTCCGTGCCATTGATGGCGATCGTCGAATTCGAGAACGTGCCCGTCACGGTTCCCGCCTTCAAGACCGTGAAAGTCGCTCCTATTGCCGGAGTGAAGCCGCTGGCCAGCGTGACCGTCAGCGTTCCCGCCAGACTTGCGGTCGATCCCACCTGCAATTGGCTGTACTGCGTGCCGACCGTGGTGCCGCCGATGAACGCGTTCATGGTGGCAGTCGACAGTTGCGTATAGCTGCCGGTGATGGCGAGCAGTCCAGCTTTGCCGATGTCGCCAGCACTAATCGTGGGCGCCGTTCCACCGCCGCCCACAGTGACGCTGCTGTTCAACTTGCCTGCGCCCAAAATCTTTCCGCCGGTTACGTTGATTGCGGATGCCGAGAGCATGCCGTCCACTGTCGTGGTTCCTGCTGACTGGGTATAGGAGTCGCCGCCTCCCACAGTCATGATACTGCCCATGGCTAGGGTCACCGCGCCTGAGTCGGTGAAGGCGGCCGCGCCGGTGGTGAAGGTTCCGTTGCCAGTCACGGCGAACGTGCCCGTGTTGTTGGCGAAGTTAGCCAGGCCGTTGGTGGTGCCGTTCAGAATCTTGGCAGTAGTTCCTGTGATCGTCAGATTCGCCGCGTTGGTCACGATGTTGGCGCCGGTGAAATCCAGCGTTCCGCCCACCGTGTAAGTGCCGCCGGTCAGAGTCTTTGTAGAACTATTGAAGTTGGTCAGGCTGCCGGTCACAGTCAGCGTGCTGCCGCTATTGACCGTGACCTTGCCGTTGTCAGTGAGGTTGCCCGCGGTCGTGAAGTTGGCTTTGCTGCCCAGCGTAAAGCTGCCCGCGGAGGTGATGGTCGCGAGATTCGCCAATCCGCTCTTGCCGGTGGTCGGGTTTTCGATTTCACCCGTGCCGTCCAGAGTGATGTTGGCCGCATCCGTGACAATATTGGCGCCGGCGAAGAGCAGCGTTCCGCCCACCGTGTAAGTCCCGCCGCTGAGGGTTGTGCCGCTGAAGTTGGTGAGCGAGCCGGTACTGATCACCGTGAACTTGCTTCCGCTATTCACCGTGAGTGCGCCACTATCGGTGAAATTCCCTGCCGTGGTGAAAGCCGCGCCGCCTGAGAGTGAGAAGCTTCCGGCCGAAGTGATGGTCGCCAGGTCCGTCAGCACATTTTGGCCGGTAAAGTCGACGATCTTCGCGCCCGCTCCGGTAAGTGAAATGTTAGCGGCATCGGTCACCACGCTGGTGCCGCTGGCGCCGAATTCCAGCGTTCCGCTCACGCTGTACGTTCCACCGGTCAGAGTTGTGCCCGAAAAGTTGGAGAGAGCGCCTCCAGTCAAGGTGCCGATCTCCATCGTGTCACCTGCCGAAACACTCAGCGTCCCCTCGTTATTCAAATGGGACAAAGTCGGCAGAATGATCAGCGGGGTGCTCTGGTTTGCCGCGATCGTGCCGGTGTTCACGATTCCAAGATTCGAAATCGTGCCTCCGCCTTCGATCGTGCTGGCATTGGTCAGCGTGAGGCCGGTAGTCGCTCCCGCAATCAGGTTGGTGGCGCTGTTGGAGAGGATCACCTTGCCCGTGCCGTTCAAAGTCACGCTATTTCCCAAGGACAAAGTGCTCCCGGCCAGCGTAATGCTCCCCGTGTTGGTGATCGTTCCTTTCAGAGTTGTCGTGGTTCCTGCATTCACTGCATAGGTCCCGGAGTTCGTGACGCCGTTCAGCGTTACCGCACCAGTGCCCTCGATGCTCCCGCTGTTCGACCCTACGGTTGTCGTGGTCAGAGTGCCGCCGTTGATCACAGTTCCGGCTTTCAGCTGCACGGTTGCATTAACAGTTCCACCACTCTCTCCCAGTGCCTCGATCTTGCCCCCGATGTTGTTGTAAGTTCCCTCGAGGATCAGCTTGCCTTGATTCGTGGCTTCGATGGTTCCGGTGTTGGCCATGGCGCCGCTGCCCGGCTGAATGGTTAGCGCGCCCGAAGTTACCTGCCCGTTGGCGCTAATTGTGCCCCTGTTGACCAGGGTCAGGGTGCCATTGCCGAGGTTTCCGTATCCCGTGATGGTGTTGTTGGAATTGGTCAGAGTGCCGGCGTCGCTGGATCCCACCTTCAGCACACCGGTTTCGGTGCCGGTGGAGTTGCCCAGGATCACGGTTCCACCGCCGGTCAGTGTCGCGGTCGAACTGTTGAACTTCAAAGTCCCCTGAGTGAGGTTGATGGTTCCGGAATTGGTCAGGGTGCCCGTGCCGGTGATATCCAGCGTCGCCCCGGGTTCGTGGAGGGTCACCGTACCTTTGTTGTTCAGCGTGGTGATATTCACTAAATCAGTGCCGCCGTCCCCGGCATACAAATCGAGAAATGCACCGGAATTATTAGTGAAAGTGCCGCTTACGGTCATCGTATTTGTGCCTCCGGAAACTCCGGTGGCGAAGCTGCCACTGTTGCTCACGTTGCCCGCAATGGAGAGGGCTGTGGTCGAAGCCGCGTTGTTGGATAATCCTAAATTCCCAGTGCTCGCGATGGTCAGTGTGCCGCCACTCGGCGTCACCGAGGTCGTCTGATCGTTCATAAGGTACAAGTTGCCGGCCAAGGTGTTCAGGTCTGCCAGGGCGCTGGTCTTTGTTCCGCTGTTCACGACATTCAAGCTTCCATAAAGGAGGATCGTCGATCCCGCGACAACGTCCGTGATGCCCTTTCCGCCGCCCGTGATGTTCATGGTCGCCTTGCTGGCGGCGTTGTTGCCGATCTGCAGAGTTCCAGAGTTGCTCAGCACGTCGACATTTGCCACGTCGCTGGACGAATACAGGTCGACGTTACCGCCGGTGTGATTGGTCAAGGTGCCACTGACGTTCACCGTATTTGTGCCACCCGAAAACCCGGTGGTGAAGTCTCCGGAATTGTTTACGTTGCCGGTTATGGAAAGCGTGGTTGTCGTTGCGCCGCTGCGCGACAGTTCCAGCAGCCCTCCGCTGACGATGGTCAAGGTCCCGCCGCTCGGCGTGACGGTTGTGGTATGGCCGTTGTTAAGGGTCAAAGTTCCGGCGACGGTGGTCAAGTTCGCCAACCCGTTTCTGGATACGGCACCGTTGACCACGTTCAAGGTGCCGTCGAGCGCCAGGTTTGACCCGGCCACAATGTCAGTGAGACCCTGGCCGCCTCCGGTGATATCCAGAGTCGCCCCCGTGGCGATGTTCAGCGTGCCTGAGTTGCTCAACGTGTTGACCTTCATCACGTCCCCGCTCCCCTGAAGCGCCACCGTTGCGCCCGCATTGTTGGTAAACGCTCCAGTGGCCGTGACCGTGTTGCTGCCGCCCGAGAGACCGGTTTCGAACATTCCGGAATTCGTCACATTGCCGGTAAAGGTCGCGGCGCTGCCCCCGTCGATGCTCAACGTGGCACTGGAGGTATTTGTTGTCGTGCCGGTCACCTTCAAAGTTTCTCCGGCCGCCTCGAGATCGAGCGTGCCGTTATTGGTGAGCGTGCCGCCGCTGCCGACGGTGATATCGCTGCCCGTAGTATTGAATCGAAGGATACCCGTGCTGTCGATGGTCAGGTTTCCCGCGGCAGCGATTGTCAACGAATCACCAGCTACGCTTTGCAGCGTCACGTCCGCGCCCGACACCGCGCCAAGGGTCAAATCGGTGACAGTAACGCCGAGATTCAGATTTACAGTTTGGCCTGTCGCAGGACTGATAGTGACGTTGTAGGTTTTGCCGCTGCTATTGTTGGGAACGACCCCTCCGCTCCAGTCTGAAGCCGTATTCCAGTTGCCACCGTTCGTGCCGCTCCAGCTGACGGCCGTTTGCGCCTGCGAGCGGAGCCCGCCCACGCTCGTCAGCGCGAGCAGAATCGCAGTCATCCTTACGGCCAGAAGTGACTTCACGGTGCGCCTCCAGCGGGCCAGAGCGAAGTTCTCAGCTTTAAATGCTTGAATGGAAACAGATGTCCGGATTCGGTTCTATCCAATCTCCGTGGGGAAGGAGATGTGAGGATAGAAGCCGGCGCAGCACTTCACGGGCGCTGCCCGACAGCACAATATCAAAAGTGGTATGAAAAGAATAGAGTCTTAGCCGCCAAAATTTTCACACTTCCGAGTTGCAAAATCTTGCGCTTTACTCAGGCCTGCGATCTTCTCAGGAAAGATGCGTAGAGAAAATCCTGATCATGGACGGGGATCATGGAGTCAGCTTGCAGCCCGGCGTCGGTTTCTCCACGCATGCCCGGTTTTTCCGGTAAAGAGCCGTCTCGGGTTCCAGCTTCTGGGCCAGTGCAAGCTCCGCCGCAGCTCCGGCTGTGTTTCCGGACTTTGCCAGAGCCACTGCCAAGCCGTTGTGGACCGCCGCTGTCCCGGGAATCAGCCCGGCAGCCCTTCGGAAAGAGGCCACCGCCTCCTGATATTGTCCCTTCCTGAAGTAGTCGCACCCCATCTGGTAGTGAGCGGCAGGCATGTCCTGTTGCATCTGCAAAACCTTCTGCAGTTGCCCGATCGACTCGTCATAGCGGCCCAGGTGACGCAGCGCCAAGGCATAATTGAAGTGCGCCGTAAGGTTCGCCGGATCCGTTTGTAGTGCCTCTTTGATCTTGGCCAGTCCTTCCTGAGCGTGGCCCTGGCGCACCAAAGACAGTCCCTCGTTGGCGTTCGCCAGTACCTGCTGACTCTCTTTTTCCTTTCGTCCAAGCTGTTCGCTGAGGGCAGCTTCCTTCGCGGCCTCATCCGGCCTTCCCGCCCGCCGCAGCGTCCGGCTTAACTGGTAATGCACTGAACTGTCGGAGGGAAGCAGCTCTGCCGCGCGCTGCAACTCCTCGACGGCCTCTTCAAAGCTCCCCTTCTCCCGCAACACCAGGCCCAGATCGCGGTGAGCTATACCCAGACTTGGGTCCAGCGTGACGCTCTGCCGCAGTTCCGTCTCGGCTTTGTCTTTTTCTCCCACCTTCATGAATGTGTTTCCTAAATCTAGGTGTAAAACAGCACTCTTCGGATCAAGCGCAATGGCCTTGCGAAATACCTCCTCCGACTTCGGAAAATCGCCCTCGAATCTGTAAAGTTCACCCAGTTCCCGTAGTGCGTCGGGCTGCCGGCTGTTCAGTCCAAGAGATGTCAGATAAGCCTTGGTGGCTTCGTCCCTGCGGTCGGCGCGGACCAGCAGCTTGGCCAACGACAGCCAGTTCTCCGCGCTCTTGGGGGCCAGTTTCACCGCCAGGCGAAGCTGCCCCTCCGCTGCCGGCTGGTCATGTGCTTCCGAAAGCATGTCGCCCAGAAACCTGCGGTACTCCGGGTTTCTGGGATCGAGATCGCAGGCGCGCGCCATTTCCGCTGCCGCGTCATGCGGCCGCCTCACCCGCACGTACGCCTGCGCCAGATCATTGTGCAGGGGAGCTTCCTCTGGGCGACTGGCGACTGCCTGCTCGAAAAATGGTATGCTTTCTGCGAATCTGGCTTGCTTGAATATCGCAACTCCTAGGTTCGTCACTGCTTCAGTGCTGGTAGGATCGGCCTGAACCGCCTGGCGGAATTGCGACTCGGCCTCTGCAGGACGGTTCTCCTGCATCAGGCGGACCCCCTCGGCGTTCAATTGTTGGGCGCGGTAAGCGGGCGTAATCTGCAGCAACGCCACCGCCGGCAACGCGACTGCAAGTAGCACCGCAAGCAGCTTGGCCATATTGGCTAAGAGCAATTTCTAACACACAAGGATGAGTTTTCTATGATCAGGAATACGATCAGGAATCAGCAGGGCAGTGCCGCGGTGCAAGCAGTGTGGTTTCTGGCGGCTATCGTCGTGATCGTCGCCGCCTTCATGTTTGTGAAAGACACGCGGCCCGGTCCGGCAGTGACGTTCAGCACTCCGTATCAGGCTGTTCTGCTCACCAATGGCTCAGCCTACTTCGGAAAACTGGAGGGATACGGCACGCCCCGGCCCGTACTGACCGAGGTCTACTACATTGCCACTCAAACCAACCCGGAGACCAAGCAATCCACCAACGTGCTGGTCAAGCGCGGCAAAGAGCTGCACGAGCCCGACCGGATGTACCTCAATCCCAATCAGATCTTGTGCGTCGAGCCGGTGGGCGAGAAGTCCAAGGTGGCCCAACTCATCGCCCAGGCGCACTAGGGCGCGTTCGGCGTTAGTGAAAGAGCGCGGAAAGCGCTCGAAAGAACTCTGCCGGAGTAGCAATGCGCAGCGAAGTCCTTTGCGCGACGGTTTTCGTGAAATGTTTAGTGTTGTGCGTCAGCAGCCAGTCGGGCTTGCTGGCCACGGCGGAAAGCAGCACAGGAACATCCGCGGCGTGCCGGATGAGGTGTTGACTCGAACCGACCAGATCGTCATCCGGGTAGGGAACCAGTTCTGGGTTGGTCAACTTGATAAGCCGGCGATAGCCCTCGATCAGCCGATCGGCATCGAGCGACGGTAGGCGTTCTGCGTGAAGGAGCAGGTTTTCCTCCACTTCATCACGAACCACTTCGGCTAGCACCAGCTTGCAAACCCTGGCAGCGCAGAGCGATAGGCTGGCCTTATCAAGACCCCACGGAGAAACAATTCCGCCGGTCAGGACGTTTGAGTCCAGGAATAGTCGGATTCTACGCCGGCTGGTCACTTCCCGCGCTGGCTGCGAGGACGGCGCCGCCTGGAGCTACCTGCGGGCTTCTTGCCGTAGCGACGGGCGTAAACGCGATTGCGGACCTCAGGAAGCGTTGCCAGAAGGTCTTCCGGCTTCAGACCCACAGCAGTCAGGCTCAAACTCACTTGGCGGCACAAATGTTCAAAGCGCTGCTGCTCCGGCAGAAGGATCAGGCCATCCCCCAAGCGCAACACCGCGAACGGCGCGCCATTTCCCAACCCAAGATCCTCGCGGAACTGCTTGGGAACTGTAAGCTGCCCTTTCTCGCCGATCTTGGTCGTCGCTAGGTATTCGAGAGTGGAATTGTGGGTCGCCATCGCCGGTAGGAAAATCCTACCACAGAATCCGTCGGCCGCCAACCTTCATTGCGGCGCTCTCAGTTAGCCACCAAAAGCCCTAATCCATTTCCGGCATCTGACCTGCTTCCGCCCGCATTCCTGCGCCGGCGGCGACCGCGGACGCTTCTTTCTTCTTCTGCCAGTCCGCCTCGGCCAGCACTGAGATAGCTTCCAGCTTCTTCTTCTTCAAACTCGCGTTGATCCCCGGCAGTTCTTTCTGCGTCAGTTTCTGGAAGTCGTCGATCACATCTTGCAGCTCATGACCCAGCGACTCGGTCCTCGCCACCTGGTAATCCGTGGGTTTGCCGTCGTATCCCGTCACTGCACCATAAAGTTGTCCCAGCAGTTCGCGGATGCGCTCTTCGCCGGTAATCATTCCACCTTCCTTGGTGGCTACGATTTTCGAGCGTATCGCGTCGCAATCCGCAGCGAGCTGGTGCAGTTGCTTGCGCAGCGGATCTTTCTCTGCCACCTTTGCCGCCCGCGCGTTGGCCCCGTCGCGCACCCCTTCGATCGCGGCCACGCCGTAAGTCATGTGCTCGAGCTCTTTGTAAACTTTCATCGAAAGATCGAACTCCGCTTTGCGCTCCTCCAGCGAGTACTTGGCCCGCGGATCGATCGCAACATTCAATTGCTCAGTGTAAGTTTGATCTCCCTTAGTAAGCTTCACCGTGTATGTGCCCGGCAGCACACGCGGTCCCTGCGCC
>Ga0210391_10004889_pt1 | contig 11063 bp, 9 predicted proteins | sample IncBWC12OmetaG_FD_160573 | JGI IMG/M metagenome (GOLD analysis project Ga0210391, IMG submission 160573) | Forest soil microbial communities from Barre Woods Harvard Forest LTER site, Petersham, Massachusetts, United States - Inc-BW-C-12-O ...
GGCTGAAAGAAGATTCGCTGAATTGTGAAAACTGAAGGTGGGCACGGCCCTTTCCGCGGACTGGATGCGCCCTTCGCGCTGGGAACCACGGTAAGGGGGACGGGGAGGGGCTGTCAACCTGGTACGGAAGGGTTGTTACGGGATGGAAACCGAGGTTTGAGGGTGGAAATAAGTGAGAAAATGCGGGCAACAACGACCTGAGCAGGTTGCGGCTGCGCATGATTGCCGTTTTCATTCTCGCAGCGGTCTTCGGCTCTGTGGCTCCGTAAGAGCAGCGATCCCTGGTGGAGTAACAGTATGAGCGAGCAGCCGGTCTTCACGCAGATGAAAGAGGAATTGGCGCCGATGCTGGAGGAGTTGCGGCGTCTGGAGCCGATTTTTCACACGCCGGAGTTTGGGACGACGCTCGCGGAAATCGAGCGCAGGATGGCTCCGGATTATTTTGAAGTGGGGGCGTCAGGGCGTCGTTACAGCCGCGCATTCATTGTGACGACACTCGAAAAAACGTCGCTGGTGGATGCAGCGGCGGAAGGCTGGGAGTGTTCGGATTTCGGCTTACGGCAATTGGGCGAGGACACGTATCAGATCACCTACACACTGCGGCAATGGCAGCGAGTGACGCGGCGGGCGACGCTGTGGCGGAAGACGCCGGACGGATGGCAGATTCTCTACCACCAGGGAACGATCGTCACGGGCGGAGCGGACGACACGATTCCGGCCGAGGAAGAAATGCCGCACCCGCCGATGGAGTGGCCGCACGCGCGGCTTAGACCAGCTCGCGCACGCGTTCGTGGAGTGTCGTGAGAGCGATTTTGGTGCGGTTCGGCTCGCCGCGCAAAAGAGATTCAGCAAATTTGACGGCCTGACCAGCCTTGATTTTCGGCGGCATGGGCGCGGCAAATTCGTCGACGACGGCTTCGACGAGGATGGGGCCCTGGTGCGTGACGGCAGCGTCGAGCTGCTGGCCGCAGGCGGATGGTTCGGAGATCTGCATGGCGTCGATGCCGCAGCCGCGGGCGATGGCGACGAAGTCGGCGGGGTAGAGGTCGCAGGCGTACTCGGGATTGCCGAGGAAGATCATCTGCTCCCATTTGATTTGGCCGAGAGTGTTGTTCTTGATGACGATGATTTTGATGTTGAGCTTGTAGGCGGCGACGGTAATGAGCTCGCCCATCAACATGCTCAGGCCGCCATCGCCGATGATGCAGTAAACGGGGCGGTCGGGGTAGGCAACGGCGGCGGCGATGGCGTAGGGGAGCCCGCAGGCCATGGTGGCGAGGTTGCCGGAGCAGCTGTGCATCTGGCCACGGAGCGCGGGAACATAGCGCGCCCACCAGGTGGTGATGGTGCCGGAGTCGGATGTGACGATGGCATTGGCGGGGATGCGTTTGCCGAGTTCCCAGCCCACGACCTGAGGTTTCATCGGCTTTTCCATGAAGGTGCCGCGCTCTTCCAGCAGGGCTTCCCAGCTTTTCTTCGCCTTCTGCGCTTTCCTGAGGAAGCCTTTGTCGTGCGGTCGGAGCATGGGCATAAGCGCGCGGAGACAGGCGCGGGAACTGCCGATGAGGGCGACATCGGCGGGATAGCGGAGCGAGATGCGCTGCGGGTCGATGTCGATCTGGACGCATTTGACGGAGCCTGGCTCGGGCAGGAATTCAATGTAGGGGAACGAAGAGCCAACGATGAAGAGCGTGTCGCAGTCTTCGAGAGCGTTCTGCGAAGGCTCGGTGCCGAGCAGGCCGATGCCGCCGGTGGTGTACGGGCTGTCGTCGGGAACGGCGGCCTTGCCGAGGAGCGCTTTAACGATGGGAGCGCCGAGAATCTCAGCGGCCCGCTCGAGTTCAGCAGTGGCGTGAAGCGCGCCCTGTCCTGCAAGGATGGCGATGCGTTTACCACGGTTGAGAATGTCGGCAGCATGCTCGAGATCGACGCGCGAGGGCATGGCTTCAGAGAAGGCCGGCGTCGCCGTGGTGTGGTGCGGAGGATTGCGGTCGGAGCGGCCCTTTTTCACGGATTGAATTTGGACATCGACCGGAAGAGTGATATGCGCGACTCCGCGTTTCTCGATGGCGGTGCGGATGGCGAGGTCGGCGACGGCTTCCATGTGCGCGCCGTTCATAATGCGCTCGTTGTATTCGGTGACGTCGATGAAGAGTTTGTCGAGGGCGACGTCCTGCTGGGTGAAGGTGCCGATGAGGTCGGAGTGCTGCAGGCCGGTGATGGCGAGGACCGGAGCGTGGTCCATTTTGGCATCGTAGAGGCCGTTGAGCAGATGAATGCCGCCGGGGCCGGAGGTGGCGATACAGACGCCAGGGCGCCCGGTGAATTTGGCGTAGGCGCAGGCGGCGAGAGCAGCGGCTTCCTCGTGGCGGACATGGATGAAGCGGATGCGTTCCTGATTCTGGCGCAGGGCTTCAAAGACGCCGTTGATGCCGTCGCCGGGGAGACCGAAGACGGTGTCGACGCCCCAGGCAATAAGGCGTTCTACGAGGATGTCAGATGCATTCATGGCGAACTCCACAAAGAATCGGGAATCAGGAGACAGGAGTCAGAAAAGCCGTGCAGGAAGCAGCCATCATGTCGTCGTTCAGTTGGAAGCGGAAGGGGAGTGAGGAGTTGTCGGTGGGGTGCGGGTTGAGGAGAGCGTCAGCAGAAAAATGGATGCCGAGGGCGGTGCGCAGAAGCGATATTTCCGGCCATGCGATGGACTTGGAGGATAGCGGCGGTGGGGCGACAGGGGGCTGTAGACATGTATATCCCAGGTCTGAAAATCCGGACCTGGGATATACGTGGGGATGTGAAATCCTGATTGGCGATCCGCCTTTTATTTGCGGAGAGGCGGAGTGAGCGTAGCCGGACCTGTCGCCGTCGGCTTGGACGGTGCCGGATTCGGGCAGGATTGCGATGGCGTGAGATCGACCAGATACCCGGTGATGACGACGTTGAAGGACATGAAAGTGGGAGTATAGCCGGAAAAAGCCGGCGATATGGACAATGTATCGGCATACATTGTGGTGGCGAAGTCCTGATAGTACTGGCCGGGAACCGTGGCGTCCTGGATGGGAGCGAAGTAACGCAGATTTTGGGCATCGCTGCCAAGGGTAGTGGCGAAGATGACGATTGGCTGCACATCGGTACCGTTGGTTTGCGCGGCGCCGGAGAGACTAATGTCCTGGATGACCAGTCGCTGCCCGGCGGGGATGCTGACCGGCGTGAAATTGAAATTACTGATGTTGACGGGAACGGTAATTTGAAAAGCATTCAGAGCCTTTGCAGCAACATCCTGAGCTTGCAGATTCGCCGGTGTAAACACGGCGCAGGAGCCGAGCAGCGCAAGGGTTACAGCACACACGATGCGATTGGTTTTCATACTAACCTCCTGAATTAGAATTCCTGGGATTTGAGCCAAAAGCAGCTCGCTCGGGGGAGCAGAGACCGCACCATTGTGGCATCCAAACCGGCATTTGTGACAGAAGATTCTTGATGATGCGCCCACGTTGATCGAGAGTCCGGATCTGTTGATTACGGCAGGAACCTGGCGGGGACGGGGTCGGTGGGAACTTCGGCTTGCCAACCGGAGGGGAGTGAGGCATTGTCGGTCGGGCGCGGGGTTGAGGAGTGTGTCGGCAGGAAGAGTGTGTCGGCAGAAAGATGGATGCCGAGGGCCGTGCGCAGATGCTATATTTCCGGCCATGCGACGGTTTTGGACGACAGCGGCGGTGGGGATTGCGGGCGTGGCGCTCGCGTCGGGCGGACAGCAAACAGGCGGTTCAATCGACGCGCCGGCTGGAGCGCGGATGGTGCTGGAGGCGCGCGGCTCAGGCGTGCAGATCTACCAGTGTGGAGCGGGGTCGAACGGCGGATTCGCGTGGGCACTGCAGGGCCCGGACGCGAAGCTGCTGGACGCCGACGGCAAGACGCTGGGGACGCACTTCGCGGGGCCGACGTGGAGGCTGAACGACGGCAGCCAGGTGCAGGGCACGGTGGCGGCGAGCCAGCAGGCAGCGCAGCCTGGCGCGGTAGCGTGGCTACTGCTGCGGGCGAAGGCGGGCTCGGCGACAGGGAAACTGGCGGACGTGGCGTACATCCGGCGGACGGAGACCGAGGGCGGGATGCCGGATATTGCTGCGTGCCGGACGAGCGCGGACGCGGGGAAGACGGTACGCGTGCCGTATCTGGCGAAGTACTCGTTCTATGCGGAGAAGTAAGGGCCGTCAGGCGACTGCGATGGATTGCAGGGACGCGATGGCGTTCTGATCGTGGCGACCGGGATCGATTTCGAGTTCCAGCATCGCACAGTCGGAAGCGTTGACTTTATAGTCTTCGATCTCGACGGTGGACCCGCTGGGGCTGAAATTCCATTGCTGGTGCGCGATTTCGCGCTTCTGCCCGGAGGTTGAGGTGCAGGAGAGGTGGAATTCCTGAGAGCGCTCAACGGCCGGCTCGCGAAACTCCAAACGGACGCGCCGAATTGTCGTGGGCTTATCGAATTTGAGGCGGATCGTCTGGCGGCCCGGCTGCGCGGCGCGCCAACCTTCGCCTTTTCCGCCATTGAGGGCGGCTTCAAAAGGATGCCCTGGATGCTCGGAGGAAATCTCGACGGCGGCGAGGTCTTCAATATCGAGCCACGTATCGAGGGGAGATCTTGGCTCGGTGGGGGATGGGGCGATGGGCGTTTTGCGCATGAATACCTCGGTGTCAAATCAGTGAGATGCATGCTGCGGTTGAAAGCGCATGAATTCGCTCTTGCAGGCTCGAGAGGCCTCTATTCATGCGGGTCGGGTGATTTTCTCAGAGATGAGAGCGATTGGCGGCATCTAACCAACCAACGGGCCCACAGCGGCCTGTCCTACCTGCTAACCCCGCCCTGGGGCGAGACGATCCGCCGTTCGCCAGAAAACGAGGCGTGAGGCGCGGGCGTTGACTCAATAGGTTTTCCACAAAGAGGGGTTTCTGATGAGGCGCAGTTCGGGAGTCATTTGTCTGAGCGCGATGCTGTGTACGGCGACGGCGTGGGCACAATTGGGGATAGGACGGCCGCAGCCCCACGTGGGGCCCCCGCTGACCTCGCCGCCGGTAACGTTCATATACGTTGCGAATACGCCCAGCAACAGCAGTAATTATGAGATCAGGGGATACGCGGCGGATGCAAACGGGCAGCTGACAGCGATCAGCGGATCGCCGTTTCAGGAAGACGTGACCGATCTGACAGGGAACGGGAAGCATCTGTTCGGTTCGAACCGGAATGGGATCGACATTGATGCTTACACGATCGAATCGAATGGCGCGCTGCGCTATGCGGCGGCGACAGACATTGTGCAGGGTAAGAATTGCGATACCGCGAGCGTGCTGTTTCTCGATCGGACGGGAACGTCGTTGTACAACCTGGATTATGACGGCAACGATTGCGCGAACACGACCTATCAGGCGTTTGCGGTGAATCAGACGACGGCGAAGCCGACCTATCTGAACGAGGCGGGAGATACTCCGGAACTTACGAGTGCGCTGAGCTTTGTTGGAAGTAATCAGTTTGGCTATGTGGCAAGCTGTTATCACTTTTTGCCAATGATTGCTGGATTTGTGCGCGCGAGCAATGGCGGGCTGAAGAAGTTGAGCACCGCGCCCGCACCGCCGGTGGCGCCAGCCAATGAGAATTACTGTCCAAATCTAACCGCGACGGATCAGACGAATCATGTAGCGATCGCCATGCAGCCGATGGAGGGCTACGGCATGACGGCGGGGCCATATCAACTGGCAACTTACACGGCGAGCAGCACGGGAGCACTGACGACGGCGAGCACGTCTGCGAATATGCCTTCGGTGCTCGTCGGCAACCTAACAGCGATGAGCATGGCGCCCTCGGGCAAGCTGCTGGCGGTGGCGGGAACGAGCGGGATGCAAGTTTTCCATTTCAACGGCGCGAACCCGATCACAAAAGACACGGGCCTGCTGGCGAGTGCGGAGATCGATGAGATTGCCTGGGACAACGACAACCATCTCTATGCACTGAGCAGGACGGCAGGAAAGTTGTTTGTCTTTACGGTGACGGCGACGGGCGAAAGTGAAGCTCCGGGATCGCCGTATGCGGTGGTGAATCCGTCGAGCCTCGCGGTCGAGGCAATTCCGGTTTCGTAAAGTTCGTTGTGTAAACGCGCGAAGGCCGCCATACGTGGCGGCCCTTTTTATGTGACGCGGCGATCAGATTTCCAGAATGACCGGCATGATGAGGGGGCGGCGGCTGGTGTTTTTCTGGATGTACCGCTTCAGATCGATGCGGATTTTTTCCTTGATGACACCGTAGTCGGCCTTCTCCTCGGCGCTGGAGTTTTCGAGGGTTTGGGTGACGACCTGGCGGGCGCCTTCCATCAAATCCGGCTCGCCGCCAACGAAGCCGCGGCTGACGATCTCGGGCTGACGCTCGACTTTGCCGCTGAGCTTGTTGATGGTGAGGCTGGGAAGGACGAAGCCGTCTTCGGAGAGGTGGCGGCGATCGCGGATGACGAGGTCTTCCACGACATCCGTGGAGGAACCGGAGTCGATGCAGACGCGGCCGGCGGTGACTTTGCCGGCTTTGCGCATGTTGTCGCGGTCGAGCTCGAGGACTTCGCCGTTCTCGATGACGAGGGCGAGGTCGACGACGCCGAGGCTCTGCGCGAGCTCGGCATGCTTTTTGAGATGGCGATAATCGCCGTGCACCGGGACAAAGAACTTGGGCCGGAGCAGGTTGATCATGAGCCGCTGCTCTTCCTGGCTGGCATGTCCGCTGACGTGGATGAGACCGTGGGATCCGTCGTCGTAGATGACGTCGGCATCGCGGCGGCAGAGGTGATCGATGACACGGAAGATGCTTTTCTCGTTGCCGGGAATGACGCGGGAGCTGAGGACGACGGTGTCGCCGGCGACGATGCGGGCGTGCTTGTGGTTATCGACCGCAGCGCGGCTGAGGGCGCTCATGGGCTCGCCCTGGGTGCCGCTGATGAGAATCATGACCTGCTCGGGAGCGAAGTCGTTGATCTGGCCGGGATGGATGATGAGGCCGGCGGGCAGATCGAGGTAGCCGAGGTCCTGGGCAATTTCAGAAGACTCAAGCATGGAGCGGCCGACGATGGCGACTTTGCGGTTGTGGAGACGCGCCAGCTCGGTGGCAATGCGGATGCGGTAGATGGAAGAGGAGAAACAACTGAAGAAGAGCTTCTTTTTCGTGCGGGCGAAGATTTCGTCGAGGCGCGGTTTGACGGCCCATTCGCTGGGCGTGTAGCCGGGGCGGTCGACGTTGGTGGAATCCTGCAGGAGAAGGAGGACGCCGCGGCGGCCGTATTCGGCGAAGCGATGCAGGTCAAAGGCTTTGCCGTCGGGCGGGGAAAGGTCGATTTTGAAGTCACCGGTATGAACGATGACGCCGACCGGGGTTTCAATGGCGAGCGCAACGCAGTCCACGAGGGAGTGGGTGACGCGGATGGGCTCGACGGTGAAGGGGCCGAGGGTGAATTTTTCGCCGGGTACGATTTCAATCAGTTCGGCGTCGTCGAGGGCGTGCTCTTCAAGCTTGCCATCGACGTAGGCGAGGGTGAACTCAGTGCCGTAGACGGGGACTTGAAGCTCGGAGAGGATCCAGGGCAGGCCGCCGATGTGGTCTTCGTGGCCGTGGGTGAGGATGATGCCGCGGACGTGCTGCTTGTTCTCGACGAGATACGAAATGTCGGGAACGACGATGTCGACACCGAGGAGTTCGGACTCAGGAAACATGAGACCGGCGTCGATGACGATGATGTCGTCTTTATAGCGGATGGCGAGGCAGTTCATGCCGAACTCGCCGAGTCCGCCCAGGGGGATGATTTGTAGTTTTGCGTCGGCCATGGTTCAGGAATCTTTCTTTCGCCTTAGACCTTTGAGCGGGGCGCGTTGGCGACCGTGCTCAGGCCAGGATCAGGACTTGCAGATGGCTTACAGGGAATCGCGCTGTTTGGGCGCGGGTTGGGAGGTTGCCGTGCTGGATCGCCCTTCGACTCCGCGAGCCGAGGTGAAAAGACAGGATAACAGCCTGAGCGGTTGGGAGATGGTCCGTTTGGCTCAATGCGGGGAAGAGCGGCCGGGAGATTTGGCGTGCAAATCTCCCGATTTCGCTAATACTGGCTGGCTGTGGCAGAGGGCCAGTAACCCTGTTTGGCGTCGACCGTCAGGCCGGAAAGCCCTTCGATGCGGACATCGATGTTGTGGTACTTGCCGCTGAGCGAGGGCTGATGGCTGATGTAGTCGATGGTGTAGGAGGTACGGACGGATTCGGTGATGTGCACGAAGGCGTTCTGGATGCCGTTTTCGGACATTTCAGCCTGCATGTCGCCGCCGGTGGCGAGCGCGTAGCGAGGCAGCACGTTTTCGGGGGCGAGCAACGGGAGCTTCATGCGGTCGAGGTAGCCGATGCCCCACAGGGAAGCGTCGCCGACCTCGGTTCCATAGACGGCGATGTTGTTGGTGAGCAGGTATTCGGTGACCTGCTTCTGGGTCGCTTTGCTGCGAACGTTCTTGCCGTCGCTGACGACGTAGATGATGCGCCGGCGGCCGCGGGGCTGGCTGGCCAGCTGCTCAGCGGCGTAGAGAATGGCGTCGTTGAGGGGATGGACTTCTCTCGGGATGGTCACGAATCCACCGGCATTGCCGCGTTGCGGGGCCAGGGTGGGATCAGCCTGTTCGCCGTTCACGGTGGGCCCATGACCAAACGGGTCGTCGCCCATCGACGGAACGCCCATGGACTCGCCGGGCCTCTTTGCCATTTGCAGAGCGGCGGGGAGGCGTGCACCGGCGGCGCCGGTAAAGTCGGTGATGAGCTGCGGTCCGGTTCCGGCATAGGTGACAATGGCGACCGAGTCGGCGGGCGTGAGCGCGCTGGAGACGACGGAAAGGCTTTGGTTCACCTTCTGCATGATGTCGGCGGGCAGCGTGTCGTCAATGACGAAGGCGATGGACAGGGGATAAGCGTCGGTGGTGAAGAAAGCAATGCGCTGTTGGACATTGTCTTCGTAGACGCGGAACCGCCACCAGGGCAGGCCGGCAACGAGTTGATTCTTTTTATCGCGGACGATCACGGGGACGTCAACGACCGTGACCCCCGTGTGCAGGGTGGGAATATCGCTGGCCGCCGGAGGCGCCTGGCCGGCCGGAGGAATGATGGGCGGAGCACCCTGGACGCTGTCAGGCGGCGGAGTTTGGTCGGGATTGACGGTGCCGTTGCTGACCTTCGGCGCAGCCTGGCCTGCTGCCTTTTCGCCTTCGGCTTGTTCGTCGGGTGCACCGGCGCCTTTGCCGGGCGTGACCTGGCCAGTGAGGCTTCCCAGGGAAGAAGAAGAGGGTTGGGGGGTGGGCGCGTTCGGAGGAGTGGGCTGAGCCTGCGGGGCTGCCTGAGCCTGGGGTGCGGGAGCATCCGGGACGGCTGGTTGTTGACCAAAAGCTGCGCTCACGAACAGAAATGAAAGAGCGCTGAACCAAACTGCGCGCATCAGGCTGACCCCCAGGATTCTTCCCAAAACCGTTGTTCTCACGCCCTCATCCATGTGTGTTTCTCCGGGAAAGCCCGCATCCAACGTCTTGAGATGCGCGGCGGGGCCGGAGCGGGGCAGAGGCGTATGCTCAAGATTATCAGAGCTTCGATGGTGTGGTTTTCTATAACCCATTGGGCACGGATTCCGTCTAAGAGGACATGGTCTTGCGCCGTCTTTGCGTTTTGAGCATCCCGGTTCTGCTGTTGGCTGCTGCTGTACCTCTGACGTACGGGCAGTCGGCTCCGTCACCCGACGCCCCGCCGGTGAGCACCGTGCCGCAGGATACTTCGAACGAGGATATGGGGCCTCCCAAAGAGACCTTGCACGTGACGTCGACACTGGTGAGCGAGTACTTCACGGTGCGGGACAAAAGGAACGCGCTGATCCCTTACATGACGAAGAACGATTGCACGGTGTGGGAAGACAAGCAGCAGCAGAAGATGACCAATTTTGTGGCGGAAGCGAACCAGCCGCTGACTCTGGGGATCATGATCGACACCAGCGGGAGCCAGCAATATGTTCTGCCGCTGGAGCAGCAGTCGGCGACGGCGTTCCTGAAGCGGATTTTGCGGCCGAAGGACGAGGCGTTCGTGCTGAGCTTCGATGTGGGCGTGAATCTCGAGCAGGACTACACGAACAACACGCGGGAACTGGACCGGGCGATCAGCAAAGTGGAGATCAACACGGCGGGCGGCGGCGGAGCGATGGGTGTGCCGGGCATTGGACAAGGACCGGTGCCGGTGCAGGGGACGCCGAAGGGGACCGTGCTCTACGACGCGGTGAATGAGGCGTCGAACGACAAAATGCGGTCGGAGACAGGGCGAAAGGCGCTGATCCTGCTGACGGACGGTGAAGACGAGGGCAGCGACACGAAGCCGAAGGCAGCGATTGCCGCGGCACAAAACGCGAACGCCATCATTTACGTAATTCTGATCGCCGACCGTGCCCAGTATGCCGGATACGGGATGGGCTACACCGGCGAAATGCAGATGCGCACGCTGACGGAGGCGACGGGCGGGCGCGTGATCAATGTCGGGCACGACGGCAAGAAGCTGGAAGACGCCTTCGACCAGATTGAAGAAGAATTGCGCACGCAGTACGTGCTGCAATACGTGCCGACGGATCGGAACATGAATGGCGGCTTCCGGAAGGTCGATGTGTTCTGCAAGGACCAGACCCAGGAGATGAAGGTGCAGGCGCGCAAGGGGTATTTTGCGGTCCCCGATCAGGGGAACGACCAGTAAGCTGCTGCTCTCGCCGCGCTTACATCCGTACCGTCCAGCCCGACGAATCCCGTTGCGCGACAGATCCGCAGCGCCTACCTTGGAAACACGGAAAGCTCTGTTCTTCCTGAACAGAGCTTTTGTATTTGTGGCCGCCCAGGCGGGCACAGTTACCGCTCTTTGAAATCCAGCGCCTCCGTGCAACCGCTAAATCGTTTGTTTCCCACACATACGCCAAAACCCAGAGTTAAGTGCTTTGTTTTTATACGCTTAGTAAATGGCCCAAAGGGTAAGTCGTTTGATT
>Ga0210391_10004895_pt1 | contig 11056 bp, 7 predicted proteins | sample IncBWC12OmetaG_FD_160573 | JGI IMG/M metagenome (GOLD analysis project Ga0210391, IMG submission 160573) | Forest soil microbial communities from Barre Woods Harvard Forest LTER site, Petersham, Massachusetts, United States - Inc-BW-C-12-O ...
GAAGTTGAGACCGATCTGCTCGCGGCTACGCAGAAAAAGCTCGACGCCGCCAAGGTTCGTCTGGCGAAGGAAGAATCGGGAAAGCAGTAGATCGTATCGAGTAGCTAGTACCCAGTACCTGGTACCCAGCGAAACCGCCCAGCGCGCAATGATCCATGTCCTTCCTCTGCGCCGGGCAATGGCTGCTGCGCCTTTGTTAAACTCCCGGCATGTCCGATCCTTCCGAGTACTCGCTGTCGAATGTCGACATCCGGGCGGCCACAATCAACGATATTCCTGAAATCCTGCGCCAGCGTCGCGCGATGTACGAAGACATGGGACATCACGATGCCGATACCCTTGAGCAGATGGCTTCGCTCTCGGCCGATTACCTCGCCAGAGCCATGTCCGATGGATCATTTCGCGTGTGGCTGGCCGCAGCCGGAGAGCATTTGGTGGCTGGAGGCGCGACCATAATTTCTCCATGGCCTGCCCATCCTTACGATCTGGAGTGTCGCCGCGCAACGATTCTCAACGTCTATACGTATCCTCAGTTTCGCCGCCGCGGCATTGCCCGCCGGCTCATGCAGACGATGATTGACTGGTGCGCGCGTGAAGGCTTCGCCAGAGTGACTCTCCACGCGAGTGCCGAGGGGCGTCACCTCTACGAATCGCTGGGGTTTGAGCTCAGCAACGAAATGCGCCTCAAGTTGCGGTAAGAAGCTGTGGCAAGAATCGGCGGCAAGAATAACGACCGGGTGCTAAACTTTCTCCATGCTGGCTGGCTATGCGGTGCAGGTGGAACAATCCCGCGGACGCCGCTTTCCTGAACCGCAACACCCCTACAGGAACGATTTTCAGCGCGACCGGGATCGCGTGATTCACGCACGAGCTTTTCGCCGTCTCGAAGACAAGACCCAGGTTTTTACCCGCCGCTACTCCGACCACTTCCGCAACCGGCTCACGCACACGATTGAAGTTGCGCAAATCACCCGCACCGTCGCTGGCGCGCTTGGCCTTAATGTGGATCTCGCCGAAGCGCTGGCGCTCGTACACGATCTCGGCCATCCGCCGTTTGGCCACGCCGGCGAGAAGGCGCTCGACGCAGCCATGCGGGCTCAGGGACTTTTCTTCGACCATAATCTTCATGCTTTGCGCATCGTCGAGGATTTCGAGCAGCGTTACGCGGCTTTCCGTGGCCTGAATCTCACTTTCGAAGTGCGCGAAGGCATCATCAAACATTCGCGCGATTACGATGCGGCGCAATACCTCGAACTCGCGGAGTACCTTCTCGATGAGCGTCCTCCGCTCGAAGCGCAGCTTATCGATTTGACCGACGAAATCGGCTACAACACCGCCGACCTCGATGACGGATGCGAAGCGCACCTGCTGACGCTTGAACAGGTTCGAGAAGGCGTGCCAGTTTTTGAACGTTTCTTCCCGGAGGTCGAACAGAAGTATCCCGATGCGATCGACAAACTGAAATTCAATGAAGTGCTCAAGAAAGTCTTCAATCGACTTGCTGGCGATCTCATCACCAACACGCAGGCGCGACTCGAGCAATCTGGCGTTGCAACCCTTTCCGATGTTCGGGGGCACACGGAACGCTTGGCGGCCTTCAGTGCTGAGGTCGAGGAAGAGCGGAAACAGATCAAGAATTTTCTCTACGAAAATCTCTATTACAGCGTGTCTCTGGCCGAGGAAAAAGACGATGCCGAACGCATCGTCACCGACCTTTTTGCCTTCTGGATGCGGAACCCTTCAGCTCTTCCGCGCCAATATCAGGAAAAGGCAGACCAGGAATCATTGCCTCGAGTGGTGTGCGATTACATTGCGGGTATGACCGATCATTTCATCATCGAACAGTTTGAGAAGTTTTGCGACGTGGGTTGACACGGAAGGATGGATTTGTCGGCATGGAGCCAGCGGAAAAAATGGCGCAAACTGTGATCAAGTTGGGTGTTATCGGTCTTGCGTTGATCGTCTGTCTAGCCTGTTTTATGGCTGGGCACGGGCTCACCGGGATTGTTGTCTTTGCCGTTGGAATAGCTTTCGTCATGTTTGGGCTAGGAAGGCGCAAGACCCGCTGAGGTGCAGGAAGAAGTAACAACAGCTGTTTCGCGAATAACTGCGAGTTTTCGTCACTTCGCTCCCGCCACTGCCGCCACCACATCAAACAAGATCCGCGGGCCGCGCCGCACTTCTTCCACGCGAATCCGTTCATCGTTTCCGTGTTCGGTGTTGCCTTCTTCTTCCGTCGCGGTGTACGGATTAAAACCGTAGGCCTGAATGCCCAGCGGCCGGTAACGCTGATTTTCGGTGTAACCGCTGGTAATGTGCGGCACGACCGGGGTGCCGGGGAAGTACTTTTCCGATACTTTGCGGATGACGTCGTACAAGGCCGTGTCCGTGGGCGAGTAGTTGGCTTCGCGGAACTCAGCGATCATGGGTTCGACTGTGACGTTGGGATCATCGACGACGCGCCGGAGCTGTTCCAGCAAAGCTTTGGGATCGCCGCCGGGCAGAATGCGCACGTCAAGGTTCGCCCAGGCCTCCGGCGGGATCACGTTGGTCTGTTCGGAACCGCCCATCATGGTGAGCGAAATCGTATCGCGCAACAGAAAGTTCAGCGCCTCGTCTTTCTCGACTTCCTGCTGAAATTTCTTGTCTTCGATGGCTTTGCGAATGTTCCGATACTCGCGGGCTTGTTCCGGCGGTTCGTAAGGCGCCATCGTGCGCAGGAACTCATCGACCACGGGCAGCACTCTGAGCGGTGTGTGGTAGGCCAGAATTTTATCGAGCGCGTGCACCAACCGGTTCGGCGCAGAATCCGGATTGGGGCGCGAGGCATGTCCGGGCCGGCCGTGAGCGGTTACGCGCAGCCAGTATGTGGTTTTCTCGCCCACGTCCACGCCCACATATTTCACCTTGCCATTCTCCAACAGGTTTTCGCCGCCTTCGTTGATGAGAAACTCGGCGTTCTCCAGCAAATCTCGCTGATGCGCGATGAACCAGTCGGTGCCGCTGCCTTCGGCTTCTTCGTCGGCCACGGCGAGAAAAATCACGTCGCGGGCGAGTTCAATCTTTTCGCGCTTCAGCATCACCATCACGACAAGTTGCGCCAGACCTTCATCTTTCATGTCCTGTGCGCCGCGTCCCCAGAGCCAGCCGTCTTTGATTTCTCCGCTGAACGGTGGAACTTTCCAGTGCGATGCATCGCTGGTGACGACATCCATGTGGTTCAGCAGGATGAGCGGACGTTCGCCCTGCGCCGCGGTTCGCGGCAAGCGGGCCCACAGGTCGCCGCGTCCCGAGGTGTATTCGAAGACGCGATTCTCGATTCCTTCCTGGTCGAGAATCTTTTTGTAAAACGCGACCGCGCGCATCTCATGGCCGGGAGGGTTGGTGGTGTCGATGCGCAGGTACTCCTGCATCCAGGACATTGCGAGATTCGAGTATTGCTGTGAGCGCTCTGCCGGAACGAGCCCCGAGGCCGTTGCGGGGGCTTCTTTCGCGGGTGCGGTTCCCTCTGAAACTGGTCCGATGGAGAGGGGCGCAACGGGTATATCCTGTCCGGCAGCGGCCTTGGTTGCCAAAGTCAACAGCGACACGGCCGAGGTCAGTGAGAACAATAGCTGCAAAAGGCGCTGCCGCGCGACTCCCCTGTGCTGCATTGCTACCAGCCAGCGCCCATCTATCGAACTCATCATTGCCAAGTTTTTGTCCTCCGCCGGTCTCCACAACTCCACGCAGTTTTTATATCAGGTTTGCCAAAATTACCCTGCGTCCACTTCCATGCACTTCCCCAGCCGCCGAGAGGGGCGTAAAATGTATTAGAAATCAATAACTTGGCGATTCAACCTCGGACGTCGCTTTGGCATCTGAACTGTATAGATCAAGGGCGGACGCCGAGGCTGTTTTGCGGTGTCTGGCTTTGATTTTAAGGGGTGCGTTGCGTCAGCGCACGCCGGCAAAGCGGGCCCACCGCTTGCTTTTCATAGTTTGTACGTTTTAGGGGACGCACTTAAAACACGCAACACGCCCGTTTTGGCGTGCTGGAGTGGAGCCCCAAACGCTCCCCCAAACATGGAGGAAGTTCCTATGAATAGCCGTTTTCTTGTTGCCTTGCCGCTAGCCGCAGTGCTTGCTTTTCCGGCCTTAGCGCAAACTTCGTCTACTTCGTCGACCGACACGAATGCACCAGCTACCACTCAGTCGACTCAGTCAACCGACACTGCCACCGGCAAACAGCCGTTGCAGCCACCCAGCCGTGAGGGCTTCTGGGGTCGAGTGAACCCGTTCGCGCGCAAGAACTATGTGAAGCGCCAGACGGATCCGATCCGTGACCGGGTGAACGAACTCGACGATCTGACCGCTGCCAACAGCAAATCGATCAAGGATACCGATGCGCGCGCTCAGGCTGGCATTAAGCTGGCCTCGGACAAGGCCAATGAAGCCGATCAGCATGCCATCGATGCCGGCAACAAAGCGACCGTCGCGCAACAGAGCGCTCAGCAGGCCACAACCCGAATCCAAACTGTCGAGACAGTGGTTGGCAACATCGATCAGTATAAGGCTTCCAACCAGACTGAAATTCGTTTCCGCCCCGGCCAGACCGTCCTGAGCAAGAGCGCCAAGGATGCTCTCGATGAAATGGGCGACTCGGTAAAGGGACAGCACGGCTACATCATCGAAGTGCAGGGGTTCGCTTCCGGCAAAGGCCAGGTGGCGATTGAGAACTCACAGAAGATGGCCGAGTCGGTCGTCCGTTACCTCGTGCTGAACCATGAGATTCCGGTCTACCGCATCTATCTCGTGGGCATGGGCAATGCCCCTGTCACCGGTACGGACGCAGATGCGAAGACCAAGCGCATCAGCGGCGGCCGTGTAGAAATCAGCTTGCTGAAGAACGATCTGGAGCAGTTGGCGAGCGGTGGCTCTGCGCCGACAACTACTATGGATCAACAGCAGCAGCCTAAGTAACGTTTCAAAGTTTCATCCCTCCCCCCGAGGAAAAAGCCTCTCGCGCAAGCGAGAGGCTTAGTTTTTTATGTGGAATTCTAGCGGAACCAAGCTAGAAGCTAGCTGGTAATCCATACTTGGGGGGTGATTTTCTAGGCAGTGCTTTCCGCGGCAGCGCCTGCTGCCCTGCGGAGAGGCAAGATGCGCGAGACGCGCTAATACGGTTACATCGTAGCGAGTAGAGCAACCGCGCTGTCCCACCGAGTGATTTACTAGAGCGATGCTTTTCTAGAGCTAGGACAAGGGGGTGGTTTTCCTAGTCCTAGTTTCCTAGGCTCTTGACTTTCGGGAAATCTCACTGGGGGTGCTTGATTCCAAGCTTGCTCATTCTCGATTGCAGAGTAGTGCGCTTCATGCCGAGGCGCGCGGCTGCCCCATTGGCGCCGCCAATCTGACCATCGCATTGCCGTAGGGCGCGAAGGATTCGTTCGCGCTCTTTGTCGTGAAGAGTCACTCCGTGGACTTCCTCAACAATTCCATGCAACTCTCCGAGCGGGGCCTGCAAAACCGAACCAGGAGTGAGAATCACAGAGCGTTCCACCAGGTTTTCCAGTTCGCGAATGTTCCCCGGCCAATCCCACCGAACCAGCGCTTCCATCGTCTTCGCCGGAATACTCCTGATTACCTTGTTCATGCGTGCGGCATACTTGCTCACAAAGTGCTCGACCAGCAGTTGGATGTCCTCCCGCCGCTCGCGCAGCGGCGGTAAATGGAGGGGGAACACGTTCAGCCGGTAATACAGATCGCTGCGAAATTCCCTCTGCTTCGACATTTGCAGCAAGTTCCGGTTGGTGGCCGCCACCAATCGAAAATTAACTTTCAATGTTTGTGTGCCGCCCAGCCGTTCAAACTCCTGATCTTGCAAAACCCGCAGCAGCTTGGGCTGCAACTCCAGCGGAATCTCTCCAATTTCATCCAGAAAAAGCGTGCCCCGGTCCGCGAGTTCGAGCCGCCCGACTTTCTTCGCGACCGCTCCCGTGAATGCTCCTTTCTCGTGGCCGAACAGCTCACTTTCGAGCAGCCCCGAAGGAATGGCCGCGCAGTTCAACTTAATGAAGCTGTTGCCCTGCCGGTTGCTCAGGCGGTGCAGGGCACGGGCGACCAATTCCTTTCCAGTGCCGGTTTCACCCAGCAGCAACACGGTCGCGTCGCTAGGCGCCACCTTAGCCACCTTTTCCATCACTTGTTTGAGGGCGCCGCTGCGGCCAATGATTTCTCCGAAGCCGAGTTCGCTATCGATCGCCTGCTCCAGGTAAAGCTTCTCTTCAGACAACTTCTCCTTGGCTAGGCGGAGTTCTTCGGTGATCTCGCGCAGGTGAGTCACGCTGACGCAGGCGCAGGTCAATCCAACCACCGACCCCGCAGCATCGCGCAACGGTTCGAAGGTGAGGTCGCAATACTTCGTTTTACCGCGCACTGTCATGGAAGACTCGTGCCGTAACCCTTTGCCGGTCTCAAGCACCTGCCGTTTCACAGCGGTCATCCGGTCGGCAATTTCTGGCCCAAATAGTTCCTCGTCGGTCTTGCCCAAGATATCTTCTTCGGACATGCCCTCCTGCGGGTTGTAGACCCAGGTATAGCGCAAGTCGCGGTCTTGGCTGAAAACTGTGGTGGGAGACCCTTCGAGCGCGACGCGGAAGCGTTCCTCGCTCTGCCGTAACGCTTCCTCGGCTTGCTTGCGCTCCGTGATATCGCTGCAAGTACCCACTAGGCGAACCGGCCGTCTTTCTTCATCGCGAAAAACTTTCCAACGCTCCTCCAGGACCTTGACGCGACCGTCTGCCATGACAATCCGATATTCAACCTTGGAAGGTACACCCTTTTCGAGCGAAGCCTCAAAGGCCGCATCCACTTTCGTGCGATCCTCTGGATGAATAAGTTTCACAAAGTCTGGACGCCTGGGGTGAAAATGGGAGGGGTCAGTCTCGAAGATTCGGTGTGTCTGCTCGGACCAGGTGATCTCAAGGCTTGGCAACTCGGTTTCCCAACTGCCCACTTTTGCCACAGCTTGAGCCTCGATCAAGCGGGCGCGTTCCGTCTCCAATTGCTTTGCGATCTTGTGCTGCTGCCGCTCGCTAGTTCGTAGCGCCTCCTCCGCCTGCTTGCGTTCCGTTATGTCCTGGACGATGGCCATGTGCCAAACCGGGTTGTCTCCCTTAGGCCACATCGCTACAACCGCAACCTCCGCCCAGCGGATTGAGCCATCCGGGCGGATGTACCTTTTTTCCGTTTCGTAGTGCCGCACTTTTCCTTCCGCAAGCTGCCACAGCCTATCGAGGTTCCCTGTCACGTCATCGGGGTGGGTGATGTCCTGGAACGTGAGACCCAACAACTCCTGCTCCGTCCGTCCGACAATTTCACAATATTTCGGATTTACTCCCAGAAACCGCCCCGTTGCGGTTTCATTCCAGCAGATACCAACTGGGGCACGGTCGTGAACAGCGCGGTAGCGGTCCTGGCTGGCCCGAAGGCGGGATTCGGCAAATTTCCGCTCGGTGAGGTCGTGAACGATCACCACGACGTAATCTCGATCGAGTTCCACCCATGTCATGCTGATTTCTACTGGAAAGGTGTACCCGTCTTTCCGCCGGTGCAGGCATTCCTTCACCACGGATCCGGTTTCCTTCAACTGCTCTACATCTTTTGCGACGGAAGACTTGGTGGCCGTAGGATTGATATCGGGAACCCGCAGGGACAGAAGTTCTTCGCGACTGTAACCCAGGTCTGAGCAGGCCTTCTCATTGACATCGAGGAACCGAAGCGTCTGCGGATCGACTACTTCAATGGCATCGTTGCTGTGATACACCAGGGTTCGAAACAATTTCAGCTCACGAATCGTAAGCTCGTTTTCCCTGACCCTGGAAAGCAGTTCCTCGCTGGTCTCGCGCAGCAGCTTCTCGGCCCGCTTCTGGTCCGTAACATCGTGCGCCGTGCCGCGCACAATTGGCTTCGCCACGCCCTCAGTTCGCAATGTGTTGTGATATTCCCAGATGCGGCGCTCGCCGGACCGCGTTGTCACGGTGAGCAAGCCGCGTGATTCGCCTTTGTGCCGGATCTCACTCAGGTAGGAGTCGAACTCAGAACGGAATTCCGGGGCAATCAGCTCGCGCATCGGAATTCTAAGCAGTTCTTCAACGCTGTAGCCGAGTACTCGCGCTGGAGCGGGGTTCACAGCCAGAAGGCGGCCTTCGAGATCGTGGATGCACAGCAAATCCTGGCTGTGTTCGACCAGATCCTGATACCAGTCTTCGTTTTCCTGGAGGGCCCGCCGGATGGGCTCGAGCTCAGCCAGACTTCCTTCGGCTGCGCGACCTTTCTCGGACCCAGGGTGCAAATTCATGGCTACTCCCTGCGAGGTTGGCAACATTCGAATGCGTGGATTCTACGCCCCGTATCGCTCGAAGCATGTTAAGCACGCTAAGCGGCCCCGCACATGACCAAAACTTCTAAGTGCGCGGAATTCTAGCAGAAGGGGATTCGATTATTCCAGTCACGATTTCATGGGTAGTGTCCTAGTTTCAAACTAGAACGCTATCATTTCATGATGAGTCTCTAAGAGCCTGCGTTTGACCCCCGGCTCGTTACGCGGCTAAACTCGCGGTTCAGAGAGGTTTTTTTATGAAAAGCATATGGTGGTTGCTCCTTCCTCTTTTTGTTGCATCGATCGCGGCAGTTTCTGCCGTTGCCGATGACGATCAGAGTCATCATCACCACGAGGACCTGACTGCCGCGCAACTCGGGACGGTCACCTTTCCCGTCTCCTGCTCCGCTGAGGTGCGGAAGCCATTCGAGCGCGGTGTTGCCCTGCTGCACTCTTTCTGGTATGAAGAGGCGGAAAAAGAATTCCAGCAGGTCGCTCTGGACGATCCCCGTTGCGCCATGGCGCACTGGGGTGTGGCCATGAGCCTGTGGCATCAACTCTGGGATCATCCCGACGCTAAAGTGATCGAGCGCGGTCTGGATGAAGCGCATGAGGCCGAAACCACTGACGGTCCCGCAACTCCGCGCGAGCGGGCTTACATTGCTGCGATTTCGGCCTTCTACAGCAATTCAAAAAAGCTTGACCATGCGGCTCGGGCCAAGGCCTACTCCGACTCCATGAAGAAAGTCTACGAGGCCTGCCCTGACGATCACGAAGCCGCAGTTTTCTACGCGCTCTCCCTGCTCGCCTCTGAACCACACAACGACGAGACTTTTGCCAACCGCAAGCAGGCCGCCGCGATCCTGGAGAAACTCTTCGCTGTCGAACCAGATCATCCCGGCGTCGCGCATTACCTCATTCATAGCTATGACAAGCCGCAGCTTGCACAACTCGGCCTGCCCGCCGCGCGTCGTTACGCTCAGATCGCGCCCGCGGCTCCACATGCCCTGCATATGCCTTCGCACATCTTTGCTCGCGTCGGTCTGTGGCAGGACGATATCAATTCAAATCTCGCTTCTATCGCCGCCACTCGAAAAACTGCAGCCATGCACATGGGCGGCGAAGGCCATCAATTCCACGCCATGGATTTTCTGCTCTACGCCTACTTGCAAAGCGGACGCGAAGCCGACGCCGCCAAGCTGATCGACGAAGTGAAAGCCATGCCGAAAATGAAGTCGATGTACGGCCCGGACTTCGACCCTGAAACCAACGCCCTCACAAAGTTCCCGGCGATCTACGATCTCGAACTCCGCCACTGGTCGGACGCGTCGGCTTTGCAGGTTGTGCCCGGCGCTCTCCGGGGTGATCAATCCATCACTTACTGGGCGCGAGCCATCGGCGCAGCCCGTAGCGGCGATCTTGCCCAAGCCCACGAAGATTTGCGGGAGATCGAGATCATCCGCAAAGAATTCGTAGCCGAAAAGAAAACCGAATACGCGGAAGGAGTGGGTGAAGACTATCACGAAGCCGAGGCCTGGATCTTGCACGCGGAAGGCGAAGACGATAAAGCCATCGCGATGCTCCGCACTCTCGCCGATAAAGCCGACAAGCTTGGCGAAGAGCCCGAAGGTATTCCGGCGCGGGAGCAACTCGCTGACATATTGCTGGAGGCGAAGCATCCGCAGCAAGCTCTGGCCGAATATCAGACCGACCTGAAACTCAATCCCAACCGCTTCAATGGTCTCTATGGTGCAGCCCGCGCCGCCGAAGCCGCCGGCAAACAAACCGACGCGAACGAATACTACGCTCTGCTGTTGAGAATCTGTGATGGATCAAATTCCACGAGGCCGGAGTTGAGCCGGGCGCGGGAATTGGTGGCGCAGAAGTAACGAGTACCTCGATCTGTCGTGAAAGAGTGAAATAGGGTAGGAACCCGAATTCAGAAGCGATCCGGCTCCAGCCGTGCGAGCGACGAGATATATTAGCCCGGACGTAAGTCCGGAGTTGTCACGCGTAAGAGAAACCGAGTCCCGCCAGGGCGGCACAACCCTCTACTCAATTCTTACGACTTAACTTCGAAAGAGCAGCTTCTTCATCATCAGCCCCGCCATCATCAACACCGCTCCCAGCAGCGCGTTCCACTCGCGATGTTTCAAATACAACTCCAAAGAAAACCGGGAAGCCTCGCTCTCGTTTGAACCCGCCGTAAGCTTCGGCAACATCCTCGGCACCTGCCGCGCATATTCCTCAAACTCCGGAAACTTCTGCCGCAAGAATGCCTCTTCGTCTTCAATCACTGGTAGATAAATCGCAAAGAACATAAGGATGAGCGCCACGCCGACCCACCAACTCCGCGCCGCGACGGCAAATCCCACCCCAATCAGCAGCGACCCCAGATAAAGCGGATTGCGTGTATATGCATAAGGTCCCGACGTGGCCAGTGTCTCATTTTTGCGCACATGTCCCGAAGCCAGCGCACGAATCAAGAGCCCAGGAATAATCACAATCGCGGCCAATGCCATCGAGCGACACGTCGGCCAAGCCAGCCAGAAATAAGCCACGGCAAACAGAAACCCCAGCGGCACCCGAATACGCCGCGCGATTTTTGACCACTGAGCCATTCGTCAGAAGAAGTAATTCAGCGATAAACCGTGGAAAAGCAGCCCTTCAGGAGCGCGTAAGCTTGAAAACCCT
>Ga0210391_10004899_pt1 | contig 11052 bp, 14 predicted proteins | sample IncBWC12OmetaG_FD_160573 | JGI IMG/M metagenome (GOLD analysis project Ga0210391, IMG submission 160573) | Forest soil microbial communities from Barre Woods Harvard Forest LTER site, Petersham, Massachusetts, United States - Inc-BW-C-12-O ...
GAGACCCGCCGGCTGATGCAGGTGCGGATCGAGGACGCAGTGGCCGCAGACGACATCTTCACCACGCTCATGGGTGACCAGGTCGAACCGCGCCGCGAGTTCATTGAGAAGAACGCGCTCTCGGTCATGAACCTCGACATCTAGCGTCTCGCTGCGCTGCAGCGCGACCGAAGCTCCTGCGGTGCCGCAGCAATGGCTCGCTGCGGCCGCCAGCGCCATGTTGCGCTCCGGCGAGATTGACATAACGCAATCGGCGCCGTAAATTTCCCTTCAGAACAAGAAGAAGGGCAGGTTTCCATGCAAACCACTCGAGATCGAGGTCCGGCATGAAACAACCAAATTCGCGCGCCGGGAATGTCCGGACGCTGCGCACACATCTGCCGCCCACGCCGCGCGAATCGGATGGCATCCTGGTTCAGGAAGAGGAGCTCAGCTCGGCGAGCGCGCAGCACCTGTTCAGAATGCGCTGCGACTGCGGGCGGTCATGGTTTGAGCTCGAACTGAAGGTATTGGTCAGATGCCCGGCCTGCCGCAGGCTCAATCGCGTTCATGTGACCTGAGGCGAACCGGCGCCCGACCACAGTTTTGCTATTGTGGAATCAGGAGCGCATCCCGCGCTCGCTACTGGGCGTCTGAGCGGGGACTGATCGACATGAATCCAATCAAATTGATTGCGGCGCTACTGATCATCGGGGGCGTTCTGGGCCTTGCTTACGGCGGTTTCAGCTACACGCAGGACAAGACGGTCGCGAAGGTGGGCCCGATCTCAATCAACGCCGAGGAAAGGCACACCATCAACGTACCGATGTGGGCCGGCATCGGTGGAATCCTGGTGGGCGGACTGTTGCTCGCCGTCGGCGGTCGCAAAGATTGAACGACGGCCTGCCCCTGTCAATCGTGGGAGCCTGCTGACGAGGGATCGCGCCGCGCACCGAAGCCGCGCCAAGTCAAAAGTTTCGACAATACGGCTTACCCGTCAGTCAAGGAGCCGTCATGAATCGAAACCTCTTGATCCTCGCGTCTGCCCTGCCATTGGTCGCCTATGCGGCGGACAATCCGGACAGCAGCTTCTTCAAGAACATCGCGGAAGCTGGGCTCGCTGAGGTCAGCGACGCCACTCTTGCCACGCAGAGCGCGACGGATCCGAAACTCAAGGACTTCGCCGCGATGATGATCAAGGATCACTCCGCGGCGAATGACAAGCTCTCGGCCCTGGCGGGTAGCAAGGACATCTCCTTGCCCACCAGCGCCAGCGTCACCGAGATGGCCACGCATGCGAAGTTGAAGCTGGAATCGGGCGATACCTTCGACAAGGCCTACATCAAGGATCAGGTCAGTGCACATAGGGCGGCGATTCGATTGCTTCGCAAGGAGATCGCGACGGGGCAGGATGCGGATGCAAAGGCCTTCGCCAAGTCAGTCCTGCCCACCGTCGAGGGGCATCTCAAGGCCATCAACGCCATAGCGGCCGATGACGGGGTGACCAAGTAGCAGCGTCTGACGGGCGACTCCTACCCCACGAGCCGCCCGGTGCTGCTGCGGTACAACATGACCAGGGGGGAGAGTGCTTGGGCTCGAAGTGCAACCAACCGAGGTCAAGCCAATGACAAGTCAGAGCCAGAACCCGAACCAGCCCAAGTCAGCGCCGAAGCCCGGACAGCCGCCGCCGCAGTCGCAGCAGGCGCAGGACGCCCATACCAACTCATCGCGCTCCGGTGAGCGTCTGGACCCATCACGGGACCGTTCCGATCCCAATCGCAAGGCCAGCACGCAACACGGCGGCGGCCAGCAGCAGGGCAACGATCCGTCTCGCGTGGGCAAGTAACCCGAAGAAGGGGGCCCGGGCGGGAGCGCTGCTCTCGCCCCGCTCCCCGCTCAGCCTGCCACCTTGCGCAATAGCCCCCGCAGCAGCGCCTGTTCGCCTGCGTCCAGCCGCGCAAAGAACTGCGCCTCATTGGCCTGCGCAACGCGGGTCAACTCCGGCAGGCGCCGCCGCCCCCGACGGCTCAGCGCTAGAACCTGTACCCGGCTGTCCAGGTCGCTGACCGTACGCGTTATCCATTCCTTGTCCTGAAGCTTGTCCAGTACCTTCGAGATGGCGCCGCGCGTCACGCCCAGCGCGCCGGCAAGTTGCACGCAGTTCAGACCTGCAGATGCATCGATCCGCGCCAGGGCGACCCATTCGGCGACCGACAGGCCGCGCTCCTGCAGGGCGCGTGCGAAGGCCGTGGCGAGCTGGTTGGAGACCAGCCGCAACCAATAGCCAAGATGGCCGTCGAGGTTCGTCGTGCTCATGGGCCCTGCTTCCCGGCGGTAATAGTTTCCCTAGAAACCATTATCATTTCCATGGAAACATCTGTCAAAAAATACCGGCAGGTTCTGCGTAGGAATAGTCCTAGGTCACCGAGGCAGTAGCGCTCATGGCTGGCGGTTCGCCGGGCTTGTTATCTTGCACCGCAACCACCGAGGGGCGCCCACGATGTACATACGATTCGGCTACGAGCTCCTCTATTCGACCCCGCTGCCCACGCACATGATCCTGATGCTCAGTACCCATCCGGGGCGTGGCCAGACCTATGTGGTGGCCGACAAAATGCAGCTCAGTCGCAATGTCCCGGTCCAGGTCTACACCGATGGTTTCGGTAATACCTGCACGCGACTGGAACTACCCAGCGGTCCCACCCGCATCAGCGCCGACGCACTCATCGAGGACTCGGGCACCAAGGAGCCGATCGCGGTGTCGGCTCAGGAACACCCCGTGCGTGAGCTGCCCTTCGAGGTCCTGCAGTTCCTGCTCAGCAGCCGCTATTGCGACACCGAGGTACTGATGGCCGAGGCCTGGCGCCTGTTCGGACACGTCGCGCCGGGTTGGAATCGGGTGCAGGCCATCTGCGATTTCGTCCATCAGCACGTCGCCTTCGACTATCGCTATGCCCGTTCCACACGAACGGCGTCGGAAACCTATTTCGAGCGCCAGGGCGTTTGCCGGGACTTCGCACACCTTGCCATTGCCCTGTGCCGCTGCCTGAACATTCCGGCGCGCTATTGCACCGGGTACCTGGGCGACATTGGCGTACCGGCGGCGGAGTCCCCCATGGACTTCGCCGGCTGCATGGAAGTGTACCTGGGCGGCCAATGGCACCTGTTCGACCCGCGCAACAATGAGCGCCGGATTGGCCGCATCCTCATCGCTCGCGGCCGGGATGCCGGCGATGTTGCGATCAGCACGGCCTTCGGCCCCGCCTGTCTGCAGCTGTTCAAGGTCTGGACGGACGAAGCCGACAACACGCCGCTGCGAAGAGTGGGCTAGCGAGCGCTCGGCCCGGCGCGGTACCGTACCCGGCCATGGCGCCGGGAATTCCACCTCGCCGGGTGAAGTGAGTGAAACTCACCATCCCGGTACTACTCAGCTTCAATGGCGGATACCTCGACACCGCCGGATTTCTCGCGCTGCAGGGCTTGTTCACGGCGCATGTGACCGGGAACTTCGTCACGCTGGGCGCTGCGCTGGTAATGGGTACGACCGGAATCCTCAGCAAACTTCTGGCGCTGCCGGTGTTCTGTGCCGTCATCATCCTGACCCGCTGGTTGAGTTATGGGCCTGCCGCAGCCAAGTGGCCAAAGCTGCGCCCGATGCTGACCTTGAAGCTGATTCTGCTCGTCATTGGCGCCGGCCTGGCAATTCGGCTCGGACCGTTTGCCAATGGCGACAGTGCTGCGGCGATCGTCACCGGCATGACTTTCGTGGCGGCCATGGCGATTCAGAACGCCGCGCACCGGATTCATCTGGGTAATGCGCCGCCGACCACTCTCATGACAGGAACCACCACCCAATTGATGATCGACATCGCCGACAGGCTCCACGGCCTGCCCCCCGACGAGCGCGCGGCGACGCAACAGCGCATGAATCGCCTCTTCAAGGCCATCGCCAGCTTCGCGAGTGGCGCCGCACTGGCTGCCTTGCTCTTCCATACCCTGCACATGTGGTGCTTTGCGCTGCCACCAATCGTCGCATTGCTCACACGAATTCTGGCGCGTTCAATGCCCGAGGCTCAGGTCCCATGATTTACGACCCCGCACGCCATGAAACGCTGCAGACCACAGGCTGGGACACGCAGCGGGTCCGCGCAGTCATTCGGCAGATCGCGGCGGATGCCGAACAACGCTACACCCCCGATGCCTTCTGGCCCGCCCACCCCATGGACAGCGAAGGCGCTGCGCCGCAGACATTCACACCGCTTTATTTCGGCGCCATCGGCGTGATCTGGGCACTGCACTACCTGCAGGGCCTCGGCGCAGTCCGCCTTGAACGCAACTACACGACGCTTCTCGCGCGCCTCAAGGCCGAGAATCAAATTTGGCTGGCAGATGGCTACGAAAGTTCCAAGAGTTCCTACCTCATGGGTGATACGCCGGCGCTGATGATGGCCTATGCCCAGGACCTGCAAAACGTCGCTTGCGCTGACGAGCTGCAGCGACTGATCACCGCCAATATCGATCATCCAAGCCGCGAGCTCATGTGGGGCGCCCCGGGCACCATGCTGGCCTCATGGTTTTTGTATGAGCGCACCCGGGAGGAACGTTGGGCGCAGGGATTTCGGGCCAGCGCACAGCGCCTGTGGTCGCAGTTGCTGTGGTCGCAGGACCACGCGTGCCATTACTGGACCCAGGACCTGTATGGCGCGCAATCCACCTATCTCGATGCGGTACACGGCTTCGCGGCGACGGCCTCGGTCCTCATCCGCGGCCGCGAGTTATTGCCGGTCGCACAGTGGCAGGCCTGGCAGGAGTGCATCGTCAACACAATCACCCGCACTGCAACCTGGCAGGAAGCTCAGGTCAACTGGCGCGCCTTGCTGCGGGCTCGCGAGGGCAAAGGCGACGTATTTCTGATGCAGTTCTGCCATGGCGCCCCCCCGGCTTCGTGATCTGCCTGGGTGACATGCCTGGAAACGAGCTGGATGCGTTGCTGCTGGCGGCGGGCGAAACGACCTGGTCAGCGGGTGCATTGATCAAGGGCTCGAATCTCTGCCACGGCACCGGCGGAAATGGCTATGCGTTTCTGAAACTGTATCGGCGCACCGGCGATACCCGCTGGCTGGATCGCGCCCGGGCTTTTGCCATGCACGGCATCGCCCAGACCGAAGCGGACCATGAGCAATACCGTCAGGGTCGTTACTCCCTGTGGACGGGGGATGTGGGGTTCGCGATCTACCTGTGGGATTGCCTGCAGGGCACCGCGGCGTTTCCGACCCTGGACGTATTTTAGTGTCCGGGGTGGCTGCCCGCGATCCGATCCAATTCCGCCACCGCCTCGGGCGGCAGCTGCAATTCGGCCACGGCGAGATTCTCGCGCAGGTGCGCAACCGATGACGTCCCGGGAATCAGCAGAATGTTCGCCGCCCGCTGCAGCAGCCACGCGAGCGCGACCTGCATGGGCGTTGCGCCAAGGCGTCGCGCGACTTCATTGAGCGTCGATGACTGCAGCGGGGAGAAGCCACCGAGCGGAAAGAATGGCACATAGGCAATGCCGTCGCGCCTGAGCGCTTCAACGAGGGCATCATCGGTCCGCTGGGCCACGTTGTAGAAGTTCTGCACGCAGACGATCTCGCAGATGCGTTGTCCCTCGGCAATCTGCGCCGGCGTGACATTGCTCAGGCCGATGTGACGGACCAGCCCTTGCTGCTGAAGCTCGGCCAATACCGTGAGCGGGGCCTCGATGGAACCTTCGGCGGGCCCGTGAATGCCGAACATGCTGCGCAGGTTCACCACCTCGAGCACCTCGAGGCCCAGATGCCGAAGGTTGTCGTGTACCGCCTGAATCAGTTCGGGACGCGAGTACGCCGGCAGCCATGAGCCATCCGTTCCGCGCCGGGCGCTGATCTTGGTGACGATGACCAGATCCCTGGCATATGGATGGAGAGCTTCGCGGATCAGCTGGTTGGTGATGTGGGGACCGTAGAAATCGCTGGTGTCGATATGATTGACACCGCGCGCCACGGCTTCACGCAACACGGCGAGCGCCGCCTCGTGATCCTTGGGCGGCCCAAACACTCCAGGTCCGGCCAGCTGCATGGCGCCATAGCCAATGCGCTTCACCTTGTGGCCACCGATTCGAAACGTTCCAGCGTTGCTGATTTGAACCATATTGGGTCTCCTAGGCCTGAGTGCGCAGGCATCCACAGAGCATGTCACCGACCGCCACATCCCAGGAATCCACTTCGGCCGTCGAGCCTGCGCTCTCGGAGACCTGCTTTCCCGTGGCGGACATCAATCCCATGATGCGCTCGCCGCCAGACCGGCGCTGGGCGGCTACCTCAGGCGCATCCCGGTAGGCGGGCGCCGCACCGCCAAGGGCCCGGCGCAGCGCCGCCTCATCCCATTCGGAGCCGAAGAAGGCGACCACCAGAACGGGTTGTCGTGCGGTTGGATCCCGCGTGTGGTCCCTCATCATGCCGGCCTCCTCCGCGACCCTTGCCGTGGTGAAACGCTGTGCCCCATCGCGTGTCAAAATGCGAACTGCGGCCTCCACGGTGTCGGTCACGAGGCGGGTCGAACGCGCCTGCCGCGGCACCTCACGGGCCGAAATCTCGGTAGATTTGCGCCTGGTCACCGGAACTGCACCGACAAGGACATGAACCATGAACACACTGACAACCGCACCGCTCGCGCCACTGCTGAAGAGGCTGTTCGCGGACGCTGAGGCCAGCACCGCGAAGATGCGCCAGGAACGCGCGAATTCACCAGCCGATTCCGCCGCCCGCGGCGCGCAGTCCGACGACTACCTGGCCTTCTATTCGCGCTACAAGGACTATCACCTGGCGGTATCGCCGCAGACCGGTACCTTGATGTACATGCTTGCGCGCAGCATGGCAGCGCGCAATGCCATCGAGTTCGGCACCTCCTTCGGCATCTCCACGCTGCACATAGCGGCGGCGCTCAAGGACAATGGCGGTGGACGCATTATCACCACAGAGTTCGAACCCTCCAAGATCGCCCATGCACGCCAGAATCTGCAGGCCGCGAAGCTTCAGCATCTGGTGGAGATCCGTGAAGGCGACGCGCTGCAGACTCTTGCCCGCGACCTGCCGCAGATCGACCTCGTCTTGCTCGATGGAGCAAAGCCGCTGTATGTGAAGGTGCTGGACCTGATCGAGCCGCATCTGCGCGGCGGCGCAATGATCGTGGCCGACAACGCCGACTGGTGCCCCGAGTATCTCGCCCGGGTGCGCGATCCCGGCAACGGCTACCTGTCGGTGCCGTTCGCCGGCGATGTCGAGCTGTCGATGCGCGTGACCTGAGGGCGCCACCGCAGCCGGTGGGCTCAGGCCATATATTCCCGACGCAGGATCCTCGCGCCCTCGACCAGCGCCTGCATCTTGCCGAAGGCAACCTCGTGGGGCAGGTACTTCATGCCGCAGTCGGGTGCAACAATGACCTTCTCCGCCGGCACGTGCTCGAGCGCGCGGCGGATGCGGGCGGCGACCGTCGCGGCGCTCTCCACCTTCATGTCGGACAGGTCGATGGCGCCGACCATGATGGACTTGCCGGGCAGGCTCTTCAGCACCGAACAGTCGAGGTTCGACTGAGCCGTTTCGATGGAGACCTGCTTGCAGCTGCAATCCGCAAGCTCCGACAGGAAGGAATAGCCGCTGGGACGTGCGTGGATGATGGCTGCATAGCCGAAGCAGATGTGCACGGTGGTCGTGCCGGTAACACCCTCGAGGGCGCGGTTCAGCGCCTTGAGGCCATACTGGCGGGCCTTTTCGGGGCGAGCCTGTAGATAAGGTTCATCGATCTGCACGACGTCGGCGCCGGCGGCGAACAGATCCTTGATCTCTTCATTGACCGCCGCCGCATAATCCATCGCGGCGTCGGCCTCGTCGGTGTAGAAATCGTTCTGCGCCTGCTGGGTCATGGTAAAGGGACCGGGCACCGTGATCTTGACCCGCCGGTTGGTGTGGCGCTGCAGGAACTTAAGGTCCTCGACCTGCACGGCATGCATGCGGCGGATCTTGCCGACAATGCGCGGAACGGGATTGGGATGACCCGAACGATCCAGCGCCGATCCGGGATTTTCCAGATCCACCCCCTCGAGGGCGGTGGCAAAACGGTTCGAATAGCTTTCCCGGCGGATCTCGCCATCCGAGACGATGTCGATCCCGGCCTCCTCCTGGGCGCGAATCGCCAGGATCGTGGCGTCATCCTGTGCCTGACCCAGGAACTGGGCCGGCACGCGCCACAGAGCCTGCATTCTCACGCGTGGCGGAAAGCGTCCCGCGAGATTGGCACGGTCGATCAGCCATTCAGGCTGCGGATAACTGCCTACCAGAGTCGTCGGAAAGAGCATGGGTACCCCCTCAATTGTCGCGCCCCGGCAGTGTACTCCACCGTACCGGCAATCGAGAGCCCTCACCCCGGCCGGCGTGCCCTGGAGTATCGTCTCGGCCCTTGGATGCGCGAACCTCGTCGGCAACGGTGCACGTGCCGAGCAGTCGCGAAACGTCGCTATACTTCTGATCGCTGCGCGGGGTGGTGTTATGGCTCTACGGCCTCGACCAAAACGTTCGATGTACCTGGCCGGGCGCCTCCCCGGCCCTGAAATACCGCCGGCAGGCCGGACGTCCCATGAATAACAGATCTCTGCTGGTGGCTCCCGATACCCGTGTGACCTGCCCTGCCTGCGAAAGGGAATTCTCACTGGAACAGGGCTTTGCCAAGCAGGCCCTGGAAGCGGTGGAGAGCGCCAGCGCCAGCGCCCTGGCGGAATTGAAGGAACAGGAACGCACGGCGGTCGAGAAGCGTGCTCAACAGCTCGCCGGTGAGCAGGCCGAGGCGGCGCAGCGCCGGATCGAGGATCTGCAGGGCATTCTCAAGACCCAGGCCGATACGCATACCCAGTCATTGGCGCAAATGCGCACGGTGACCGAGCTGTCTTTCAAGCAACAGCTGGAGGCGATGCGGGAGCAGCTGGCAGGCAATCAGACGCAGCTGAAGCAGTTGCGCGATGAACAGCTTGCGCTGCGCGAGGAGCGCCAGAAGCTTCGCGACGAAAAGGAGGCGCTCGTGCTGGAAGTTCAGAAGCAGGTGGACGTCAAGCTGACCGAACGTGAATCGGCGGTGCGAACCCAGGAACAGGAAAAGTCGAAGCTGGACAAGGCGGAACTGCAAAAGAAGCTCGATGACGCGGTGGCGCAGCTGGCAGCGGCCCAGCGCAAGATGGAACAGGGATCCCAGCAGCTGCAGGGTGAAGTTCTGGAACTGGCCATCGAGGACGGCCTGCGACGCGCCTTCCCGCTGGATGTCATCGATGAGGTCAAGAAAGGCGCCCGGGGCGGCGACATCATCCAGCGCGTGACGTCACGCTCGGGCCAGGCGGCCGGGGTGATGCTCTGGGAATCCAAGCGCGCCAAGGACTGGAGTCCCGCGTGGATCGGCAAGCTGAAAGAGGACATGCGCGCCTGTGGTGCCGACATAGGCGTGCTGGTCAGCATGACGACGGCGGTGCCGAAAGAGTGGGTCGAGGGGCAGCTTTTCGGGTTGCACGAGGATGTTTGGGTAACGACCTGGTCCGCGGCCTTGCAGCTTGCCGAGGTGCTGCGCGGGGGACTGCTTGATGTGCACAAGCAAAGACTCATCTCCGCCGGCAAGGGCGAGAAGATGGAAGCGGTCTACGACTATCTCACCTCGCCGCAGTTCGCGCAGAAGCTCAAGGCGGTCTACGGCGCCTTCCAGAAAATGCGTGAAGAGCTCGAATCGGAGCGTTCGGTCACCATGCAGCGCTGGGCGCGACGCGAGAAGCAGCTGCAAAGCGGCGTGGCGGAGCTGCTGGGCGTTGCCGGAGACCTGCAGGGCCTTGCCCAGCAGGAACTGCCTGCGCTCGAACTGGAATCCCCGGGCACGCAGTCCTAGGCGCCGGAGGGTTTCAATCCGGCATCTGCCGTGACGTGCGAATCAAGTGCAGCCTTACCGCGCCACTGTCGACGCAGCAGCCAGTTCATGGGCTCCGAATAGAAGCGCGCGACCAGGTCGCCAAGCACCGCGGCGCACAGCACGGTCGCCACGAACAGCAGCGGCACGCTGCCCAGACTGCTGCCGCCATAGACGAACAGATCGAAGCAGGCGAACACCACGAACATGTGCGTGAGGTAGATCTCATAGCTGCGCTGGCCGAGAAGCAGGAAGGGCGCGATGAACCCAGGCCTGCGCCAGCCGCTGCGGCTGCTCGCGATGGCGAGCGCACAGGTACCCAGTGCCAGCAGCGTCATGTTGAGCCCGGTGCGGGCCAGGCCCAGCGCGTTGGCGAATAGCGAAAAGCCGAAGCTGAAGACCAGGATCGACGTACCTAGGGTGGCAAGAATCCGCAGCGAACGCGTTGACCAGGACCTCGCAAAACACAGCATCGCCGCCAGACAGCCCAGGGCGATGGCATCCATGCCACCCAGGTAGGAGTATTCCTGCCAGACCGGGCTGCCCTGCGCAAGGATCGTGCGTGCGAAGGGTCCGATAACCGCGAAACCCAGCAGCACCACGACCATCAACCGGCCACCGCCCAGCAGCCTGCAAAGCAGGGGAAAGCCGAGATAGAACATCTCCTCGACCGACAGCGACCAGAGGATGTCCCAGTTCGCGGGCAGGTAGCCGCGGTGCGCCTCAAGAACATTGACGTGGAAGGTGAGCGCGGCCAGCAACGCCCGCCCCAGGCCGCCGGTGCTGTCGGGCACGACAAAATCGCCGAGTTGCGCAAGATGCAGGGCGCCAAGAACCAGCAGCAGCAGCAACAGCAGCGGCGCAATGCGCGCGAAACGCAGCACGTAGAAGTCGCGCACATTGACCTGCGAAAGCGAACCCCAGCGGCGCAGCGCGGTGGTGGTGATGAGGAATCCGGACAGGGCGAAGAACATCTGCACCGCATACTGGCCCTTCCACACCAGCGAGGAGACCAGCTGGTCTGGCAGCCCTGCGGTATACGGCACCTTGGCGTGCAGCAGGCGCATGTTGACGTGGTTCATCAGCACTAAAAAAATCGCCAGTCCGCGCAGCAAGTCGATG
>Ga0210391_10004900_pt1 | contig 11051 bp, 7 predicted proteins | sample IncBWC12OmetaG_FD_160573 | JGI IMG/M metagenome (GOLD analysis project Ga0210391, IMG submission 160573) | Forest soil microbial communities from Barre Woods Harvard Forest LTER site, Petersham, Massachusetts, United States - Inc-BW-C-12-O ...
AGGTCAGAATCACCCGAGGAACTACGACCGGATGCACGACTCGTTGACGCGCCGCGCCGCCATCAAAGGATTGCTCACCACCGGCACGCTGGCCCTCGCCCGTCCGGCAGCGGCCATGCTACCTGCCGCCTCCCTCGCAGACCAGCCCGAAATTTCCCTCTACTCCGTCAGCCCCCGCACCGTGCGCATCACCGTGCAGCCTCTCAAAGATGGCAACCCCATCCCGCTGCCCTCCGACGGCGCTCTCGCTGATACATCTGTGCAATCTCCAGCCGCCCGCCTGCGCGGTGTCTCGGGTTCCCGGACGGTCCGCTGCGGTCAGTTGCGCGTTACGGTTGCAGGCGATCTGCTTTCGTTCCTGATCGAAGGCCCCGGCGCAAAGCTCGTGCAGCATCTCACGCTCGATCCCGCATCCTCTGAGTTGCGCTTTGACACCGGCAACGGCGTGCTGCTCGGCCTCGGCCAGGGCGGCCCGCAATTTGATCGCCGCGGCGACGCCGACGGGATGGTGAGCGGCCAGGGCGGGTATCATCTCGGCACCCATGGCGCGCGCGTCCCCATCCAGTTCCTCATTGGAACCGAAGGATGGGCGTTGTTTGTCCACGCGCCGCTCGGCGCCTTCGACCTCAACGGCAATCAGGGACGCCTGCGCGCACTCACCAGCAGCGCATTTCTGCCGCTGGATGTTTTCGTCATCATGGCCGATGAGCCTGGCGCCATCCTGCGCGAATTCGCCTCCATCACCGGCTACGCGGAAATGCCGCCCCTCTGGTCGCTTGGCTATCAGCAATCGCACCGCACTCTGGATACGCCGGAGGCGATCCTCGCCGAGGCACGCACCTTTCGCGAAAAGAAGCTACCGTGCGACGCCATGATTTATCTCGGCACCGGCTTTTGCCCCAACGGCTGGAACACCGACAACGGCGAATTCACCTGGAACCCGCGCGCCTTTCCCGATCCGCCGCAGGCCATTACGCAGCTCCACGACGAGCACTTCAAAGTGGTGCTGCACGTTGTGCTCGAGGGCGAGCGGCTCACCGGCACAGTTCACGATCCCTGCACCGCCGCGCCGCTGCCCACCGGTAGAACCGCCGACCACCACTGGCCTCCCGATCGCCAGGTCGCCTGCTATTGGCCCGCGCATCGACCGCTCGCCGAGCTCGGCGTCGACGGATGGTGGCCCGATCAGGGCGACGGACTCGACGCGCCCTCCCGCCTCGCGCGCAATCGCATGTACTTCGAAGGCCAGCAGCTCTATCGCCCCAACCAGCGCGTCTACGCGCTGCATCGCAACGCGTACGCGGGAATGCAGCGCTACGCGGCGTTTCTGTGGTCGGGCGATGTGCTTTCGCGCTGGGAGACGCTGAAGACCCACGTCCCCAACGCCATCAATACCAGCCTCAGCGGCATGCCCTATTGGGGAACCGACATCGGCGGCTTCATTCCCACCGATGAATACACGGGGGAGCTCTTCGCGCGATGGTTCCAGTTCGCCGCGTTCTGCCCGCTTTTTCGGTCGCATGGGCGCGACTGGAAACTCCATCTGCCGTGGGGATGGAACACCGGCGAAATCGGCTACCCGGAAACGAAGGGCTACAATCCGGCGCCCGCGGAGCTGCACAACCCGGCCATCGAGCCGGTGTGCCGCAAATATCTCGAGCTGCGCTACCGGCTCATGCCGTATATCTATTCCGCGGTGCGCGAAACATGCAAGACGGGCCTGCCCGTCATCCGTGCAATGTGGCTGCATGACCCCGAAGATCCCGCCGCGGTCGCGCGCGGCGATCAGTATCTATTCGGCCGCGATCTTCTGGTTGCGCCGGTCGTCGAGAAAGGCGCCACTACCCGCCCGCTCTATCTCCCAAGCGGCGTCTGGTACGACTATTGGACCAACCAACGCCAGGCGGGCGGCCGAGAAATCACCCGCGACGTCGACCTGGCCACGATTCCCCTCTACGTCCGCGCCGGAGCGTGCATCCCCACCGGACCACTCCGTCAATACACCGGAGAAACGGTCGACGAGCCCCTTACCATCACCGTCTACCCTGGCGCCGATGGCAGTTCACTTCTGTATCAGGATGACGGCGAAACTTTCAATTTCCGCAACGGTGAGTTCACGCTCGTTGAGATGCACTGGGATGACGCAAGCCGCCATCTCCATCTACATCTCGCGGCGGGCTCTCGAATCATCGAGCCTCAGGGGCTTTCTTTGAAAATGGGACTCGCCGGATCGGACACCTTGAAATCCGTGACCTTCCAGGGCCGTCCGCTGTCCGTCGCGCTTTAAGAAAAAAAGTCCGCGCCTACCAGCTTCCCCGTTCACCGAAAACGTCGATGACGTGACCCAGCCGCACGCAGCCGTTTTCCCAGTTCACCTGGAGCGCCCTTTCGATGCGATCCGCATCCCCGGCAATCAGCGCGCTGATGATCTCGTTGTGCTCGTCGATGGAACTTTGCAGGTTGCCGATAATCGAGCTCGCATACAGCCGCCAGTAGCGCTCGACCTGCGGCTCCACCGTTTTATGCAACCCCTTCAGCCGCGGACCCGCCCCTGATTCCACCATCAGCCGATGAAATGCGCGATCGATTTCGAAAATCTTGCCCTGCTCGCTCGGGTTTTTGCGGATGCGCGCGAGTTGCTGATTCATACCCTTCAGCTTTTCCACGATCGCCATGCGCTCCGCCTTCGGCAGACCCGCTGTAATCCGGCCCGCCAGCCCCTCCAGCCGCCCAATCACCGCATACAATTCGCCCGCATCCTCTTTGGTCAGCGAGCTCACGATCATCCGCGACTTGTTGGCCGTCCGGTGCACGCGGACGTAGCCCTCCTGCTGCAGCCATTGCAGCGCGGCCCTCGCCGGCGTCCGGCTCAGGTGCAGGCGCTTCGCCAGTTCGCCTTCCACAATCCACGTTCCCGGCGAAAGCTTTCCCTCGACAATTAGCTGCCGTATGTGATGCAGCGCCACCAGCACGCTGGACCCATGCTGCCGCCTCGCTCCGCTGGCCTCTGATGCTTTTTTTCTCTTTGTGACTGCCATCGCATTCCCGGATTCAGAGATTTGACGAGCCATCTTTTCGGACGCTGCACGGCCCTGGAAACTGCTCAATCATTCGACCTTATTGTATTCACAATCGTCGACAATCGAGTATCATTCGTTTGCGTTCGCTGGGATTCTCCGCGCCCGCTCGTTGCTGCCGAGACCCGTCCCTACTTCATATTCATTGAAGGGAAGAAGTTTGTCACAGCAAAAATCCCCGAATATGGCCGCCAGAATTCCTGAAGCCAACATCCCCCTTCCCACCCGGTGGGCGATCCCCGCGTCGCGCTGGCGTACGGCTCTGCGCCTGCTTTTGTGTCTCTGCGCCTGCGCGGCAACCGCCCACGGCCAGCAGCCGCCGCCCAAACCAGCCCCCGTCCCCGGCCCCATGCTCGACCAGGGCCTCATCACCCTCGATACGCCTCAGTTCACACTCAAACTCGTGCGCTCCTCCCAAACGGTGGCGGCGATGCTGCCCAAAGGGGCCGATGGTTTCGACTTCACTCCCGGCGACCGACTGGTCGCGCGTTCGCACGACGGCTATTTCCATCTCGGCGATCTGGATCTGCGCCTGCGCGCCGGCAATTCAGGACCCTGGCAGAGTTTCTCCACCGCTCTGGCGCGCGAGCCGGTCGCGCCCCTCGCCGCCTCCGGCAACGACCTCGCAGCTGCGGACCTTGCGCCCACCCTCCCCGTGGATATTCCTCTCAAAGTGGTTCGCACCTGGTCGGTCGAGGCCGGGAAACTCGTCCTGCGCTTCACGCTCACCAACAGGACGCAACAGCCCGTAGAGATTGGCTCGCTCGGCATTCCCATGGTCTTCGACAACGACATGACCGACCGTACCCTCGAGCAGGCCCACGCCATTTGCAGCTTCTACGATCCCTCCATCGCCGAAGACGCCGGCTACCTCCAGGTCACGCGGCTCAATGGACACGGACCCGCGCTGCTGGTCGTGCCGGATGGGCACACGCCCATCGAGGCTTGGAATCCGATCCTCGGCGAGCGCCGCAGCGCGACTCCGGAAATCTTCCACGACCCAACTCCGCGCGGCGTTACCTTTGAAGGTTTTTACGAGTGGATGGTCCACAGCGGCGCGTACCAGCAGGATGAGTGGAGCAAAGCCCAGCCCTGGAACCAAGGCACCACCTTCACTCTTGCGCCTGGACAGTCCCGCACGTACGCGCTCCGTTTTCTCCTCTCCGATTCCATTCGCAACATCGAGACGACGCTTGCCCAAAATGACCGGCCCGTAGCCGTGGGAGTGCCCGGCTACATTCTTCCCACCGACCTTGAGGCGCGCCTGTTCCTCAAGTATCCGCAGCCGGTCCAATCCATAACCGTCGAACCCGCCGGTGCGCTGGTCCTGCGCAAGCTGCCTCCGCCCTCGGCAGGCTGGACCGGTTATCAAATCCAGGGAAAGACCTGGGGCCGCGCGCGGCTCACCATTCTGTATAAAGACGGGCTGGTCCAGACCGTCCAGTACCGTGTCATCAAGCCGGAGAGTCAGTCCGTCGGCGATCTCGGCCACTTCCTCACCACCAGCCAGTGGTTCACGGACCCCAGCGACCCATTTCATCGCGGCCCCGCGGCCATCAGCTACGACCGCCAGGCCAATCGCCAGGTCACCCAGGATAGCCGCGTCTGGATCGCCGGCCTCAGCGACGAAGCCGGCGCGGACTCATGGCTGGCTCTCGCCATGAAGGAATTCGTCGATCCCGATCCCCAGGAAGTCGCCAAACTCGAGCAGTTCGTCGATAGCGTCCTCTGGGGGCGCCTCCAATATAAGGATGGCCCGAAGCAGTACGGTGTCCGCAAGAGCCTCTTTTACTACCAGCCCGATCAGCTCCCCGCAGGCTATTACCGCAGCGATCTGGACTGGCGGAGCTGGACCAGCTGGAATCAGAAAGCCTCGGAGGCCGTCGACCGCTCCTTCAATTATCCGCATGTCGCGTCGGCCTACTGGGTTATGTACCGGCTAGCCCGCAATCACACCGGCCTGGTTACCAACCATCCGCCGCAGTGGTATCTCGATCACGCCTACGAAACATCGATGGCCATGATGCGCTTCGCGCCGTATTACGCGGAGTTTGGCCAGATGGAAGGCGACGTCTATCTCTGGATCCTCGCCGACCTCAAGCGCGAAGCCATGACCGCCGAGGCGACCACCATGGAAGCCGCCATGCGCAAACGCGCCGACCACTGGAACACTGAGCAGTATCCGTTCGGAAGCGAAATGCCGTGGGATTCAACCGGCCAGGAAGAAGTCTATGCGTGGACGAAATACTTCGGCTACGACGACAAAGCCCAGACCACCCTCAACGCGGTTCTTGGATACGACCCCACCATCCCCAGCTGGGGTTACAACGGAAGCGCCCGCCGCTACTGGGATTTCATCTACGGCGGCAAAATTCAGCAGCTTGAACGCCAGCTCCACCACTACGGCTCCGGCATCAACGCCGTTCCCGTTCTCGCCGCCTATCGCGAGCACCCCGACGACCTCTACCTCCTGCGCGTCGGCTATGGCGGCACCATGGGCGAGCTCGGCAACATCGATCAGGATGGATTCGCCTCCGCCGCCTTCCACTCATTCCCCGACATGCTGGCCTTCGATCCCTATTCGGGAGATTACGGCACCGGCTTCTGGGGCTACGCGGCGAACACCGCAACCTACGTGGTCCACGACGCCGCCCTTGGCTGGCTGAGCTTTGGCGGTAACCTCGAGGACCACGGCGGCGCCATCCGCGTCATTCCACTCGACGCCTTCCGCAGCCGCCTGTATCTGGCGCCCGCTGGCCTGTGGATCACGCTCGACGCAGGCAAAATCCGCCAGGCCGTCTTCGAACCTCGCACCGGTCAGCTGCGCATCATACTCGATCCGGCAACCCCCATCACTCCGGAGGCGCGCCTGCGCATCGAACAGCCGGCGAAGCTTCCGGGAGTGGGAACGTACGCTCCCTCTCAGTCCCTGCGCAGCGAACGCGGAGCCTGGGTGATCCCGCTGCAGTCCGGCGCAACCGAAGTAACCCTCAGCGCGAAAGGTTCAACCACTCCCTAACCCGGCCTGCATCAGCTTCAGCCGGTTGATTTGCACGGTAAAAAGATCGACAAATGTATCCAGGATTGTAGACAATCAGAATATTGCGAAACGTTATGCCCATTCGCGTCATCGATTCTCATACCGCTGGTGAACCGACCCGCGTGGTCATTTCCGGAGGCCCCGACCTCGGGCACGGAACCCTCACCGAACGCCTGCAGCGCCTCGCCTCCGAACACGATCATTTTCGCTCGACCGTCATCAACGAGCCTCGCGGATCCGACGTCCTGGTTGGCGCGCTGCTCCTTGAGCCCTCCGATCCCGACTGCATCGCCGCCGTCATCTTCTTCAACAACATCGGCTATCTCGGCATGTGCGGACACGGAATCATCGGTGTGGCCGCCACGCTCGCGCATCTGGACCGCATTCAGCCTGGCGAGCATCGCATTGAAACTCCCGTCGGCGTGGTGCGCGCCACTCTGCACCCCGATGGCAGAGTCACCGTGCAAAATGTAGTCAGTTTCCGCCACCGCGCGGCCGTCCCTGTTGAGGTGCCAGGGTTCGGCACCGTGACCGGCGATGTAGCCTGGGGCGGCAACTGGTTCTTCCTCGCCGAGCACGCGCCGTGCGTATTGACCCTCGAGAATCGCGACCTCCTCACCGAATATGCCTGGGCCATTCGCGGCGCTTTGCAACGAAACGGAATCACCGGCTCCGAGGGAGAAGAGATCGACCACGTGGAATTGTTCGTCGCCGCGCCCGCGCCCGGCGTCGACAGCCGCAACTTCGTTCTCTGCCCCGGCAAAGCCTACGACCGCTCGCCCTGCGGAACGGGCACCAGCGCGAAACTCGCGTGCCTCGCGGCCGACGGTCACCTCGCGCCAGGACAGACCTGGCGCCAGGAAGGAATTCTCGGAACTTCTTTTGAAGGTTCTTACCGCTTGCTGAATGGTTCGCCTCGCGAAATAATTCCCAGCATCACTGGCTCCGCCTTCATCACCGCTGAGAGCACATTGCTGCTCCATCCCGACGATCCATTCCGCGCGGGCATTCCTTCATGACTGCTGTCTCCGATATCGTCATCATCGGCGCAGGCATTGTCGGCACCGCCTGCGCGCGCGAGTGCGCGGCCCGCGGACTCACCACCACCGTCGTCGACGCTGCCGGCATCGGCGGCGGCGCAACTGCGGCCGGCATGGGCCACATCGTCGTCATGGACGACTCCCCCATGCAGCTCGCGCTCACCCGCTACTCGCAGCAGTTGTGGCGCGAGCTATCACTCCAGTTGCCCGGCAACGTCGAGTTCGACCCATGCGGCACGTTGTGGGTTGCGAGCGACGAAGAGGAAATGGGTGAGGTCCGGCGCAAGCAGGCGCTCTACGCGTCCGTTGGCGTAAGCAGCGAAATCCTCGACAGCCACGCGCTGGCTGAGGCCGAGCCGCACCTGCGTCCCCTTTTCGGAGCGCTGCTGGTCCCCTCCGATGCGGTCATCTATCCGCCCTGCGCCGCCGGATACCTGTTGCGCGACGCCGTCCGCATGGGCGCTCGCCTCCTCGCTCCGCACCGCGTCGTTTCCGCTGGAGCGGGCCGTGTTCAACTCGAAGACGGAACCATCCTGCAAGCCGCATACATCGTCAACGCCAGCGGCGTCGATGCGGTGCGCTTGCTCCCCGGGCTTCCTATCCGCAAGCGCAGAGGGCACCTCGTCATTACCGATCGCTATCCTGGATTCGTGCGGCATCAACTCGTCGAGCTTGGCTATCTGAAAAGCGCTCATTCCATCGCCACGGATTCCGTCGCCTTCAACGTCCAGCCTCGCAGAACCGGACAGCTCCTCATCGGCTCGTCGCGTGAGTATGGCGCGGAAACCTCGAGCGTGAATCACGCGTTGCTGGCGGCGATGGTCGCACGGGCGCAGGGCTATCTGCCCACCATCGGCGACCTGCAGTCCATTCGTGTCTGGACCGGCTTTCGCGCCGCCACTCCTGACAAACTGCCGCTCATCGGTCCGTGGCCCGATGACAAAACGCTCTTCCTCGCCACCGGTCACGAAGGCCTGGGCATCACCACCTCGCTCGCCACTGCAAAGCTGCTCGTCGCCACCCTGCTCGGCGAACCGGCAGCCATTCCCGCCGAGCCGTATTTCCCCGCTCGCTTTCTTCAGGAACGAAACGCCGACAGCGCAGAGGCGCACCCTGTGAGCGCGCCGGAGGAATTCCATGTCTGATCAGGCGCGCTCCATTTCCCTCACCGTCAACGATCAGTCCGTTGCCGTCGCTCCCGGAACCACCGTGGCCGCCGCCGTTCTGCTCGCTGGCCACGTCACGCGCACGTCGGTTTCGGGCGAGCCGCGCGCTCCACTCTGCGGCATGGGCATCTGTTTTGAGTGCCGCGTCACCATCGACGGCGTCCCGCATCAGCGAAGCTGCCAGATTCTCTGCGCCCCCGGCATCCACGTCACCACCGATGAAGTTTCCCAACGCTCCGGAGGCTTGCGCACCCCATGAGATCGAGCTTCGACATTCTCGTGGTGGGTGCGGGGCCGGCGGGCATCGCTGCAGCCGTCATCGCCGCTGAGGCCGGCAGGCACGTTGGTTTAGTCGATGACAATCCCGCGCCCGGCGGCCAAATCTGGCGCAGCGCCGCACATCTGCCCCCCGCCGCCCATGTTTGGCAGACGCGTCTCGACGCTTCTTCCGTCGTCCGCCTCCAGGGGTGGCGTATCTTCGATTGCCCGGAACCAAATCTCGTGCGTGCGGAACGCACTGGCGCTGCATCCTCTGCCAACGATCATGCAGAAATAGGCTGCGGCTCTCTCATCCTGGCCACCGGCGCGCGCGAACGATTCCTGCCATTCCCTGGCTGGACGCTTCCCAACGTGATGGGTGCTGGCGGACTCGACGCGATGGTGCGCGGCGGCCTGCCTATCGCGGGCAAGCGCGTGGTGGTTGCCGGAACCGGTCCTCTGCTGCTCGCGGTCGCCGCGCATCTCGCCGAACGCCAGGCAATCATCGTCGCCATCTGCGAACAGGCACCGCTCACCCGCCTCGCTCGTTTTGCTGCGCACATACTCACCGAACCCGCCAAGCTCTGGCAGGGCGTCCAATTCCGTCAGGCCATCCCCGGCTTCCCGTATCGCACCGGCTGCTGGCCCGTCGCAGCGTACGGCGGCGATCGCCTCCAGTCCGTCACCCTGCGTCAGGGCGCGAAACAATGGTCTGTGGACAGCGAATATCTGGCCTGCGGTTTTCACCTGGTCCCCAACACCGAATTGCCCGAGCTACTCGGTTGCCGCATCGAAGATGGATTCGTCGCTACCGACGACCTAATGCAGACTTCAGTTCCGAATGTCTACTGCGCGGGCGAGCCTACCGGCATCGGCGGCGTGGAATTGTCTCTCCTCGAAGGGCAGACGGCAGCCCTGGCCGCATCCGGCCAGGTCGAAAACGCGCGCAGTCTTGCCACCCAGCGCCGCCGCCGTCTCGGATTCGTTCGCGCCCTCGATCAAGCCTGCGCGCTCGATCCGCAACTTCGTCAGCTTCCGGCAGAAGACACCATCGTCTGCCGTTGCGAAGATATTCGCCACAGCGGGCTCAGCGAACACGGCTCCTGGCGCAATGCCAAGCTCCACACACGATGCGGCATGGGTCCATGCCAGGGGCGCATCTGCGGCGCCGCCGCGGAATTCCTCTACGGCTGGCGCGTCAGCTCAGTTCGCCCTCCGCTCTTCCCCGTTTCGGTTTCCAGCCTCGTGTCTGCAAACTCATCCCCTCTCAATTCCAAGGAGACTCCATGAAGTGGTCCGGCGTAATGCCCGCAATTACCACCTGCTTCGATCAGAATCTGAACGTCGATCACGCCTTTATGACTCGCCATGTGCAGTGGCTGGTCGCCAGCGGCTGCACCGGCATCATCGCGCTGGGCTCGCTCGGCGAAGCCGCCACCCTCACCCTTGCCGAGAAGGAAGCCATCCTTCGCAATACGGTCGCCGCTTCCAATCATGCTCCCGTCGTCGCCGCCATCTCTTCCCTCTCCACGCACGAGTCCATCGCCCTCGCAAAAACCGCTGAGCAGGCTGGCTGTTCCGGACTCATGGTGCTCCCGCCCTACGTCTACCGCGGCGACTGGCGCGAGATGAAGGCCTACATCTCCGCCGTCATCAACGCGACGCCGCTCCCCTGCATGCTCTACAACAATCCCGTCTCCTACGGAACGGATTTTCTCCCTGAACACATCGCCGAACTCGCTGCCGAGCACAGCAACCTCGCCGCGGTGAAGGAGTCGAGCACCGATGTACGCCGCGTGACCGCCATCCGCGCGCTCATCGCCGATCGCCTCCGCATCTTTGTCGGCGTAGATGACGCCATCGTCGAAGGCATCGCCGCCGGCGCTGTCGGCTGGGTTGCCGGACTCGTGAACGCCTTCCCCGCCGAGTCCGTGGCTCTCTTCGATGCCGCCATCGCCGGCAAACACGACGAGGCTTTCGCCCTCTATCGCTGGTTCCTGCCCCTGCTGCGCATGGACACCGTGCCCAAATTCATCCAGCTCATCAAGCAGGTGCAGGAGGAAGTCGGCGTCGGCAACGCGCGCGTCCGCCCTCCGCGCCTCGAAGTCACTGGCGCAGAGTTGAAGGAGACGCGCGCCGCGGTTCAGCACGCTCTCGAGCATCCGCCATCCGTGAAAAGCACCGCGTTTCCGAAATAGTCCCGCGAAAACCAATGCATCCCGCTGCCAAATCCAGGCGGCGGGTGGAGAAACGAATGACGATGCACAGGCGTTCCCAGGCCCCCTGCATTTTCCTCAGGAAGAAAATCTCCGTCGTCTGCGGAGTCATAACACTCGCGGCTCTCCCCTTTTTGCCTCATGTTGCCGCCGCGCAGGCCGCCCAGCAGGCTCCCAGCGAATCTGAATGGCAAGCAGGCCACGTCATCGTCAACCCGCAGGTTCATGCCGACACATCCGCGCCTCTCTCCTCC
>Ga0210391_10004902_pt1 | contig 11047 bp, 9 predicted proteins | sample IncBWC12OmetaG_FD_160573 | JGI IMG/M metagenome (GOLD analysis project Ga0210391, IMG submission 160573) | Forest soil microbial communities from Barre Woods Harvard Forest LTER site, Petersham, Massachusetts, United States - Inc-BW-C-12-O ...
CCCACCAAAGACACGCTGCGCCTCCTCCAGCGCGACCGGGTCGTAGGCATTAACCTTCGCGCCCGCCTGCAGCAGGGCTTCAATGATCACGCGCGAGGGAGCCTCGCGCATGTCGTCGGTATTGGGTTTGAATGCCAGGCCCCACAGGGCAAAGGTGCGGCCCTGCAGCTGCTCCTTGAAATGGTGCCGGATCTTGTGCACCAGGGTGTTTTTCTGGCGCTCGTTGACGGCCTCGACCGCCTCGAGCAGCTGCGGCTCGTGCCCCACTTCGTGGGCCGAACGGATCAGCGCCTGCACATCCTTGGGAAAGCACGACCCCCCATAGCCAATGCCGGGATAGATGAAGCTGTAACCGATGCGCAGGTCCGAGCCAATCCCTAAGCGCACCTTCTCGATATCCGCCCCGACCTTCTCGGCCACATTGGCCAGTTCGTTCATGAAGCTGATCTTGGTGGCCAGCATCGCATTGGCCGCATACTTAGTCAGTTCCGAAGAGCGCACGTCCATGACGATGAGGCGTTCGTGATTGCGCGTAAACGGGTCATACAACAGGCGCATGAGCTCCACGGTGCGCGGATTGTCGGTACCGATGACCACGCGGTCCGGACGCATGCAGTCCTGGATGGCCGCGCCCTCCTTCAGGAATTCGGGGTTGGACACGACATCAAACTCGATGCTCGCCTGCCGCTCGGCCAGCGTGGTCTCGATCTGCTTGCGCACCTTGTCGGCAGTGCCCACCGGCACCGTCGATTTGTTGATCACGATGCTGTAGCGGCTCATATGCGTGCTGATGGTGCGGGCCACGGCCAGCACATAGCGCAGGTCCGCTGAACCGTCCTCATCGGGCGGGGTACCAACGGCAATGACCTGGAAGAGGCCGTGTTCGACCCCCCGGGCCGCATCGGTGGTGAACTCCAAACGGCCGGCCTCCATGTTCTTTTTGATCAGAGCGTCGAGGCCGGGCTCATGTATGGGGACCTCCCCGCGATTCAGGCGCTCGATCTTGCCGGCATCGACATCCACGCAGACCACATGGTTACCGGCATCCGCAAAACAGGCCCCTGTGACCAGGCCCACGTAACCCGAACCAAAGATCGTTACACGCATACATAAGCTCTTGAATTTACAATATTTTATGCCGCCCGCGGGTCAGGCGGTAACAGGGCCCGATATTACGGGATTTGTATAACAAAGTTTACGTGCATCGGGCTGTGGCTTGGTTCTCAACAGCCTTCAACTGCCCGCAGGCGACAGATTTCGCTGGTTGAGCATAATTTGTAGGTCGCATCGCACAATGAATATCTGTGGATTCCGTCGCGCCTTGTCCTTTTGGACCATGGATACTTCCAATTCAAATACTTGGAATTTGTCAGTGCTGTATCAGGACGTCGGAACCGAGCCAATGGACACCGAAGCCGCCGAGCCGCAGACCGGCTCGGAGCTGTCCGTGCGCCTATGGAAGCACCACGCCCCCCAACCGCTGCAGCTTCTTACCCCGCATGACGTGGATGCCCACCTTACCCAGGCTTGGCCACCGACACGCCTTGCGAACGTCGCCTCGGCTGTCCCGCTGATACACCATGTCCCCCGCCACCACGAATTCCATGCGGCACTGCGACAGCGCCAGCACGGCCACAGCCTACCCGGCGAGGCCGCCAAGCGCCTGCTCGACATTGTTGGGTCGCTGCTGCTCGCGGTAGTGCTGTCGCCGCTGCTCCTGGTGGTCGGCATCGCCCTGGCGCGAGACAGTGGACCCATCATCTACAGTCACCCCCGCACCGGTCGTCATGGCAGGACCTTCGGCTGCCTGAAGTTCCGCACCATGGTGCCCAATGCCGACCAAGTATTGCGCGATCTACTGCACGAGGATCCGCAACTGCAGCTGGAGTGGCACCGCGACCACAAACTGCGCAACGATCCGCGCGTGACCGCCATCGGCCGATTTCTGCGACGTACCAGTCTCGATGAATTGCCGCAGCTGTGGAATGTCATCAAGGGCGACATGAGTCTGGTGGGACCACGTCCCGTCGTGCGCGAAGAATGGCAACGCTACGGGCGTCGCCTGGACATTTATCTGGCAGCAAAGCCCGGCGTCACAGGGCTTTGGCAGGTGATGGGCCGGAGCGACTCCTGCTATCGACGTCGTGTGGCGCTCGACAGCTACTACGTCAGAAAGCGCAATTTGTTACTGGATATTTTCATTCTTTTGCGAACTGTAAAAGTTGTGCTCTACGGCCGTGGCGCATATTGAATCGAAGTAACCGATTCAGACATTTCTCGTTCTTCTTCGCCGCAATTCGCAATGACGTGCATCAGTACGGCACATTAGCGAATGTTCATTTTTTTTCGCTTGCGCGCTGGCAATCGCCATCATAAAAAGCCATTAGCTCCGGCTTCGCATCGTCACAGGGTTCGAAGGGTCCGATCGCGATAGCCGCGCTCATTGACTGCAGTCTCGCAGTCTCGTCAACGACCCGTCGCGGCATGCGTTGCATGGACCGCGGCAGGTCCTAACTTGGGGCAGTGAAAAAAATGAATGGTCTCATCCGGACAGTCGGATTCACACGCCTCGGATTTGCGGGTGTTGCGTTGGGCGCCGTGGCGCTGATGTTGGCGGGCTGCGGCGGGGGCAGCGGCGGGTCATCTGCCGGGGCCACTGTGAATGTGGCAGCGTCAGGTAGCTCTTCTTCCCAGGATTTCAATCCACACAACGACGCGGACGTGAGCGGCCTGCAGTTGATAGGCAGCGAACCGGTCGGTTCGTTCATTCAGCGGCTCTCTCTTCATCTGAATTCCACAGCAAACCTGGTGTCGGTGGAATTCAGGATTCAGCCCAAGGCCGGGTCCGTTTCCGCGGCTGTCGACGTGAGTTATACGAGTTCCGCCCTGGTCTCGCGGGGTTATATGTCGGCGGCGGGCACAACCCTCACGTTGCCGGTGTTCGCGCTCTATGCCGGATATACGAACCTGGTCACTTTGAATTTCGGCTTTCAGGACGGATCCACCCGGGCTCTGATCACCAGCATTACCACAGCGGATTACGTCGATCCAACCGGAATCTATTTGAACCCGGCAATCCTGAAGCAACGCTCCCCCGGGTCATCGCTGGGATTCAATTTCTTCTTCATCAAGTCCGCGTTAGGCTCTCCGGTCATCATCGACACTGACGGGGAGGTGCGCTGGGCAGTTCAAGGCTTTGTGAGTAACGCCCTGTCCAGCACGCTCCAGAGCGACCAGTTCGTCATTGGCGATCCATCTGCGGCGGTCGTATCTCAAATTCGGCTTGACGGCACTGGCACGCAGAACTCGGTGGCCTCGCCCTCCATCACCTTCTTTCACCACAACATTGACCACGGCAATATCGGTTTGCTGGCTGATGTCAATACGCAAACAAATGGAGTTCAGAACGTCGAATCGAATGTTGTTGAAATGACTGCCCAAGGATCCATCCTCAATCAATGGGATCTGGCTGCCATCATCAGTGCCTATATGCAGAGCATGGGCGACGACGCGGCCGCATTTGTTCGGCCCGGGATCGACTGGTTTCACAACAATGCGGCGACCTATGACCCAAGTGACGACAGTGTCATTATTTCCAGTCGCGAGAACTTCGTGATCAAACTGGACTACCACAGCGGCAATATCATTTGGATTCTTGGCGACCCCACCAAATATTGGTACACGTTTCCCTCCCTGCGGGCCAAAGCGCTAACTCTGACCCCCGGAGGTCTTTACCCGATCGGGCAGCACGCTGTCTCCATCACAACTGATGGCCATTTGTTGCTTTTCAATGACGGGCTTGGGAGCCAGAATCAACCCGCGGGCGCGCCGGCGGGCGAAACCCGCACCTTCAGTGCCGTCTCCGCCTATTCAATTGACGCAAGCACCATGACCGCTACGAACGTCTGGAATTTCGAAAATGGGCAAGCAATCTTTTCCTCAATCTGCTCGAGTGCATACAAGGCACCCGGTAATTCCCTGCTGATTGACTACGCCACCGCGGACCAAGACACCAAGGCACTGCTTGTGGGACTGGACGCAAATCACAGTATCGCCTTCGAATTTCAATATCCCACCCAGGGATGCAATACCAGCTGGAACGCAGTGCCAATTCCGCTCGAAAGCCTGGCTATTGATTAACCTGCCTAACAAACCACTCGTAGGTTGAAGCTATACCCACCGCAAGTGGAATTCTCGCTGTCCAACCTAAGGCTGAGGCACGCGAAACGTCCAGCAGCTTGCGAGGTGTGCCGTCGGGCATCGAAGTGTTGAAGCGCAACGACCCAGGAAATCCAACCGTGCTTGCCACCAGTCCCGCCAGTTCCTCGATTGAGACGTCTGTGCCCCAGCCGATGTTGACCAGCCTTTCGTCGGAATATTGCTGCATCAGGTAGAAGCATGCGTCCGCCAGGTCATCGACATGCAGGAACTCGCGGCGCGGCTTACCAGTTCCCCATATTTCAACTTCCGAGGCGCCGCTGTGCTTCGCTTCGTAAAACTTGCGGATCAGCGCGGGCAATACATGCGAGCTGCGCAGGTCGAAATTGTCGCCAGGTCCATAGAGGTTGGTGGGCATGACGGCGATGGCATCGAAAGAGTATTGCCGCCGATAAGCCTGGCACATCTTCAGTCCAGCAATCTTGGCAATGGCGTACCACTCATTGGTGGGCTCCAGAGGACCGGTCAACAGGCAATCTTCGGGCATCGGCTGCGGTGCGTGCTTGGGGTAGATGCAGCTGGAGCCCAGAAACAACAGTTTTTTTACCCCTTCCTGATAGGCCGAATCGATCACATGGGATTGAATCGCGAGGTTCTCATGGAGGAACTGCGCCGGATACGTGTCATTGGCCAGGATGCCACCGACTTTCGCAGCAGCCAGGAACACATATTCTGGCTTAGTCTGGGCAAAGAAGTCCCTGACCTCATCCTGTCGCGTAAGGTCAAGCTCGCTGCGTGAGCGCAATACGAGGTTCTGAAAACCCGCGCCTCGCAGGCGGCGCACAATCGCCGAGCCGACGAGACCTCGGTGCCCTGCCACGAAAATCCCGGATTCCGGCGTCATTCCAGACGCCTGAAAGTCTTAAACCCCTCACGAGCGATTGTGGCATCGCGTCGCGCCAGTTGCAGATCTTCGGTGACCATTTCCTGCACCAGGGTCGCGAAACTCAATTCAGGCATCCAACCCAGCTTCGTGCGCGCCTTGGTGGCATCGCCGAGCAGGGTCTCCACCTCAGTTGGGCGAAAATAGCGTGGATCAACCTTAACGATGACCGCGCCCGTCTTGCGATTGATACCCTGTTCGCTGACACCCTGCCCGCGCCAGTCCATCTCGACGCCCAGGTGTCGGGCGGCGGCGGTAACGAATTCGCGTACTGAATGCTGTTCACCCGTGGCAATTACGAAATCCTGGGGTTCATCCTGCTGCAGCATCAGCCACTGCGCACGCACATAGTCCTTGGCATGACCCCAATCGCGCAAAGAATCCAGATTGCCGAGGAACAAGCAGGATTCAAGATTCTCGTGGATACGGGCCAAGGCCCGGGTGATCTTACGGGTGACGAAGGTTTCGCCACGAATGGGAGATTCGTGGTTAAAAAGGATACCGCTGCAAGCATACAGGCCATAGGCCTCACGGTAATTGACCGTGATCCAGTGCCCGTAAACCTTGGCCGCCCCATAGGGGGAGCGGGGGTAGAACGGCGTCGTTTCCCGCTGTGGAGTCTCCTGAACCTTGCCGAACATCTCGGAGGTAGAGGCTTGGTAGAAGCGGGTCTTCTTCTCCAGGCCCAGGATACGGATCGCCTCCAATAACCTTAGCGTTCCCAAGGCATCCGCGTTGGCCGTGTATTCAGGGGTCTCAAAAGAGACCGCCACATGGCTCTGAGCCGCCAGGTTGTAGATCTCATCCGGCTGCACAAGCTGGACAATGCGAATGAGATTCGTTGCATCTGTCAGGTCACCGTAATGAAGGTGCAATCGCACGCCACGCTCGTGAGGATCCTGGTACAGATGGTCGATGCGGTCGGTATTGAACGACGAGGCCCGGCGCTTGATGCCATGCACCTCATAGCCCTTGGACAGCAGCAGCTCAGCCAGATATGCACCATCCTGTCCGGTGACTCCCGTGATTAGGGCCTTTTTGGTCAAGGTAGTCATTTCAAAAGCCTTGGAAAACAGTCGCGATTCTACACAAGCGACTATTACAGCAGATGGCAGCGCCCAAGGCAGCGGCGGCGTGCGAAGCTCGTGCTAGTAGGCTCCGCTACCACCCAGAACCACATAGGTGGTCTTGAACAGGATGTACAGATCCAGAATCAGGTTTTGGCGACGGACATAGTAAACATCTAGCGCGACCCGTCGCCGGTAATCAGTGTTATTCCGACCATTAACCTGCCAAAGGCCGGTGACGCCAGGTCGGGCTGCCAGGTAAATGCCGGCGCAGCGGCCATATCGCAGCAGCTCCTCGCGAACCACAGGACGCGGCCCGACCAGACTCATTTCGCCCCGGATGACATTCCACAGCTGAGGCAGCTCATCGAGACTGGTTCGCCGCAGAAAGCGGCCCACACCGGTGACGCGCGGATCATCCCTGAGCTTGTGGTCCCGCAGCCACTCTGCCCTGAGTTCCGGGTGCTGTTCCAGCAACTCACGCAACACGCGGTCCGCGTCAGGCACCATGCTGCGAAACTTCAGGCAATCGAAAGCTTTGCCGTGGCGCCCGACGCGGCGATGGCGAAAAATGATAGGGCCACCCTCGCGGCGCAACAGGACGGCAATGACGACAATCAGAGGAAAGAATACAACGCCCAGCAGCAGAGCACAGAGCACATCAAAGACACGCTTCAGAGCTTCCCGGACACCCCGGACTTCACCGGCCCTCGCCTGCCCAGCGAAATGATTGGGCGTTAGCGGCCCATCTTGCTCGATGATGCGAAAGTTCGGCCTCGCTGCACGGGCACCAGACCGTGGGACTTGTACTGTCTCCGCTTCCTTGCGAAGGCGTCTATCTCCGCTCATTCCTGGCAACATCAGAGTCGAGGAGTGCGCACTGAAACTGGGCATTTCCCGGTCCGGCGACTCGCCAAGTTGAAGCGTCGGCAACTCAAGACTCCTTCTCCCAAATTACGGACAGCTGCTGTCGCCAATCGGCGACGCTGAGATATTCACCACGGCGAAGCCGAAAAGAATGTACCGGTAATTGAGGGGCAAAACGTGCAGCCAGAGCGTGCGTTGACATAGATCTCAGCGCTTGTTTCTGTGATGCGGAGCGAGGATGACGTACCTGCCATATGAAACTTATCCACAACTGGGCGCCGCAAGAATGGCCTTCAATTATAGAACATGCAACTGTCGTGCCGTCGTAGTAGTGGGCCCAGTAACCTGTAGGACTCTGCTGCGAGTCGGGCCAGCGCTACAGATCACCTGCGGTATGCCGTCGCACAAAATTATACATATGATGTGGTGCCTGCCGCCAGTCACGTGAAGAACTGGTAATGATTGCTGGTTTGAGGAAATCGCCAAAGCAGCTCTTCGCGCCGCCACACAAGTTCTCGCTTAGATTCTGCAGCGCGCCATTCGAGGCTAGCGCTGCGACGGTCGCGCCCCGCAATGCAATCTCTCATGCGACCTGAACCCTGGCCCGAGCCCCGGGAATGCCTGACTCAAACTCTCAGAGATTGGCCACGACCTTCGCCCCTTCGCGGTCAATATGAAACCGGATCTCGCGCAGTCCCTCGCGTTTCATCGCCTCACGAAGCAACCGCTTGCCGCTATCGGCATAAAACACCAGAAATCCTCCGCCGCCCGCGCCCATCAGCTTGCCGCCAAGTGCCCCGTTTGTCCGTGCGATCTCGTACCAACGATCGACATCGGAGGTCGAAATCTTGCCCGACAGCTGCTTCTTGGTTTGCCAATGTACATCCATGAGCTCGCCAAAGCGACGGATGTCACCCTGGAAAATGGCTTCGCGGACCTCGAATCCGATCTCCTTGATGCGGTCAAGCCGCGCCACGACTCCACTTGCAGACTCCTTGGCCTGAGAATCCTGAGTCCTCAGAATGTCCGAGGCACTGCGACGGATGCCGGTGTAGAACAGCAAGAGATTGCTTTCGAAATCGTCATGCGCGTGTTCCGATAGCGAAATGGACCCGACCTCGACCCTGCCCGTGGGCGTGATGTCCATCGTTACGATGCCGCCAAAAGCCGCTAGATATTGATCCTGCTTTCCCACCGGCTCATTCAGGATCTCCCGCTCAATGTGGTAGGCCTCCTCGGCGAGCGCCTGGGGACTGAGATGCTCACGCTTGAATGCATGCAGCGCCTGCAGAAGTGCAACGGTAAACGTACTCGAAGAACCCATGCCCGTGTTGGCCGGAAGGTCGGCGATGGATGTAATTTCGATGTGTTCGGCTATCCCAAGCTCGCGCAGCGCCTCGCGGACGATCGGATGTTCGATGGCGTTCACGTTATCGGCAATCTCGGTCTTGGAATAGCTCACCCTGATCGAGGATTCGAAGCGCCTGTTGATTGTGATGTAGACGTATTTGTCAATTGCCGCGCTGATGAGCGCACCCCCACGATGCTGGTAGTAGGACGGAAGATCGGTGCCCCCGCCCCCCAGTGGAATTCGCAAAGGCGCACGCGCGATGATCATTGTTCACTCTCCGCGAAAAGCTTGTCCTCAAGTTCCTTTAACCCCGCGAAGGAGCCGATCTCGAAGAACCTCTGCTGCGTCTCCCATGCGACCAATCCACCGCGCATGATGATCGGTTGCAGGAACTGTTGAAGCGACATGCGCTGGCCTTCACCGATCACCGCGATGCTTTCGCGCCGGATGACGTGCAGGCCATCATTGATGTAGATGGCGCCCGGGAGAGGCGGCTGCTTTTGGTAGGCCAGCACACGCCCCCCTTCCACCAACACATCGCTTGAGTCGAACTGATTGTCGTTCCGGTAGACGACCATCAAGGCCTCACCTCCGGACCTTCGGTAGTCATCCCATATCCGCTGATACGGCAGAATGAGATAGGAGTCACCAAAGGTCAGGAAGAATACATCATCCAAAAGCTCAAGCGCCTGGCGCACGGCCCCTGCTGTATCGAGCCTTTGTGCCCCCTCGTCGCTGTACCGGACACGAACGCCGAGCCGTGATCCGTCGCCCAGGTGGCTTCTGATCTCATCGCCCATATGCCCGACCAGCAAAATGACGTCGTCCACTCCGCCGCGCCTCAAAAGTTCCAGCTGTAAGTCGATGAAGGGCCGGCCGGCGACCGGCACCAGCGATTTAGGAATTGTCTTGGTAACGGGGTAGAGCCGCGTTCCGAGTCCGCCTGCCAGGATGACGCCCTGCATCAGGCGCCGCGCCCCGCCTCGACCTCTGCCAACATCGAACGGATCGCGGCACGCATGGCCTCGCGCGTCGTCAGTTTGGCGCGCCAGCCGCCACCATGGGCCTTGGAGAGATCAAATCGGACGACCGGAACATCTCCCGACCACCCGCGATCTCCTCCGGTGTAGTCGTAGGTGACTCCCTTGAGGCCCATCTCCGCGACCACAAGATCGGCGATCTCCGTGACGGTGAGATAATCGTCCGTCGCAAGGTGATAGTAACTATAAGGCCCCTGGTCCTTACCCACGAAAAACTGAATGCCGGCAACAACGTCGTCGACATGAATGTAGGACTTGCTCTGCGTGCCGTTGCCGAGAATACGCAAACGTGCCGGATCCGCCTTGAGGCGACGGATGAAGTCGTAGGCGACCCCGTGGGTCTGGCGCCCGCCAACGACATTGGCGAAGCGGAACACACGTCCAGTCATCTTGAACATATGCGTATACGCGTGAATCAATGCTTCACACGCCAGCTTGCTCGCGCCGTAAGTCGAGATAGGTAGCATCGGGGCATGATCTTCGGCGACCTCAAGAGAACCGAAATCGCCGTAGACGCCGCTGCCAGAGGCATAGACGATTTCCGTCGCGCCCGCGATGCGCATGGCATCGAGTAGATTCTGCGTGAGATATGTCCCTTCCCAGAAATCGACCGAAGGATCAGTCATCGCCTTGGCGATATCCGGGTTCGAGGCAAAGTGATAGACGCGCTGAATTCCCTTCATCGCCACGGAAATCACATCAAGCTCGCGCAGATTGCCGCGTACAATCTTGAAGCGCGGATTGTCACAGTGCTGTCGAAGATGCCAGGCCTGCCCGGAGGAAAAATTGTCGAAGACCGTCACGTGATGCTCGCCTGAGGCAAGTATTCTGTCGGTCATGTGACTGCCGATGAAGCCAGCTCCGCCCGCAATCAATATCTCCATGAAATGTCGCCTACCGTGCGGCGGGCGCAGGGTCTACGACCGACTCCCACTTCATGGCATGGCGCACCAGTTTGGGGTGCGAGACCACCATGTGCCAGACCACGGCCTGAAAGCCTTCGACCTGGGGAGTCACCGTCTCCCGGTTGAGCGGCGGAATCACGATGCACGCATCCGCCACCTTCGCCGTGTAACCGCCGTCACGGCCGACGACCCCGAGGATTTTTGCACCCACTTTCTTCGCAAGTTTCAACGAGGAGACGATATTGGCGCTGATATTGCGTTCGGCATCACCGCCACCGACCGAAAACACAAACACACCATCCTTGCCATTGAGGCGGCTGGTTTCGAGCCACCGTACGAAGGTCGATTCCCACCCATCATCGTTCGTCCGCGCAGTCAGTTCTGACACGTTGTCAGTCGGCGCATACGACTCGATGCCGGCGATCTTGCGAAAGTCGTTCACAGCATGGCCGGCATGACCAGCGCCGCCGCCGACTCCGAGAAAAAACAACCTACCGCCTCCGGCCCGCACGCCGTCAATGATGTCGACCATGCCTTCGACGGTCTTCGCATCGATTGAATCACAGATTCGCTTCGCCTCTTCGAGGAACTCGCTGACGTATGACATTGTTGGAACCTTGGATTCGGAAGGATCGGGGCAGGCGGATGCGCGAAATGCGCGGATTGTATGATGTAGGGATAGGAAACTCAAACCAACCGGGGCGGCTCGGGCCCGC
>Ga0210391_10004903_pt1 | contig 11046 bp, 14 predicted proteins | sample IncBWC12OmetaG_FD_160573 | JGI IMG/M metagenome (GOLD analysis project Ga0210391, IMG submission 160573) | Forest soil microbial communities from Barre Woods Harvard Forest LTER site, Petersham, Massachusetts, United States - Inc-BW-C-12-O ...
CGCCGCGGCGTTTGGTTGCTGGCTGTACAACGTCCTCGCGCCACACATCGGCGGCATTGCATTTGAGTTAACTCCAAGCGCACAGACCAACGGTCCATCGAACTGAACCAGTCCCGCTTTTCTGGCGAGATTATTCGCCCTTGGCGAAGTAACTCGCTGAAACCTGGAAGAGCGGCTAGGTCCGGACGAGGCTCGGGGCGGGCTGACCGTTCAGTATCGCGTCCACATTATCGAGCGCCAGCATACCCATTGCGGTGCGGGTTTCGATCGTGGCGCTGCCGAGATGCGGCAACAGAAATGTATTCTTCAGCGAAAGATATCCCGGGTTAAGTTTTGGCTCGCCTTCAAATACGTCGAGTCCGGCAGCGGCGAGCCGCCCGCTCTTCAGCGCGGCGATAAGGTCGTCGTCGGCTACCAATCCGCCGCGAGCGGTGTTCACCACGATGGCGCCGGCAGGCAGCAGGTTTATGGCTTTGGAGTTCAGGAAGTGATGGGTCTCAGGAGTCTCCGGCGCGTGCAGGCTCAGGAACTGGCACACGCGAAGCAGATCCGCCGGATCCTTGTGGTAGACGGCATCGCCCACGATGTCGGCAGGCAACTCAGAACTGTTGTTATAGTGAATCTTCATTCCGAATCCGCGCGCTCGACGCGCCACGGCTTGTCCTACGCGCCCCATTCCGAATATCCCGAGGACCTTACCGCCGAGTTGCCATCCCAGTAGCTCATCGAGACCAAGCGGCTTCCACGCTCCCGTTCGAACCAGTTCCTGAGCCTCGTAAGCCCGACGCGACGCGCCCAGCAAAAGCAGCATGGCGATGTCAGCCGTGGCTTCACTGTTGGCAGGGGTATAGGCGATCGGAATTTTCCTGCGAGTGGCCGCTTCCAGATCGATATGCTCAAAACCTACCGAGTAGGTGGCGATGACTTTTACCGTCGGCGAAACTTTCTGGAAAAACCCGGAGTCCAACCGGTCTGCCGGCGTGATAAACAGAGCGTCGGCTCCGTCTGCCGCGGAGAGCAACTCGGGCTGGCTGCAAGGAGATCGATTCGGGTTTCGTCGGGCGTAGTAGTCGCGGTCGATGCGCTCTTCAATCGCCTTGGGAAAATGGCTGCCTACAACCAGAATGGGTTTAGCCATACCCCACCTCCGTTTTCTCGCGACGAGGATCGGCCGTCGCAACCGTCAGTGGCTGTGAGCGATGCCCTTTTCTTCGAGCAGCTTCTCCAGAGCGCGCAGGAAGTGATCGTAGTACTCGCCATTATCGGAAGTGCCGTCGCGGGCGCGGATTCGATCGGAAGCGCGGACTTCGGCGATCAACCGCTGGCGAAATTCGTCCCAGGTGAAATGGCCCGCTTGGGAAAGTTTCAGCGCCATCGCAAACGCTCGCGCTTCCCACGGCGCACTGAAGACGTGATCGGCGTCGAGTCGTGCCGCTTCGATTAGCGAATTCAACTCTGTCGTGCTCATGCGCGCGGCGCCTCGACCTTCGCCACTCCCACCATCGAGTCCCGCGTGACGATCTCGGCGAGCGCATCCTCGCTCATCCGCTCGGTTCCCTTCGGCCGCTGCGGGATGACGAGGTAGCGAATCTCCGCGCTCGAATCCCACACGCGAACTTCGACTTCGCGCGGCAGTTCGAGTCCAAAATCCGCGAGCACGCCGCGCGGATCGCTGACCGCGCGCGACCGATACGCGAAGCTCTTGTACCAGACCGGCGGCAAGCCCAGCACCGGCCACGGGTAGCATGAGCAGAGCGTGCAGACGACGAGGTTGTGCACGCGATCAGTATTCTCGACGGCGACCAGATGTCCGCCCTCGGGACCGGCAAAGCCAATTTCCGCCACCGCCTTGGTCGCGTCCGCGAGCAGGCGCTTGCGATAAGCGGGATCGGTCCATGCTTTCGCGACGACGCGCGCGCCGTTGCGCGGCCCGACGCGGGTCTCATAGAGGTCGACGATCGCATCGATTGCGGCTGGATCGATCAGGCCCTTCTCGGTGAGGATTGCTTCCAGAGCCTTCACGCGCGCTGCAGGCCCGCTGTCGTCAGTATTGTGATGGTCTCCGCTCATGGCTCTACTCTCTTCGGGCGCGTCGCGCGTTTGCGCTCTTGCGGTTTCGATTTCGATTTCGTGGCGATCGGCTCCAGGTAGTCTTCCCACAAATCTATGTAAACCCGCTCGCGCGTGTTCGCAGATTTGCCCCACAGTTCGCACGCGTCGAAGGCGACAGAGTAACAATGCTGCGGCTTGGCGCCTGCGCGATGTGCTTTGGTGTCGGCAAAGTCGAACACGCCCCAGTCGCGCGCGATCACTCCGGACTTGCCGCGCACGTAACGCGGCAGGCGAGTGTGCCCCGACGGATTCAGATTACGCCCGCGCACGCGATCGCCTTTGGCAAAGCGCGCGCGCGGCGGCTTCTTCTGTGATTTGTCTTTGACTGGAGCAGGGCCGCGAACGGGCACCGCCTCCGCTATCAGGGCCGGATCGACCGACGCGTCTTCCTTGGCCAGCAGCTCTTCGCGCGTCACCACGCCGCGCTCGACCAGCAGTGTCTCGGCCGCCGCGAGCCATCGTTCGTAATAGCTCGACGCCAAATATTGCGCGGGCGGCATCCGCTCGATCGCATGACGGAATTCATCGAAGGCGCTTTGAGTCGCCCGTACCAGCGGCAGGACCAGTCCGAACATTCGCCGTTCCCATTCGGCGTGAAAGACCGGTTCATTCTTTTCCGGGACGACCGGCCCGAAACCATCCATCCCGCCCATGTCATGCACGCCGTTCATGGCGGCGATTATCGTGCAGGTTTGCCGAGGCGGGCAAGCGTCAGCGCGACGAGGCGCGGTCGAGCGTTTGGGTGTGAAATCGGATAAAAAGGGAGAATGAAGCCACATCACGCTGCCGCACTAGGACTTGCTGCTTGGTTCCTGATGATGCCGCCGCCAAAACCGGTCGGGGATCATTTCAAGACCAACTTCTCGGCGCCGCTGTCGAAATGGACCAGGGTCCGCAGGTTTGACCTGCAATCACAATGCGAGAACACGCGCGAGGCCTATCAGCAAAAGCCCACCGGCAACCTGGTCATCATGCTCGGTGTGGCGGAGGCCCAGGCGACCACCAAAGCCTCGCAATGTGTTGCGGGCGACGATCCGCGTCTCAAGGGCAATTAGGTCCCTCGCGAGTATCAAGCCGAATTTCGGAAAACGTCGCGACGGGTCTTCAAAACGCGTTGCAGGATGGTAATTTAGCTGCTCTTGTTGAGTTTAGTATTGCTATGGTAGCCTCTGGATTCGCGCATGGAAACCGACCTTCAATCTCATCAGCCGCCAGTTAAATGGCCCTTCGATCTGCGGGTCTTCGCCGTCATGTCGGCGCTGTGGGCAGCGTGCCTGGCAGTCAGCACGTTCGTTCACATTGGCGAGATGGAGGTGGTCGACCCGGTCGTGACTATTTTCGCCGGCGTGAGATTCAGCGGCGACGACGCGCGCCTGGTGCTGATCGTCGAAGCGGGAATTTTCGCGATGATCGCGCTCGGCGTTTTTACGTATCGCCGATGGGGCCTGCTGCTCGCGCTCTGCTACATGGTGCAGGTCGTGATGAGCCATCTCGCCTTCGTAGTCGCGTACCTGCCGTTTCCTTCGGAATGGATGCACGTGCGCGCGGTCGCGTCCGAAGGTCCGATAGTGGTGCTGGTCACGCTGTATCTATGGATTCGCGCATGCGATCTGATTTTCGATTCGCCGCCCGCCGACGCGCGCCCTCATCAGTCGCCGAAAGCGAGTCAGCGCTGCGCAGTTCGAGAAGACTCCCGCGCCCTCGATGTCGCCGCAATAGCCGATTAAATATCTGATTGGTGGCGACTGTAGGAGTAGGGGTCAGGCGATCTTCCCTGATCAGACCTCAGCGATAAGACGCGACTCGTCAATCCAGAATTGCCGAGAAGACGAAAGCCTATTCAAATGAAAGACTAGACCGTTGCCGTAACGTGGATTCGTTCCGTTGAATTCGAAAGAACCGTGTAATTCAAGGGTTTCGTTGTAGGCTTTTATGATGTCGTCTATTTGAGCCGTGCTGAGCTGACGAATCGCTGGCAAGACTTCTCCTACCAAGTTGCCGGCATCCCAGTTGGGAATCACTCTCAACGCGCGCACGAACGCCGAGAACATTTTGGGTTCGTTGATCAGTAGTTTGGCGATGCCCAAAGGACAATTCTTCCAATCAGTTGATAGCGCCTGAAACCGGCTCATAAAGCCGTGAGGATCGATTCCAAGCCGCACTGGAATTATGGGAACGCGCCTCGCATACGCGAATCCAACTTCTTGGTCCGTCCACAGACTTTCAGTGAAGCCTTCGGTGAGCAAGGCCGCCAGGGCATCCATGCTTGCGAGTGCATGTTCTATCTCGTCCTGCCATTCCTTTAGCGGTTGAATGTCCTTGTGCGCTACGAAACAGGAAATCCCAAAAAGCCGTAATTTGTCCTTGAGCTCTGAAGTTTCGCGTTTAAATTTTGAGATGTGACTGAGAAATAGGCGGAAATATCCTTCGTCTCCCCAGATACGCGTCTCGGCATCTCTTGGAACGCTCCGCTCGGCAGTAATGAGTAAGCCAGAATTCTTCCTCCAGTCTTGAGCCGGATCCATGGCAACTTCAAGAGAACACTGGACGATGAACTCCCGGGGCAAATTTAAAATCTTGTTGAGGTCATCTTTGATCCGATTCTCAATTGCCAGCGTCTCTTTCATACCGAAACTAAATACTGCTTCTGGCACGGTGAGATACAGTGCGTGGCCGTACACGTCCATGTCCGATCCGGCAACAGTGATGCCTTCGTCAACCCGAGGATGAGCATTTACGAGAATCAACTGTAGGTCACGACGCCGATCATGCTCGTAGAGCTTGGCGAGCTTTCGAAGATATTGCTCGCAATCTTGCGGAAAACTGAAAAATGACGGCTGATCGCTCACGAGAAGAGTGCTCTACGATTGATGCAAGTTGAATAGCCTTAAGGCATCGAAATGTTTCACGATGTCCTTGGCTTGTGAATCAAACACTTCTACATCGTCCTTTGCTTGATGCATCGCATCGCTCAACTTTCCGTATATCTCTTTGAGCGAAGGAAATCGTTTCTTGAAATCGTCAGGCAATGTCTCGGCATACTTGTCGCAGAGATCCTCGCCCCGAACCGTAGCCGCAGCCTTCGTGACCGCTCGCATATGCTGCTCGATCAGTGTTCGGAGGAGAAAAATCGACGCCAGCACAGCTTTACACTGGAGAGCTATTACTGCTTCTGAATAGAACCTCCGCACATTATTCAAAATAACTGGTGGCACTGCGACTTCCTCGAATTCACTGCGCCCTACGATCTGGATTTTCTCGGCGCTCTTCCTAATCTCGAACACGATTACATTTTTTCTGCATCTTTGGCACTCCAACTCTAAACAGAACACTTGGTCGCCAGCCTCTAAGCCCGGAAAAGTGTGAGCGGAAGGTAAACCGTTTCGGAGATTGAAGGGCTCAACGTCATGGCAGTTCGCACATACCGTCCTAACCGGAGGAACCATAAACATGATGGAACCCTGCACCGGGTATCCGATCGTCCAGTTACGACGCGCCATTTCAGCGCTCAATCTTCGTTCAATCTCTTCGACCGTCGGAGCTTGGTCCTTTCTTTGCTCGGCAACGCGCTTGGCATACGTGAACTGTACAACTGCATCGCGTACGACAGCCTTGCGGAAGTCAACCGCAACCGTTTGATACAGGTGCTTTGTGTCGATTAGCTCCTTCAGAGCACTCTCGATTATCTCACGAGCAACTTCGTCTGACATTGGCGCTCAATTTTCCTTAAGCCTCGGGTAATCGCTCGCGAGTCCACAAGGAAAAGTTTGGTGGCGACGGTAGGAGTCGAACCTACGACACTGCGGATATGAGCCGCATGCTCTGACCAACTGAGCTACGTCGCCACCGGGAATCGTCAAATGTAGCGTGAGCGCGAATCGCGCGAAAGACCGCGACGGCCCCGCTCACCGCAGCGGGATGCTCCGCGTCTTCACCGCTTTGTGTCCGCGCTGCACCTGGTACAGCACGCCCTCGGTGAACTCGACACAGGTCAGCTTGCCGCCGTAGACCAGGCCCGTGTCGATGCCGAGCTTGTACGGCAAGTCGATCATCACGCCGCGCATGGGAGTGTGGCCGAAGACCACCGTCGCGTCGATTTTGTGCGGATTGAAAATGAACTCCTGCCGAATCCACAGCATGTCCTCGGTCTGCTGCTCCTCGAGCTGCCGCGTCGGCATGATGCCGGCGTGGACGAACAGGTACGGCGGCCGCAGATAGCTGGTGGCGAGGCGGTTCATGAAGTCGAGGTGCGATTGCGGCAGCCGCGCAAAGGCGTCTTCGAGGTCCTCCTCGTGCACGCCGTAGCTGTCGAGCGTCGCGATGCCGCCGTTGAAGAGAAACGACTCGCCGTAATTTCCCGGCATCCCGAGGAACGACATCATCATGTCCTCGTGATTGCCTTTCAGGAACACGCAGTCGGCCTGCGTGCGTTCGAGGTCCAGCGCGAGCTCGATCACGTCATGCGCCGACGGTCCGCGATCGACGTAGTCGCCGACGAAGACCACCGTGTCGCCGGGTGCGGGCGCGATCGTTTTGAGTATCGCCTCGAGCTCGTCCGGGCATCCGTGGATGTCGCCGATCGCGAACAGGCGTCCTTCGTTTTTCGGTTTTCCTTTGGCCGTCACTGACAGGTTGGCCTCAGTCGCTCTCCGTCTTCGAGCTGCCGTTGTGGATCAAATCGATCAACGACTTGCGATCTTCAAGTATACGCCGCGCGGCGCTGTAAGGATTCAGCTTGCCCGCGCGGACTTCGCCGAGCACGCCGGGTGCGCCGCCGTCGGCGACTGCGCGTGCGGCGCGTTCCTCCAGCTCGGCCGACAACACTTCGACGAACTCGCGCGTGCGCCGCTCCGACTCGCGCGCCGCATCGACATGCGCGCGCAGATATTCGCCATGCTTCGCGATCGCATCGACCACCGCGTCGACGCCGCGGTCAACCGCGGCTTGCGTCAGCAGCACCGGAGCACGCCATCCTTCGCCCGAGCGCAGGTGCACGCTGAGTTCCAGCTCGGCCTTCACGCGGTCGGCGCCTTCGCGGTCGGCCTTGTTGACGACGAACACGTCGGCGATTTCGTTCAGCCCCGCCTTCATCACCTGCACGCCGTCGCCCGCCTCGGGCACGGTGACAACGACGGTGGTGTCGGCGAGATCCATGATCGAAAGCTCGGTCTGTCCCACGCCGACGGTCTCGATAATGATCACGTCGGAGCCGTACGCGTCGAGCAGTTTGACGATTTCGCGTGCGGCGCGGCTCAGCCCGCCGTGGCTGCCGCGCGACGCGAGGCTGCGGATATACACGCCGTTGTCCTTGTAATGGTCGGTCATGCGCACGCGATCGCCGAGCACGGCGCCGCCCGAAAACGGACTCGACGGATCGATCGCGAGGATCGCAATCTTCTTGCCCAGTGCCCGATACTTCGCGATCAGCCGGTTGACGAGCGTCGATTTGCCGGCGCCGGGCGGCCCGGTAATTCCTACTACCTGCGCGTGGCCGGTCTTCGCGTAGATGCGCTCGATGATGGCGCTCGACTCGGGCGCGCGATTCTCAACCATCGTGATCAGTTGCGCCAGCGCGCGCATCTCGCCCGCGTCGAAACGCTGGAGCATCGCGTCCAGCCGCGCGTCTTTGGCGTTGGCGGCCGCGCCGGTCTCGGCAAGATGGTGGCGGGATTCAACAGGCATACTGGGTTGTCTTGTAATGATAGCGGCTTGCGATCGAGTTGCGCAACAAAACTTTCGCGCGGTGAATAGTTCGCACGGGACGGCATTGTTTTCAGTGCGCGAGCCCCTTAGTCTCGATTCAAGGAATGAAGCTTCCTGATATCTACACTGACTGGAAAATCGTGATCGGCCTCGTGCTGATCATGCTCGGCGCCGCCAACTGGATCGTCGGCGTCGAACGCACGCAGATTTACAGCCGCCTGATCGTCGCCCACCAGCAACCGTCCGCCAGCGCCGCAACCGACTATCGCAGCTTCGATGAACTCGATGACAGCGCCGGCGGCGCCGACGTGCTCGAGCCGATCACCGCCGAGCAGCGCCAGGCGTCGTACGCGACGGCGCGAATGGATTTTTATCACGCCGCATTCCTGGCCGGCCGCGCGATGGTGTTGCTCGGGCTGCTGATCACGCTGCTCGGCTTTATCAGCGTCATTCAGCAGGACTCACGCCGCGCGTTTCGCCGGCCCGAAGGCGACGCCTCTCTGCCGCGCGGTTTGCCGCGGACGCCGCAATAGCTTTTGCGATGGCAACGGAGATCTCCGGACGCGCCTGTGCGAAGATCAATCTGTTCCTGCGCGTGACCGGGCGGCGCGGCGACGGCTATCACGAGTTGGACTCGATCTTTCTTCCGCTCGCACTGGCGGACGAAATCCGCATCGAGATCCGCGAGGCCAACGAACCGTCGGTCGAGGTTCATTGCAGCATCCCGGAACTCGCGCGAAGCCAGAATAACCTGGCCGCCAGCGCTGCGCGCGCCTTCATGAAGGAATTCGAGCTGGCCGCCGACGTCTTCATCGATCTCGAAAAACATATTCCGGTCGGCGCCGGACTCGGCGGCGGCTCGAGCGACGCCGCCACGATACTCTGCATGATGGCGGCGGCGGCCCAGCTCACCGATGATGACTCGGCCGCGAGGCTGCGGCGAATCGCACTGTCGCTCGGTGCCGACGTGCCGTTCTTTCTCGATCCGCAGCCGTCGCGAGTGACAGGAATCGGCGAGCGTATCGCGGCGATTGTCGGCGTCCCGCCCATCCCGCTCGTCATCGCCGTCCCGCCGTTCGAGGTTTCCACCGCCGCCATTTTCCGCGCGCTCGAGCCCGCCGGATGGAGCGGTGCGGCGCCCGATGAGCACCTCGAAGCGATCGTGCGCGGCGGCATCGCAGTCGAGCACCTGGTAAATGACCTGGCCGCGGTCGCAATCGCGCAATTCCCCGAGATTCGCCGCCTTAAAGGACTACTTGAAGATTCAGGAGCGCTCGTCGCCCAGATGTCCGGCAGCGGCGGCGCAGTCTTCGGCCTGTTCAATTCGAGCGAAGCAGCGGAGAGCGCCGCGCTGAAGATTCGCAAACGCGCCCCATTCGCGACAGTGATCGCAACGACCACCGTTGAAAGCGAAAGCGACCCCGGCACACCGTGATGAAGTCCCACCACGCCGCCGCGCTCGCGCTCGTGGGCTGGTACTTGATGATGCCGCCCCATCAGAATGTTTCTTCGAGAAGTTGGGGCGACGATAGCGATGCTGCTTGCCTTTCGTATTTCATCGACCCCAACACGCCCCTACGAGAGTGGCAACGAGTTCCCGATACGCCGGAGTTCGAATACAAAACTGATTGCCAACACGCAATTGCAGATGGGTGTCATCGCGAAGTCGAAGGGAACGGAGAGTCGTATCTCGACGGTCTGCTGTGCTACGAGCTTCCTGACTGCATCGCTACCGACGATCCGCGCCTCAAGAAAAAATAGAATGCAACTTCGCCACGCGGCCGCGCTCGCGCTTGTGGGCTGGTATCTGATGACTCCGCCGCTGCTATGTCGGTCAGGGACTGCCCAAGAATGCCCAAACTACGCCAACTGCAAATTTTGCCGGAGTGACTCTCAGACACCGCTCCGCGAATGGGTACGAGAGCCGGATACGAAGGAATTCGAATACAAAACCGACTGCCAGCGCGCCATCTCTGATGGCTGTCATAGCGAAGTCGAAGCGGACGGAACCACGTCTCTCGAAGGCGATCTATGCGGAGCGGACTGCATCGCGGCGGACGACCCGCGCCTCAAGAAAAAGTAGAATGAAACCTCGCCACGCCGCCGCGCTAGCGCTTGTGGGCTGGTATCTGCTTGTGCCGCCAAGCATGAACGGCAGCGGTAATCTAAATGCGAAAGCTCCCTTAGCTCAATGGATCAATGAGGGAGCTTTTGATCGCGCAGACGATTGCGAATCGGCGCGCGCAAACGGGGCAACGGCGACTGCTGGGGGCGCGACTTCAGAGCAACAAATAAAGAGCCTGAGGGAAATGTTTGCGCACGCTCAATGCATCGGAACCGACGATCCGCGCCTCAAGCCAAAAGTGAAATGAAGCCATACAACGCCGCCGCGCTCGCGCTGGTGGGCTGGTATTTGATGGTGCCGCCGAGGTCGGACCTGGACAGCTATTTCGTGTACCAGTGGTTTCAGGTTGGCTCATTCGATTCGGCGAGTGCCTGCGAACAAGGGCGGCGTATGATGATCAATAGATTTATGGGCGACATTCAAAAGGATCCCAGCAACACAGAAGCCGTTCACGGCTTCGATGCCTTTTACTATTCGCAATGCCTCGCTGGCGACGATCCCCGACTCGAAGGTAAATTTGGAGAAGAATTCAGGAGATGCGAGGCAGGAAATTGCAAAGAATGAAGCTCCGCAACGCCGCCGCGCGCGCGCTTGCGGGCTTCGAGCCAAATGAGTAGGTACGCCAGACGGAAGGGTTGGCGTAAGCTCGCCAAGGCCGGCTCAAGGGACGTTCTTTGCAAAGTTGAAGGATGCCCCAGCTTTCCAAAAAGGGTTCCGCCAGATGCGAGGAACATGCCCGCGAATCTCTTGAAGCTATGAAGCAACATCCCAAAGAAAAGCGACCCAATCCTTGAATCCTGTCCCACCGCCTCCGTCTCCTTTTCGGCAAATGATCTTCCTTGAGCGGGGGATGAGGTTGGTGCTTTAATCGGCTCTTCGTCAGACTGCTGAAAGCATTCAGCCAGTGGGAGAAATCTTATGGCATACGCACCTGCGAACCGGCCGATGTACGACGCCGACAGCCACATCATGGAGCTGCCGGATTTTCTGCAGAAGTATGCGGACCCGGAGCTGCGCGCCGACATTCCGGCCGTGAGCTACAGCGCGTCGCTCGTCACCGACGAGGAAGTCGGCGTCATCATGGCGCGCGGCGGACGCCATAGCGA
>Ga0210391_10004910_pt1 | contig 11043 bp, 5 predicted proteins | sample IncBWC12OmetaG_FD_160573 | JGI IMG/M metagenome (GOLD analysis project Ga0210391, IMG submission 160573) | Forest soil microbial communities from Barre Woods Harvard Forest LTER site, Petersham, Massachusetts, United States - Inc-BW-C-12-O ...
CGGTGGTTGAGAAAATCATCTACGGCAATTGTCATGATGGAGTATTTCGATCGGGCCGCCAGGCGCTGGCAGCGGGCGTTCTTGCAGTGTTGACGTCGCTCTCGGGTTGTGGCGGAGGAACGATGAGTTCGCCGGGCGGAGGAAATCCTCCGCCGTCGGCAACCGCCACGATCAGCAACGAGATGACTGGAAATTTCAAGGTTACGATGTCGACTTCGTTCCAGCCCGCGGAATGGGATTACACGCTCTTTCAGAGTTTTCCCGGCTTGACCACAACCTTGGGAAACTTGCAGCCGCAGCACGTACGGTTGCAGGGGCAATCGCAGGGCATTCCTCAAGGAGCGGCGGGGAGCAGTTCGACAGCCTGGGATTTTACGATTCTCGATGCGATCACGCAGCCGGTGTTGGGCGTTGGCGATCATAGTCCCGAGTTCCAGATCGCGAAAGCGCCGCCTTTCCTGTACTCCAGTGATGACAACGGCAACGATTTTCTCGATCTCACATTTCAGCAGTTCGCAGAATATGCTCAGAATCTCGTTCTCTATTACAACCAGGGTGGGTTCATCGCCAATGGCCAAGTCTACGTCTCGCCGAGCCCTTACCCGATAACTTGGTGGGGTATCTATAACGAGCCCAACATCAACAACAATCTGACGCCTCAGCAATACGTCTCGATGTACAACACGCTGGTGCCGGCGATGCAAGCGATCGATCCGTCGCTGAAGTTTGTGGCGATGGAGTTGGCGGACTTCTCCGGTCAACCGCAGGCGTGGCTGCCAACCTTCGTGAACGCCGACGGTGGCGTTACTGCGCAGGTGGACGCGATGGCCACCCACTTCTACTCCACCTGCAATCAAAAAGACACGGATGCACAGCTCTTCAGCACCATTCCAGGCTTTGCTTCCGACGTCGATTATTTCTATGCGGAGACGGCCACCAATCCAGCATTAACTCAAGTGCCAGTCTGGGTGACCGAAAATAATGTCAACGCGGACTACGATGCCGGCAATGGCATGAGTGCGTGCAATCCGGGCCAGCAATTTGTTGCTGATCCACGCGGGTCGAGCGCCTTTTTCGCGGCATGGCGCCCGTATGTGTTTTCGCACCTCGGCAAGGCAGGCGTGCAAGCTCTGTATCACTGGGATTTTGGAGCAGATACGCAATTTGGCGAAGTTAGCGCCTCAACCGGGCAACCACAGCTCAGCTATTGGGTAGACTACTGGCTCGAGCGTATTTTTCCCTCGTCCGCTGGCGCGAGCCTGCTGCAATACTCAAATACCGACGACGCGGAAATCGAAGTGTTGCCGGTGCTCAACAGCGATGGCAGCGTCGTCGTTATGGTTGCCAACCATGCCATCAACTCGCCAGACGACAATAACGGTCCCGGCGCGCCGCGCAGCGTGCTGGTGGACGTATCGGCATTGGGAACTTTTTCCAGCGGCACGCTGCTCGCGATCGACGCCGATACGAATGCAGTAAGCGGACCTTCAGCAAGTTCGCTCGCGCCCGCAGCGCAAATCACGGTCACCTTCGGTGGCTACGGAGTCACTTTCCTCATGCTCAAACCTTAATCGTAAGAGACCTGGTTTTGTCTCGCGCCAAAACCAAATATTCGGCGAGCGATACGCTCATACCATGAAGAAAATCGGTTTTGTTCTTGACAACGGCTGTATTCCTGCCTGAGACTACCGATTCTTCCGTCCCGTTCTGTTTCGCCGGGGGCGGGGCGATGATGGGGCTTGCATGAGACAACTGATTCGATGTGCCACACTCTGCGCGCTCCTTTGCTTGACGCTACAAGTGGCGCTGGCCGACGATCGAATACCGGCCGTCGCATGGCGCATCCCTATCGGGCAACCGCCAGCGAATCCGGGCGGCCGCGAACCGGAGCTTACTAACATTGATGACGGTTTCTGGCAGGGTGCGCCTGTCGGCGGATTCGGCGCCGGCACATTCTCCCGCACGTATCGCGGCAATTTTGAGCGCTGGCATGTGAAAGCGGGAGTCCACAAATATCAGGATGTTCCAGCGAACCAATTCGCGGTGTTTGTCCAGCCCCAGGGCGGATCTGCGACCGCCGAGGTGCTCTCCACGCAGCGGCCTCAAGGAAGCGCTCTCTCCGCCTGGAACTGGTCCTACCCCGCCGGAGGTGGCGAATACGCTGCGCTCTACCCGAAGTCGTGGTTTGCCTACCACTCCGCAGAACTACCTGTTTCTCTAACGCTCGAACAGTTTTCGCCGATTCTGCCCAATAACTATAAAGAAACCAGTTATCCGGTTGCTATCTACAACTGGTATGCGGAGAATCCTTCGGAACGGCCGATGACCGTTTCAATTCTTTTTTCCTGGACGAATATGGTTGGCTGGTTTCGCGACAGCTCCAGGAATTTCGCCAGCGCTTTAAATAATCAGAATAAGAATGTCTATCGCTCAGAGCAACTCTCTTCCGGTGCCATGCAAGGCATTGTCTTCGATCGCGTCCGCAGCGGACCGGTCTGTGAGGAGTGGGATGGCCAGTTCGCAATTGCGGCGCTGGCTTCCCCCGGAGTGGAGATCAGCTACTTGACCGACTTCGATCCGCAAGGATCGGGCGCAGGCGTTTGGAAAACTTTCGCTGCGACCGGAAAGTTGCCGAATCAATCGATCGACGTGGCCAGCGCGGGCGAGCAGATGGCGGGCGCCATTTCAGTTCGTTTCACGCTAGCGCCGCACGAGAAGCGGTCAATCCCGATGGCGCTGTCGTGGGATTTGCCTATCGAGCAATTTGGAGGCGGGCGCAAGTGGGTGCGGCACTACACCGAGTTTTTTGGCGCTTCCGGCACGAATGCATGGGCAATCGCGCGCACCGCATTGCAGAGCAGCAAGCGGTGGAGTGATGAGATCGATGCCTGGCAGCGGCCCTACGTCGAGGATGAATCAAAACCTGCCTGGTATCGCGGCGAACTCTTCAACGAGCTTTATACACTGGCGGATGGTGGCACAGTCTGGGCTCACGAGTGGAGTGACGTTTCCGATTCAAATCATGTTTCGTCGAAGAGTCCCGACAGCTTTTCGTATCTCGAATGCTTTGACTATCTCTACTACGGCACGACGGACGTCCGCTTCTACAGTTCGTTTCCGCTGCTTAAGTTCTGGCCTGAGATTGAGAAGCAAGAGATGCGGGAGTTCACAGATACTGTCGCCGAAAGTAACCCGCAACGATATCAATGGACGTGGAAGCTGCAGCATGAGCACCAATTAGAGACCTTTCCGCGGAAGGTTGCGGGTTCGGTCCCCCATGATCTTGGATCGCCCAGCGAAGATCCGCTGGTAAATCCCAATCAATACACCTATCAGGACGTTTCAAACTGGCGCGATCTGAACAGCAAATACGTTCTCATGATCTGGCGCGACTACGTGTGGAGTGGCAGCAACGACAAAGAGTTTCTGCGTTATTCATGGGATGCTGTGAAGCAGGCGATGCAACATCTGCGGCAGTACGACACCGACGGCGACGGGATGATCAAGAATGGAGGCTTCCCTGATCAAACCTATGACGATTGGGTGGCTCGCGGAGAAAGCGCCTATTGTGGCGGCCTTTATCTGGCTGCACTGCGTGCTACGGCTGAGATGGGGCGCGTACTCAGCGACAATGACGCGGCCACCGAATACGACGTCCTTTTCAAGAAAGCGCAAGCAGCCTATATCAAGAATCTCTGGAATGGGAAGTATTTCAATTATGACCAGGGCAGTGCGTATCACGACAACAGCATGGCGGAGCAACTCGCCGGGCAGTGGTACGCGGATCTAACCGGCCTCGGTGATCTGGTTCCGATCGCGATGCGCCGCTCCGCTCTACAGCACGTTTATGACTACAACGTATTGATGTTTCACCACGGAGAAATGGGCGCCATCAATGGGATGGGTGCGGACGGGAAGTTACTCCACGATAATAACCAAGTGGAAGAAGTTTGGACGGGCACGACCTTTGCGGTGGCTTCTACCATGCTTGCTCTGGGTATGCGCGACCAAGCGTTCAACACGGCGAGTGGCGTTTATAACGTGGTCTGGAGAGATCGCGGCTATTTTTTTCGGACGCCCGAAGCCTATGACACGCGCGGGCTTTACCGCGCCAGTATGTATATGAGGCCGACGGCGATCTGGTCGATGGAAATGTATTCAACGCCGTTGGCGCGCACTGAAGTAAGCACAGCCGTTCCCTAAGCGCGACGAGAGTGGCGCGCAACTTTCGCGGTCGATTCGCGCACCACGAGTTCGGGTTCAATCGCGATCTCGGGCGGATAGTCGTTTCTGCCGCCGATGCGTTCGAGCAGAGTTTGGGCGGCGACTTGACCCATGCGGGCAAGTGGTTGCCGCACCGTGGTCAGCGACGGAGTGTTGAAGGCGGCGCCGGGAATATCATCGAAGCCCATCACGGAAACATCGTGCGGCACCCTCAGTCCGCGCTCCTGCAAGGCGCGAATCGCTCCGATGGCTGAGATGTCGTTGTAAGCAAACAAGGCTGTAAACGGTTTATCGCGCGCCAATAGCTGCTTGGCGAAAGGATATCCCAGCTGCGGTGTTGGATCTTCAATATCGATCTGCACCGTCAATTCGGAGTCAATCTTAATGCCGATTTTCTGCGCTACCTCGCAGATCGCTTTCCAGCGATCCTTCGAATCCGAACTCAGCGGATTGCCCTTCATGAAGGCAATGCGTTCGTGGCCCAGGCTGGCTAAGTGGTGCAAGGCGAGGGTCGCAGCTTGCACGTGATCCAAAACTATATTCGTAACTCCTTTAACTTTCTTGTGTCCGGCGACCGCCACTGTCGGCAAGGTGGGCGTGTCATAGACGGTGGTATCTACGGTAATAATTCCCTCGACGCCTCTTTGCAGCAACAATTGAGAATACTGGCTCAGCATATGCTCGTCATGCCGATGAACCACGGTCAGGAAGAAGTAATCCATTTTCCGAAGGTAAGCTTCAATGCCGCTGATCACCGTCGAACCATAGGAATCGCCGATCTCTTCGGTGATGACTCCTATGGTGTAGGTGCGCTTGCTGCGCAGGGTCTGGGCGAAAAAGTTAGGGCGGTAGTTCAGTTCCTTCGCAGCGGCGAGAATGCGGTTCTTAGTCTCCTGCGGAATCGCGTAAGCCGAGGGCGCGTTATTGAGAACGACGGAAACCGTGCCGGGAGTCAGGCCTACATGCTGAGCCACGGCCTTGAGTGTAACGACCGCGGATTTCGGGCCGGGCCTCTTGCTTTTGGCCATGAGTTATTTCGGGTAGCAGAGCCTTGAGATAGAGGAGTCTCGTCGCGAATCATCGCAAACCAAACTTCCCTTTTTGCATCCGCATTAGATTACCATCAATCGGCCCGTATGGTTAAATGACGCTGTTTGCTCCAGCGAATTCGAAGGAGAGACTGGCAAATCAGGTTCAATCTGAAATAGTATTGCGCGCGGCGCTGACTCGCGACGAGGTCGACGGACAATGTTCCGCGTGAGAGCGTAGCTCGGATGTTCGCGGAGTGATTCACGGAGAGCGCATGATCAGTACCTGGGCTAGGTTTCAATGCGGGAAGCAACGAATGGGTCGGACTCCGCTCCGGTGCATGCTTCAATCTGTAGCAATCTCTTTCTGCCTACTCGCGACGGTCCCTGGCGGCCATTCCCAGGTCGTGGTGACGAACGATCCGGCTTTCTATGGGCCATACGATGCAGAATTCTTACCCGACGGAGACGGACTTAGGAAACCCCTAAGGAAAGAGGACTCGGTACTGCGCGCCGACTTGCCCTGGTCGTTATACCTTTGGGTTAAACCTGCAGAAGCGCAGCAGGCGCCCGCTCTGGTCGCGGGCGTGGGAGATCCGGCGGATGAATTCTCGAGATATATCGCGTTCGATCGTGAGCACGTGATTCTCTGGATGGGCAATGACAACAGTATCTCTGGGCCGGCGGCGATGGGGAAAGACAAGTGGCATTTCCTGGCGGCGATCTTCGATGGGCAAAAGTTTCTCCTCTACAGCGACGGCAGCGAAATCGCCGGCGGAAAACTGGATTGGGGAAGCGTGAGCCCGGAGCTCCAGATGGCGCCGACTTTTCTCCCCACGCCGAACTGGCACCACTTTGGCGGCGAGATCGCAGCCCTGACTTTGGTCAGACGAGCGTTGAGTGCCGACGAGGTCAGGCAACTCTTTCAAGCCCACGAAGATTTCTCATTGCTGGAATTCGAAGCTGCATCCAAGCCGTGGCCGGTGGAAACGCGCGGTCAGGCGGGATACCGCGCTCCCCAGGATCCGGCCACGATGCCCCGCGGCCTAGCCCCGTTTTCACGCCCAACCGCGACGCCCCCGCCGCCATTGCAACCGTCATTGCAGGCCGATGGCAAGGACAAAGATCAATGGATTTTGGCTGGCGGGTGGAGCATGCTTCCCGCCCCTAACGTGACAGCCGATGGCGCGGCGATTTCGCAGGCGAGCTATCGCGCCCGTGATTGGTGGCCGGCAACCGTGCCCGGAACCGCTCTCACTACCATGATTGATCGCGGCATTTATCCGGACCCCGATTACGGCCTGAACAATCTTGCGATTCCAGAGAGTTTAAATAAGCAAGACTATTGGTATCGGGTTGAGTTCCACGCACCCAAGTCGATTGCTGGACGCAAACTGACGTTGACTTTCGAAGGCATCAATTACGAGGCCAAGGTGTGGCTTAACGGACAATCGCTCGGTTCAATCAAAGGAGCGTTTATCCGCGGAACATTTGATGTAACCAAGGTGTTGAAGGCCGAGCAAACAAATGTCCTGGCGGTGCGCGTCTTGCCGCCTCCTCATCCCGGAATACCGCAGGAGCAGTCGATCAAGGGTGGACCGGGAGAGAATGGCGGAATCATGTGTCTGGATGGCCCGACCTTCGTCGCGACCGAGGGATGGGATTGGATTCCAGCGATTCGCGATCGCGACACTGGCATCTGGCAGCCTGTAAGGTTGAAGGCGACCAGCGTGCTTAGGATCGGAGACGCCCAAGTAGTTACTACTTTGCCGCTGCCGGATACTAGTCGCGCGGATGTTGAAATTGCTGTGCCGCTGGAGAATCTTGCAAGCTCGCCCGTCACCGCCACACTAAAAGCTTTGTTCGGAGACATCTCGGTAACGAGACAAGTTACGGTCGAGCCCGGCAAGAGCCTGGTAATGTTGACGCCGTCCGAGTTTTCGCAACTAACTGTAAAGCAACCTCGCCTGTGGTGGCCGAATGGATACGGAAAGCCGGAGTTATATAACTTGCAACTAAGTCTGTCTATAGGTAACGCGGAGTCAGACAGGAAGCAAGTAAGATTCGGAATTCGCGAAATCACTTACGAGTTGGGCTTACTCGACAGCACCGGGCACCTGAGGCGACTCGAGTATGCACCGACCGTTGCGCGTTCCAAAGGCGGGCGAGTTATCGATATTCGCCACGAAGGGATTCGCGAAATTCCTGCCGCCGACCCGTATCCGGCAGACTTGCCCCCCGAAGGAAAAGACGACTGGAAGTCATGGGTGTCGTCCCTCGCGCCCGGCGGAGAGTCGTCTCCTGCGGTGAGAATGCTCGGCGACACGAAGGTTTCTCCGTATCTCGTGATTAAGGTCAACGGCGTGCAGATAGCCTGCCGGGGAGGCAATTGGGGCATGGATGACTCGCGCAAGCGAGTCTCGCGGGAGCGACTGGAGCCATATTTCCGCCTTCATCGCGATGCCCACCTAAATATCATCCGCAACTGGGTGGGCCAGAATACGGAGGAGACGTTTTACGAGCTCGCCGATGAATATGGACTTATGGTGTGGAATGACTTCTGGGAGTCGACGCAGAACTATAATATCGAAGCGCAAGATCCAGAATTATTTCTGAGGAATGCACGCGATACGATTCTGCGATTTCGGAATCATCCGTCTATTGTCATGTGGTGCGGCCGCAACGAGGGCGTGCCTCAACCGGTTATTAATGAAGGCCTGGCGGAGTTAGTTGGAACGTTAGATGGAACACGTTACTACTCGCCCAGTTCGAATGCAATTAATCTTCAACATAGCGGACCTTATAAGTACATGGATCCGACTCTCTATTACACGACTCTGAACCATGGCTTCTCGGTAGAGACGGGCACGCCGTCGTTTTCCACTTTGGAATCGTTCCGCGCCTGGATTCCTAAGGAAGATCGGTGGCCGATCAGCGATACTTGGGCGTATCACGACTGGCATCAGAGCGGAAATGGGGATATGGCGCCGTTCATGGCCGAGATGCAAGCCGAATTCGGAGCTCCCACCAGCCTCGAAGATTTCGAACGCAAGGCGCAGATGCTCGACTATGTCGATCACCGGGCGATTTTCGAAGGAATGAATGCGCACTTATGGGAGCCGAACAGCGGGCGAATGCTGTGGATGACACAACCGGCGTGGCCGAGTAATGTTTGGCAGATTCTAAATTCGGATTACGACACTCCTTCTTCTTACTATGGCGTCAAGAAGGCTTGCGAGCCTGTTCATGTGCAGCTCGATTTATCCAACTACAGCGTGGCGGTGGTGAATACAACAAACGACGGGCGCTCCGGGTTGTCGATCAGCGCGAGTGTGTATTCGATCGATAACAAGCTATTGCTTCATCATGAAGAGAAAAAAGATGCAAGCGCGGATGCGACCACAGATGGGTTCAAGTTGGAATTGGCTCCTGTGCTTACGCCGGACGCGGTTGTGTTCGTGAAACTGGAGCTGCGAAATGCAGCGGGGGAATTGCTGTCGGAGAATTTCTATTGGTTGGGAGCGGAGAGCGCGTCCTACCGCCGTTTGAGCCGACTCGCCACAACCTCGATGTCAGTTACGGCAAAGTCGACTCCCCTGGGTGATAGTGTTCGAATCCGGGTTGACCTCCGCAATGACGGAACGTCGGCCTCGCTGGCAAACAAACTTACTCTTCGCAACTCCGATGGTTCGCGCATTCTCCCGGCTTACTATAGCGATAACTATGTATCCTTATTGCCCGGTGAAAGCAGGGAGATTGACGTTGAATATCCAGCGAAGGAGGGCAAAGGCACAGCACAGTTATCACTGAGGGGCTGGAACACTCCCACGCAAACGGTGGCCTTGCAGTGAGCGCGTGAGTGCGGCCAACTGAAGGCGCGCAACGGCGTGCGGAACGTTGTGATCAGGGTTGGTTCGCTCCAGGGCAATCTGAGCGACGTAAGAACGAAGCAGGCGATCTCTTGTTGGACGGTCTACTGAGGGTTGAATCTAGCTGACGGGCATAATTCCTTCGGAAATTCGACGAGGTTCGCGCCCACCTTCCCGGATTCCGACTCATACCGCTCGACAATCTCCAAGCGATCGTTTGCGCCCACCTTCCGCAGAATTCGATGGATATGGTTCTTGATTGTTTGTTCGGAAAGATTTAAGCGGCTCCCGATCTCTTTGTTGGAGAGTCCGGCGCGGATCATGCCTACTAGTTGCTGCTCTCTCCGGCTCAGACCGAGTTTTGTTTTGTGGGATGCTTTTATGGAAAAAGAGATTTCGCGCGCCGCGTATTGAAATAAGGATCGAGAAAATCGGCCGGGACAGACTGCTTGACCGGCTGCGACCGCCCTGATTACGCGAATAATTTCGGCTGCCGGCGCATCCTTGAGAACGTAGCCGACCACTCCTTCGCTTACGGCTCGCAGGAAAGTCGCTTCATCCTCTTCCATGCCGATCATGACGGCTTTGCCGTTTTCTCTCGGTCGCCGCAGTTGCGAAACCAGATGAGGCTCGCCGAGGGCGATATCCACAGAGTCAAACAGGACCACATCCGGATTCGCGGCTGCAACGTTCTCTAGCGCACATAACGAGAAGGGAATTGCGCCCGCTACGACGATATCCTCTTTCTTTCGTAGCACTCGCACCAAAGCTTCGCGGAGCAGACAGTTCTCGGCCAGTAGGAAAACAACTATACGCTCGAGAGACATTGCAAAATCCTCCGTCGTTGGGCCCCGTAACGGTCAAGCTCCTCCCCGAGCCTGTTAGAAGTGGCGTTCCTACCAACAGTTCTGGCGTTTATATTCTGTTAACTAAATGTATCGGCGATTTGTCGTAGTCAGATGATGAGAACATGCGCTGGGTTGCTCGCTAAAGGGACACGGATGTAAGTCGCAACAGTAGCAAAGCCAGAATGAAATGCAACGGCGTCCCCTCAGGTAAATCATGTAGAGCTGGACTCAAATATTTGTTTGGAGCAACGCATAAATTTGTTGGAGTGGGCACGACCTTCGTTTGAGAAGGGTTCGTCCGGACGAAAGGAATCGGCTAACCGGTGAGTCGGTTACGAAGTCGTGATAACTCCCGCTATCGCGCTTGTGATGGCTGTCGATTACAATTCAGATCCACTTAGTACCTCCAAGTTAGTACCGCTTAGTACCCCGGTTAGCCTACTAGTCACCGCCCTCACCGCTGCATTGAACCTCCTACCAAGGTACGCAATTGAACCTTGTCCATTAGATCGTTCGGACGTAGAAGTATTTCGTGAGGATAGCGCACGTGAGACGAGTGCGAGTTCTGGTTGCAAATCGGCCACGGCTAATGCGGGAACTGGTGCTCGAGGTGATCGCCGACCTGCCCGACATCGAGGTAATTGGCGAAATCCAGAATGAGAACGATCTAGCCCAAGCGGTCGAAGAAGCTGAACCCGACGTTTTGATTCTGGCTCTCGATGGTGACGACAAGCGGGTGGCACAATGCGGCTTCTTGCTGGGAAGGTATCCGCAAATGAGAATTCTCGCACTCGCACCGGAAAAGAATCGCGGCCTACTCTATTGGGCGGTGGTGGATGTTCGCACCGAGACGCTGGAGAGTTCCGAGGAGGGAATTTTGACCGCCTTGCGAGAACATCCCAGCGTAGTCGGCAGGCTGCATAACTAGCAGGCGACGGTCGAGAATCGACCGTAAGCGATTGATACGCGGACTGTTACATGCAAGTCACGAGTGTAACTGAGATGGCGGAGCTGTCATCAGGAGCAGAAGCTGTTCTCTCCTACAACGAAATTTCGAGGAACGAATTTCGGGAG
>Ga0210391_10004911_pt1 | contig 11041 bp, 11 predicted proteins | sample IncBWC12OmetaG_FD_160573 | JGI IMG/M metagenome (GOLD analysis project Ga0210391, IMG submission 160573) | Forest soil microbial communities from Barre Woods Harvard Forest LTER site, Petersham, Massachusetts, United States - Inc-BW-C-12-O ...
CCGTTGAAGTTTGTTGAGCGTGAGGAAGCTCCGCGTTGCTGAGCTTGTTCCTGAGGACGCAAATTTCTGATAGCGGTCGCCAAAATCTCGGGGTCGCTGGTGAAATCCTGCAGCATATGCAGGTGGTCGCTTAGGGTCATGACCGCCATCGGCATCCCCTTGTGTGACTGTTCCTCGACGTATTTCAGCATTTGCCATCGCCCATAAGCTTGATCCTTGAAACTGGAATTAGCCGCATCCAGCAGCAATATCGTCGGAGCGCCAGCCGGCTTGAGAAACTCCGGACGATTGGAAAGAACTCCCGGAGGCAAAGGCGAGGGCGGCGGGCCGGGGTTGGAAATACCGGGTGCGCCGGGTGGAGTAAAAAAGGCGATCCGCTGTTTTTTCCCGTTCTCTTCGAGCGAAAAGTCTTCCGCTTTCAGACCGGAAACAGGTTGTCCTTTTTTGTCGGTAACGACCGCATCGACGACGACCAATCGCGTGTTGGTTCGAAGCGTGACGGTGGGAAGACTTGCAGCGGGTTCCTCAGCGTGCAGCGTCGTCGAGCTGATTGCAGAACTAAAGCTAAAAAAAATGACCAGGCCGACGGCGGCGGTGTGAATCTGCACTCTGCAAAACATGCAAACCCCTTGGGGATCGACTTTTATTATTCTACGTATCGGCCGATCATTGTCCCAGCGGCCCGCTCACCGTGCCGAGGAAACCAGTTTTGTTATCGAGTACGACCAGGCGAACTTCTTTGCCATCCGTTGGCGCTTCAATGTCTAGAGGGACCATCAGGCCCTTATCCAATACTTGCTGAAGGGTGGCAGCGTCGAACGTGTGCTCTACCTTGATGGAGCGCGCCCCGCCCAGATTTTTGCCGTTTGCATCGTAGACACCCGCATAGAAGCTCACATTCATTTTCTTGCCGCCGCTGGTATCCTCGGCGCTCAACGTGTGTGCATCGACCAGGAATACGACCCGCGCTTTGCCAGGATCAGTGGGCTTCACCTGCGCCATGAATGACACCTGAGTTGCCGGTCCGGTCAGTTGCAGAGCGCTCGCCGCTTCCTGCTCTGGCTTCCAGTTTTTGTCGAGCGTTGGATCGACAGCGAAATATCCTTTGCGATAGCGAACTTCCGTATCCCCCCGGTCGAGTTTTACTTTGATGGCGCGGAACTTCCCGTCCCACTTCTTGTTCTCGGGATAATAGCCAAGCGAGTAAGAGGCATCTTCATCCGCCACCGCCAACTCTATGCCGTCCTTGATTTCGTTCTGGTTGGTATAGGCTTTGCCTCCAGTTTCCGATGCCAGATCCTGCAAGGCAAACGTGTTATTGATGTCAATTCCGCTAGTCATGATGCCGCGCATGTCGACTGGATAGATAGCGATACCAGCGCTTGCTAGGGCAGCCTCGGCCTGCTTGATCGGATCCGCGTATTTAATCACGCGATCCTCGTAACGGCCGGACGCTGTGTTCTTGCTCAGGGAGTTCTGTCGAATGCTGGGAAGGTCCGCCTTTAGCTCCGAATTGGAGATGTTCTGGTCGTCCGGAACGAGGTCGAACGGGAAACTCGCCGTCAGCCAAACCACGTTCTTACGGCCGGAGAAGCCAGAAAGCATTCGCGATAGGTCCTGCATAGCCTGCAGCGTAATCTGTATGCGGCGCTCCAGGTTATAGTCTGCCACCACGCTCTCGAAGCTGGCAGCCTGCGCCTGAGCCGAAGCTATGGCCAGGGCCGAAGAAGCGGCTAGCCCGCTGCCGGCAGGCAAGCTCGGAGCGGCCGTCCCGGGTTGAAGAATCGGCGATTCTGGACGCAGACCGTTGATCGCCGCCATCAGAATCTTCGGATCGGTTGTAAAATTCTGCAGCACCCGCAGCTGGTCTGATAGCGCCATTACCGCCATAGGCTTGCCGGCGTGGTTCTGCTCCAGAGCATACTTCAGCATCTGTGATCTTCCATAGGACTGATCTCTGAATCCTGCGTTTGCCGCATCCAGCAGCAACACGGTCGGCACACCGGCGGGCTTCAGAAATTCCGGATGATTGGAAAGAACACCCGGAGGCGGGGTTTGCGGACTCGCCTGATTCGTGCCGGGTGGCGTGAAGGTCGCAATCTTCTGCTTCTTTCCATTTTCCTCAACCGTGAAATCTTCCGGCTTCAGTCCTGTAATGGGCTGTCCCTTTTTGTCCGTGACAACAACATCAACCACGACCAGCCGCGTGCTCGTTCGGATCGTAATGCCGGGAATTTCCGCCGGCGTCTGCTGGGCACTTAGAATGTCGGGGCCGGCCGCCATATTCAGGACCAAGGCTGAAGTTAGTACGATCCGAACGCGCAAGTTACACAACATAGTGCCTCCATGACAGATGTTCCACGAACGGATGGAGTTCAAGGAATCTCACGGAATGTATCGTGTTTCAGATCCTTTGGCAAACCACAGCTGGCAAACCACATTGACGAATAAAAATTCATGAACCAAGACTGACAAACAATGTCATCAGCATTTGCCTGATATCCGAACGCTCCCTACAATAGAAGTTCAATCCAATATTTATGATCCATTTTCCCGTCCCCGAAGCTCTTACTTTCGACGATGTGTTACTCCTGCCGGCGCGCTCTGAAGTTTTGCCCGCCACCGCCAACACCCAGACTCAGATTTCGCGCAATATCAAGCTGAATATTCCCATCATCAGCGCTGCCATGGATACAGTCACCGAATCACACATGGCAATTGCACTGGCGCAGCAAGGCGGCCTGGGGATCATTCACCGCAATCTCACCATCGACCAGCAGGCCAACGAAGTCGATAAGGTGAAACGGTCGGAGAGCGGCATGATCGTCGACCCAGTCACCATGTCGCCAGATGCCAAGGTTTCCGATGCGCTCGAAGTCATGCAGAAGTACAAAATCTCTGGCGTGCCCATCACATTAAAGGACGGAAAGCTGGTCGGCATTCTGACCAATCGCGATCTTCGATTCGAGACCCGCTTCGATATTCCGATTGATCGGGTGATGACCAAGAAGAATCTGATCACCGTCCCCGTCGGAACCACGCTGGAACAAGCCGAAGAGATTTTGCACGAGCACCGTGTCGAAAAACTTCTTGTCGTCGACGAAAAGTACAACCTGAAGGGCTTAATCACGGTTAAAGATATCCAGAAGAAACTGAAATATCCCACAGCAGCCAAAGATAATCAGGGCCGCTTGCGAGTGAGTGCGGCCATCGGCGCCACCGGTGATTTTTTGGAGCGTGCGCAGGAGTTGGCCAAAGCCAAAGTCGACGTGCTGGCCATCGACAGCGCCCACGGACATTCCGCGCTGGTGATGGAAGCGGTGAAGAAGGTCAAGGCGAAGTTGCCGGAGGTCGAACTGATTGCCGGCAACGTTGCGACATTCGACGGTGCCTGCGATTTGGTCCGCGCCGGAGCGGACGGAGTGAAGGTCGGCATCGGTCCAGGCTCCATCTGCACGACGCGCATCGTCACCGGCGTAGGTGTTCCGCAGATTACAGCGATTGCGGAAGCATCACGCGCCACTCGCGACTCTGGAGTTCCCGTAATTGCCGACGGCGGCATTAAATATTCCGGCGACATCAGTAAGGCGCTCGCCGCGGGCGCAAGCGCTGTGATGATCGGCTCGATGTTTGCCGGAACCGATGAAAGCCCCGGCGAATTAATTCTCTATCAGGGCCGCACCTTCAAATCGTATCGCGGCATGGGGTCGCTAGGAGCCATGGCGCAGGGTTCGAGCGAGCGCTACTTCCAGAACTCCGATGGAGACGCGTCGACCGCTGCACCATCCCTGGGCGAAGACTCGAACCGGCTGAATAAGTTAGTACCTGAAGGAATTGAAGGACGCGTGCCCTACCGTGGTTCAGTGTCGATGATCGTGCATCAGATGGTCGGCGGATTGAAGTCCGGCATGGGATATTGTGGATGCCAGACCATCGCTGAGATGCAACAGAAAGCACGGTTCGTGCGCATCAGCGCCGCCGGCTTGCGCGAAAGCCACGTGCATGACGTCATGATCACACGCGAAGCTCCGAACTACGCCGCCGAATGACGGACAACATAAAGAGGGACGAGATAAAGACGGACGAGATCAAGATAAAGACAGACGAGAAAAATTTAACTACCGTCTCTCGTCCCAACCTTCTACGCGCCTGGTGGCCAGCAGCTGTCTGGATCGGCATTATCGCGTTTGAATCCACAGATTTCTTCTCGTCCGAGCACACCGGTGGCATGCTCTACGGGTTGTTGACGCACCTGTTCGGCTTAATCGATTTCCACAAATTTAATGTCTTCCACCATTACCTGCGCAAGACCGGACATGTCATAGGGTACGGCATGTTGAGCCTATTGCTGCTCCGCGGTTGGTGGGCGACCTTCGGCCGAACTCGCGCATTATTGTGGCGCACGTCACTGCTCTCCTGGTTGGGAACAGTTTTTGTTGCGTCAATGGACGAATGGCACCAGAGCTATATTCCATCGCGCACCGGAACATGGAAAGATGCTGTGCTCGATAGCGTGGCAGGCTTGGTGTTTCTGTTGGTCGCTTATTTCCGATTGCGACGATCTGCCATTGCCGGCAAGGTCGTCTGAACCGCCTATACCGCGTGCTATGATTTTGCCCTTAACTAAAGCATGACCTCAGGATGACTTCGTCCCAATCGCCGCCGGAAGCCAGGAACCCAGCAGGCGTAAACACCGTGGAGCTTGTCAACGTCCACAAGAGCTACGATGACTTCGTCGCCGTCGATAACCTTTCTTTTCGCATTTTGCCCGGCGAAATATATGGATTACTCGGCCCCAACGGCGCTGGCAAGACCAGCACGCTGCGCATGATGATCGGCATCAGTGTCCCCGATTCGGGGCAAGTTCTTATCCTGGGAGAACCCTTGAGCCGCGCTCACACCAACCGCTTCGGCTATCTGCCCGAAGAGCGCGGGCTGTACAAGAAAATGAAAGTATTGACGCACCTCGTGCTGCTCGCTCAGCTCAAGGGTTTGACCAGCGGCGAGGCTACAAAGCGCGCCCATCATTGGTGCGAGCGTTTCGAACTTACGGCGTGGATGGACAAGAAAGTCGAAGAGCTTTCGAAAGGTATGCAGCAAAAAGTGCAGTTTATCGGTGCGATCCTGCACGATCCGGAATTGATCGTCATGGATGAGCCTTTCTCCGGGCTCGATCCCGCCAACGCGCTGGCCTTGAAAGACGCTCTGCTCGAATTGGCCAAGAACGGCAAGACCATCCTCCTATCGACTCACCGCATGGATCAAGCGGAGCGTTTGTGCCAGTCGATCTGCCTCATCAATCACGGGCGCGTTGTCCTCGAAGGCGATTTGGGCCAGATCAAGAACAGCTCAGGCTCTTGCAGCGTCCAGATAAAATACGATGGCGATTCCAGCTTTCTGCGCGAGCCGAGGCTCGTCCAATCTTTTAACGACTATGGCAACTACGTGGAAGTGCGCCTCGCGCCCGGCGCCGATACACAGGAACTTCTACGGCTGGCTTGTTCGAAAGCAAGGATAGACAGGTTTGAGGTGATGCAACCCTCGCTGGAAGAAATCTTTATAGATGCCGTGAGCAAGCCCCATGCGTAACACCTGGCTGATTATCAAGCGCGAATACCTGGAGCGCGTGCGCACTCGTTCCTTCATGGTGCTCACTTTGTTATTGCCGGCCATAGTCGCCGGAGTGATGGTGCTGCCGGCAAAGCTCGCCACCATCGGCAAGAAAGTACAGCACATCGTTATCGTAACTTCCTCCCCGCAATCCGGCGAGATCATTCGTCAGGGGCTGCTGTCCGCCGGCGACAGCGATGACGACGAGGCTGCTCCCGAAACGAATGCCCCTAAACAGGCGCGCGACAAGCAGTACATCATTGACGTGAATTCCAATCCCACCGAAGCGGAACGTGCCGCTTTGAGCGAGAAGGTCAACTCGCAGGCCATCGACGGATATCTTTGGCTGAGTGACGATGCGATTGCCTCGGGGGAGGTGATGTGGGTGAGCCGCAACCTGCCCGGCTCCAGAGAAAGATCGCGCCTGAGCGAAAAATTAAGCCGGATCATCCAGCAGGAACGGCTCTCGGGGGGCGGCATGACCGTTGATCAAGTGAGCATCATGCTCAAGCCAATAAGGGTTGAAGCAGTCCGAATGGAGCACGGACGGGAAACCCGCGACAGCAGCGGAATGAAATTTATCGAAGTAGTGGTCATGGTCATGTTGCTCTACATGGCCGTCCTTCTCTATGGAATTTCTGTGATGCGGTCGGTGCTGGAGGAAAAGAACTCGCGCGTCATGGAAGTGCTGCTCTCTTCCGCAACCCCAACCGAATTGATGACTGGGAAACTTCTTGGCGTGGGCGCGGTCGGCCTGACGCAGATCGCAGTCTGGGCAGTGATCGCGGGAGTGTTTGCCGTTCCCGCCCTGGCCATGCAGCCCGACCTCGATCAGCTTAAAGTTTCACCCGGAGTGCTGGCAGCCTTCGCTGCCTTCTTCTTTCTAGGGTACTTGTTGTACAGCACGATCTACGCAGCGATCGGAGCCATCGCCACGACCGAGCAGGAAGGCCAGCAACTCCAGTTCTTTGTCGTGACTCCATTGGTCCTCTCAGTGTTCATGCTGAACTCCGTCGTGCAAACACCGGACGCTCCGGTGGTCGCCTGGCTGTCGATGGTTCCGTTTTTTGCGCCGGTAGTAATGTATGCGCGAATCGTTATTCAAACGCCGCCAATGTGGCAGATCGCCCTATCCTTGTTCTTGTTGATCGCGACCATTGCCGGAAACATGGTCCTCTGCGCGCGCATCTACCGCGTCGGCATACTCATGTATGGGAAACGCGCCACGCTCCCGGAAATTCTAAAGTGGTTGAAATATGCCAAGACCTAGATGCGCTGCGGAAAGCCCTCCATTTCCGCCCGACCGCACTGTTTCCAGTAGAATAAAGACAAATGTCCGACCGCACTTTTACCCTCGATGAAGCGCAAATGCTCCTGCCAATTCTGGAATCGCTGCTCAAGCAGGCAATTAATGGCAAACGGCTGATTGAAGACGTAGACAACGAATTTCAGGAGACGGCGCACCGGGTTTTTCTCAACGGTGGAACCAGGCTGAATGTGGTCCACCTCGCGCGGCGCAAGGCGGAACGCGAGAAAGCGATTCGCCGCGTCAAAGATGCCCTGGCCGAAATTGATGCAACTGGAGTGCAGGTAAAAGATCTCGACATAGGATTGCTGGATTTCCCCTGCAAGGTCGAAGGCGACGTCCTGCTGCTGTGCTGGAAGCTGGGTGAGTCCACGATCACCCATTGGCATGGTACCAACGAAGGCTTCGCCGCCCGCAAGACAATCGACGAGCGCATAGCGAACGCCGGCAAGAAGGGGCAAAAGTAGGAAAGAGCTGTCAGCATTCGGCCGTCAGCGCTCAGTCAATCTTCCCTAAGAGTTGTCATCTTTAATAAAACTGTCATCGATAGAGTTGTCATCCTGAGCGAAGCGAAGGACCTCATGCTCCCCAAATTCATCTCCCCGTCCAAAGGTCTTTCCCCTACGAGCTGACAAAGTTTTACAACCTCACAACTAAGCCTCCGCGCAAGTTCCGAATCCCCCGCCGTTCCCTATATTCGAGAACGCTTCAGCACGCATCAAACGGGTGGGAAGGCGAAAGTACGACCCAAGCCATGCACTATCGGTAATCGAGCAAACACTGGACGTTCTGTTAAAATCACGCTATCTGAGGCGATTGTTTATGTTCACTGGGCGCAAACTGGCGTTGACGCTGGCTTTCACGGTTTTTGTCGCACTGGCCTTCGGGCCCAGCTGCCAGGGATTCTTCGTGCCCCAAACGCTTTCTTCGATCGCCATTAATCCAACGGCGCCGCAAGTCAACGTTGGCAATACACAGACGTTGACGGCGTACGGAAATTACACCGATAGCAGCGGCAATGTGACACGTACCCCGCTTACGAGCGGCGTGAGTTGGTCCACCGATACGCCGAGTGTAGCCACGGTTACCGGCACCGGTAGTGCCATTCTCACAGGGGTAGCGTCGGGGAGCGCAACTATAACTGCGAGCGCTCAGGCCATTAGCGCCACCGCAACCGCTACAGTGATCGGAAACGTTACGGGCATCACCGTCAGTCCCACATCCGCCTCTGTTTCGATATCAGGAAGCGGTGCGACCTTCACCTTTGCGGCGAGTCCGGGACCGCCGGCTTATATCACGGCTGACAATGGCGGCACGCTGGCGATCTCACCGGCAGATGGTCTTATCACGTGCACTGTCACCGTTAATAGCAGTAACAATCCGGCTGAGATTTGCTCCGCGACTACAGGTGCGCAACCCCAATACACAATCGTAATGACCTATCCCAGCGAAGCAGGCGGTACCATAACTTCAAACACCGCCACGCTGAATGTGAATTAGCGAAGCTGCCGGGTGCCCCATTCATCGCGTTCTTTGCGATGAGTGGGATTCCACCGCCGCTCGGACTTAGGTATTTTCCTCCAACGTCACATCGGGAAACGCGGAACCGTCGACTGATTCCCCACGGACGAAGCGAGACTTTCATCACAAACGACTGTGACCGCCATCACAGACACCCCAACTCACTCAATGAAACAATGCAACCGTGACCCGGCGCTAGCCGAAGGGAGACGGACCTATGGATCGATCAACTGCCCGGCCAAAAGTCATCTAAGTCATTGAGTCTCAAAGACCTTACCTCTAAGTCATTTGAATCCAAAGATTTTGCGGAAATTTCCCGCTAACGGCAACAAACGGGTTGGCGCACATGTGTGTCAATCCTGATACACTTAATTGCCGTGACAGGGTTATTATTTTATGGTGTTGTGGCTGTCGCAGATGTGCCACATCTTCGGCTCTTTTCCCCAATAGAGTCTACAGAACTCGGTTGTGTACGAATTCCCGAAACTATCGGCATAGGTTATGACGCCAAGGTAAAGCAGCGCGAGAGAGGGGCCGTTGTCTTGCAAATCGGCCAGCTCTTGCGGAGCAAGCCTGATGTCATCTTGGCTCGTGCTGAACATGGTGGATTGGGGAGCGACGTCGCTTTCGGCTCCGACTTGGATCGCTTCCTGTCGGGAACCCGTATTATTTTTGTGGAGATCATCAAATGCAGATTGGAGGAATTGTTTAACTTTCTGCCTTCCGGCAGTGTCATTTTTTCCTCCCCTAAACTTGGTCATTATTTATATTCCACAAGACCCGGATCGCTGGGGTTTTCCCGATATTCCTAATGGTCGCGTTGGCTTGAATTTCAGAAGTAGTATCAGGGAGAGTTACGAACTCTGGAGCACCGTCCATCACCATGTACGGCCTTTCATTAATAACAAACGATTTCTGGGAATCTTTAAGGGTGGCATCGGCAGTCTCCGCAGCGCTTTGAGCGGCGGCAGCCGATTTCTTAATCTCGGGAAACTGTTTAATGATTTCCCCGAGCTGACCCTGCATTACGACGAGTTGGCCGTGGTACACGCCCGCGACATACAGACCGACGAAAACCGCGCCAGCTTCAAGAATTATTTTCCACAGTGGCGTTGGATCGGGGTGGTTATAGGTTCGTTCGGGCTTACCTGCTTCGGGTGGTGGCATCTTCGCAACGAGATCAGGATTGAGCTGGGGTACTGTTGCTTTTGCCTCGGGGTTATTATTTGGATCTACACTGTCCACATTTGGATCAGTCATATAGGAATCCCATGAAGCAGCGAGAATACACAGAAGGCCCGGAAGCGTTTGCAAACTTTGAACGGTTTGCGAGCGAGATTCTACAAGCGAAGCCGCCTGAAAAGAAACGGCCCAAACGTGCTACCGCGCGTAAGCCTAAGAAGTCCGACAAGGACTAGAAGGGGACTTCTGACGCTTCCCCCGTCCCTGTCGTGGACGTGTGGAGCGAGTCTGCATCCTTGCCAGTGAGTTCGGCGTAGGTAAGACGCTTGCCCCAGACTTGAGACATGGCAAGCGTAAAGCGATCAGCATCTTTTACTTTGCGGTTGTTGAAACGAAATACTTGTTCGTCAACATAGCGATCCAAATGAAACGGTTCCACGGCAACGTAAGTACCGCGCAGAGTCCGCTTGACAAGCGACCAGAAATTCTCAAGGCCGTTCGTGTGAACGCGTCCCTTGACATAGGTTTCAGCATGATTCACAACGTCGTGCACGAAGCGATAATGAAGTTTGTCATACCCAATAGCGTCATCGGTGTAGACCGTAGAACCATAGCGCACATTGTTCAGAACTTCATTCTGCAAAGTCTCGCGCTTCACGTTCGGTACAACCTTCGCCCGAACTTCGCGCAGCTCCCGGTCAAGGATGCCCTGCACAATCGTCTTGCCAATGAACACTCCGCCTGTGTCCTGCTGCTGAATGCGAAGTCTGCGGCTTCGGTGCATGTTTTTCGACAGGCCGCCCACGAAAGTTTCATCCGCTTCTACTTCACTCCCCGGACCACCGCCCAGCTTGCGAGTGCCTTTCCTTCCCTTCATGACTTCACGAATGCGCTGGAGCATGAACCACGCCGATTCTTGATGAATTCCAATAGCCTTTGCAAGTTCGTAGCTACTGATTCCGTTCTTGCAATTCGACAGCATCCAAAACGCTACCATCCACTTGTCGAGACTGATCGGGGAATCTTCCATGATCGTTTTGACCTTGACCGTGAACTGTTTCTTGCAGACATAGCAGAACCAGATACGGCGTGTCTTGATAAACGAGTGCTTAACGCCTTGGCAGCGTGGGCATTTGACCGTGCCATCTGGCCAGCGATATTTCTTCGCATACTCGAAGGTTCGGGCAGGATCGGAGAAGTAGGCAATCGCTTCTTGCAGCGTTTTGGGAGTCTTGAGGGTGGCGTCCATGAACAAATACTACACTAGAGGCACATGTGTGTCAAGCCGTTTCTTACCCCGCTAACCCAATCATTCCAATAAGCACAGGGGGGAGGTGTACCCTAACAAATTGTCATTGCATTCGGAATCAAGGGAACGAACTAGGAGACGGAAAGCTGTAGTCGGACCGAACCGCCAACGCC
>Ga0210391_10004912_pt1 | contig 11040 bp, 9 predicted proteins | sample IncBWC12OmetaG_FD_160573 | JGI IMG/M metagenome (GOLD analysis project Ga0210391, IMG submission 160573) | Forest soil microbial communities from Barre Woods Harvard Forest LTER site, Petersham, Massachusetts, United States - Inc-BW-C-12-O ...
AGCGTCACTTGAAGCTGTCCGTCTCCCCGCTTTCCAGCGCCATGGGCCCGAGCGTAGTCCACGAGGATGTGACGCATCACATTGGCAGCAAGGCCCAGCACGCGGGTCCGGTCCTGCCACATGGAATCGGAGCAATTGCCGAGTCGCAAATAAGCTTCATTCACGAGTGCCGTAGGTTGGAGAGTGTGGTTTCCACGCTCGAAGCGCATTTTGCCCGCAGCCAGGCGATGCAACTCCTGATACAGGCTCGAGGCAAGGTCATGCCCGCCTTCGGGCATCAACGGGGATGACGGTAACCCCGGCGGGTCTTCCTGTCGTCTCGTAGCCATACTTCCTCGTTTATGTAGATGCCCAGTATAGCTTTAAAATGCCTCCCTTCATCAGAGGCGTCCTTGGGCCGTCCCGAAACCCGCTGTCACGCCCCTTTTGCGGGGAGTTTAGGCCCTGCAAGTCCGTCTGTCGGGACTGATTTTCCAGCACGACCCAACTCGTCACGTTATCGCGAATCGTTTAGCCGCATAGACACCAGCACGATTTAATTGCGAGATATGTGACGAATGGACGAATTGTCTCCACGAACGGCATAGCGGCGGGTCAGACCCGCTAATTCCCGGGGTGAATGTCCCGGAATGGCGGAACTATCTCGATTACGGTTGCGTAGCGGCTCTCGTCTAGGTGACACCAGTGACGTTAACTGCGTTACCAGCAGGCCACCAGTAAATCCTAAAGTCCGCATTGAGATCGTGGAGGTAATCATGATGCCTACCGTGTGGAAGTACAGCTACCGCTTTGGGGCCTCCGCTTTTCTGTTTGTGTATACGCTTTGGGTTCCCATGTCTGCTCGCGCTGATGCTGGAACGGCCGAAGATCTGACGCAAGTTCGTACGCTTGCGGAGCGAGGATCGATTCGTGACGAGATCGTGCTGGCGGGAGACTACTTCATGGGAAAGGGCGTGAAGCAGGACCCGAAGATGGCAGCTTATTGGTACGAGAAGGCCGCCGGACATGGAAACCCCGAAGCACAGAACCAGATTGGCTACTTCTACCAGGCCGGAATCGGGGTTCCCCAGGACTCCAAGCGTGCGCTCCATTGGTATCAACTCTCAGCGTCGTCCGGCTTTGCCAAAGCAAAGGTCAATTTGGCGATCGTCTATCTCCACGGGACGGGTGTTCCTAAGAACGGCGATCTTGCAGTGCAGTTGCTGACCCAAGCCTTTCAGCAAGGGAACGGCACCGCGGCCACCTATCTTGGAGATTTCTACTACTTCGGCGTCGCAGTGAAAGAGGACAAGATTGTCGCGGAGAGGTGGTTTGAATCAGCATTGAAGCTGCATGATCCTCTTGCCGCTTACAATCTCGGTTCTCTCTACTCGGTGAATGCCGAACATCCGCACGATATACCCAAGGCATCGGAGCTACTGCGTCAGGCGGCCGATGCCGGATATGTGCCGGCGATGCATTCGCTTGGGCTCCTACTGATAAATCACCCCGAACTCAAGCAGGACCCCCAGCAAAGTCGCACTCTTCTGGAGACGGCTGCGAACGCGGGGAGTTGGAAATCCTCCATCGTACTGGGCATACTGGCGCGCGATGGTCGAGGCGTACCCGTCGACAATAAGGCCGCCTATATTCACTTCCGCGTCGCTGTCCTGCGAGGTGGGGCGGAAGCTAACCGCTTAGTAAAGCGGGACATAGATGTCCTCGCGGCGAAGATGGGAGCCGATGAGTGTCGAACGGCAGACTCTGCTGCGAATGAATGGTTTGAGCATCACTCTCTTGCATTTGCTTTCGTCTATAAGGATGGTACAAAGAGAGATTTCCCGGCGGCCGCGTTGACGTATCCCACGGATGGATCGTTTGCAGGCCAATTGGTCCCTCTCGCCAGCTCTTGAAGAGAATTGCGGATTTAGTTTGCACAGAAAGCGCAGGGTCTGCCACTGAACCCATCTCCAAAGGCCACAGACCGTACAGTACTTCCTTTCCTTAACCCGGTCGCCTTCGTGGGAGCATTCACGTTGTTAGGCATGTTGTTTGCGTTGCAGGAGTGGGTCAGTCTGCACTCCTGGAACAACCATATCTACATCACTTTTCGGCTTCTGATGGAAGCGTGGTGCGTGCACTATTTCCTTTGGGGGGTCATCAGCTGGCTACTGTGGTGGCGGCTGAGACGGCAAATCCAACAGGCGACCTTTCTCTCGATTATGACCCGCTTCCTGCCGCTGAGCGTGGCGGTAAGTGTGCTTGAAGAGATGACTTGGGTCGCATTTTTCCCTCAGTTGCCGCTGGGCCTGCCGCGTATGACCTACTGGCACCGCGTTGTCTTCCACCTGGACGCAGAACTGGTGGACAACCTGGTCATCTTCTGGTCGGTCTTTCTCCTGATTCGAGGCATCGGCTACTACCAGCTCTATCGCGAAACTCAATATGCGGCCGTCCAGTTGGAGACCCAATTCGCCAACGCACAGCTGCGCGCCCTGCGCATGCAGTTGAATCCGCACTTTCTTTTCAACACGATGAACAGCATCTCCAGTCTCATGCAGACGGACATTCCGGCCGCCGACAAGATGCTGGAACAACTCAGCAGCCTTTTGCGTATCACGCTGGAACGGGGCGAGGTGCAGTTAGTCCCTCTCAGCGATGAAATGGAATTTATAGAGATGTATCTGGCAATGCAGGACCGCAGATTCGCCGGCAGGGTGCTTCAGGAGATCTCCGTCGAATCAGACCTGTACGATGCACTGGTTCCAGCCATGCTTTTGCAGCCGGTCATTGAGAATGCCTACACTCACGGCCTCTCGAAGCTGGATAGGGACGGTCTGATCGTCGTGGACGTGCGACGCCAGAACGCCATGCTGATGATTAGCGTGATCAACAATGGGCCGGGCCTCCATCCAGACTCCCTGAATAACGGCGTTCGGCGGGGTGTTGGACTTGCTAATGTAAGAGACCGTTTGCGGCTGCATTACGGGAGCGAGCAGGCATTCACCATCGAGGAAGTTGCGCGCGGTAAGGTGCAGGTGACCATAGCTCTCCCCCTGCAATTCTCAGAACGTCCAACCGGAAAGCTCACAGGGTATGGTGTGTGATGATTCATACTGTTTTGGCAGATGATGAGGTGCTTGCTCGACAAAAGCTGCGCCAGCTTCTACGAGACGAGCCCGGAATAGAAATTGTTGGCGAAGGGACCACGGCGAGTGAGACGATCGACCTGGTGCTTGCCACTAAACCGCAGCTGCTGTTTCTTGATATCCAGATGCCCGGCATGGATGGCTTTGATATCGCCTCAGAACTCTGTTCCAACAAAGTTGTGCCGGCGCCGCACATCATCTTCACGACAGCGCACGATCAGTACGCACTGCGCGCCTTTGAAATTCATGCGGTGGACTATCTGCTCAAACCGTTCACTCGCGAACGGCTCTCTTCAGCGGTGGAACGCGCCCGCAAAGAGATACTCCTGGTCGATCAGCGCCCTGCGGGAAATAGTTCGATTGGTCAGAACGGAGGTCGCTATACGGCCCGTATCGTCTTCAAGTCGCGCGGAAGGATTGTCTTCCTTCCCGTATCAGACATTCGCTGGATCAGTGCTGAGGAAAACTACGTGCGCATATGCACGGGAGCTGAAACGCATCTGCTACGCGAGACGATGACACACTTGGAAGAGAAGCTTGACCCTGAGATGTTTTTGCGCGTCCATCGTTCCTCGATCGTCAACCTGCAGCATGTAAAGGAAGTGCGCACTGAAGGTGACGGCGACTATGCCGTTGTTCTGATAAATGGCGAAAAGCTTACTATGAGTCGCGGCTATCGTTCCCGTATCAACGAATGGCTGACCCATAGTTAATCGAACGTACGGATTTCTGCATCAGCAAGCAGCTGGCGTCGAAACTGTGGTTGCGACGAGTTCAGGTATCTCGTAGCCCAAGGCGCTGAGGGAACTCGTCGGATTCGTCGGGTGGTGTATCGACGGTGTATTGCAGCAATGATCGAGCTTGAGCTTTTCGCAGGACAAGATGTGCCGCCGCGAGAACGGCCAGCATTCTAAGTAGATGCGAGATGCTCACCTCGATCGAGGCTTCGTTGTGGACGACAATTGCAACGAAGAAGGGAAAAAGAAGGAAGTAGCGAACGACCGCGAACGGCAGGTCAGTGATCGCACCTTTGTGAAGGTGGGTAAAAGGAATGGTGCGGACAGAGAATAGAAAGAGATCGGCGAGCAGGAAAGATACGCCGACGGCCACAAGCAACTGACCTGCTGTGATGCGGGGAGTCTTCAGGCTGGCGGGGGAAAGGGTGTGAAAACACAACGCCGTCCCCAGGCTGACGAGCAGGACCCAGAGGGTGATCCAAACGCGAGTGCCGGCGAGATGTCCTGGGTGGGCGCGCCCGATGATGACCCTGAAGAGCCAGGAACCACGGCGGTCGACAGGCGCGGATAGTACGGAGCGCAGCCCAATTACAGTCCAAAACGCCATGATTGGGACGGCGGAGCGAATACCGTATGGCAAAAGAGCTGGGCGGATGTGGCCGTTCGCGACCCGCAAGATGACCATTTCGGACAAGCTCAGCGCAATCCCAAGACCGCCGAACATCGCCAGTATGACCCGCTGGCGCTGCGAGCGAAGGACGCTCTGACTGATGAAGTGAAAGATCGCCCTCTGGGACGGGTGCCGAAGGACTGTGGCGTGCAGGAGGCGGTGTATGGGTACGGCAGCACGGCTTGAGGCGGCGGCAGCTGTAGCTCCCTCAATGAGCTGACGGACCCTCCTACGATAGGCAAGCGGATAAGTAAGGAGAGTACAAGCAAGCACCACGAGGAGAGCGTAGCAGCCAATGTGGGCGAGTTCATGGAAGACAGGCAGTGCGGACGGCCCGGCGAGAAGGCGCTCATAGATGCCAAGAAACCAGAATGGAGGAAAGTATCTTACCGCTGGGCTATCTGAAAGCAGGACAGGTCCGAGAGATTGAGAGAGAGTTGGAAAGAGAAGCAGGACTGTAAGGAGCAACATGATAGATCCGCCTTGAAGCAAAGGCGTGATCCGCCGGAAGATGCTCTCGCCAACAGTATTGAGAAGAATGCCCTGGAGTGCCAGGAAAGCAGTTGCTGCGAAGGCCCCGCTGAAGATCACGGCGATAGCATGCGAAAAAAGATGATTGATGAAATTGTGCTGTTCGGCGACAAGAGGAAGAAAAATTGTGCCGAGACCGCTGGTGCCAAGCAATACCAACATGAGAAAGATGGTGAGGGCAAGGACTCGAGCAAAGAACAGGTGACGGTAAGGGATGGGCAGAGGTGATAGGACAAAGATGTCGAGGAGATCGGGGAAGAGGAGGTCCCACTCGTAGACCGTTGCGGCACCCATGACGATGAAAGAATACATAACGTAGAAGTAGTGGTCGGCCGCCTGCGCCCAAAATGGGCGATGCAAGGGGTATGGCGGAAAGCCGTGGTAGGCAGGAAACAGGAAGAGCGCGACCAACACCCCGGGTAAAGCGACGGCATAGCCGATTTGCATGACGCGTTTCGTCTCATCGTCCGAAGTCAGGAGTTCGTTGTGGAAGAAGCGGTCAAGAAGATGCCGGACGAGAACCTCGAACTGAGCTTGTTCGCGTTGTGCCGCGACGGGCTGGGCCTGGGCGCCTAGCGAGAGTACAGGATGTTTGGGTGCGCGGAAGAGACCAAGTCGCTCAGACATGGTGGACCGCCATGACGTCGACTAACTCACAGGCAATGCTTTGTGTATCCTGCTGCTGGACGAGCTGGGCGAAGACGCTTTCCAGGTTTGCAAGCGCGAGCGATTGTTTGAGTTCGGAGGGTGGTGCGTCGGCAAGAATCTTCCCTTTCGCTATGACGATCACGCGGTGGCAGACGAGCTCGACGACCTCGAGCACGTGCGAGATGTAGAGGATGGCTTTGCCCTGAGCGGCGAGCTGCTGCAGCAGGTCCTTGAAGAGCCTCGCGGAGACGACGTCGAGCCCTGAGAGCGGTTCGTCGAAGATGAGCAACTTCGGATCGTGAAGCAGGGCAGCGGCGATGAGAATGCGCTGTTTCATGCCCTTCGAGTAAAGGGAGATAGGCGAGTACCGCCAGGACTCCAAGCCGAGAAGAGAGAGGAACTTGTTGGCTTTCAGGTCGATGAGGGCCTCCGGCATGTTGCGTAAACGGCCGACTAACTGAAGGTATTCAAGACCCGAGAGGTGAGTGTAAACATGGGCCTCCTCGGGAACGTAGCCGAAGGCGGCGCGGTAACCCTGGAGGTCATTACGGATGCTTTCGCCCTCGAAGAGCACCTGGCCTTCGTTCGACTCGAGCAGGCCGGTGACGATCTTAACAGTCGTGGACTTGCCGGAACCGTTTGGGCCGACGTAGCCAACGATCTCGCCGGCACGGACGCGGAAGCTGACATTTTCGATGGCGGGAAGGCCGCGATAACGCTTGGATAGACCCTTTACCTCGAGCATGGTGGACCTCGCTGTACCCTATGTAGCATTCGAGATAGGGACTAGTCAAGTAGCTTGCTACATAGGTATAGTTTCGGCATGGCAGCGGAGACGAGGCTCTCACATACGGCGGCGATGATACTTCAGGCGGTAAACGCCGGATATATCTATGGGTTCAGCGTGATGGAGATGACAGGGCTCCCGAGTGGCACGGTATATCCGGCGATGCGGCGGCTTGAGCGCGACGACCTGATTCGCTCAAATTGGGAGCAGCAAGCCATTGCCGACGCGGAGCAGCGACCACCGAGGAAGTATTACAAGCTGACGCGCGCAGGAAAGATGACCCTCGAGTCGTCCCGGAAGCGTTATCCTCTGCTCGCAAAACTGATTCCCTCAGAGCAGGTGGAGTCGATATGACACGGCGATTCGCACTGATCATCTTCAGCAAATTTGACCTGTGCCTGTTGCGCATGGCTTCTTTGCTCGTGCCTGGTCGGCAGCGCTCTGAGTGGGAGATGGAGTGGCAATCAGAGCTATGGCATGTACGAAAGACCTGCACCCCAGACTGCTCTCTTTCATGGAGAGGTGAGCGAGAGGTAACAGCATTCTGCCTGGGGGCATTTCAAGACGCATTTTGCCTCTGGCGGGAATCCGGACAGCAAAGAGTTCCGCTTGCAACAACCAAGGGGTCGGCCGTGCAATGCCTGCGTTTCCTGATCACTCTGATCGCGGTAAGCTACGGCGTTGCGTTGTTGTTGCCTGGGGTCCGTGCGGCGCTTCAGCCATCGCGTTCTCGGATGGCGCAAAGCCTGGTTCTGATCCGGAATGCGCGGTATACACAGGATTCAGTGCCCACGATCTCCGCCGAACAGTTTCAGGTCTGGAAGCTTCGAAAACAACATCTCTTCGATGGGTTTGCGTTCTACAGGGTCGAGCGCGAACCATTGTCCAATGCATCGCATGGCCAAACCACAGTGGGCGTAGCTCACGCGAGCCTAAATCTCTTTGAACTACTTGGTCTGTCATTGCGTCTTCCGTTTTCAGGTGGTAATTCTCTCGAGAAGCAGCCGAGAGTAATTCTGAGCAATGAAGTTTGGAGGGCGAAATTCGGTGGTGACCCAAATATCACAGGGCGTATGGTGACGGTTGGTCTTCGAGAAGCCGTAGTAGCCGGTGTTGCGACCGCTGGGAGTTGGAGGCTGCCGGGGAAGGTGGATGTCTGGCTGCTTGAGCCTGACACTGAGATGGTTCCAGATCGCGCTGGATTCGTTGTGGCGCATCTGACGTCGTCGGGGGCGCGCGATCTGTGGAGCGAGAACGGCCATATGACGGCGCGGACGCCAGATGGATCAATGGATGATTTTTTATGTGGATCCTTGGCGGAGCGGATCCAGGGGCCGCGTGACATCTTCCTCTTCGCCGTTTTTCTCGCCTGCCTCGCGTTGCCGGCTACAACATCCCTTCCCCTGGGAGAGTACCGGCTAAGTTCCCGGAAGCTTTCCTGGTCGACAAGGCTTCGCCGCTGGAGCTTTTTGACCGGCAAGATCGCGCTGCTCTTGCCCATTGTTTACCTCGTGTCGCTCGATCTGGCCTATCTGCGTTCAACGCTCGAGACCTCTTCATCGGAGTATATCCAGCTGGTGTTTTCCTTTTCGATCTGCCTCTTTGGCCTGCGTTGGGCGTTGCGGGACCAGCGGCAACGGTGCCCTGTATGTCTTGGCAAGCTCTCCCATCCTGCACAGGTCGGTCAGCCGTCCAGAACATTTCTGGCTTGGAATGGAACAGAGCTAATCTGCGTGGGCGGGCACGGTTTGCTGCACGTTCCCGAAATGCCGACAAGTTGGTTCAGCACTCAGCGGTGGCTGTATCTCGATCCTTCGTGGGAAGTTCTATTTGCCGAGCCGAGCCTGGTCTCCACTGGTTACTTCTAAAGGGCCGAATGGGTCGTCGTCCTAGTTCCGCTAGCCTTCAGGAACGACAACGGGCACCAAAAAAGCCGGCCCTCCGAAGGGGGGGCCAGCCTTTTCTCGATTCAATTCGTTCTCAAATGAAAAGCAACGACTAAAGGCCAACCCTGCGCCGCATCGCTGTTGCAGCCCCCACCAGGCCCGTGCCTAGCAGCATCAACGTGCTCGGCTCAGGAACGGACGAAGGAGAGATTAGCGTCGCATTGAAATCAAGGCCCGAAGGATTGAGAGTCGCTAAATTGCCCCCCTGCCGGACAACGAAGGTCAGCGAATTCGCGTCGTTTCCCCCTAACAGGGCCAGTCCACTCAACACCAAAGAGTCCACCCCCCTGCAGGTAATGCCCACGTCCGCGCAGTCAGTGTCGCCACCCAGTGAGCCGAACGGAACGAGCACAGAGCCATTCAGTAATATCGATGCCGAGTCATCCGCCATAATGTTTAAGATGCCGGCGTACGTGCCGGCTGCGGCGGTAAAGTTCGTTGTAAAGGTGTAGTACCCCAGCGCCGGGTTAACCGTACCTACCGGACCGGCCGTCGAGGCATAGCCTACCCAGGTCGAATTCGGCACGGGTGCGGCCCAGACCGAGCTAGGGTTGAGGGTAAACGTGTTACCGACTCCCACCACCGGCGTCGTCAAAGTAGCGCTGAATCCGGCGTAATTCATAGCTGTGTTGGCATCGCCGAACGACGGGGCCCCAGTCGCGAAGCTGCCTAGTTGAATGGTGTCGGCGAACCCAAACGAAGAGGATGCAATGAGAGCTACGGCTAAGGTGCTAAATCCTAGTATTTTCTTCATAGTTCACTCCCGAAGTAAGGCGTCCGTTGGCTTATACAAAGCGTGGCACCGCGGCAGACACGCATCACCGCGGCAAGACTCCAGGCACCTTGGCAAAAGATGGTTCAGGCTTGCTGGCCAAAACAGGGTTTTCTACTGATTTTCTTGACTGACTCGTACGAACGGTCGAATCCAGAGGATTGCAATCATTCTCGGACTGCTCTTCCAGCCCACCAATATCTGAGGTGCGATAAGGGTGTGACTTAATCTGAACCTACCGGCAGCAGTCAGCTACTGAGATGCCAGAATGTCGCTCTTTTGTTGTGTGGCGGCGCAATTAATTGCAAAACAGTCGCAATTAATTGCAAAAAAAAACAATTGAAACACCGAACGACGGGTGCCCGCGGGGTCCAGGCTGGAATCGACCTCGTGACGCTGGCGGCGATGCTAAGTCACTGAAAAATCAATATGGTTCTCCGGTACCCCATCGGACGCAAGAGCATCAGACGAAGGCGATGGACAAGATGGAGCAGTATGTCAGCGAACAGAAGATCGCCCATGCGGAGCGCACCGCAAACTCTCACGCGATTCAGTAGGTCAGAGCGGAACAGGGAACACAGAAAAGCGGCGCACTCGCTACAATTTCCGCTACAGTGGGCAGCGCAGCGTTTCCGTATTTCTTTATAGGCTATTGAAATGATTGGAGCACCGGATGGGATTTGAACCCATGAATACTGGTTTTGCAGACCAGCGCGTTAGCCACTTCGCCACCGGTGCTCTTGCCCGCGATACAACCAAAGCTACGCCTCGGGCCTTGGTAAGCGGTTCTTGCCTCTACTCCAAAACTTCACTAAATCTACCGCGGTTGTGCCGTCGTGCGCAGATACGGCTTCACCGTCTTATATCCGGGGAAGATCTTGTCCGCGTCCTCATTGGAAACTGCGCCAGTGATGATCACGTCCTCGCCCTGCTTCCAGTTCGCCGGCGTCGCTACCTTGTGCTTTGCCGTCAGCTGCATGGAGTCCAGCACACGGATGATCTCGTCAAAGTTGCGGCCAGTCGTCATCGGATACGCAAGTGTCAGCTTGATGCGTTTGTCCGGACCAATTACAAACACCGTTCGCACAGGCGCATTGTCAGCCGGAGTGCGACCCTCGCAACTTTCACCCGCGTCGCCGGCCAACATGTCATACAGCTTGGCGACTCTCAGTTCGGTGTCGCCGATGATCGGATAGTTGACGGCCGCGCCGCTCACCTCCTGAATGTCCTTTGCCCACTTGCCGTGGTTTTCGACGGGATCCACGCTAAGTCCAATGACCTTCGCTCCACGCCTCGCAAAATCAGCTTCCAGCCCAGCGACAGCTCCAAGCTCCGTGGTGCATACGGGGGTGAAGTCCTTCGGGTGAGAGAACAGGACCGCCCAGTTGTCTCCGATCCATTCGTGGAAGTGGATTGTGCCATGGGTGGTCTCGGCAGTGAAATCAGGAGCAGTATCGTTGATGCGGAGTGACATAATCGAATTGCCTTTCGGTAGTCTATGCAATGCTTGCTGGTCGAGTTAGTCGATGGTTCCGATTCTACCTAAACGTAGAAAACCCACCCGGCTCGTTGGCTCTGGGTGGGTTCTGTGCTGCTCGAAGACGGTTACTTCGATTCGCTCATCCACACACCCACACCGGGCTATAGCAACAGCAGTAGCAGAGTGTGGTGGTCGAGTTGGGCATCATCGTCATAGCTGATCTTTTGTACCGCTGCCAGCTAAGCTAGCATGAAGCAGGTTTGCTTCATTGCGGTCTGTCCAAACCATACGTTTGAGGAGCCTTCATGTCAACTGATACCCGCTACACAGCGCCTGCAACT
>Ga0210391_10004913_pt1 | contig 11040 bp, 11 predicted proteins | sample IncBWC12OmetaG_FD_160573 | JGI IMG/M metagenome (GOLD analysis project Ga0210391, IMG submission 160573) | Forest soil microbial communities from Barre Woods Harvard Forest LTER site, Petersham, Massachusetts, United States - Inc-BW-C-12-O ...
CTTGGCGGTAGCGGCCAGTTTCTGGAATGCCGCCTCGTCGACCCCCGGCACCGCCGCCTCCAGCCGCAGATTGATGCGATCGATGAAGAACCCGCCGTCCTTCATCGCCAGTCGCACGGCGGCCTGAGTATCGACGGCTGCGGTCTCGAATCCCGCCGCATCGCAGGCGAACGAGAAGGCCATGGTGAAGCAGGCGGCATGCGACGCCGCCAGCAGCTCCTCCGGATTCGTGCCGCGGCGGTCATTCTCGAAGCGGCTGGCGAAGCCATAGGGGTAGGACTTCAGAGCGTCGGTTTCGGTGCTGATCCTGCCGACACCCTTCTTGCCCCGGCCCTCCCAGTGAACGTTTGCGATCTTGTCGGTCATGGCGGCTCTCTCCTGCTGGTATGGGTTACTGGCTGGCTAGTAGTGGGGCAATGGGATGAATTCGGTTTCGCCGGGCACGTCGGGGAATTCCCGCCGCTCCCATCGCCCCTTGGCGTTCTCGATGCGCTCGTACGAGGAGGCGACGAAATTCCACCAGATGTGCCGCGGCGTAGGAAAGCGTTCGCCTCCCAGGAGCATGGCCCGAGTATCGCCGACGGCGCGCACCGCGGATTTTTTTCCGGGCTCGAGCAGGACCAGCTGGCCCACCGTCACCGCAGTCGCACCCACCTCGAGCGCGCCCTGCACCACATACAGCGCCCTTTCGGCCGGGTCCGGCGGCAACTCGAGCACGGCCCCCGGCGCCATTTGCGCGTCCACATACAGTGTCGGCCACAGCGTGGCGACCGGGGAGCGCATTCCGAAGAGCTCACCGGCGATCACCGTCAATTTGACGCCATCCGCTGCGTGCGATGGGAGCGACGCCGCCGGGTAGTGCTCGAAATTCGGCTCTCCGTCCTCCTGCCCGTCGGGCAAGGCGACCCAGCTCTGAATGCCATGCACGTACTCGCCCGACGTACGCGCCGCGCGCGGAGTTCTCTCGGAATGCGCGATACCGCGCCCCGCCGACATCCAATTGATGTCGCCCGGCAGGATTTCGCGCACCGTGCCCAAGCTGTCGCGGTGTTCCAGGGAGCCGGCGAACAGGTAGGTGACCGTGGCGAGCGCAATGTGCGGATGCGGCCTCACGTCGATGCCGAACCCGGGTGCAAATTGCGTCGGCCCCAGGTGATCGAAAAAAATGAACGGCCCGACCATCTGCCCGCCTTCGTAAGGCAGCACTCGGCGCACGACAAAACCGCCCAAGTCGCGTTCGCGCGAACCAATCACTCGTAGGATGCTCATGTCAGTTGTTCTCGCGCGCGATCGCCACCGCGCGCGCCACCTCGCGGCGGGCCTCCTCGATGTGGCGCATCACGCGCAGCTGCAGCGCTTGGGCGTCGGGCTGATCTTCCTCGCCCGCGACGTCCCGCCTGGCCCTGTCCAGCAGATCCATCGCCTTCTGAAAGCGGCCGGTGCGCGCCAGGTGAGTATCGACCGGAACGCGATTCTCGATGTCGTTGCCGCTCATGATGGCCTCGCGCTTGATCGCGTTGATCGCCCTGTCGATCTCGAAGATGGCGCGCTCGGCTCGGGCGTCCGCGGGTTCGTTGCCGAAATGCTCGAGGTGCTCGCGCGCGTCGCGCAGATCGCTGAGCGCATGCAAATAGTTGGGACCTCTGACGGAGTCGTCGGCCCACGCGGGCGCCGCGGCGATGAGCGCGGCGGCGGCAGCGGCGACGGCGGCCGCAGTGGCGACGCCGGCGGCGAAATGCAGCAATCTGGAATGCATCGCTAAGTCTCCTGCCGGCGAGAGCCGGTCGTCGATGCGCAATGATAGAATCCATCCCTCGCAAAAGAAACTAGAAACGGGATGTGCCCCATGCCTGCAGAATTCGATGGTTGCCTGCGCCTGCGGCGGGCGAGTTTCTCACTCGCCGCCGCCGCTTTCTTCATGGCCGGCGCCGCCCGCGCCGCTCCGCCGCCCGAGCTGATTCTATTTCACGGCAGGATACTGACGGTGGATGCGCAGGATTCGATCGCCGAAGGCGTGGCGATTCGCGACGGAAAAATCGTCGCGCTCGGCACCGACCGCGAGGTTCTGCGCCTCGCCGGCCCCGCCACCCGCCGCATCGATTTGCACGGCCGGACTGCGACGCCGGGGCTCATCGACAGCCATGCGCACATCGCCGACGGCGGAGTCGGGGAGCTCTATCACGTGGATCTCAGCGACGCCTCGAGCGTCGCCGAGGTGGTGCGGCGCGTACGGCTGAGAATTGCCGCACTGAAGCCCGGCGAATGGCTGCTGGGCGACGGCTGGGACGAGGGCAAGCTCTCCGAACGGCGCTATGTCACCGCCGCCGATCTCGATCCGGTCTCCGCGCACAATCCGGTGTGGTTGACTCACACCACCGGGCACTACGGCGCGGCCAATTCGGCCGCGCTGAAGCTCGCGAAGATTTCCGCGGCCTCCGAGGATCCGCCGGCCGGCACCATCGACCGCGACGCCGCCCGGGCACCCACCGGGGTGTTGAAGGAATCGGCACAGGACGCGGTGGTCAATCTCATTCCGCCGCCCACGGCGCGGCAGCAGCGCGACGGCATACTGAAGAGCATCGAGGACCTGCATCGAGAGGGCGTCACCGCGGTCAAGGATCCGGCCATCGGTCAGCCGGTGTGGGATGCGTATCGCGAACTGCTGCGCGAGGGCAAATTGTCGGAGCATGTGTGCGTGCTGTGGTACGCGGGCAGCACGCTGGCCTCGGCGCAGGCCGCGCTTGCCTCGATACAGAGATCGCCCCGGCCGCCGCAATCGCTGGGCGAAGGCCGCCTCCTGTCCTGCGGCGCGAAGATATTCATGGACGGCAGCGGCGGCGCGCGCACGGCGTGGATGACGGAGGTCTGGCACAAGAATTCCACCGATATCGACCAGGGTAATTTCGGCTACCCGTCGACGGATCCCGGGGTCTATCGCCAGATGGTCGAACTCTTCCACCGCGCGGGCGTGCACGTGGGAACTCACGCGGTCGGCGACCGCGCCATCGATTGGGTGGTGGACACCTATGCGCAGGTGCTGGGCGAAACGCCGACCACCGGCCTCAGGCACAGCATCATCCACGCCAATATTCCGAGCGACCACGCCCTCAAAACCATGGCCGAACTGCAAACGCGCTACGACGCCGGATATCCGGAAGCGCAGGCGCCCTTCATGTGGTGGATCGGCGATACATACGCGGGCAACTTCGGACCTGAACGGGCGCTGCGCCTGGTGCCGCTCAACACCTATTTGAAAATGGGCATCCGCTGGGGCGGCGGCTCCGACTACCCCGTCACGCCGCTCGCCGCGCGCTACGGACTCTGGGCGTCGGTGCAGCGGGAAACGCTGAAGGGCACGTACGGCGCACATCCCTTCGGCACGGCCGAATCCGTCGACATTCACTCAGCTCTGCGCTCCTACACCGTATGGGGGGCGCGTCAGCTGTTTCTCGAGGATCGCATCGGCTCGCTCGAGATCGGAAAAGACGCCGATATCGCGGTGTGGGACCGCGACATGTACACGATGCCGTCGGCGCAACTGCGCAATCTGAAATGCACCATGACGCTGTTCAAAGGTAAAGTGGTGTACGACTCGAAGCGCCCGTAACGATGCTACCTGCGCCCCGGCAGCACGGGCGCGCCTCGGAGACATTCGACATGGTCAAGAAAAAAAACCATCCGGTGACCCGCGACGATGCGGAGGCCGCCGTGCGCACATTGCTGCGCTGGGCCGGCGATGATCCTGCCCGCGAAGGACTGAAGGAGACTCCGAAGCGCGTCGTCAACGCCTACACCGATTGGTTTTCCGGTTATTCGATCGATCCCGGGGCGTATCTGCGCCGTACCTTCGAGGAAGTCGAGGGGTACGATGAAATGGTGGTGCTGCGCGATATCGGCTTCGAATCCTTCTGCGAGCATCACATGGCGCCCATCATCGGGCGCGCGCACGTGGGCTACCTGCCCACCGAGCGCGTGGTCGGCATCAGCAAGCTCGCGCGCGTGGTCGACGGGTATGCCCGGCGCTTTCAGGTGCAGGAGAAGCTCACCGCGCAGATCGCCGCGTGCATCGACGAGGTGCTCAAGCCCCGCGGCGTCGGGGTCGTCATCGATGCAGTCCATCAATGCATGACGACGCGCGGCGTTCACAAGCGCGGCGTCTCGATGATCACCAGCAAGATGCTCGGCACCTTCCGCGCGAATCCCAGCACCCGCGCCGAGTTCCTGCGGTTCATCGACATCGAAGGCCGCGCCCAGCGCTGATCAGCTCCGTTTACGCTCCACGGCGGCGCGCACGGGCATCAATTCGACCGAAAAGCTGTACTTGTGCTTCTCGCCGGGCTGCAGCGCGCCGACGCCGACCACTTGACGCGCGATCTTCTCGCCCCGCTCGTTGGTGATCGAAACCACGACGCAGTATTCGCAACTCTCGTCCCGCACGGCATGGCGGATCGAACCCTCGATCCGCATCGCCGACACCGCGGCGGTCTGCGGCTCCGCGTTGGCCGAGCTGAAGCGCAGATGATGCTGGCAGCCGGGACAGATATTCGCGCTTTGCAGGACGACCGCTTTGCAGTGCGGGCAAATCCTGGTCGCACCCAAGGGTCCGGCCCGAACAACACTCATGACGGAGCCTGTGCTAGCTGCCGCTGCCCACCAAGCCCGGCTTGATCTTCACCTTCTCGTCTTCCCAACCGAATTCAACGTGCCCGCGCATGCGCGAACCCGCGGCAACGGTGATCGATCCGGCCTTGACGTCGCCGACGATGACGCCGCCCTCCTGAACATCGACGCGCTTGGCGTTTTCGATGTTGCCCTGGAGCTCGCCGCCGACCACTACGATTGCGGCCAACACCTGGCCCGTCAGATGGGCTCCCGACTCGATGCTGAAGTTGCCGTCGATGCGCACGTCGCCCTTGAAGCGTCCCGCCATGCGCACATTTCCCGAACCTTCGATTTTGCCTTCGATGTTCAGATTGGCCGCAATGACGGATTCTCCGCCCTCCGATGAGGTCTTCGGGGTCGGGCGGCGCGGCGACACAGCCAATGCCGGATCATTCGTAGCGCGTTCCGGCGAACTTCGCTCCGCCGAAATTCGGTCCGGCGGCGGCGCCGTGGGGGGGACTGCTGAGCCCGCAGTGGCGGGCGTGGTTTTTTCGTTCCAAAGCGCCATGAGTTATCTCTCCGCTGACAAGGTGACTAAATCCTACACACTAACGCCGCAGAATGTCATCGGACAATGTCTTTGATTGGAGACGCCTAGGGCGGCCTGAGCATTTCCCCTAGCGTAGCGCTAGCGGCGCCCACCCTGCGGGCCGTCGGTTACGCGGCGGTGCACATCGAAATTTGCGCGAGCCGAGTCCAGCAGGCCGCACACCTCGCGGACTCCCTGCAGGATGCGCGGCGACATCCGGCCGGTGAGCGAAGGATCGACGGTGTAGACATGGTGCCGGCGTACGGCGCTGAGATTGCCGAAAGCGCCCCAGTCAGCCGCTTGCCTGGCCCCTTCGGCGCCGGTGGCGCCGATGAGGATCACGTCCGGGTCGCGGGCGAGCACGGCTTCCTTGTCGATGGCGGGCGCCAGCGTGGTCAGATCGGCGAACACATTGTCGCCGCCGCACAGGGACAGCACCTCGGTCATTACGTGCTCGCCCGACAGGGTGTACAGCGGCCGGTCCCACACCTGAAAGAACACCTTGAGCCGCGGGCGCCCCGCGTACTGCGAACGGAGCTGCGCCAGCTCCGCCCGGTAGCGGGCAGCGGCGGCGGCGGCCCACTGCTCGGTACCGGCGAGACGGCCGAATTGGAGCAGCGTGGCGCCGATATCGTCCAGGCGGCGCTGCTCGGTGACATACAGCTTGAGATTCAGCCGTTCGAGCTCCGCCTTGCGGCTGGCGGGGGTGCCCGAGTCCCACAGTACGACGAGCGTGGGCTTGAGCTTGAGCAGCGCCTCGACATCGAGTGCCGCGGGCTCGCCCACACGTGCGATCCCGGCGACCGCCGGCGGGTAGTCGCTCTCATCGTCGACGCCGACGATGCGGTCGCCCGCGCCGGCGGCGAACAACAGTTCCGTGATGTGGGGGCTCAAACTGACGATTCTTGGCTGCTTTTCGGCTCCCGCCGACCGCTGCGCCGCGGTGAGCATCAGGCCCGCGGCGAGCGCGAGCGCCAAACTCCAGGGATAGGTGGACCGAATCGCCATGTTGGCATCGACTATAATGTGGCTTGGCACCCAATGGGGCGAACCCTTGTTTCATGAACTCGAGCAACTGAGCCCCGATTCGATCCTCGGGCTGATGGGAAAATTTCGAGCCGATCCCTCGCCTGCCAAAGTCGACCTCGGCGTGGGCGTGTACCGCGACCTCTCCGGCAATACCCCGGTGCTTAGCAGTGTGCGTCGGGCCGAGCAGGAGATCTTGGCGGCGCAGACCACGAAGTCCTACGTGGCCGCTGCCGGCCGCGAGGAATTCAACCAGGCGGTCGAGGAGCTGGTCCTCGGGTCGGCGCACTCCGCTCGCCGCGAGCGGCGCGTGCGCACGGTGCAGGCCCCCGGCGGCTGCGGAGCCCTGCGCCTGGGCGCGGAATTGATTCGCGCGGCCGCCCCAGCCGTCACGGTTCACGTCAGCGATCCGACCTGGGGCAATCACACGCCCCTGCTCGGCAGTTCGGGTCTGCGGCTCGAGCGCTACCCCTACTACGATACCGCCGCGAACGGCCTGCGCTTCGAGGCCATGCTCGAGCGGCTCAACCGCGCGGCCGAAGGGGACGTGGTCTTGATCCACGCCTGCTGTCATAACCCCACCGGCGCCGATCTCGATCCGGAGCAGTGGCAGGCGCTGCTTCAGCTGCTGAAGCGCCGGCGCCTGGTTCCCTTGCTGGATCTCGCCTATCAGGGCTTCGCCGCCGATCTGGATGCCGACGCGGCCGGACTGCGCCTGATCACCGAGCAGGTTCCCGAGTCGCTGGTCGCCATTTCATATTCGAAGAACCTGGGTCTGTACCGCGAACGGGTGGGCGCATTGATTGCGATCGGGGAGAGCCCGGCCCGCGCCGACGCCATGCTGAGTCATGTGCTGCAAATCGCGCGCGGCATGTACTCGATGCCGCCCGATCACGGCGCCGCGGTGGCCGCATATATTTTTGGGAACCCGGCGCTCAAGAGAGAATGGATCGAGGAACTCGACCGGATGCGGACCCGGATTATCGACATGCGCACGCTGCTCGCCCACGAGCTCGGCCGGGCGGCGGGGGCCGGGTCGTTCGATTTCATTCGAGCTCAGCGCGGCATGTTCTCTCTGCTCGGCGTTTCCCCCGAGGTCGTGGAGCGCCTGCGCGACAAGCATCATATTTACATGACTTCCGACAGCCGCATGAACCTGGCCGGCATCATGCCGCACAACGCCGAGTACGTGGCGCAAGCTGTCGCTGCTGAACTTCCGAGATCTCATTCTTCCGCTCGCGCAGCGGGCTAATCAATGCGCTTCGCGGAGCAGGGATAGCGCAGCGCAATGCGAAGCGACCCCGTCCTCTAGTTTCCGAGCGCCTGGCTGAGCGCCGCGACCTCGGCGGATGATTCGCGCATCACGGCCTGCGTCTTCTCCTCGTTCAAGCCGATGCGCTTGGCCGCCGGCAGGCCTTCCAAGGCGGCTTCGAGGCCGCGAATGTCCTTGGCATGCTCGGCCATGAGTATGGCCACGACGATCACATCGCTCAAATCGGGCGGCCCGTCGTGGACGCGCGTGAAGTCGGCCTGATCGCCGACCGCCTGCGCCATCGATTCGGAAAATTCCCAATTCTCTAGAATCGCCTTGCCGATGGACGCATGCCACTCGCCGATGATGTCATCGAGCGTCCTGCCGGTCAGGAACAGTTCCGGATGATCGATCGCCCGCGTCAATACGTACAATTTGCCGATGCCGTGCATCATGCCCGTCAGCATGGCCTCGTCGGCATTGACCTTGGTGCACGTCCGGGCGAGCACGAAGGCAAACGCGGCGACCACGGTGCTGCGTTGCCAGAGATTGGTCAGTTGGTCCTCCAAGCCGGCCAGCTTGCTGCTCTTGCGTATCTGCGCCATCGAGAAGGACATGGCGGCGCTGCGCACCATGTTGTAGCCGATGCGGTTGACCGCCGTGCGCAGATCGGTGACCGTCTTGCCGCTGCGGTTGAGCGATGCAGAATTTGCAATCCGCAGCAGCCGGGCCGCCAATGAGGGCTCGGATCCGACGACTCGAACCACCTGTTCCACGGAGGATTTGGGGTCGGACAGCACCCTTCTTACGCGAACCGCGATTTCGGGAAACGAGGGCAGGTCCACATTGCCGCGCGACAATTCCCCTGCCAGGCTGCGGACAAAGTCGAATGCGACGTTGGATTGGTTCTGAGTGTCGCTCATGACTCAGCGCTGCGTCTGTGGGCGGCTCGTAAACCGCTGCTGTACCTCGCCGTGGCGGGAGCGCTCCGTGTATTGACCGCGGCTGTAGGCGGCGATCACCCGCCGCCAAAAGGCCACGGCCCCCGGATTGCGCATGTATTCGACGATGACCCAGTCGCCGGCGAAGCGGTCGAAGATCAACGTCGCCGCATCCCGGCCCATGCCGGCTTTGCGAAACTGTTTACGGACAAAGAATTCGGACATTCGATAGTCGGCCGCGGGTTCGCCCGCAGCCGGTATCCGCGGCCGGGTCACCAGCGCAAACCCCACGGGCTCCGAGCCCTTGAGAATCAGCAGCGGGTGCGAGTGATCGTTGGAGAACCAATTGGCGAAGATTTCATCTTCATGCGGGTTGTCGGCGCCGATGACGGAGAACAGACCCGTATTCAGATCCGCCAACGAATCCATGTATTCGGCGTAGACGCTCTGGATCCACTGGCGATCCTTCTTCGAGTGTCGACAGTCGCGAATACTGACTAACAACTAACCCGCTTCCCCAACGTCAAAAAGACACAGCCCGGGCGAACGTGCCGTTTGGCAGCCCGCCCGGGCATGTGAGATCAACTACCCTACCGTATTACGGCTTCGCAGGTGCAGCTGCGCTCGCGGCATCAGTGGCTGCACTCGCAGCTGCACCGGCATCGGAAGCGGCAGAGGCGCCGGCGTCAGGAGCCGGCGCGGCGGCCGGAGGAGGAGTCGTATCAGCAGCCGGGGCGGGAGCCTCGGTCTTGCTGCCGCAGGCACTCAACACGAACGCCGCGACAAAAGCGCTTAGAGCAAGTTTGGTCTTCATCTATCGATACCCCAGAAATTATTAAGAACAAAAATTTTAAGGCCGAGCTTGTTGTTGGGTGTTCACCCAATTCTCCGCCGCGATTTTAGAGTGTTTCGCCGCACTTTCATATCTCTTTCGCCGCCCCGGCAGCGCCTTTAACGCTTTGTTAACGCCGGAGGGGTTAAGGGGCTATAGCGGAATTGGGGGTCAGGTGCATACTTGAGGCCTGTCAGGGCGAGGGGGAAGACGTGAGCGAGTCCGGTCTCGACGAGCTTTACAAAGCGCATTTACAGACGCTGATGCGGCGTACGGAGCGGTCGCTCGAGCAGAGCGGTTTCGACGCGTTGGTGATCCACGCGGGCTGTCCGCCCGTCCAGTTCCTGGACGATCAGGACTACCCGTTCAAGGTCAATCCGCACTTCAAGGCTTGGGTGCCGATTGTGGACAATCCCCGCTGTATCCTGGTGGTCTCACCGGGTGCGCGGCCCAAGCTGCTGTTCTACCGGCCCAACGACTATTGGCATAAGCCTGCGCCGCTGCCGCGGGCACCCTGGACGGCCGAGGTCGATTTGATACCCACGGACGAGCCGTCCAAGTCGAGCGGGCATTGGGCCGGTCTCGGCCGCGTGGCCCATGTGGGTCCGGAGAGCGCGGCGGCCGGGGCCGATGCGGCGAGTATCAATCCGCCCGATCTCTTGACACATCTTCACTACGATCGGGCCGTCAAAACGGCCTACGAGCTCGAATGTATGCGCCGCGCCAGCCTGCTCGGCGCTCGCGGGCACCGGGCGGCACTCGAGGAGTTTCGCCGCGGAGGCTCCGAATACGAGGCTCACATGCGCTATTTGGAGGCCTGCGCCCAACGCGAAGAGGAGATGCCCTACAACAACATCGTGGCATACAACGAGAATTCCGCGGTGTTGCACTACCAGCACCTCGAGCGCACCGCTCCTCCCACCCGGCGTTCCTTCCTGATCGACGCCGGCGCCCAGTATCGGGGCTATGCCTCGGACATCACGCGCACCCACGCGGCCGCCCCGGGCCGTTATGCGGATCTGGTGACGGCCGTCGACGAAGCCCAGCAGGCGCTTTGCGGCGAAATCGTCTCCGGCCGCGATTACCGCGACGTGCACCTGTCGGCGCATCGCCGTTTGGGCGACGTCATGCAGCGGATCGGATTGACCAAGCTGCCGGGCGAGGCTGCACTGGAATCGGGCGTGACCGGCGTGTTCTTTCCGCATGGAATCGGACACCTGCTGGGGCTGCAGGTGCACGACGTGGGCGGCGTCATGGGCGACCCGGACGGCCACGAGCGGCAGCGCCCCGAGGGCCATCCCTACCTGCGCCTCACCCGCATGCTCGAACCCGGGGTGGTGGTCACCGTGGAGCCGGGCATCTACATGATCGATTCATTGCTGGCCGCGGCACATGCCGATGCGCGGCGCGCCCACATCGACTGGGCGGTGGTCGAGGAGCTCAAGCCCTTCGGCGGCATTCGGATCGAAGACAATGTGGTCGCCACCGCGGGACAGCCGGAAAACATGACGCGAGATGCGTTCGCGAAAGTGGCTTGAGTTGACCTCATGCGCATCCTGAAAATCTCGGATGTGTTCTTTCCGCGCGTCAACGGCGTGTCCACGTCCATCGAGACCTTTCGCCGCGATCTGACCGCGCTCGGACACGAGGTGGTGCTGGTGGCCCCCGACTATGCACGAGCGGCGGCGGCGGGCGGTCAGGCCGCCGATCCCTCGATACGTCGAGTGCCGTCGCGCGCCGTGCCGCGAGACCCGGAGGATCGCATCATGTCCCGAAGCGGATTGCGATCCTCCGGGTC
>Ga0210391_10004914_pt1 | contig 11040 bp, 11 predicted proteins | sample IncBWC12OmetaG_FD_160573 | JGI IMG/M metagenome (GOLD analysis project Ga0210391, IMG submission 160573) | Forest soil microbial communities from Barre Woods Harvard Forest LTER site, Petersham, Massachusetts, United States - Inc-BW-C-12-O ...
ACGGCGTAGGAGGGAGACGCTCGACAGGTCGTGGGGTATGCTCAAGCCCGGCGCCAGGCTGGTGACGATCGTCGATTACCGTAACAAAGACGTATTCTTCATCGTCGAACCAAACCAGAAGCAATTGATCGAGGTGGGCAAACTGCTGGATGCCGGGAAAATGAAGACTTTTCTAGGGCCAGTCTTTCCGCTGGCGGAAGCGTCAAGCGCCTATAGCGGAGGCATCGCAAAGACAGGCAAACACGGAAAAATGGTGGTGGCGATCACGCGCTGATGTGAGCCGCAGACTTAACTTCGATCGTGCTTGCAATCCTGGCCACGCGCTCATAAGACTGCAGTCGTGCCTCGGGCTCAAACGTATCAGTCACTACAATCAACTCGTCGGCGCCGGTCTCCTGTATCAGTTTCTGCATTCCGGCTTTCACGGTTGCGTCCGAACCAACGATGGCGGCACCCAATTTGCTCTCAACCGTAGCTCGCTCCCACTCCTGCCAAAGCGGCTCCATGGAATCCACTGGTGGCAACAGCTCAACTGGCCGATTACGGATCAATTGCAGAAAACGTTGCTGCGGCGTAGTAAACAGCCGGCGGGCCACGGCATCCGTCTCTGCCGCAATCACAGGTACCCCCACAATAAGATGAGGCTGCCGTAGCGTCGCACTCGGTTGAAACCGATCGCGGTACATCTGTGCGGCTGTGTACAAATAGTCCGGCGCGAAGTGCGCAGCAAAAGCAAACGGCAGACCCAACATGGCTGCCAATTGTGCACTGAATCCACTGGAACCCAGCAGCGTTATGGGCACGTTGCTCCCTTGCCCGGGAATGGCCCGTACCACCTGGCCCGGCTTCTCGGGTCCAAGGTAAGTCCGCAATTCCTCTAACAATGCCGGAAAGTCGTCACCGCTCTGATTCAGGTCCCGGCGAAGCGCCTGCATGGTGGCGAAGTCGCCGCCAGGAGCCCGGCCCAGCCCAAGGTCGATCCGACCTGGATAAATTGCTTCCAACGTCCCAAACTGTTCTGCCACCACCAACGGTGCGTGGTTAGGCAGCATGACTCCCCCGCTCCCTACGCGGATTGTCCTGGTTGCCGCGGCTACAAGCCCAATCAGCACCGCTGTGGCGGAGCACGCCAGCCCAGCGATGGAGTGGTGTTCTGCGAGCCAATAACGACGGTAGCCCAGCCGCTCAACGTGCTGCGCCAGTTCTACCGACCGCGCAATTGCACTGCCCGCACGCTCCCCGGGTCGCATGCCTACCAGATCCAGTACGGAAACACCGACTTCTTTGGCCATGACGATTAGATGATCCGGCCTGAAAAGCGACTCAAGCCCGCCAGGCCAGTCCGGGAAGCTATCTTTAATTGAGCATGATTTCGATTCAGAAAATTCAGCTACCGGCTGCAGGCATGCAGCGGTTAAGGGCAGAGGCGAAGGAAGAAGGCTACGACTTCGTCGAAACTCTGGTGGAAGATTGGGAGAGCACCAGGAATCGCTTCGATGCGGCCGGAGAGGCCCTGATGGGTGGTCTGGATGAAGATCTGCTGATTGCAGTGGGCGGTCTTAACTGTGATCCCTTTGCCGGCCGTCCCGATATGGGGCGTATTCGGCGAGTCTACGTGAGGCAAGCATGGCGCAACCAGGGGATTGGCGGAGCGCTGGTGACTGCGCTCGTCCGTGAGGCGAGAGCTCACTTCCGCTGTGTACGCCTGCGTGCCGAGAACACCGGGGCCGCCCGCCTTTACGAACGCATAGGTTTTGCTGCTACTCCGGGGCCCGACGCTACCCACACTCTGTTCTTCGATTAAAAAAGCAACTTTGCGGTTGCATGTTTTCCTGCCCGGCCTTAATATGCAACTAGGAGGTTGCATATATGCAGGACAAGATTGAGAAACAGATTGAGATTGCCGCGCCTGTCTCACGGGTTTGGCAGGCACTTACAGATTCCCGCCAGTTTGGAGAATGGTTCCTGGTGAAGATGGATGGCCCTTTTGTGGCCGGCCAGCGCATGGGCGGTCAGATCACTCATCCCGGGTATGAGCACGTGCGGATGCAGATCGAAGTGAGAGCAATTCAGCCGGAAACCCTTTTCTCCTACACGTGGCATCCCTATGCAGTCGATCCGAAGGTGGATTATGAACAGGAGGAATCCACGCTCATCGAATTTCGTTTGCGGCCGACCGCGGTTGGCACGTTGCTCACGGTAACGGAATCCGGCTTTGACAATATTCCCAGTGCACGGCGAGCGGAGGCCTTCCTCCGGAATGACGGCGGTTGGGCGCAGCAGATGAAGAACATCCAGTCGTATGTCAGCAAAGCGGCCTAGCAGCGCGCAGGCAAAGGCGGCAGTCTTTGCTGCGCTGGGAGACGAAACCCGGCTATCGCTGCTTGCCAGGATGTGTGACGGCAAGCGTTATTCGATCGCCGAACTCACCCATGGAACCAGGCTCACCCGGCAGGCGGTGACCAAGCATCTGCGCGTGCTCGAGCGGGTACACATTGTGCACGGAACCCGGGCAGGCCGCGAAAGCCTTTTCACCTTTAATCCGCAGCCTGTTATCGAGATGAAGGAATATCTTGAGTTGGTCGCGAAGCAATGGGATTCAGCTCTGGCGAGATTGAAAGCCTTTGTTGAGAGCGGTTCAGAGGAGCGTCATGGCAAACAATTTTAGTAAAGATATTCTCATTCAAGCGCCAGACCCGCAGGGTGCAGCCTTATTCTACGTCGACAATCTGGGCTTCGAGATCACCGAAGAATCAGCCAATATGGTCAGTCTGCATGGGGAGCACATCAACCTCTTCATAGAGCGAGGCCCGACTCTGGGGCCGGTGTTTGAAATCACCGTTGACGATGTGGAAGCAGCCAAGCACCGGCTGGTGAAACACGGCTCAAAGATCGTCAAGGACGAGCCGAAGTTCCCACGATGCTATCTTCAGGATCCACTCGGATTAATCTACAACCTCACCAGCTGAAGCGTGGCTTTAGAGCGTGAGCAAACCCCCTAGGCCATTCTCAACTCAAGCGAAACCAAAGCCCGCTGCGGCAGCGAAATCTCCGCCCGGTCGCCGCGAATCATAACTGGAAAGGGCGCCGGCTTGACCTCGTCGGGACGATGGAATGTATTGCCGGCAGTCATATCTGCGTGGGTCAGAAGGCTGCCTCGGCCTTCCACGATACTTCCGCTAGTAAGCCGAAGGTGAGCGGCAACCGCCGACTCCAATGAGGGATTCGTCAAGGTCACGGTCAAGCTTCGACCCTTGACAGACGCCGAACCAGAAAGTCCGGGCATCGTTGCACTGCCGCTGCGCGAAGGAACGTTGAGTTCGTCACAGTGAATCTTCATTTGTGCCACTTGCGATTGCATATGACCGCGATACATCTCAAAAACGTAATACACCGGAGTGCGCACAAAATTGTCACCCTGGGCAAGAAACAGAGAGTGGATACAATTAACCGTCTGAGCTACATTGGCCATCGCAATCTTATCCGCGTGGCGGTTGAATACGTCGAACGTGACCGCTGTGTGTAGCGCATCGCGCAGGGTGAGTGGCTGGCTCAACAGATACGCCGGCGCGATTTCCTCTCCTGGCCGGTACCACACTCCCCACTCGTCTACCACTAATCTGGTGTGGTGCTCGGGATCATACTTGCCGATCGCCTCCCAGTGGCGTTCGATGACCGTCTCGGTCCGCATACCCTCACGGATCACGTCATACCATCCTGGAGCATCAAACGTGGCGACCTTCTCCGGAGTGTTTCTTAAATCCGTGTAGTAGTGCACCGACAACCCATCGACCCGCGAGCGATGACCGCCCTGCATGGCGTCGAAGAAGCCGGTAGTCCAACCCAAATCGAGATCTTTGGAATGGCCGCGTGGGCCTACGGCCACCAGAAACGGCTTAGGAGCATAGGCCGGCAATTGAGTAACGAATCGCCGGTAGAGGGTTGCATATTCCGCCGGCGTCATGTCTCCGCCACAACCCCATGACTCGTTGCCCACACCCCAATACTGAACCCCGAACGGGTCCTTATCTCCATTCTGTGCTCGTTCATTTGCCAGGGAAACCGTGCCTGCAGGAGCGTTGCAATACGACACCCAATCGTGGAATTCCTGGGGCGAACCCGAATTCATGTTTGCGGCCAGGTAGGGTTCCGCACCGCACAGCCGGCACAAATGCATAAACTCGTGAATGCCAAACTGGTTGGTCTCTGTAACGTCCACACCTTTCGGCGCGGATGCCTGCCAGTAGTTATAAGTGCGAGGCCGTTTTGCCGGATCGCCAATGCCATCGCGCCAGTGATAGCCGTCGGCGAAGCAGCCCCCGGGCCAACGGTAGTTGGGCACTCCAATGCGCTTCATGTCATCCACGAAACGCGCCCGGATGCCATCGATATTCTTGATCTTCGAGTTTCGGCCAACCCAGATGCCGTCATAAATGACACCGCCGAGATGTTCAATGAATTGACCATACAAATGAGGACTGATTTCAGGGCCTGCAGTCGGGGCTGTTATCTCGATATCGGCGCCTGCGGCCAGAGCCGGTTGAACACCTGCGGCGACTCCAGCGGACACGTACGCGCAAGCACGAAGGAAGCTTCGGCGATCCATCACGTCAGAGTACTCCTTGACGAATTCAAGAGGAAATTAGCTTCCGCACCCCGTCGCGCACCGTTCCCCAGGCTCGGCTTTCCGGATCGACCACATCAAAATGGTCGGCGGATGGGAGAATGCTGACGGTGACCTGACCACCTTGTCGCCGCGACATCTCAGCCCATCGTGATGGCAGTTCAGAGGGAATCTGATCGTCTGCCGTGCCCTGAATCAACAGCTGCTGTACCTGGAACGGCAAGAGATCTCCCGGGTTGCCGGCTTTGTAACGATCCTGCAGATCCTGCGGCTTGCCGCCCATCAGGGCATACACCTCGTGCTTGTCGTGGGCAAAGGTAAAGTACCCCGACAGATCAATTGTCAACCGTAGATCGACGGCTCCCGCCAGGGCAATTGCTCCGCGCAGTGGCACCTGTGGCCGGGGCTGATAAATCTCGCTGTGGAGATCAATGTGATGTCTGCCCGCCACCCAGAACGCCAGGTGGCCGCCGGCTGAATGACCCATGGTGATCACCCGCGTAAGATCCAGGGGATAACTCTTCGCCAGTGTGGCGGCGAAATCGAAGCCCGCAGCCGCATCCTGGAATGTGGCCGGCCAGCCTCCGCCTGTCTCGCCGATTCTTCTGTACTCGACCGACCAGGTCGCAATCCCGTCCTGCTTCAAGGACGCACAGAGATAGCCCGCATAGCCGAGGTCGTACTGCGACTTCCACCATCCTCCATGGAAGAAGACCACCAGCGGCACGAGCGAGCCGCTTCGCGTTTGCGGGATCCAGAGATCTCCGAATTGATAGGGTCCGGCGCCGTAGTGGATGCGATGATCCGCGGTAAGCAGCGGCCGGGAGAGAATATCCATCCCTAACTCAGCTCCACCATGATCGGGGTATGATCGGATGGCCTTTCCTGCGCTCGTGGGCCACGATCGATCACGCAGCTTTGCAGCCGGTCGGCGAGCTTGGGCGAAAGCAGAAAATGATCGATGCGAATGCCGCGATTGTGTTCGAACGCCTGGCGAAAATAATCCCAAAACGTGAACTGACCTGTCTCGCCAGGATGCAAGGAACGAAACGCATCGGTATAGCCGATATCGAGAAGCGCTCGATACCGCGACCGTGGCTCCGGCTGGAAGAGTGCATCGCGGATCCACGAGGAAGGCTTGTGGCAATCGATGTCCTCAGGAATTACATTGAAGTCCCCGCCAACCAGCACCGGTACTTCTTCTTTGCGCCAGTCACTCATCTTCTGTAGAAGCCTGTCCATCCAGGCCAGCTTGTAGGCGAATTTTTCCGTGCCTACGGGGTTACCGTTGGGAAGATAGATGTTCACCATGCGAATGCCCTCGATGGTCATTTCCAGATAGCGTGCATGGCTGTCCGCATCATCCCCGGCGAGCGTGGTGTCGATTGTCTCCATCGGATAGCGCGACAAGACCGCGACTCCGTTGTAGGACTTCTGGGTCACAGCTACGCTCTCATAACCGAGCGCCTGAAATACCAACGCGGGAAACTCGGTCGCTTTGAGTTCCTGCAGTAGGAGCACATCCGGCTGCTGTAGCTTAATCCACGCGGTCACGTGATCAATCCGGGCGCGAATCGAATTAACATTCCAGCTGGCAATTTTCATGCCTACCACCGTCTCACATCACGCAATCCCTGACCAGCTATGATCAAAACGAAAGGCTCCGCGCTTATGTTTGTTCCCCGCCCGATCGGCTTTGTCCGTAGCCCCTACAACGATACAAAACAAATTCCGAAAGGTTTGCACACGAAACATGAAGCAGAAGGCATACTCAGGATTCTGCCGGAATTCGAGATCGGCCTCACCGATATTGAGGGCTTCTCACACCTCTTCGTTCTCTGGGAGTTCGACCGATCCCAAGACTTCGACTTGATCGGCAAACCGCCCTTCGAGGATAAGCCGCACGGAGTGTTTGCAACTCGATCTCCCCGTCGCCCCAATCCGATTGGGCTCACCGTCGTCTCGTTGCTTCGCCGTGAAGACTGCATGCTGCATGTGCTCGGGGTCGACATGCTTGATGGAACTCCCATTCTCGATATCAAGCCGTATCTGTCGAGTATCCCGGCGGAGACGTTACGGCGCGGTTGGCTAGGAGAAGCGGAGTTACGGCGTGGCGTTTAGCGCGTGCACCGGATGAATTTAACCCCTGTGGCGCTTTTTTCCCTTCGCCCCCAAAAGGACCCCGGGTGCCCCATATCTCGCTCGTTTTTTGCGAGATGTGGGAAACCACCGCTCTTCGCCCCTGACTTCTTCGCAGCTGAGACTTTTTCCGCAGCTTGTTTAGCCGCTGAGGTACGCTTTTTCCATCCTCTAAATTGTCTTATGCGCTGCTAAAAAGATGCCCTCATGGGCTATCGGGCTGCGGAAAAATCTCGGGAAAGCAGTGGAGGGACCTGCGGTTTCGCTCTTGAGCCGCCCAGCCTTGGCTCGTCGTCAAGGCTGGGAAAAGCTGAGGAAGAAATTACTTTGAAGCTGTTTCCGCGCCCGCTGGTTTCTGGTTGACCACCGCACTGTTTACCCATGCAGTCTTGCCCTTCAACCATTGCGGATCCTTGAACTCCCAGGCCACGCGTGACTGCTCTGCATCCCCGTGCACTGTACCACTGGCGATGCGGGTCTTATGCCCTGCGAGCATCTCGAACTTCGATGGCGCCGCGCCCCCACTCGCACCAGGAGCAAACGAAATCGTTAGTCCCTGGTTAGCGTCCTCACCTGCGCCCGCGTAGTGCAACTTTTCGATGGACCACGCACCATTGGTTAAGGCCGCGTCGATGGTCACAGTTCTGCCGGGAAAATGATCGTCTTTATCGAGAATGGTCGCATGATCGCCGGTGACACTCTGCACGTGCAAGGTGCGTTCCAGGCCGTCCTGGGCCTTTAACTTCCATTCAGCGTCGGCAGTCAAGGTTTTTGGCGCACTGCTCGTTGTCCATTGCTGTGCGGGGACGGCAAAGACGGCGATATCGACATCCTGAGAGACAGCGCCGCGGTACGCGACAAAATATGGCGGTTGGCTGATCTCCGTCCACACGTCAGCAACGCTGACTGCGTTGCCAATCTTGAGCGCTGCGCCTTCCCCCGCGACAGCCGAGCGGGTGCGATACACAAGCACCGGCGGCTCGAGACCTGCAGGTGAACTTCCACCACCGCGCTCACTGATATCAGAGCCCTGGACGAACTGCCACGAAACCGGTTGGCCTGCGTGATCGACGAACCTCAGCAGGTAAGTCGCACCCTTACCTTCATTCGCGGGGCGGTCGAGCTGCATCGTGGTGAGATAGGCTTCGGCCCCCGAGCGCTTGGCGATGTCAACCATCTCCTGCCGATTTGCGTAGTGAATGCGTTTGCCAGTGGAGCGCTCGGTAAGCACTGCGTCATAGAGAGGCGCCGTCCCGCCTGCCGGGTCAACATATAGTTCGATCATCGTATAGGGAAGCTCCGGGCCTATCCACTCGATAAACTGCTCCGGCCAATGCCGAAAGATGATTTGTTCAGAAGGGACGGGGGCTGGAAGCTGCGCCAGCATGGTGGTCGAACTGCCGAGAAGAAGCGAAACAGCAAGAGCTTTGAACATAACGTCTCCTTTTAGAAGGTGTAGCGGATACCGAATTCCACCCGTCGCGCGGCTTCGGCGGCTAGTGGCTGCGTGAATGTGGGCGAGCCGACCACGCTGCCCACGGTGGTTACATTGGTGTGGTTGAGAAGGTTGGCCGAGCGCGCGTTCAGCGTGATGCTCTGATGCCGGTCGGCAGAGAAGCCACGCGAAGAAAGCTGGAAGGTGCGGCTCAGGTTCGTATCCAGGTGAATGAGCGCCGGCATGTTTCCCGCGTTCCGCCCTAGCGAGCCATTGATACCGGTTGTATTCAACAGGCCAAAGGGCGTCTGGTAAGTGCCGGTGCCCTCTTGCGCTGTAAGTGAAGGGCGGTCGTTGAAGACCCCATCTCCGTTGTTATCCATCCCGGTGACCACGTCGTAAGGGTCTCCGGAGGAAGCATCGAACTGGCTGGTAAGCGACAGGTCGCGAGGCAGGTTGAGCTGCCCTATGGCAAACACCCGGTGGGTGGACTCCCAGGATGCACGCGCCGTCTCCCCGCGTTCGGAGTAGCTGGACTGAGGGAAAAGCGTGGCTGAGTCGGCATCGGTCTTCAGGTTGAAATATAAGTAACCGACAAAGATACCAAAGCGTTTATAGCTATGCTGATCCGCGCCTACAAAGACCACCTGGCCATGTAGATGACCGGATTGTTCAAACTGGAAGATATTCCTGCCGGGCGCAATCGGGCGTGGCGCGAGCAAAGGATTCGGTGTGCTGTTTGCAACCAAAGGCGCATTGATATTGCGTGAGCGAAGCGAGCCCCAGGCCTGCCCATCGAAGAGGTTTGCCTGCACGTGCCAGTGTTGTGGCAGCTCGTGTTCCACCCCGACCTGTGACTGAAAGGACATGGGCTGTCCCAGGTGCGCGGCGAATTGGCGATTGGTTGCGACCGTGATCGTCGACGGAGTAGGCACCAGTGGCTGGGTAAACGACGGCGAGTAGAGAAGCTGCTGGGTTTGGCGCGATCCATTCAGGCGGTAAGCTTCGGTGGTTACATCCGGCATCACCGGACTCGAGAACAAGCCGCCACGCAGGTGGATAATCCATCGTTGTTTGCGATCGGGCGACCACGCGATACCGGCTCGGGGAACCAGGTTGCCGAAGCTGGCAGGCGAAGTTTGCAATGCATACCGTATTCCCAACGCCAGCGACAGGTTGGGCTTGATACTCCATTGATCCTGCGCGAACAAGGCCACGCGCCACTGCGCGAACGGGACCAATGGAATGCCTTGGGTAATGTTGTAGCTGGTGGGAACTCCGCCGGGGAGAGCGAGCAAGGTTCGGCGGTACTGTTCCAGCCCCGAGATCGCGGTTTGTGGCCCATTGTTGTCGAGCGCCGGCGCCAGTCCGCCGCCAAAGACAAAGGCGCCATTGAACGTATCAGGATCGTAGTCATGAACCAACGCGGCCAGCGACGTTACTCCGATTTTTAAGGAGTGCTTGTGATGGGTCCACAGGACGTCATCGTCCATTTCGAGATCGCGTTCGCGATTTCGCAACAGGCCGGCCGTCGCACCGCCTCCGGTGAATGCGCCGGCCACTTGCAGGCTGGGAGCGGTTGAGAGCGGTACATCGCTGGTGCTTTTCCAGGTGAAGCCGATGTGGCTCTCATTGAGAAGAGTAGGGCTTAGCGTGAAGACATCCGTTAGCCGCAGGTTCTGTTCGCTGATGGTGCTGTTGTATCCGGCTTCGGCCAGAACCAGGCCACCGCTACCGATATTGTCAGAGTCATTTACGTTCGCGGAATAAGTGGCCGCCAGCATATTTTTCGGGTTGAGTTGCCAGTCGGTGCGCACGCTGCCGACCCACAAGCGCTGCGGCGCCGAGACATTTTCGTTCAACGCCGTCTCATTATCCTGGCCGTCGAGGACCACAGCATTCACCACGTTGAACTCGTGGATGTCGCGTCTCTCCAAGGCAAGAAAGAAATCACTCTTCTGCTTGCGAATGGGACCACCGAACTCGAATCCATAGCGACGCTTGCCCGCCGGGGTGGCGCTCACCGCGAACGGGTCTGTCGCGTTAACCCCCGACTCGCTGTCGGTGAAGAAGAGAGCTCCGTGAAGCGAGTCGCGGCCGGGCTTAGTGAAGATCTCCACCCGGCCTCCCTGGTAGGGCGGCCGATCATATTCGGCCGAGAACATGTCAGGGTTTACTCGGATTGAAGCGATGGAGGATTTAGGCGGCAGTGTGCTGCTGTTCTGGAATCCATCCACGGTAATAATGGCCTGACCGGGAGCACCACCGCTGGTGGCGGCGAGCACTTGCAACTGGCGTTTGAAGTCATCCGGATCATCCGCCATGCCCTGAAGATCCTGGGCATTGAGCGTGTGTGTCCCGGCGCCGTGGTCGGCATCGACAGAAACTTCACTTTCTTTTCCCACCTCGACGGTCGTGTGAACATCCGCGATACGCAGGTGGACGGTGATGTTTGCGCCGGCGTGGCCGTTCACCTGGCTATCGGCGAATCCGTCGGCCTGGACGTTGACCTGATAGGCGCCATTCCCGACGCAATGGAAAAGGAAGACGCCCTGTTGGTTGGTGGTCGTTTGCTCTGGCGTGGCCGACTGCAAATGGACGTCGGCTCCTACGACGGCTGCCCCGGTAGGATCGAGTACGGTGCCGCTAAGATTTTTGGATTGGGCCCCGCAGGTTTGCGCTCGCATGTTTCCGCCGACGCTCAACGCTGCGCAGAGGAAGATGCCAGTCCATCGATTCATATGTCAGCCTCGACTTACAAGCTGAGAATCGCAGCTGACGCAAGAACAAAACAGTGCAGGTTGTCATCGTAATCTGATGACAGATGTCATGGGCAAATCCG
>Ga0210391_10004915_pt1 | contig 11039 bp, 6 predicted proteins | sample IncBWC12OmetaG_FD_160573 | JGI IMG/M metagenome (GOLD analysis project Ga0210391, IMG submission 160573) | Forest soil microbial communities from Barre Woods Harvard Forest LTER site, Petersham, Massachusetts, United States - Inc-BW-C-12-O ...
CTGACGCAGGCCATGCCTGGCGCGCAGGTTACCATCGGGGCGGTCTCACCCGCGGCGGCGGCACTGGGCCCAGGCGGAACAGCGCAGTTTACCGTTCCAATCCAGATCGCCGGAAACGGCCAGTATTTCGATCAGTCGGGCACGACGACGGTCACCGTGCAAAACACGGCGTTGCAGCCGTTTCTTCCGGGACTGCTCTTTTACGACGACGATCCGGAGCACGTCTCGCAGGACGGCGTCCTCTTTCGCGCCACCGTCTCGCTGGCCACGCCGGCGCGCATCTACTACTATCACGACGATCTGGCCGACCCGCGACGGCTCGTTGTGGCGCTGCGTGGCGGCTCCCAAGATCCCACCTCCGTGCAGTTGATCGAGGCGAAGGCGGGTCCGAATATGGACGTCATGCAGGTCGGCGATTCGGTGAGCAAGCGATTTCTGCTGACGGAAAACCAGCACGAAGGGGTCGTGTTGGATCTATCGGGCGACCAGCCGTACTTGCTGACCGATCTGCCGATGACGGCTCGCCAACTCGTTGCCGGAACCGCCGACTTGCGCGTCCTCTCGGGCGGTCCGGTTGAGGTAACGGTGCTGGCCGTTTCGCCCGGCGTCGATCCGCGCACGCTGCTCGACGGGCCCGTGCTCCCCGGCGACGGGCACCACCGCAGCGGTGCGTTTTCGATTGCGGGCTTCGGCAGTGAGAGCCTGAGCTTTTCGGCCGGCGGCGCGGACGCGACGACCGTTATCGGCGACACCGATCCAACGCCGCCTAACGTGACCCCGGCGGCGGATGGCCGCGACTACGGCGACTACGGCATTCTGCACACGATCGATCTGACGCTTACGAATCCGAGCGCGCTAGCGGCCACGGCCTACGTTTTCTTGCAGCCGCTCGCGGGGCCGGCGCGGGGAAGCTTCTTGATCGACGGGAACGTCGTGGCGATTGGATGCGTGCGCGTGCCATCGCGGTATCAGGTTACGGCGTTGAACTTGTCGCCGGGGCAAACGTCGCACGTCGTTCTGCAGACGATGACCGACGGCGGCTCGTTCTATCCGGTTCGATTGGGAGTGACGGCAACCGCGCCGCTTCCGAGCGCGCCGCCGGTTAACGCGCCCGACGGCTGTTTTCCCAAGCCGCAAGCCTCCCCGGGCCAATGAGCACCGACGGTGAATCGAAAGTCATTCTGCTCGTCCGATTGCTCAACGCGATCGACCAGGGGAATCACTCGTTCGAAAGCCTCAAGGACCGTATCGCCGAGGGGGAGCGCCGCCCCAGCACGCGCAGCCTCCGCCGCTATCTCGCGATCTTAGCCAATGCCGGCTTTCCGCTCTACTTCGATCGTGCCGCGAATCTCTATCGTTTCGCCGAGGGCTACAGCCTCAAACGGCTCGACCTCAGCAGCGGCGAGCTCTTTGGATTGGTCGCGTTGCGTTCGCTGGGCGCGAGTATTGGGGGCGCCATCGGCGCATCGATCGACGACGTCGCCGAGAAGCTTGTCGGGAGCGCGGGGCGCACGGCACGTGCTCGAGTCGACGAAGCCTCGCCGATGGCCTTCCGGCTCTCGGGGATCTCGCTCGACAAAGGCGGCGAACGCGCTTTTGCGCTGCTCTCCGCGGCGGAGCGTTCTTCGCGCAGCGTCCGCTTCAAATACCGCGATAAAGAAGGGCGGAGCTCCTCGCGCCGGGTGGATCCCTACGGCTTCATCATCAACGCGGGGCGCGTCTACTGCGTCGCGTACGACCATACCCGCAAGCAGAAGCGGACGTTTGCGGTCGACAACGTGAGCGAGCCGGTCGTCCTCGCACGAACCTTCGTGCGGCCTAACGACTTCAACGTCGAAGAATATGCCGCCGCGTCAATCAGCGGCGTCCTGCACAACGACGAAACGACCGAAGTGCGCGTGCGTTTCGCGCCGCGCGTTGCAAAGGCCGCGGCCGCCGCTCGCATCGTTGCAGATTTTCGCGTCGAGCCGGGCGCGGAGGGTTCGACGGAGATCGCCTATCGCGTCGCCGACGTCGACGAGCTGGTGCGCTGGGTGCTCGGCTGGGGCGCGCAAGCGGAGATCCTCGGCCCCGAATTCGTCCGCGAGCGCATCGCCGCCGTCGCAGCCGAGATCGTGGCGAAGTATCGATGACGTTGAGATGATCTACCTGGACGAGGCCCAAGTCCGCGCTCTGCTCCGTTGGGAAGAGCTGATTCCCACGATGGAGCGGGCGCTCGCACAATTTTCGCTGGGCAACGTATTGCAGCCGGTGCGTAACGTCCTCACCGTCGAGGAGGGGAAGCGCTACTTCGGCATCATGCCCGCGGTGGCACCCGATGTCATGGGCCTCAAAGCGGTGAGCTTCTATCCGGCCAACGAGGGCAGCCCCACACCGACGCACCAGGCGATCGTGCTGCTCTTTCGCACCGATAGCGGCGAGCCACTGGCCGTGATGGACGGGCGCTTGATTACCGAGATGCGGACCGCCGCGGTGTCCGCGGCGATCACTAAATACTTGATGCCGGCACAGAGCCGAGTGTTGGCGCTCCTCGGCAGCGGCGTACAAACCCACTCGCACCTAGCGGCGCTGTCGAGCATTCACCCGTTCGAGGAAGTGCGCGTCTGGAGCCGCACGCCCGAGCACGCCGCGGAGTTCGCGCGTCGCCGCGGCGCCGTGGCGATGGAGGCCGAGGCAGCAGTGCGGGGAGCCGACGTCGTCGTTGTTGCCACCAGCTCGCAAGAACCGGTCCTGCGTGGCGCGTGGCTTAAGGAAGGCGCGCACGTGAACGCCGTCGGCGCTAACCGGCCGACGTGGCGCGAGCTTGACGACGACGCAATGCGCCACGTCGTGGTCGTTGACTCGCGTGAAGCCGTGCTGCAAGAGTCCGGCGACGTGATTCTTTCCGGCGCGACCATCTACGCTGAGATCGGCGAAATTTTCGCTGGAACCAAGCCGGCTTGCGCCGCCGAGACAACGATTTTTAAATCCGTCGGCATCGCCACCGAAGATATCGCGGCCGCCCGCCTAGTTTACGAAGCGGCGGCCAGCAATTAGCGAAACCCGTCGGAGCGAAGCCCCGACGGGTTCCGACGTATTCACGCACTTGCCTCGCCTGTTTGGCTACCTGGTCGGAGAGCCCCACCGACGCTGGCAAGCGGTTTGGTCTCAGTTACGGAATCACTGCTTATCGCAACGTTTCACGTTGTGCATCGACCGCGAACGACACGTTCGTCGCACTTCAAATTTGGAATTCGAAGCTCGCAAATAGTAACACGCACAAACGGCGTGGACAAGCGCCTTCTCGGTGTAATTCACAAGCTGTCCACAAGTTTTTTTCCTTATGCACATCGAAAGTAGCAGCCATGCAGCTCCTATTGTTGCTTCTGGTCTTGCTCGTCGCGCCCCAACCACCCAGGGTGGTGGCGCAGAGCCTCTTTGGAGGTTTGCCGATCGACGGCATTCACTGCGACCGCGCAGAGGGTTCGGTCGAGCACATTCACACGCAGCTACAGCTCTTTAACCGTGGGCATCAGGTGCCCGTGCCGGCCCAGATCGGCATTCCGCAATCCGGGACGTGCCTCTACTGGCTCCATACGCACAACGAGGACGGCTTTATCCACATCGAGTCGCCGGTGAAGCGCCCCTTCACGCTGGGCGAGTTCTTCGACATCTGGGGGCCGAACTTGAGTTGGACGGAAGCCGGCGCGGTAACGGCACCCCACGGTGGGCGGCTCAGCATTTGGGTCAATGGAACCCCATGGCACGGGCACGATCCGCGCGACATTGCCCTGCGCGACCACGAGACGATCGTCATCCAAAGCGGCCCGCCGTTTGCAAAGCCGGTGCACGCTGATTGGTCGCGGCTCTGATCGAAATCGACGGCCACCACCTCACGCTTGAAGCGATCGAGGCCGTCGCGCTCGGGGCGCCGATCACGATTTCACCGGCAGCCCGCGAGCGCGTCGTGCGCGCCCGCGATTTTGTTGACAGTCATCTCGCCGCAGGAGAGCCGATCTATGGCGTGACGACCGGGTTCGGTCGGCTCGCCAACATCGTTATTGCGCCCGAAGATGCAGCCGAGCTGCAACTTAATCTGGTCCGCAGCCACGCCGCCGGAACCGGCGCGCCGCTGGGAGTTCCCGTGGTGCGCGCGGCCGGCGTCCTGCGTGCCAACTCGCTCTCGGCCGGCCATTCGGGGATCAAGCCGGAAACGCTCGACCTGATCGTCGCCATGCTCGAACGCGGCGTCACGCCGGTCGTGCCGTCGGTCGGCTCTCTCGGTGCTAGCGGCGATCTCGCGCCCCTGGCGCACATGACGTTGACGCTGATCGGCGAGGGCGAAGCCTATTTCCGCGACGAGCTGCTCCCCAGCGCCGTCGCGCTGGAGCGCGCGGGATTAAAGCCGATCGAACTTGGCGCGAAGGAAGGCCTGGCGCTGGTGAACGGGACGCAGGTGATGACCGCGATCGCGGCGCTGAGCGTCGTGCGGGCCGAGCGCCTCGCCGCCGCCGCCGACGTCGTCGGCGGCATGTCGCTCGAGGCCTATCTCGGCAGCGAGCGCGTCTTCGACCGCCGCATCAACGACCTGCGGCCGCATCCGGGGCAAGAGCGCGTTGCGGCCAACTTGCGCGCCCTGCTGGAGCACTCGGAGATCGTGTGGTCGCACGTCGAATGCGAGCGCGTCCAAGACCCGTACTCGTTTCGCTGCATTCCGGTGGTTCACGGCGCGGTGCGCGACTCGACCGCTTACGTTCGCCGCGTAACGGAAGTCGAAGCAAACTCGGTAACCGACAACCCGCTGGTCTTTCCGGAGGACGGCGTCTTTCTCTCAGGCGGCAACTTCCACGGCGAGCCGATCGCGCTGGCAATCGACTTCCTCAAGATGGCGATCGGCGAGCTGGCCTCGATCGCCGAGCGCCGTCTCTACCTCTTGCTCAACGCAGAGGATCGTGGGCTCCCGCTCTTTCTCACCGAGCGCCGCGGATTGCAGTCCGGCCTGATGATCGTGCAATATACCGCGGCAGCGCTGGTCAACGACAACAAAGGCTTGGCCTGGCCGTCGAGCGTGGATTCAATTCCATCATCTGCCGGGCAAGAGGATCACGTCAGCATGGGCATGACGTCGGCCAACAATCTCCAGCGCGTGCTCGATAACGTGGAAGCCGCGATTGCGTGTGAGTTGCTCGGCGCGATGGTCGCGATCGACCTCCGCCACCCGCTGCGAATGGGCCGAGGAACGCGCGCTGCCCACGAAATCACTCGCGAACGAATTGCGCCCTGGACCAACGATCGCCCTCCGGCGCCCGACATCGCCGCCGCCCGCGAGCTGATCCGTTCGCACCGGCTCGTCGAAGCCGCCGAAGCGGCGACCGGCCACCGATTTACAGGCTGAGGCTCAGCGAGAAGTAGGCGTTAAAGGGATTCGGCAACACCAACGAGTTGGTATCGGCGTACGCCGGAATATAGGAGTTTTGGAAGGCCGGGTTGAGCGGGACGCCGTTGGCCGTCTTGTCGTTGGGTGACGCCCCGTTGTAAAAGTTCGAAACGTAGTAGCTGTTCGGGATGTAGCCGCAGGTAAAGTTGTTCGGTGGAAACTGTTTGGTCCACGGTTCCGACGAACCGCCAAAACAAGCGTTCAACAGATTGGCGAGCAGCACGTTGGCTTTGAGGCGCGGGGTAATCTGATATCCCATTTGCAGGCTCAGGTTCAGCTGACTGGGCTGGCGAAACGCGCCGAATGAGTCGAAGACGCCGGTTTGCGGATTGGGAATGAAGAACTCGCCGGGCGCCGTTCCATTTTGCGTCGCGGACAGGCCGCACGTCGTGTAGTCGGCTTGCGTGAGGCGCGGCGCCGTGGGAATGTGGGAGGAGTTGCGCTTGCAGACTCGCGGGTCGATCCCAAGCACATCTGCGGGGTTGCCGTAGGGCTGGCCTTCGTTGAACGTCATCGCGGGCGTGATGGTAAACTTGTCGTGCTTGTAGTTGACGATCGCGCTCAACACGTTGGGCGATAAGTACGGAAAGTCGAGGCCGACGGGATACCAGCCGTTGCGGTCGAGCAGCGGCTGCGGCGACATCGCGTAGTACGGATTCCAGATTGGGGGGTAGTAGTTCGGCTTGAGCCGGGTGCACTTCGGGTCGGGAAAGACGTTGCCCGCAGTGTTGTGCTCGTAGCACTGCGAGCCGCCGCCGGCCCGCGTGAGGCCGTTGAAGTTGGCAATATCCTGGTTGTAGGGGTCGATCGGGTTGATCGTCGTTCCGGGATAGTTCGCCCACTTCTCCGCGGCGTTCGTGTACGTGTACGAGATCAGAAACGAGAGCCCGTTCTTGTCGAAGTCGCCCTTCGTGAACTCAAGCTCGGCGCCGTCGACGCGCTCGACGCCGGAGTTGAGTCCGCCGCTCAGCCCGAACGGCAGCCCGATACCGTAGACCTGATTGGTCGCGTAACGATAGTACGGCGTTACTTTGATCGACATATCCGTGCCTTTGAAGCGCCGCTCGAACGACGCGTCGTAGTTGTCGGAGTACTGCACCTCGGGATCGTGCACGGGCGTCGTGAATCCGTACTGCCAGAATGCCTGGAAAAGATCGTAGGCGAGATTGTTGGCGGCGGCGTTGTATTGAACTTGATACGTCTCCGGCTCTTGAGCGTAGCGCCCGGCCGAAAATCGCAGCACGGTGTCCGGATTGACGGTATAGGTTGCGCCGAAACGCGGCGTCAGCGCGTAGTCGGCCAGAGTCGGGCTGTAGGTGTTGCTGAGCAGCAGATGGCCGTCTTTGCCGTCGGGATGAACCGTTTGCACCGGATGTGCCGGAATCGAGTTGTCGACGGGACAGTCGAAGCCGACGAAGGGTGTCGCCGGCTTGCCGCTGGCGGGCGGCTCGGGAAGGACGAACGGCGCGAGCGTTACCGGGTTATAGCAGAACTCGCGTTGACCGGCCAGAAACCAGAAGTTTTGGCCGTTGTTCGACGTGTTGGCGAGGTTGTACTCATAGTCTTCGCCGCGTAAGCCGAGATCGATGTTGAGCTTGTCGGTCGGATTCCACAGATCTTCGAGCGCCAGCGAGGTAAAGTTCGGCACGACGTTGTTGAGAAAGCCCGAGTTGCCGGTATAGGTGATCTGCCACGACGCTCCCGGAACCGTTGGTCCCGGTTCGGGCGCCATAAACGAGCCGCTCGTAAGCGGGCTGTTGCACGGCGCCGGCTGCCCGGCCTTGTAATGCTCGCCGAGATAGCTTCCGTTCGCGTACGCGAAGCACTCCGTACCGTTGGTGAGATTCGTCGCGGCGGTACTGAGGAAGTTGTTGAAGTTGGTGTTGTTAAAGCGGTTCGTCGTTGCAGACGTGTAGTTGCCGTCGAAGGTGAACAAGTGTTCGGAGCTTAGCTGATCGGCAAAGGTGAAGGCCAGGCCGCGCGTGTGCGATTCCAGTTCGTAATCGTACGAGGTGACGCCGAAGCCGAAGAAGGGGGTGCCGTAGCTCAGCGGGCTGGTCTGCAGCCAGTCGGAGTAGAACGTGTATCCGTAGATTCTGAAGTAGGCGCTCGAGCCGATGTTCTTCTGGTACTGGAGCTTGGCGATCGACGCGTCGTTCCAGAACCCGTCACGTGCGTCGGGCGGCACGGTCGAAAACGTGCCCGGGGCGCATTCGCCCTTGATCTGCTGGCTGTAGAAACCGTAGGGATCGATGTTGGCGCAGCGATTGCCGGGCGAACCTGGATCGAAGTACGGCACGGGCGCGACGTTGGCCGGACTCTCACCGAAATGCGTGTTGCTGGGCCAGGTCACAAAATCGCCCCAAACCTCCGGCACGTTCTCGCCGTACACGACATCGCTGAGCTGGTTGATGACGTGCGGCCCGAGATCGTTCTGCGAGCTGTAAAACTGGCTCTTGAGCGCCGTGACGTTGTAGAGCAGCTGGACGTCGTCGCGCCCGGCGTCGTGCCGGTGCGGAATGCCGATATGCAGGTTGATGACGCTCTCGCGATCGGCGAGGTTCGAGTAGCTGGCGTATGCCGGTGACAGCGTTTGGTAACAACCCGGATTCGTGTGGACGCCCACGGGGAGTTGCAACGTGCCCGGGAAGCCCAACCTTTTATACCCGAACGGGTTGTACACCGGCGACGAGTTTGGTCCGTCGTACCAGCCGCTCCCTTGCGGGGCGGTGTTCACGCACGTCGGGAAGACGCCGCCGAAAAAGAGGTTCGCCGTGTTAAAAGCGATCGCAGGATAGCCCCAGACGTCGCCGAGATTCGAACCGTTGAATTGGTCGAGGTAGCGGAAATCCTGATTGTATCCGCCGACGCCGATGTAGTAGGAGAAGAGGCGGTCGGGCGTGGCGCCGCCGACTTCAAACTGAAGGTTGTGGTAGTACGTCGTCGAGCCGATGCCCGTATCTACCGTCGCATATCCCGGGAAGGTCCCGGTCTTGATGACTTGGTTGATGAAGCCGGCCAAACCGGTCGCGCTCGAGCCGGCCGTCCCGCCGCCGGTATAAACTTGAAGTTCCTGCTGCCCGAGCGTCCCGGCCGTACTGCCGGGGTAGTTGTCGAACGAACGGTTGACCGGAACGCCGTCGAACTCGTAGCCGATCTGATCGTAGTTCCCGCCGCGAATATAGACCGTTTGATTCCACCCTTGCTGGTTGGGCGGCACGAACGCGCCGGGAACCGCGGCAATCGCCGAATAGGCGCTATTTAGGCTGCCGCCGCCGCCCAAACCGGCTGCCGCCTGCGTTACGGTCGCATTGACCGAATACACGTCGGTCGTGGTTCCGGATTTTACGACGTCCATCGAGGAGCGCGCCGTCACGCGCGCGATCGTTCGCAGCGAGGCCTGGAGCGGAAGGCGAAGCGTCTGCACTTGGTCGGCAAAGACCGAGATGCCGGTGGTCGTGGAAGGCTCGAAGCCGTCCTTGGAGACGGTAATCGTGTAGGTGTCGGGCGCCAGCGAAAGCATCGAAAAGCGCCCCGACGCATCGGTCACAACCGTTAGGGTCTGCGAAGGGCTGATGGCGGTGACGCGGGCCCCGGCGATTGGTCCCCCGCCAACGCGGGCGACGGTTCCGGTAATCGAGCCGGTCGTTCCCGCGAAGGCACGCGGAGTTCCGACCACGCATCCGATCATGAGCGCAAGAACGAAGAGCGACCATCTTGGGCGGCACCTTCCGCACATGCGAGCCCGTCATTCGCTGCGCCGTGCGAGAGGTCTTGTCCGCGGCTCCAAGAATTCCGCGGACCATGAGCGCTATCGCCGGTTCGCGCGTGGTTCGGGCGCCACGCGGTGCGGAACGAACTTGCCTTGGCTGGCCGCAAGAAGCCGCGCTGCGCATGTTGATGAACAACCTCGATCCCGAAGTGGCCGAACGTCCCGAGGATCTCGTCGTCTACGGCGGCAACGGCCGCGCCGCCCGTTCGTGGGAGGCCTTCGACGCGATCGTTCGCACGCTGCGCCGCCTGCGCAACGACGAGACGCTGATCGTGCAAAGCGGCAAGCCCGTTGCGGTCTTTACAACGCACGCTCGCGCGCCGCGCGTGCTCATTGCCAACGCGAATCTCGTGCCGAAGTGGGCGGACTGGAGCGTCTTTCGCGAGCTGGAAGCGCAAGGGCTCACGATGTATGGCCAGATGACGGCAGGCTCGTGGATCTACATCGGCACGCAAGGAATCGTCCAGGGAACCTACGAGACCTTTGCCGAGTTGGGGCGCCGCCACTTCGGCGGATCGCTTGCCGGCCGGGTCGTATTGACGGCCGGAGTCGGCGGCATGGGTGGCGCGCAGCCGCTGGCGGTTACGATGAACGGCGGGATCTGCCTTATCGTCGACGTCGATCGCGCGCGTCTGGACCGCCGGCGCGAGCTGCGCTATCTCGACCGGGTCGCCGAATCCCGCGACGACGCGCTGCTTCAAGTGCAGCGCGCTCGCGATGCGGGCGAGTCCGTCTCGATCGGATACGAAGGTAACGCCGCGGCTGAGTTCGCGCAGCTCTACGAACTCGGTTTTCGCCCCGATGCGGTAACGGATCAAACGTCGGCGCACGACTTGCTCGATGGTTACGTTCCCGCAGGCCTCTCACTCGAAGCCGCCGCCGAGTTGCGCCGGACCGATCCCAACGAATATCAGCGGCGCACCCTGCAAAGTTGCGGCGAACAGGTGCGCGCGATGGTGCGCTACCTCGACGCCGGCGCCATCGTTTTCGACTACGGCAACAACATCCGCGCGCAAGCGCAGCGCGCCGGATTCGAGCGCGCCTTCGATTTTCCGGGCTTCGTTCCCGCGTTCATTCGCCCGCTCTTCTGCCGCGGCTCGGGCCCATTCCGGTTTGCCGCACTCTCCGGCGATCCCAACGATATTGCTGCGTGCGATGCGAAGCTGCTCGAGCTCTTCAGCGACGACGCATCCTTGATCCGCTGGTTACGGTTGGCGCGCGAGCGTATCGCCTTCCAAGGCTTGCCGGCTCGTATCTGCTGGCTCCCCTTTGGGCGCCGCGCGATCGCCGGCGTGGCGTTCAACGAACTCGTTGCCTCGGGTGCAGTGAAGGCGCCGATCGTTATCGGCCGCGACCATCTCGACACCGGCAGCGTAGCCTCGCCCTATCGCGAGACCGAAGCGATGAAAGACGGAAGCGATGCGATCGCCGATTGGCCGATTCTCAGCGCAATGCTCAACACGGCCGCGGGCGCGCACTGGGTGAGCTTTCATCACGGCGGCGGCGTCGGCATCGGCTACAGCCTGCATGCCGGAATGGTAGTCGTCGCCGACGGAAGCGAAGAAGCGCGTGAGCGCCTCGCCTGCGTGCTTACGACCGATCCGGGCCTCGGCGTCATTCGCCACGCCGACGCCGGCTACGACCTCGCCATCGAAACCGCCGACACCGAAGGACTCGATTGGCGCCTTTGATCGCTCGCCAGCGGCCGGATAACGTTCCGCATCGTCGAACTACCAGGTGTCCGGAGGGGTAACGAGATGATTGATTTGCGTTTTGGCCGTTACACTTTAGGCGCCTGCGTGGCCACCGCCATGCTCGTCGGTTGCGGCGGTGGAAACGTCCTTCGACAAG
>Ga0210391_10004918_pt1 | contig 11036 bp, 8 predicted proteins | sample IncBWC12OmetaG_FD_160573 | JGI IMG/M metagenome (GOLD analysis project Ga0210391, IMG submission 160573) | Forest soil microbial communities from Barre Woods Harvard Forest LTER site, Petersham, Massachusetts, United States - Inc-BW-C-12-O ...
GGTGGTGAACCGCGATGAGCAATATCGGTCAAGCTATTTAAGTTAGGAGCTTTAGGCACCGCCGACTCACTATGTCTGGACAATCAGCTACAGCGTTACGACGGCAGACTCGCCCGCAGATTGCAACCACGCGTGTGCTTTCGTGGGGCCGCTACCCTAAGACTGCGCATACGCACGTGCATAGACCGGCATGGAATGATCAGGTGCCGGAGATTCTCGCATCTGCCGCAGCCGATTCTTTGCTTTCTCGCGGCCTCGGCCGCAGCTATGGCGATTCCTGCCTTAACGGCGGCCGGGAACTCATCGACTGCCGACGCTTGAATCGAATTCTCGGTTTCGACGACGCCAGCGGCATTGTGCGCTGTGAAAGCGGAGTAACACTCTCAGACATTATTGACATATCTCTCCCGAGGGGATGGTTCCTCCCGGTTACTCCCGGCACCTGCTTCGTTACCGTCGGGGGAGCGATTGCCAATGATGTCCACGGTAAGAACCATCATCGCGCCGGAACCTTCGGCAGCCACATACGCCAAATCGGCTTGCATCGATCTAACGACGGTCTGGTCGCCTGTAGCTCTCTCGAGAATGCGGACATGCTGCGCGCCACTATTGGCGGCCTCGGATTGACGGGAGTAATCGCGTGGGCCGACCTTCAATTGAAACGGGTAGCCGGCCCGTGGATCGACGCCGATTCGATCCCATTCCAGTCGCTCGGTTCATTTCTTGATCTCAGTCGCGACAGCGACGGGCATTTCGAATATACGGTGGCGTGGCTCGATTGTTTTTCGGGCAGGAATCCGCGTGGCGTTTTCTTTCGGGGAAATCATGCCGAAAGTTGTGGGAAGGAATTTCGTCCGAAGCGCGGGCCACAAGTACCCTTCCCGCCGCCTGCGTGGATGCTCAATCGTCACTCAGTGAGGGCGTTTAACAACGCGTATTACAAACTTCACGCCCGCAGGAAAGGCGTAGCTGTCGTACCCTACGACTCTTTTTTCTACCCGCTTGATTCCGTCCGTCAGTGGAACCTTCTCTATGGCAAGCAGGGTTTTCTGCAATATCAGTGCGTAATCCCGGAGACTAACCTGGAGGCTATCGAGGAGTTGCTTGATCGCGTCGCCCGATCTGGTATGGGGTCTTTCCTGGGCGTGCTGAAACAATTCGGTTCAGCGCCATCTGCCGGTATGCTTTCCTTTCCGCGGCCGGGACTGACGATAGCCCTTGATTTCTCGATGCGGGGCGAGCGCACGCTGCAACTTATGCAGTCGCTGGATGAAGTTGTGCAGCAGAGTGGAGGAGCGCTCTATCCCGCCAAAGACGCACGCATGAGTCCAGCGCTATTTGAAGCTTCGTTTCCGCGCTGGCGCAGCTTTGTTCCCTACATAGACCCGAAGATGTCGTCTTCATTCTGGCGGCGCGTGACGGGGGCGCGATGATGGCGAATGGGGTTGAAAAGATGAAGAAGATCGTAATTCTTGGCGCTACTTCGGGCATTGCCGTCGAAGTCGAGCGCCTATTAGCTCGTCAGGGTTACGAGTTACTTCTCGTAGGCCGCTCGCCGCAACGCCTGCAGGAGTTGCGAGCCGACTTACTCACTAGAGGCGCCGCAACTGTTGCCGTTTATGGCGCTGACTTGGCCTCTGTTCAACAACATGCCGACCTCTTCGACTTTGTCCAGCACACGTTCTCTGACTATGACACCGTGCTATCGGCTTATGGCTCGATGCACGAGCAGAAGGACTCTGAAACTTCGGTCGATGTTTTGCTTGAGGAGTTACAGGTTAACTTTGTAAGTGCTACCGCGATCCTGACGTTGTTCGCTGCCGACTTAGAACAACGCCGAACCGGCTGCCTGGCCGTGATTACTTCTGTCGCTGGAGATCGGGGACGCCGCTCCAACTACGTCTACGGGTCTGCCAAAGGCGCTCTCTCTTTGTTTCTTCAGGGACTACGCGCTCGGCTCCATACTGCCGGCGTCCGCGTTATTACCATTAAGCCGGGGCCGGTGCAGACTTCGATGACCGATCACCTGCCTAACTCGGCGCGCTTTGCCAGGCCGGAGCAGGTTGCGCGCGACATAGTCCGCGCCCTTGAACGCCGGTCACCCGACGTTCTATACACGCCGAAAATCTGGCGCTACATCATGACCGGGGTGCGGCAGATTCCGGAGACAATCTTTAAACGCCTGTCGTTCTGACCATCTTCGCAATAGAAAAGGACCGCATTGCTGCGGCCCTCCCCCTACCAAAAAACAAATAAAACTACCGTCTGCCGCGTCCGCCACCACCGCCGGTGTGGCCACCACTGTGACCTCCCTGGCCGCCGCCGGGACCGCGTCCACGACCACGACGACGACGATTGCGATCACGATCGCCTCCGCCGCCCGGACGTCCTTCCCGCGCGCCTTCCGGGCGCCCCGCGCCGGCTTCAACCGACGCGACGACTCCATCGACGCGGTTGAAGTTCGGTTCATCATCGGCGTCGAAATCAGCGCCGCCTTCGATGACTGCCGTGGGCGCGCCGTGCGAGGCAGGCGCAGAGGGGGCTGGCTCTGCGGATTCGTCCATCTCCGGAGGAGGTGGAGCGCCGCCGCCCATTTTTGCGCGCTGCTCTTTCAGAATTGCTTTTCGAGACAGCTTGATGCGGTTACCTTCGACGGCCAGAACTTTCACCAGCACCTGGTCGCCTTCTTTCAGTTCGTCGCGAACATCCTTGATTCTGTGTTCGGCGACTTCGCTGATGTGGAGCAGGCCGTCGAGGCCGGGCAGAATTTCGACGAACGCTCCGAAATCCGCCAAGCGGCTGACCTTACCGAGATAGGTCTTCCCTACTTCGGCCGACGCAGTCAGGTCACGAATAATCTGCAAGGCCTTATTCGCCGAAACTTCATCGTTCGAGGCAACGTTGACCTTGCCGGAATCTTCGACGTCGATCTTGACGCCGGTCTGCTCGATGATGCTGCGAATCATCTTGCCGCCGGGCCCAATCACGTCGCGAATCTTATCGACCGGAATCTGGAGGGTGTAGATGCGCGGCGCATAACTCGAAACCTTCACACGCGCTTCGGTGATCACTTCGTCCATTTTTCCGAGGATGAACAAGCGACCACGCTGCGCCTGGGCAAGCGCTTCGCGCATGATCTGCGAAGTGATGCCAGCGACTTTGATATCCATTTGTAGAGCGGTGATGCCGTCTTTGGTTCCGGCAACTTTGAAATCCATATCACCGTAGTGATCTTCGGCGCCTGCGATGTCGGTCAGGATGGCGTATTGGTCGCCTTCTTTCACCAATCCCATCGCGACTCCCGCCACAGGGGCTTTCAACGGTACGCCTGCATCCATCAGCGAGAGCGAAGCGCCACAGATTGTGGCCATCGAGGACGAACCGTTCGATTCGAGAATGTCGGACACTACGCGCATGGCGTAAGGCCAATTGTCTTCGGTTGGAAGGACGGCGGAGACGGCCCGCTCGGCTAAAGCGCCGTGACCGATTTCGCGGCGTCCCGCTCCACGCATGAAGCCAACTTCTCCGACCGAGAAGGGCGGGAAATTGTAGTGGAGCATAAAGCGCTTTTTGGATTCGCCCTCGAAGCCCTCGAGACGCTGCATGTCATCGCTCGTGCCCAGAGTGGTGGTAACTAACGCCTGGGTTTCGCCGCGGGTGAAAACGGCGCTGCCGTGGGCACGCGGCAAGACGCCGGCTTCAATCCAAATGTCGCGGATCTGATCAAAGGCGCGGCCATCGGGACGGCGCTTGTGATCGATCACCTGATTGCGGAAAATGCGCTCGCGGAGGATCTCGTAGTACTTCTTGATTTTCGCCTTTTCCTTGTCGGCGCTGTCGCCTTCGGGGACCGCGGCCAGCAGTTCTTTTTCGATGACCCGCACCAACTCGTAGCTCTCCGACTTTGGATGCTTCGCAGTGTCGAGGGCATCGCTCAGCCGGTTACCGATTTTCGATTCCAAGCTCTTGTAATAGGCTTCGTCAAACTCTGGCGGCGTTACCGCTCGCTTCGGCTTGCCAACCTTGCTGCGCAGTTCGTTGATGGCCGCGCAGATCTTTTTGATTTCGGTGTGGGCGAACTCAATGGCGTCGACCACCGTCTCTTCTTTCACTTCTTTCGCGCCCGACTCGATCATGACAATCGCATCGGCGGTGCCGACGACCATGATGTTGAGCAGGCCGTCGCGCATTTCAGTGTAGGTGGGATTGGCGATGAAGCGGCCATCCACCAGCCCCACGCGCACGGCGCCGATCGGACCGAGAAACGGAATATCGGAGACGGTGAGAGCCGCGGAAGCGGCATTGATGCCGCAGACGTCGGGGTCGTTATCTGTATCGGCAGAGAGAACGAAGGCGATGACCTGGGTCTCGTTGCGAAAACCCTCGGCGAACATGGGCCGCACGGGACGGTCGATCTGGCGGCTGGTGAGCACTTCGCGTTCGCTCATGCGGCCTTCGCGCTTGATAAAACCGCCCGGGATGCGTCCGCCGGCGTAGGTGTACTCGCGATAGTCAACGGTGAGTGGGAAAAAATCGATGCCTTCGCGCGGCTCGGGATTGGCGGTGGCTGCGGCGAGGACAACATTTTCGCCGAAGCGCACAACGGCTGAGCCGCCGGCTTGCTTGGCAAGTTTTCCAGTTTCAAAAGACATCTGTTTCCCGCCTGTGAGATCGACGGAAACTTTTGTGGCTTCAGGCTTCATAGATCATCCTTGTATAGGGCAGAAGGGCAGGCGCGCGATAACGGAGTTCGGGTGGACAGCGCATGCCAAGGCGGCGGTTGGGAACGCACTTTGCTAAGGCTCACGTGACCTGGAAACCTTGGTTCGGAAAACCAGATCTGAAACCGGCCTCACAGGAAGCCGGCGCGCGGTTATTTGCGGATTCCGAGCTTGGAAATGACGGTCTTATACCGTTCCGAGTCGTACTTCTTCAGATAGTCGAGCAAACTTCTGCGCCTGCTTACCATCATGAGAAGTCCGCGGCGCGAGCCGTGGTCTTTCTGGTGCGTCTTGAAGTGTTCCGTCAGCTGACCAATGCGCTCGCTTAACAGCGCGATTTGAACTTCGGGACTGCCAGTATCGGTAGCGTGCGTGCGATACGTGTCAACGACGGATTGCTTTTGCTCTCTGGCTAACACTAACCTGTTGCACTCCTGTCTCTTCTCGTTTTCGTAACGTGTTCGATGGTAACACGCGGGTGCGGAGAGTGGCAAACCGACAAGCGATGAGAGCGCTATCGCCCGTGTCACCGACAGTTATCTTGCGGAATCATCGAGACGCACCTGATAATTCCGCCTGAGGCAAATCTCGCAACACTCCGCCGCAATGAGAACGATTCGACGCCCCGTGACGCTAGCCTCCTTCTGCCTTTTGGTTGGAAGCGTATCGTTGTTGGTCGGCATGCTGATCTGGGCATATCGTCTCGATGCAGACTTCTCGGCACGGTACCAGTGTTGCACCCAAGAGGCCGTTGCGGCATTTCATGATTCGTTCTGGTGGAGGATTTCGATGGCGGAGAAGCTGGGGTTCGCCGGCTGTTTGGGATTGGGCTTTACGCTGACAGGCAAGAACGTCATTAAGATTGGGGCTGGGACGGTAGTCGCTGGTCCTCTCCTATGGCTCATCAACTTCCTGGCGTTGGGAGCGGATCCGGAAGGCTGGTCTGGCGCAATGGCATACACCGCGGCGATCGCGGTGTTCTGTGCAGGCTTGTGCCTGTTGGCCATCGGTGGTGTGCGCGTCGGTTGGTCAAAACTGCACTCTTGACTTCGATAACTGTTGTTAAATCCCGACGCCACTCACAGCTCCAGCATCGACCGGTCACTGCTGAGTCGTTGGATAGCCCGAAACGGCCCACCCTGCTCATCCCCATTACGTATCAATCCCCCGTCCCCGTCAGCGAGACCGTTTGCGGACTACTGGAATTAAAGTCCTTAATCGTGAGCGTGCCTGTGAGCGTTCCCGTTTTCTTTGGCTTAAAGGCCACGCCGATCGTGCACTGCCCGCCAGCCACAACCTGCGATCCGCAATCATTGCTGGTGATCAGAAAGTTGCCCGTGATGGCGACGCTCGCAATACCGAGGCCGTCCGTACCGGTGTTAGAAATAGTGATATTCTGCGGCGCGCTTTGCGTCTTCACCTTTTGCGTGCCGAACTTTAGCGCGGTCGTGTCGAGAGTAGCTGTGTTATTCAGCAACGCGGCGACTGCGTTCAGCGCGCCGAGGATGTCGATCTTCCCCGATCCCCACAACTGATTGGGCGTCTTGCCCGTGTATTTGTCGCTGATGGCAGTTTCGTGGATCATCTCTCGCGCCTGATTCGATGTGAGGTTCGGATCCATTTGCAGCATCAGCGCGACGGCGCCGGTCAGGATGGGAGAAGCTCCGCTGGTTGCGCTCTGGCGGCCGTAGTAACCTCCGCCTCCTTTAATCAGATTGAAGGTGAATGTCTCCCAATAGCTATTCAAACCATACGCCGCAAACAGATTTCCGCCGGGGGTGGTAACGTCGACTCCGCCATTCGGAGGCACGCGGCCATCGCGCGTGGGACCGCCTGAGGAGCCACTCCAGAGGCCATTGGCTTTGCCCTGGTCGGTGATGCTTTCGGGGTCGTCGTCGATGTCGATCCAACCGGTGCGAACGTTGTAGCAACCGGCGACGATGGCCGAGTACGTAGAGGAATAATCGGTGAGACGCCCCGCTGTCACGAACTGCGTATACGACAGGGTTCCGCCGGAGTCTCCATAGACGTCAGCAGTGCCAGTGCCGGATTGCGTGCCTTGTATGGTGATGGAGCCAGTACCAGTGTGTCCGTTCACATTGAGCCAAACGGCGCGATCGGGGCCGCTCGATTGCCAGGGATAGAACTGCTCTCCAGGCAGATAGGTACAAAGAGTGATAGTGCCGTCGGCAGAGGAGTTGCAGTTATTGCCGGGAGTGACCGTAACGGAGTCTCCGTCGTCATTCGTGGTTAAGGTGACCTTCGCGGGAAGCGATCCTGTGTACCAGATCTGAAAGTAGAGGTCATCGGCGGCGGAGATGGTGAATGGAAAGACCGTGGCGGTCTGGCTGTAGGTCGAGCGGGCATGATTGTTGTAAGCGCCCTCGTCGCCGCTGGCCTCTGTGTAGATGTAGCCAGGATTCGTCTGGCCGAAGTCAAGATCGATCTCGCTGCTCACTGCGCTGGTACCATCGATCGGTCCCCATTGTGTACCTGAGTTGATCAAGCCAACAATCGGTTCCCCTAGCGTTTTGGCCCCGGCGGCAACCAGATCCAAGGCCTGATTGAAACATCCCTGGAAAGGACTCTCGGCCGGCTGCGATCCGTGAGCCGGAGCGCCCTCGGATGTAACTTTGACGATCAGCAAATCCGCTTCGGGCGCGATGCCCGCGTATTGCAGACTCGCCTTGCCGAGAGCACTGCCGTTGCCCGTCGCAATGCCCGCAGTGACGGTACCATGCCCTACGGCGTCGCGCTCGGCCAGAGGCGTTCCGCCAGGTGCCAAGGCCGCGTTGATTTGCGCCTCCGTGTAGACGACAGGTTCCGGATTACCCGGATCGCAGAGGTTCTGCGCCGACATATCCCACATCATTTTTATGCGCGTGGTGCCGTCGGGGTTACGAAAATCGGGGTGAGTGTAGTCGATGCCGCGATCCATAATGGCCACGATGACACCCTTGCCGGTGGCTCCGTATTTAGCGAATGCTTGCACGTTCTGGGTATCTTTGTTCACTACGGTATCGGCGGAGAGAAGTGCGGTCAGCGATAAGCTCAATAGGGCAAAGCAGAATAGGCGGCGCAATCCGGGCATAGAACCTCCACAACGAGAAGTGCCAACAAGGGGGAGGAAGATGACGGAATCCCGCCGGGGATCGATATGCCCCGCCGGGACGAAACAAACCACGGCAGAAATTTTGGTTCAGTAAGGTTAGCCATGTCAAATGAATTTGAATGAATTTTGCCAACCGAGGGGTGCCGAGCGTGCAAGTTTTATAAATTTTCATGCGTGCTGAGGTTGGTCGAGGTACCGCACAGGATGTGCGCGGCGACTCGGTTCAAGGTTATACTGGAGAAGACCCAAGAAACCGAGGATGCGGCGATTTTGTGCTTATCCCAGGATAATCCTGGGTCAGCCTCGCAGATACTGCGCGTAGCCAGCCATAATAGCGAAAATAGAATTACGGGGAGATTGTGTATGCCACGAGGTCGATCAACTTTTAACAAACGACAGAAAGAGCAAGCGCGCCAACAAAAACAACGGGACAAGAACGAGCGCAAAACCCAGCGCAAGCAAGATCAGCCGGAAGGTGTGGTGGTCGACGAACAGGAAGAGCTGCGCCTGATGCGCGAGCACGCGGCCGAGCAAGCGGCGCTGTTTCGCATTGGCGCCGAGGAAGATGAACTGGGCCCAACTGAATTTGCTGGTCCGCACATCACCAAGACCGCAGATCGCTAGCGCTTATCTGACAACCGGACGGGCGTGCTCTCGCCCGTCCAGCTCTCCATCAAAACTCGATCAAACTAAACGAAGACCTCACCCGGCAGAGCTGTCAGCGTGCGCGATGCCAGCGTATTTTGCACGAAGCGCTTGGGCTGGGCATTTTCCGACGTAGCGTTCACCTGCTTGCGTTCGATGCGCAATTTGAGAGTGCGCTCGATGTCGCGAAGCGCCAGGTTCTCGGCAGCGGTAAATAGTGTGGAGGCGCGGCCCTGAGAGCCGGCGCGGCCGGTGCGGCCGACGCGGTGGATGAAATCTTCCGCCATCTTCGGCAGGTCGTAGTTGATTACGTGCGCAACGTCATCACAGTGCAGGCCACGCGATGCGATGTCGGTCGCCACCAGAACCTGGTAGCGCCCCTCCTGAAAGCCGCTCAGAGCGCCGTTGCGCTGCGACTGGGTGCGATCGCCGTGAATCATGGCAGAGGAGAAGCCGTCGCGCTCGAGTTCCTGCGCGAGTCTCTGCGCGCCGCGTTTGGTGCGCGTGAAGATCAGGGTCTGTCCCTTTTCGCCGTATAGTAACTGTCGCAAGGCGTCGAGCTTTTCCGACGGACGCACTTCATAGGCTTCGAGCTGCACGCTCTCTGCGGGCTTCAGCACCGAGCCGAGAGCGATTCGCACCGGCTCGCGCGTGTAGTCGTTGACCAGCGCCGCCACTGATTGCTCCATGGTGGCGGAGTAACAAAGCGTCTGCCGGCGCTGCGGGAGAATTTGCAGGATGCGCCGAATGGCAGGAAGAAAGCCCATGTCCAGCATGCGGTCGGCTTCGTCGAGCACGAGTATTTTCACGTGGCGCAGGTCGGCAAATTTGCGGGTGATGAAATCCTGCAAGCGGCCAGGAGTAGCGATTACAAATTCGCAGCCGGATCGAAGACTATGAATTTGCGCCTTTTCGGCTACGCCGCCGATGACGAGTGCGGCCTTCGGCATATTTTTGTCGCGCAATTGTTCGTACTGCTCGTGAACCTGCATGGCGAGTTCACGCGTGGGCAAGAGGACTAGAGCACTGACGTTCTTGGCTGGGGCGTTCTTAGAAGACTCACGCAGCATTTCGATAATCGGAATCAGAAACGCCAGCGTCTTGCCGGTGCCCGTCTGGGCGGTGCCGATTACATCCTTGCCTTCGAGGGCAGGAGCAATGGCGCGCGCCTGGATGGGGGTGAGGGTGACAAATTGAGCTGCCGCCAGTTTCTGCTGCAAGGCAGCAGACAAGGGCAGTTCCGTAAATGTGGTCATTCGATTGTTTTCTTTCTGGAGGGGCTTAATATTCTCAGACACTTGTCGAGAGTTCGCATGCCGCTCGCATTTTTAGATTGGCGCTGGAACCAGGCGGGCAGGAAATGCGGAGGTGGTGCGGATCCATCGGGATCCCCGCGTAACTAGCAAACCGTAGCAATAGCGTTAATGGCAGTATAGCAGAGTGCGAGGCTGGGCTGGATTACGTTCGTACCTAGTCGATAAACCTTATCGAAAATCTTTGTATGTCATTCGTAAGCCTAGGGGGCCGCGATCTTGCCCCGGATAACCACCACCGAGGCCGCCGGCAAATCGTAGAGCGTGTCTTTCGCGACATTCTGGTTCGAGCGCAGGATGGGGCCGTCGGGATCGGCAGTTCCGTTCGTGTAGGCGACGATCGTTGGCTTAGCGGCCTCTTCGGCGTGAGCCATGAAGCGGGTTCGCGGCGGGTTCCATTTATATTGGGCGCTGCCGAAGGTTGAGATTTCTACAGGACCCGCGAAGCCTGTGGCCGAATCAGGCTTCGCTGGAATCGCGCCGCGAAAGTCGATGCGAACGCGGTGCGCATTTTCCTGGTCGTGATTGACTATGAGCAGCGACCATTCTCCATCCGGACGCTTCAGCGCGTAAGCGGTCACCAGGCTGCGGCCTGCGCCGTCGTCGAGATCGGATTTCGCCGAATAGACGCGGTGCTCTCCGCCCGCGGGCTGCGCCCACTCCAGGTTAATCAGTTGTGCCACGAAGAATTGCGCCAGCGGTTGCTGAATTTTGTAGGCAGCATCGATCGTGAACATGCCGAACGTGCCCGGCGAATCGTTGCAACCGGGCTCCATCGGCAAGGGCAAATAGTGGAAGTAATAAACGCCATTCGCGCCGGCGTCGAGTAGCGAGCCGATGTAATCGGCTAGCCATATGCCGGAAAAAATATCTTGATATGTTTCGCTGGCGCCAGAAGAAAGATTTCCCTCGGTGACGAACAGGGGCAGGTCCGCGGGAACGCCATCTTCGTGCCACACCTGGATGATGTGGCGCATGAGTTCGGGCTCGTCATAGAGCACGCCCCACGGCGTTTTGCATGGGTCGTAGGGATAGTGCTCGAACGAAAAAAAAGCTAGTTCCTGCATGCGCCCGTGCTGCTTCAGATAATCAAGAAAACGCCCGGTCCACGAGACTCCTCCACTGGCGTCGGGCCAGACCTCTATATCTTTGTTGACTCCTTGAAACGACGGGCCGCCGAGCTTGAGTTTCGGATCGAGGCGATGCAACGCCGCCGCCCACTGCACATAGAGCGCAGCGTAATCT